>ENA-UOWO01005795-UOWO01005795.1-activated-sludge-metagenome-genome-assembly--contig:-NODE-5795-length-12912-cov-6.055456_pt1 | contig 12912 bp, 12 predicted proteins | sample MGYA00238148_ERZ761564 | MGnify/ENA primary metagenome ERZ761564 (study PRJEB28885, sample SAMN05720194) | activated sludge metagenome | isolation source: Anaerobic digester | place: USA...
CAGGAGACTCGGTGCCCGCGACCATGAGCAGCGTCGGCCATGGCGCGCACGGCGGCGCTGCTCTACGACACGGGTGAGCAGCACCGGCTGCTCGAGCATCCCGAGTGGCGGGAGAGTGCCGTGCGGGAGGCGCTGCGCGTGACCTCGCCGGCTCCGATCATCGGCCGGTCGGTGCTCGCCGACCTCGAGATCGGCGGCCGCACGTTGCGCGCCGGCGAGCGCATCATCGTGCTCACCTGGACGGCCAACAACCTCGCGGGCGAGTACCGGGTGGATCGCGAGTACATCCCGCAGAACCGGCAGCTGTGGTTCGGCGCCGGACGCCACCTGTGCCTCGGCGGACCGCTCGCGCGCGCCGAGCTCTCGTCGATCATCGAGCTCCTGCTCGGCGACGGAAGGCCGTTCCGGGTGGTGTCGCGTCGGTACGGGCGGCGGGTGCTGATTCCGGCATACGAGTCGCTGGTGGTCACGAAGGCTGGTTGAGTAGCACCGAAGGCGCGTATCGAAACCCGCCGGTGAGGTTTCGATACACCGCTTCGCGGCTGGTCACGAACTCAGTCGTGCGTCGGGTGCTCGTGCTCGCTGTGCCCCGCGAGCTCGAGCTGGAACGTCGAGTGCTCGATCTGCACCGGGAAGTGCTCAGCCACGCACCTCTGCAGGTCGTCGAGCATCTTGGGCGCGTGCCCGTCGTGGAAGCAGGAGTCGTCGACCACGACGTGCGCCGTCAGCACCGGGAGGCCGGTGGCGATCTGGCTGACGTGCAGGTCGTGCACCGACTGAACGTGGTCGAGCTCGAGGATGTGGTCGCGCACCGAGTCGAGATCAAGCCCCTGGGGCGTCGACTCGAGCAGCACGTTGGTGGTGTCGCGCAGCAGCAGCAGGGCCCGCGGCAGGATGAGCGCGCCGATGAGGATCGCCGCGAGAGCATCCGCCAGCTGGAACCCGGTGAACTGGATGACGAGCGCCGCCGCGATGACCGCGATCGAGCCGAGCGCGTCGTTGACCACCTCGAGGAACGCGGCCCGCATGTTGAGGTTCGACTTGCGACCGGACGCCAGCACCGCGATGGATGCCACGTTGCCGAGCAACCCGACGACACCGAAGATCACCAGCAGTGAGCCTTCGATCTCGGGCGGCGCGAACAGCCGCCGCACCGCCTCGATGAGCACGAACACGCCCACCGCGAGCAGGATCGCGGCCTGGGCTGTGGCACCGAGCACCTCGGCACGCCCGAAGCCCCAGGTGCGACGGGAGGTCGGCGGCCGGCGGGACAGGGTCGCGGCGGTCAGCGCGATGGCGAGGCCGCCGGCGTCGGTGAGCATGTGGGCGGCATCGACGAGCAGGGCGAGGCTGCCCGTGACGATCGAGCCGATGACCTCGGCCACCAGCACGGCTGCGGTGATGCCGAAGGCGACGGCCAGACGTGCGCGACCGGCGGGGGCGGCGTGGTCGTGGCTCATGAGTCCATTGTCGCCATCACCAGCGCTCGGCGCCCGTCAGGCTCGTCGGCCGCGGACGGTACCCGAGCCTCTCGCGCGCGGCGGTGAGGTCGAGGGTGCGCTCGAGTCCGAGCTGGCTGACCGCGTAGCGGGTGATCCGGGGGCGGCCCGCGCGGGTGACGAGGTGCAGGCGCTCCACGGCGGCGGCGGCGGTGAAGGCCGCACGGTACGGGATGGAGACGAGCGCGACATCCGATCGACCGCGGCGGGCCAGGAATTCGCGCAGCACCGCCGACAGAAGCACATCGGTATCGTCGCCGACGTTGTAGACGCCGGCCGGGCCGGTGAGGCCGAGCTCGACGGCGTCGACGAGGTTGTCGATGTGAGTGAGGGTGTGGCTGACCTCGGCGCCCTCGGGCAGCACAAGGCGTCCGCCGCGGATGCCGTGCAGGATGCGCGGCAGCAGCGTCGTGTCGCCGGGCCCGTACACGGCGTGAGGACGCAGGATCACGGCGTCGGCTCCGGCGAGCTCGGCCTCGGCCGCCGTCTTGGACTCGGAGTAGGTGCTGAGGAAGTGCTCGACCGGCGCGGCCGACTCGCTCACGCGCACGCTGGGCGTGAAGGCGTCGTAGACGCTCGACGTGGACAGGTGCACGATCCGCGCCCCGGGGAAGCTCGCCACGACGTTCCTCGTGCCGACCTCATTGGTGCGCATGGCATCCCCGCGCGGCGCCCAGTCGTCGGCGAGCGCAGCGGAGTGCACGACGGCATCGAAGCTGTCGACACGCGGCCCGGCGGCGATGTCCCACTGCTCGTAGCCGGCGAGCGGATGCCCCCACCCGCCCGGCCGTCGACCGAACCCGGTCACCTCGTGCCCCCGCTCGGCGAGTGCCGTTGCGACCGCTCCCCCGACGAATCCGCTCGCGCCGGTCACCCCCACCCTCACGCGAACGCCTCGGACACGAGTCGGCCGAGCGCCGCACGGTCGAGTTTGTGACTGCGCCCCGACCGCGGCAGATCTGACATGGTCATGATCCTGTCAGGCAGCACCGCCGAATCGATGAGTCCGGGCAGGGCGCGTCGCAGGGCGGCCTCGTCGTAGCCGTCACCGGGCACGATCACGAGCACGAGTCGGTCGTCGCCCACGTCGTCGGGCACGCCGACGATCGCCGCCTCGGCAATGCCGGGCAGTCCCGCGATGACGGGCTCGTAGAGGCCGGGGTAGACGTTGGTGCTGCCCCGGATGAACATGTCCTTGCTGCGCCCCGCGAGAACGAGCCGGTGCGCCTCGATGCGCGCCAGGTCGCCCGTGCGCAGCTCGGCCAGAGGCGGCTCGCCGAGGTAGCCGAGGGCGAGCCCCTCGCCGGCGACCACCAGCTCCCCGTCGTCGATGCGCACCGACACGTGGCTCATGACCTGGCCGACGTAGTCGCCGACGCCGGTGAAGGCGAGCTTCTCGTCACCGTCGGCGATCGCCACCGGCAGGATCTCGGTCATGCCGTAGACGGCACGGATGACAGTCCCGGGCAGCTGGGCGCGAGCGCGCAGAAGCAGGGGACGCAGTACGGGAGCCCCGCCGACGATCAGTGCCCTCAGCTTCGGCGTCTTCGCGGGCGTGTGCTCGAGCATGCGCAGCAGGGCGTCGAGGGCCGCGGGCACGGCGAACAGCACGTCGGCGCCGGGAAGCAGGTCGAGGTACTTCTCGGGGCGCGCGCCGGGGTCGGCACCCGCCGGCGGCAGCTGCCAGTGCGCGCCCGCGATGAGCGCCGGGATGCCGACCATCAGCTGGTCAGTCAGCACCCGTTCGCCGGGCACGAACCCGATCGCGCTCGCGAAGTCGTCGAGGCCGGTACCCAGCGATGCGCGAGAGTGCACGACCGCCTTGGGCGCGTCGGTGGTGCCGCTGGTGAAGATGATCAGGGCTTCGCGATTTGGCTGGTCGAGTAGCGGCGCAGGCGCGTATCGAGACCCCTCCCCGGTTTCGATACGGGCGCTGCGCGCCCTACTCAACCAACGGTACGCCAGCGCGCCCGTCGGCACCCCGGGCAACCACGGTCCCGTGTACAGGTGCCGAGCATCCGGAACCACCGTGCCGTAGTCGGGCAACTCGAGCCCCCGGCGCCGGGCGATTCCCCTCAGCGGCCCGGATGACGCGGCATACAGTACCGACTCGGCCGCGACCCAGGCGGGGGCGGCGAGCGCCGCACGCGCCCGGAACATCGCATCGCCCGCGCCCGGATCCGCGAACACCACGGTGCCGCCGGCCGCGATGATGCCCAGCGCGAGGCAGATGCCGTCGATGCCGGGCCGCACGCTGAACAGCACGCGGTCGCCGGGCTTCAGCCCCGCCGCCGTAAGGGAGGATGCCACGCCGTGGATGCGGTCGGCCAGGTCGCGGTAGCGGAGCGTCGTCCTCCGCAACGACAGGGCGGGCGCGTCGGGGGTGCGCTCGCAGGAGTCGAGGAGGGCGGCGAGGATGTCGGTCACGGCGCGGCGGGTTTCGATACGCCCTGCGGGCTACTCAACCGGCTGAGCTCCAGCCGCGCGTACGACGGAATGAGCACCCCGCGCGCCGCTCGCCTCGCCACGATCTCGAGCGGCCCGGCCGCCAGCAGCGCGCCGAGCGTCACCCGCACCTGCGCCATCGCGAGCGGCGCCCCCAGACAGAAGTGCGTACCAGCGCCGAACCACAACTGCTTCAGCGAGGCCGCGGGGTTGGCCTCCGGGTCGAATCCCCCACCGGCGCGGTTGGCGAGGAAGGTGGCCAGAATCACGCGGTCACCCGCGCGCACGGGCACGGCGCCGACCGTGGCATCCGCGACGACGCTGCGCAGCATCACGGGTGACGGGGTCGTCACGCGCAGGCCTTCGGCGATGGCGGGCTCGATCAGCTCGGGGTCGTGGGCGAGCCGCGGCATCCAACCCGAGTCGATGAGCAGCGCGACCAGCCGGGGCACGTACGACACGAGGGTCTCGGTGCCCGTGAGCACGAAGGCGCCCACGGCACCCATCGCTTCGTCCTCGCCGAGGCCGAGGGCTCGCATCCGTCCGGGCACTGTTGCCTCGTCGCCGGCGCGGTACGCGGTGCGGGCGTGGGCGGTGAGCTCGTCGAGGATGCCCCGCGCCACCCCCACCTGCGCGTCGCTGAGCCGCGGCCGCGAGAGCCGCACGAACCGGGTGATCGCGCTGACCCTGTCGAACAACTGCTCGTTCACGTGGGCTGAATCCAGCCCCACCAGCTGGCTGATCATGATGCTCGCGTTGCGCTTCGCCTCGGCGACGAGATCGACCCGCTCCCCCGCTACGAGCCGCGCGGTCAGCTGCTCAGCCGGCAGGGATGCCGCAACCAGCTCGTCGACGTAGGCCGGCGCGAACAGCGGCCCGAGCTTGCGCCGCAAAGCGAGGTGGTCGGCGCCCTCCATGTTGAGCAGCACCGCCGGGCCGAGCACGGGGGTCCACAGGTCGCTCGGCGCACCCGGGCCGGTCTTGGAGAAGTGCTCGGTGTCCATGAGGGTCGCGCGCAGCAGGGCGGCATCGCGCACGATGACGCCGAGCCCCGGGATGCGCCGGGCCGGCGCGCGCAGGAGACCCAGAGCCGGATAGGCCACGGGGTGGGCGGCGCGCATCACGCGCTCTTCCCAACGCGCGGCCAGATCTCGGCTTCGCTCGATCACCGAATATCCACATGCTCGGGCCGGTACGCGTGGTCCTTGTACCAGAGCAGGGTGTTCTTGAGCCCCCAGGCGTTGACCCGCCGCGACGACCCGAAGACCACGACATCGCGGCGTCGCGCGTACCGGTCGGTCAGCCGCCGCACCGCGTTGACGAGCGCACGGTCCTCGTGCAGGTCCTCGATCGCGGTGCGCGGGAATCCACCCGCAGAGAGGTAGAGCTCAGCGGTGATGGCCACGTTGCAGCCCGCCGCCATCATGTACGGCCCGCGGTACTCGGGCGAGCGATTTCCCGGCCGGATGCGCCCGAAGGCCTCAGCCACCTCGACGGCGGCACGCAGCGCCACTCGCCTGCCCCACGTCAGCCCTTCGTCGTGGCGGGGAACCAACTCGCCCCCGACCAGCCCCAGGCCGGAGTCGAGCGCCCGGCGGATCGACCCCGTCCAGTCCTCGCGCGGCAGGCAGTCGGCGTCGGTGCGGGCGAGGTACTCCGCGCCCGCCGCGATGGCGGCGCGCATGCCGGTGTCGGCGGCCGCCCCAGTCCCCTTCTGTGCCTCGGCGATCACCCGCCAGCGGGTCAGGGCACGGGATGCCGCGAACTCACGGATCACGTCGGCCGAGGCATCCGTCGACCCGTTGTCGACGAAGACCACGTCGAAGTCGGCGTCGCGCTGAGCGGCGAGCGCTTCGAGCGTCGGTGCGATACCCGCGGCCTCGTTGTAGACCGGCACGACGACTGCGAGCCTCGGCCGGTCGAGTGCCGCCGAAGGCGGTGTATCGAGACCCGCCGGAGTCACAACCGCACCACCATCAGCCCGAGCGAGATGCCACCGGCAAGCCCGATGAGCAGCACGAGACTGCCCGGCCCGACGAGTCCGGTCTCGCGCGCGATCGACAACTGCAGAGGCAGGGTCACGGAGGCGAGGTTGCCGTGGTCGGCGATCGTGATCACCGACTTATCGGGTGCGACACCGAGGCGCTCGAAGATCGGCGGAAGGTAGGGCAGCGCGACCTGGTGAATGGCGACGAGGTCGAAGTCGTCCCAGCCGAGCCCGTTGCGCTCGAGCAGGTCGAGCACGGGCGCGGGCCCCAACTCGAGGAACGCCTGCTGCAGGCCCTGCCCGTCCATGTCGAAGTAGGTGTGGTCGACGCTGCGCGGATTCATCGTGCCGCCCGCGGGCAGCGTGCCGATCTGCCAGTGGCGGGAGACAGCCACGAAGCTCGAATCGAGGATGCCCGTGGCCGGGTCATCCGTCGCCTCGAGCACGACGGCCGCGCCGCCGTCGCTCATCGTGTAGCCCGGAAAGCTGCGGATGAACTGCTCCTGGTCGCGCAGCTGCCACCGCACCCCGTGGCTCGGCTGCTCGCCGCTGGCGATCAGCACTCGTCGGTACTGCCCGGTCGCGATCAACGCCTCACCGACCTGCATGGCGTTGATCACCGAATTGCAGGCGTTGGAGATGTCCATCACCGGGCAGGTCAGGCCGAGCTTGGCGGCGACGATGTGGCTCGTCGCGGGCTCGATGAGGTCTTGGCTGGCACTCGCGAAGATCAGCAGGTCGGGGTCGCCGGGCGACTCCTGGAGTGCGATGCGCGCCGCCTCGACGGCAAGATCCGACGCCTGCCACCCGTCTGCACGAAGGTGAACAGTGTCGACGCCGGTGAGGCGATGGATGAGCCCGGTAGCGATCTTGAGGCGAGGGTTCGCCGCCCGCAGGTCGCGTTCGGTTTGCGCCGCCGAGCGGGTGGTCTCAGGCAGGTAGACGCCGAGCCCGGCGATTCGGGTGGACGCGGGATGCACCCTGCGAGCCTAGTGGCGACGCCGTGCGCCTGGGCTAGGCCCCGAGGGCAGTCAGCACGTGGTAGATCACATACACCGGCCAGACGATCGCCTGAAGCAGCCCGAGGATGACACCCCAGAAGCTGCCGTCGGAGTGCGAGATGAAGTAGATGGCCGCACCGATGTAGGCAAGCAGGAAGAAGAACCCCACCCCACCGCTGGTGGCGGCTCGGCCGCGGTCGTAGTTCGCCATGGTGATGCTCCTCACGCTCAGGTGAGCCTCAGCTTAGAAGGTCTTCCAGCTCAAGCCACCGCAATTCAACTGTGTCCAGCTGCTCCTGGTAGCCGGCGAGCTCAGCGGCAAGCGCGCCGAGGCCCGTGTAGTCGCTCTGGTCGTGCTCGGCCATCCGCTCGTGCACGCCGGCGATCTGTCCGTTGAGCTTCTCGATCTTGCGGGATGCCGCGGCGTGCTCCTTCTGCGCGTTGCGCAGTTCGGCGCCCGACAGGCTGGTTGAGCCTGTCGAAACCACACCCGGTTTCGATACGCCCTTCGGGCTACTCAACCCGCCCGATGCACGCAGTTCCAGGTACTGGTCGACCCCGCGCGGCAGGTGACGCAGCGCGCCATTCATCACCGCGTACTGCTGATCGGTGACGCGCTCGACGAGGTACCGATCGTGGCTGACCACGAGCAGCGTGCCGGGGAATGAGTCGAGCAGGTCTTCGATAGCCGCGAGCATGTCGGTGTCGAGGTCGTTGGTCGGCTCATCCAGGATCAGCACGTTGGGTTCGCTCAGCAGAATGAGCAGCAGCTGCAACCGGCGCTTCTGGCCACCCGACAGATCCTTCACGGGCGTGGACAGCTGCGCGCTCGAGAACCCGACGCGTTCAAGCAGCTGGCCCGGGGTCATCTCCTTGCCGCCGGTCACGTAGGTGCTCTTCTGGCGACCGATGACCTCGCTGACGCGATCGTTCCAGATGTCCTCGAGCTCGAACAGCTGCTGGGTGAGGGTCGCGACCTTGATCGTCTTGCCGCGCTTGACCCGCCCGGTGGTCGGCAGCAGCGATCCGGAGACCAGCGAGAGCAGCGTCGACTTGCCTGCGCCGTTTACCCCGAGGATGCCCGTGCGCTCGCCCGGGGCGATACGCCACGTGACATCCTTCAGAACGGTCTTGTCGCCGTAGGAGACGGTGACGTTCTCGAGGTCGACGACGTCCTTGCCGAGGCGCTGCATGGCCATCTGCGAGAGGGCGACGCTGTCGCGCACTGGCGGCTCGTTGGCGATGAGTTCGTTGGCCGCGTCGATGCGGAACTTGGGCTTGGCCGTGCGTGCGGGCGCCCCTCGGCGCAGCCACGCCAACTCCTTCTTCATGAGGTTCTGGCGCTTGGACTCCATCGTGGCGGCCATCTTGTCGCGCTCGACCCGCTGCAGGATGTACGCCGCGTACCCACCCTCGAACGGTTCGATGAGCCGGTCGTGCACCTCCCACGTCGCGGTGCAGATCTCGTCGAGGAACCACCGGTCGTGGGTCACGACCACGAGCCCGCCGGAGTTCGTCGACCAGCGGCGCTTGAGGTGGGCGGCGAGCCAGGCGATGCCCTCCACGTCCAAATGGTTCGTGGGCTCGTCGAGGAAGATCACGTCGTGGTCGCCGATGAGCAGCGCGGCGAGCGCAACGCGGCGACGTTGGCCACCCGACAGGTCGTCGACCATCGCCTCCCACGGGATGTCCGCGATGAGTCCCGCGATCACGTCGCGCACCTGCGGATCGCCCGCCCACACGTGCTCGTCGATGTCGCCGATGACCGTCTGGTGCACAGTCTTGCCGCTCGCCAGTTCGTCGGCCTGATCGAGCATGGCGAGCGTGACGCCACCGCGCCGCGTGACCCGGCCGGAGTCCGGTTCCAGGCGACCGGCGAGCATCCGCAGCAGGGTGGACTTGCCGTCGCCGTTACGGCCGACGATGCCGATGCGGTCGCCCTCGTCGAGCCCTATGGTGACCTTGTCGAAGATCACGCGGGTCGGGTATTCGAGGTGAAGCGCTTCAGCGCCGAGGAGATGTGCCACTGGTCGAGTGTAGGCGTAGCGTTGAGGGGTGACCGACCTGGCCTACGCGACCGATGTGGAGATCGTCTCGCTGCTTGCGTCGCCGCTGCACCGCTATGAGGGTCGCCCGAGTGACGGCCCGCGCGATCCCGGGGGCCGCGAGGTGCAGCACGCGATCGAGGTGCGGGCCGGACTCGGCATCGTCGGGGACCGGTACTTCGGGCAGGCGGCGCACGTCACGGCATCCGTCACGGTGCAGTCGATCGAGGCCCTGGAACACGTGGAGCGCACCCTCGGGCTGACCCACTCGCTGAACCCGGCCGACACCCGCCGCAACATCATCGTGCGCGGGATGCCCGTCGACGACCTGCGCGGGCAGCCCTTCTCACTCGACTCGGGTCAGGGTGAGGTGCTGTTCACCGCGCACCGCCCCGCGAACCCCTGCGCGTGGATGGACATCACACTGGCTCCCGGAGCCCACCGCGCCCTCCGCGGGCGCGGTGGTATGCGCTGCTCGCCCCTGACGAGCGGCACCCTCACCACGGGGCCAGCGGTGCTGCGCACCGCCCGCCGGCTCGCGGCCCCCGCGCTCTTCTAGCGCGCTACGCGACACTCACGCTGATGGTGTGGTACCCCTCGGCGCCGTTCGGGATGACCGACACGGGCGTTCCGGACTGCTCGCCGCCCGCGGCATCCGTCGCCCGCGCTTCGATCACGTGATTGCCCGCGGTCGCGTTCCACTCGTAGACCCACTGCACCCAGGTGTCGGCGTTGATGGCGTCGGCGAGCCGGGCGGGAACCCACTCGCCGCCGTCGATGCGCACGTCCACTCCGGCGATGCCGGTGTGCTGCGCCCAGGCGAACCCGGCCACCGCGACCGTGCCGGCCTCAATGGTCTTCCCCGTGCGGGGCACGTCGATTCGCGAGGAGGTCTTGATCGGTCCGCGGTCACTCCAGCCGCGCACGGTCCAGTAGGCGACATCGTCGGCGAAGCGCGTGACCCTGAGCTCGGTGACCCACTTGGTGGCCGAGACGTAGCCGTAGAGCCCCGGGACGACCATGCGCACCGGGAAGCCGTGCGCGAGCGGCAGCGGCTCGCCGTTCATGGCGACCGCGAAGATCGCGTCCCGCTTCTCGTCGAGGAGGACGTCGAGGGGGGTGCTCGCGGTCCAGCCGTCCTGGCTCGTCGACAGCACCATGTCGGCGCCCGCCTGGGGCCCGGCCTTCTTCAGCAGCTCGCGGATCGGGTGGCCGAGCCAGACGGCGTTGCCGATCAGGTTGCCGCCGATCTCGTTCGACACGCACATCAGCGTCGCCACAGTCTCGGTCATGGGCAGCGCGAGCAGCTCGTCGTAGCCGATCTCGATCTCCCGATCGACCAGGCCGACGATACGCAGTTTCCACTGCGCCGGGTCGATGCGGGGCACCTGCAGCGCGGTGTCAATGCGGTAGAAGGTGTCGTTCGAGGTGACGACCGCCGAGAGTCCCCGCAACCCGAGCTCGGCACCGGCAGGAATCGGCGGGGCCGACGTCACCGGCTTCGGGAGCGCGATCGCCTCGCGCACCCCGTTCGCCGCCGAGGTCGCCGCGCTCATGGCACGCCCGGCGATACCTACGAGCACGGCAGCCACGGCAGAACCGGCGACTGCGTTGATGAAACCGCGACGGCTGGTTGCCGCATAAATGCCGTCGGCCTTTGGGGTCTGGTCCGCTACCGCGCGGGTCCAGCGGCGCAACCGGTCGGTGGTCATCCGCAGCACGATGGCGCCGGCCGCCACACCGATCGCGGTCGGCAGAATCCAGTTGACGGATGCCCCAGCGCGAGTCACCGCGGCCCCGGCCGCGACGACGCCGACGCCAACGAGCACAACCACACCCCAGGGCGAGCGCCGGTACTCCAGGATGCCCGCGGCGACGGCAAGGATGGCGACGAGCAACCCGAGCCCAACCAGCAGCGCGACCTTGTCGCCCGTTCCGAACAGCGCGATCGCCGTCTCTTTCACCCAGCCGGGCACGATGTCGATGACCCAGGCGCCGACAGCGAAGAGCGGGCTGCTGCCCGCGTCGACGAACTGAGCGATCAGGTCTCCGAGGGCTACGGTGACTGCGGCGGCCAGCACACCCAGAAGGGCAGCGAGTGTGTGCTCCCGGCGACGGCTCATGGGCTGATACTAACCGCGGCCGCTGATTGCTTGAGCCTAAGAACCTTACGGATTCCGGACAATGAGCCAATCGGGTCGCTGCGGCAGGTCGGGGAACGATCGGAAGACGATCGTCGACTCGGGGCGCAGTACCACCCAGGCCGTGAGGAGCACGAGCCGGGCATCCGTGACCAGGGATCGGTGGGCCAGGTACCAGAGTTCCAGCGCGCCCTTGTAAGGGGCGATCTTCTCCTCGTAGAACGCGCGCGGGTCCACCCCCGGCTGCGACAGCAACAGCTCTTCGTCCCGGAAGACGATCGAGCCGATTCCGGTGACCCCGGGCGGTACCGAGTAGATCTCCGCGCGCACCTCGTCGGGGTAGATGTCGAAGTCGACCTTCATCTGCGGACGAGGGCCCACAAAGCTCATCTCGCCGGTGAGCACGTTGATGAGTTGCGGCAGTTCGTTGAGTTTCGTGGCACGCAGGAATCGTCCTACCGGGGTGACTCGCGGGTCACCGCGAACCGTCAGGGATCCGGTTCCGAGGCTGGGACTGTCCTTGAGCATGGTCGCGAACTTCCAGATGCCGAAGGTGCCGTTGCCATGCCCAATGCGCCTCTGCCGGTAGAACACCTCGTGCTCGCCGGTCACCCAGAGCGCGATCATGATGACGACGAGGAACGGACTGAGCAGCACCAGCGCGATGAACGCGACGACGAAGTCACAGAATCTCTTAGCTGCGCGGTACATGTTCACATCTTCTGATCGAGGCTGCGGCCGGTCTCCACATGGTGGAAAGTCGGCACGAGGCGGGCTAGCGCGGCGACGATCCGCTCCTTGCCGAGCTCGGGCTGGGCGAACATAGCTCTGAGGTCGGCACCCAACTGGCGAATGTCCGCGATGCTCTGGCTCGCGTGAGCCTTGACGACACCGAGGGCGGTGAATCGCTCCCAGTCCACAGTCTCGGTGGACGTGTAGAACTCTTCGAAGCCCTTCTCCCCCGACGTGTCGGACTCGAAGTAGTACACCGGCCACCGGGCATCCTCGGGACCGAGGGATGCCGCGAGCTCACGCGCCTCGTCTTCGCTCGCGCACCGCACCGGTTCGTACCCGAGCCGCTCAAGCAATGCGTCGGCGATCGACGAGAACGTCAGCATCTGCGGTTGCTCCAACCGCGGGAAGAAGATGTCTCCCGGCTCACCCGTGATGCAGGCGAGCAGACACAGCTGACCACTCTCCTCGGGTGAGACGAAATAGCGCAGCACGTCGCTGGGAGCCGAAAGCGGCTGGTGCTTGGCCAGGCGCTCGAGGAATCCCGCCGGAAGCGAGCCGTTGGAGAACGCCACGTTCGCGAAACGCGCGGTCGTTGCCGGCAGCTCGGCGGAGTAGGCCAGCACAGCCTCCTCCATGAGCTTCTTCGAGGCGCCCATGACGTTGGCCGGGTTGGCGGCCTTGTCGGTTGAGACGCAGAAGAAGTGCTCGGGGGGTGACTCGAGAAGCAGATCCAGCAGTCGCGCGGTGGAGAGCACGTTGTTCTCGACCATGGCCTCGATCGAGTAGCGGTCCTTTTCACTGCGCACGTGCTTGTGGGCGGCGAAGTGGGCAACGACGTCGAACGGACCCTCGGCACGCAGCATCCGCTCGAAGACGGCGTCGCCGAAGCTGATCGGATAGGTCAGGTATACGGGTGGAACGTACTGCTCGTCGGTCGACCGCAGGTCGCGAGTGAGCTCGGTGAGGCCGTTCTCGCTGATGTCGACGACGACCAGGCGCGCCGGACGGAACGGCAGAAGTGCCCTGATGAAGGATGACCCGATCGTGCCCGCCCCGCCG
>ENA-UOWO01005798-UOWO01005798.1-activated-sludge-metagenome-genome-assembly--contig:-NODE-5798-length-12910-cov-8.758382_pt1 | contig 12910 bp, 14 predicted proteins | sample MGYA00238148_ERZ761564 | MGnify/ENA primary metagenome ERZ761564 (study PRJEB28885, sample SAMN05720194) | activated sludge metagenome | isolation source: Anaerobic digester | place: USA...
AGCTTCACCCTTAATAACAGTTTTACAATTAGCACTTGCTATATTTCCCTTGCTATCAGTAACTTGTAAATTAGCAGTATACGTACCAGGTTTAGAAAAAGAAGCTTTAAATGTTTTATCGTTATTTTTCGTCTGTTTATTTCATACATATGTATAAGGAGAATTCCCTCCTAAAATCTGCGAAATAAAAGTAACAGTCTCACCTGTTTTAGCCTCTTTAGGAAAGGCCAAACATAAAGTTTGGAATATTGATGTCGTTGTTGAAGAAGTCTGAGTATTAACTAAATCATTTTCAAAACTATCAAAAAATTCACAAAATTTATTACCAGTAGTATTATCAATCTTACCAGTAATATTAATATCTAATGCTTTTTGCAAACGCTTCACTGCATTTTCGGTTTTAGTACCATAATATCCTGTAACTAACCTTTCGGGATAAATATTAGGCAATAATCTTAAAAAATATTGTATAAATTTAATTTCTTTTTTAGGATACTCACTGCCATTTTCTAACTTATTCTGAAATGGACAAATATAATAGTTATCACATAAAATATCCACTGTTTCTTGATCGACAATACCGTCGGTTTCAAGCCCCCTACTATTCTTTAAGAAATTAATTGCCTTTTCGGTCAGAGTACCATAATATCCAGTAATAGGACCGTCATATAAATCATTAATGTATAATATTGATTGCAATCTAACAATATTCGCTTTATCATTACCAGTTTGATTGTTTATTGATAAATTATCAAAATTTAAAACACATTCAGCTTTTGATATTTTCGGTATTATCAAAAGCAAAGAAAATATTAATACTGTTGCAATATATAATTTCTTCATTATTAAATTGATCTAATATTATTAAATATTAATATATACATCATCTAGAAACTGACTCTCCTTCAACTATTACTTTTTTATCACTACCATCTGGCTTTTTAAGATCTTCTTTTGTTATAGCAACTACATCAAAATTATATTTTTGTCCAGTTAAACATTTCAAAGCACAGGCACCTTTATTGTCAACAATTTGATATGTAGCTGCTTTAACAATGATTTGATAATATTTAGACAATTTATAATTATAAGGTGTATTATCATCAGTATTATAAATCTCATCTAGATCAGGAGCATTATAAACAACTCTATCTATTTTAAAATCAATAATTTTAGTAGAACAACGAGAATCTGCTACTGTATCTCAACCACCATCATAAGCAAATACTAAAATATTTTTTTCAAAAAATTCTTCGCTAAATACAGATGAATCACTAACTGTAAAGAATTTAGTTAAATCATTAATATTAGTAATGATCTCTCACCCACTTCTCTTCTTATAAAAATCTAAAACAGGAAAATTGTTTTTATTCACAGTTAAATAACTCTTATAACTAACTGGCGATTTTATTCTTAATGCCGGATAAGACAACTGGTCTTCAGATAAAGTAGCATAATGATAATCTCCAGTCTCGCCCACTTTATCTTGAATACAAGAGCATCTAAACCTTGCTTTTGTTTTATCATAATAAATTTCTTCTAACAAATTTTTTGTTGGCATAACACATTCGTTATCACAATTATCAGTATTGTAAGGCCCACCAGTAGTTAATACACATTTTCCTAAAATATTACAAGCATATCTTAAACTTGAAGTACACATACCGTCGCAAGTTCAATTAGTAAAAGCTCCATTTGGGTTTTCTATGCACTTACCAGCACTACAAGAATATCTTCTAGCTACATTTGTTGTTGTTTGTTTACAATCCTGTTCACAATATAAATTGTTTTCTTTCGGGCTTATAGGATACAATACCGAAACACCGTTAATAATTCTCGGTTCTGCTCATCTATAGAGTAATTCTCTGTTTTCTAAATAATCACAAAAACCGTTACCACAAAAACTTGGTTTAGTATAATCATTCATTGGCATACATCTATTTGTTACGCATTCACATCTATCACCATGATCTATAAATGGTAAATTGACATTTGAATTACTGCAAATAGCTTTTGACACTTTAGTATATGCTTTTTCTCAATAACTTTTATATGTAGTATTGGTTTTATTCACACAATAATGATCAACTACCATACAATCACTATTAGTACTACAAGTTTGGTTAGAAACTTCTTCTAATAAATTAATAATACATGCTGATGCATTATCGCCTTCATTTGTCTTGTCGTAATCTGATTTCAAAATTGTAGTTGTCGTAGTAGTAGTTGATGTTGACGTTGATGTAGTTGTACTATCATTGGTATAGTTATCAAAACTAGAAGTAGAAAAAACATTCTGGTTGTCACTAACATTAGTTTGTATAGATTCATCATCAACCAAACTGTTTAATTTCTTAATAGTAGCTTGGCCTACATAGCCTGTAGCTCTTACTAATCCTACTGGTTTTAAAACTTCATTAGCATAATAACTTTGAAAATTCATTACTGCTTTTTTAGTTAAAGGACCAAAATAACCAGTAATTAAACACTCTTTATAAAAACCTTTTTTACACAAAAACTGTTGAAGATTTTTAACTTCAACATTTTCACTGCCAACTTCTAATTCTCTGGTAAAATATGTTAATTTTTGAGTTGTATTCTGAGTATTTTGCGGAACTACTACTGGTGTTTGATTTTGAACATTTGTTATCGGTGTAGTTTTGTTTTTCAACAAATTTATTAAATCATCAAAAAAACTAGCATTGGCATTTTTATTCAATACTAAAATAATTAAGGTAATTGATGCAAATATATATAATAATTTTTTCATAGATATATAAATATTATGATAAATATATTAAATATATTTTAACAGAAACTTTTTAAAAAAACAAGCAAAACCTAATCGCTATCAGCCGTATCTTGACACGTAAAATTAGGGTCCTCAAGTTTTTTCATTGCTGATAATATATTATCAATATTTCCTTCCATTATTAACTCTATGCTATGAAAACTTTCGCCTAGTCTATGGTCAGTAATTCTGTCTTGAGAAAAATTATATGTACGTATTTTTTCACATCTTTTAGCTGTTCCTACTTGAGATCTTCTAGCGTCGTCAATATTGCCAAATTGTTTTTCTTTTTCTATTTCTCATAACTTTGACCGTAAAACACTTAAAGCTCTTTCGCGATTTTTCAATTGAGATCTTTCTACCTGGCAAGTAACTACAATGCCTGTTGGCTTATGTTTTATTCTTACTGCTGTTTCTACTTTTTGAACATTCTGGCCACCTTTTCCCGAAGATCTAAAAAAATCAAACTCCAAATCGCTATCTTTTATTTCAACTTCTTTTTCACTTACCTTTGGAAGAATTGCTACTGTTGCTGTTGAGGTATGAATACGCCCCTGTTTCTCGGTAACTGGAACTCTTTGTACTCTATGGACCCCGGCTTCATATTTTAATTCTTTATAACATCCATCTCCTTTTATTTCTGCTACCACTTCTTTGTACCCGCCCGAAGTATTTTCACTTTCGTTAAGCACCAAAACAGATCATTTTTTCTTTTCACAATAACGCATATACATACGATATAAATCAAAAGCAAAAATTGTTGCTTCATCACCTCCTGTACCAGCTCTGACTTCTAAGATAATATTATTAATTTTATCGTCTTCCGAAACATTTTCTTCTTCAATTAATTTATTTATTTGTATTAGAGCTTTATCTTTTTTCTCAATATTTTTTTCTAGATCTTTATTTATTTCTTCTATAATATCTTGATCAACTTCATTTTCAAGCATTACATTATCTTCTGATATATGTTTTTCTATCCTCTCTAAATCTTCTAAATAAAACAATCATCTGTCAATTTCTTTTAAATCTCTTACTAATGCTTCATAATCTTTTTGATTTTTTAAAACTTCTGGGTCACTTATTTTAACAATAACCTCATTTTTATCATTTCTTAATTTATCTAATCTTTCTTGCAAAATACTATCCATATTATTTATTTAATTATTTTACTAAAACAGTATAACATTTTTACAAATAAAAAACTACTATCAAAAAAGATAGCAGTTTTTTAAATTTATTATTTTGTACCAATTTTTTGAACTTTTTTAGTTTCTTTCTTTGCTCTTACTTTCTTAGTTGGAGCCTTTTCTTTTAATTCTTTGGCTTTTGATACTTTTTTCTCAAATTTATGAACTCTACCAGCAATATCTAATTTCTTTGATTTACCAGTATAAAATGGGTGGCATTGAGAGCAAACTTCAATGTCTAAAGTTTCACTTGTTGAACCGGTAACAAATGTATTGCCACAAGCGCATTTTACTTTAGCTTCATAATATTTTGGATGTATATCTTTTTTCATATTCTAAATATTTTAAATAAATTAAATCTGGCATATATTACCATATTTTATGCGTAATATCAAGCATACACTTAAAATGGTATTTCGTCTCCCTCCAAATCTTCTTCAAAAGGATTGTCATCACTACCAGCTTGAATTATTGGTAATTCTTCCTCAACTGTATCTTTTTCTTCTTGATTATTATTTGCTTCTTGATTGTTCACAAAATTTCCATCATTTGATGCTCTTGGCCCAAATTGTAAATTTTTAACTAAGATCTCTGTTTTAAATTTCTTTTGATTATCTTGTCCTACTCACGATCTCGTTCTTAATTCCCCTTCTATCATTACTAATTTACCTTTTGTAAGATAAGGAGCTAAAGCTTCACCTCTTTTGCCTCAAAAAACTAAATTATGGAACTCTGTTGATTCTTGCTTTTGTTGATTTTTATCTACTCAAACCGAATTAGTAGCTAAAGAAAAATTAACTACTGTTTGCCCGCTAGGCGTAACTTTTGATTCAGCATCGCGAGTAATACGGCCTATAAGCATAACAAAATTTAGATTCATTGTGATAAATTAATATTTTAATTAAAATTTATTTTAATAATTCATCTAATTTTTCATCCAAATTATCTAAGTCAATTTGATTAGCTTTGGCTTCTGTTACAGCTTCAATTACAGCAATTGGTTCTTGTTTTTCTTCTATTTTAACTTCTGAATTAGCAGCATCATCTATAGCTGTTTCTAATTTAGCTGTATCACCTGTTTTTCTTTTATAATTATTTCTCATTTTTGGTTTTACAGTAACATCACTATAAATAGTAGTTAAAAATCTTAGAATATCTTCATTAAATTTAAATATTTCTGTTATCAAATTGTTGACATATTTATCAGTAGAAAAAACAAAACTAGCATAATACCCTTGTTTGTATTTGTTTATTTCATAAGCCAATTCTTTTAAAATTGGACTTATTGATTTATCAATAGTAAAATCTAATTTTTCTAATTTTGCTTTTGTATCATCAAAAATTTTTTGAGCTTCTTCCAAACTCTTATCTCCTTTGATAATCAAAGTTAAATCATATTTTGGCATTTTCATTTTCTAATATTTTATTTTATTAAATTAATTTAGTTTGAACATTTTTGAGAATATCTTTTGCAATTTTAGGATTTTCTCTTAAAAATTCAGCTGCATTGTCAATCCCGACTCCTAATTTAGTATCATTATAATTATAAGTAGTGCCTGATCTTTGAACAATTCCATTTTTAAAGGCTAAATTTACTAAATCATTAAAATAAGCAATGCCTTCATTAAACATAATATTAAATTCACCTGTTTTAAATGGAGACGCTACTTTATTCTTAACTACCTTAGCTACTACTCGATTGCCAACCACCTCTTCTCCTTTTTTAATTTGAGCAATTCTTTTTAATTCAACTCTTACTGAAGTAAAAAATTTTAATGCTTTTCCGCCTGGAGTTGTTTCTGGGTTTCCATAAGACATCATACCGATTTTCATTCTAATTTGATTGATAAAAATAATTGTTGTGTTGACTTTAGCTGTTAAAGCTGTAAGTTTTCTTAAAGCTTTACTCATTAATCTTGCCTGAAGACCAATTTGTTGGTCACTCATTTCACCTTCAATTTCAGCTAATGGCGTTAAAGCCGCTACCGAATCAACTACAATTAAATCAATCGAACCTGAACGAACCAAAGCCTCTATAATTTCTAACGCTTGCTCACCATGATCAGGTTGAGAAATTAATAAATCATTAATTTTTACGCCCACACGTTTAGCATATTCTGGATCTAAAGCATGTTCAGCATCAATATAGGCAGCTGCACCACCTTGTTTTTGTATTTCGGCTACAATATGCAAAGACAAAGTTGTTTTACCTGACGATTCGGCGCCATAGATTTCAATAATTCGTCCTCTTGGAATACCACCAACACCTAAGGCAATATCCAGAGATGGTGATCCAGTTGATATCGAGCCAATATCAACTTTCTTCGCTTCTCCTAGTACCATAATCGATCCTTCTCCAAATCTATCTTTAATTTCCTTAACTGTATTTTCTAAGCTTGAAGATTGATCATTTGTCTTTGTTTTTTTAGCCATTTTAAATATATTATATTGCTTTATTAAAAATTATTATATCAAATTATATTGTATTTGTAAAGGAGATAAAATCTCTCTTTTATCTAATTTTTAAAAGAAAATAGTTCTTTTTTCCCCGTCTTATTACTATATATCTATCAAATAATATCTTATCTTCATTTATTTTTTCATTAATATCGGCATAAATGATACCATTAATATTAATTGCTTTATTTACAATATCTTCTCTTGATTGTCGTTTGGAATTGCAAATATTAGTTTTTACTAAAAAATCACTTAAATCAATATTTAATATTTCTGCTTTTTTTATTTCAATTAAACTAACATCAGCAAAAGCTTCTTCGAACTCATCTCTCTCTAAACTTTCTATATTTCCATTAAATAATATTTCTGAAATCTTCTCCACTCTATTAGTAGTGTCTATGCCATGGACAAAATCAGTAAGATATTTTGCTAAATATTTCTGACACAATCTTGTTTCCGGTTTCTTTTTCTGTTCTTTAATTCTATCTTCAATCTCCTCTTTATTCAAAAATGTAAATTTTTTTATCCAATCATAAGCAATATCGTCAGATAAATTAATAAAATATTGGTAGAATTTAAAAGGAGTTGTTACTTCTTTATTAAGAAACACAGTGTTATTTAAACTCTTTGCTAATTTTTTTCCGTTTTCATCAGTTAATATGGGCAAAGTTAAACCAAAAACTTTGTTTCCAGATAATTCTTCTATCAATGTTACTCCGCTAGTAATATTCCCTCATTGATCCGAACCAGCTAATTGCATCTCACAATTATATTCTTTATGTAAATGATAAAAATCATAAGCCTGGATTAATCCATAAGAAAATTCAGTATAAGATAACCCTATTTCATTATCAAGTCTGTTTTTTATAAATTCTTTATTTAATAAATAACTAATAGTAAAATGTTTTCCGATATCTCTTAAAAAATCAATTAATTTAAACTCTTTAAATCAATCATAATTATTGACTAACTCTGCTTCGGTTTTAAAATCAAAAAATCTTGACATTTCATTTTTAAATTTTTCGACTCTCAAAAATACTAACGCTTCGTCTGGCAAACTTCTTTCAATATCACGTCCTGATGGATCACCGATCAGCCCTGTCATACCGCCAACTAAAATAATTGGCTTATGTCCATACTTTGATAATCTTTTAGCTGTCATAATAACTAATAAATTACCTAGTTGTAAACTATCGGCTGAAGGGTCAAATCCACAATAAAAAGTAATTGGACTAATATCCAATCTTTTCTTTAATAATTCTATGTCAATTGCTTGATTTATTAATCCTCGATATTTAAAATCTTCGATTAAATTCATAATTAATATTTATATATTATAAACAAATTTTATCATAAAAACTGATAAAAATCAAAAAGTTATTTTAATATATTAAGAAGCTCTTTTTCATTAATAACTTTAACACCTATTTTTCTAGCCTTTTCTAGTTTACTCCCAGGCTCATTCCCTACTACTAAATAATTCAAATCTTTAGTCACTGTTTCTTTCACTATACCTCCCCTTTCTCTCACCATGACTTGAGCTTTTTCTCTAGACATTGAATTTAACTCTCCAGTAAACAAAAATTTCAAATCTTTTAGTTTCTGGTTAATTGTCTTTTTATTTGATAAAATTTCTATTCCTGATTTAGTTAATTTATCAAATAATTTTTCGGTATTTTCATTATTAAAATATTCAAACACACTTTCGGCCATTTTATTTCCAAAATCTGGCAAATCATCAAAATCCTGTTTTGTTAATTTTTTAGCTAATTTAAATAAATCATTCGGCACTTTAATAGCTCCTAATTCTAATAATTTATTAGCAATAACTTCAGCGCTTTCTTTACCAATATTTAAAATTCCTAAAGCAAAAATAAATTTATTAATATTTATATTTTTTGAATTATTAATACTTTCAATAATATTTTTACTTGATTTTTCACCAAATCTTTCCAATACCTTTAAATCACCTTCTTCTAAATCAAACAAATCTGATACATTAGTAACCAAACATTCGTCAATTAATTTTTTCAAAATTTTATCCCCCAATCCTTTAATATCAAATGCCTGACGAGACACAAAATGATTTAAGTATCCTTCGTTTCGTCCAGGACATTTTTTATTAACACACCTTACTAAAACTCCTGACTCATCTTCAATAACTTTACCATTACATAATGGACATTTACTCGACATTTTAAACTTCTTTTCATTACCCAATCTCAAACCCGTTAACACTTTTAATATTTTAGGTATAACATCTCCCGATCTTGTAATTACTACTGTGTCACCAATTTTTAAATCTAATCTTTTAATTTCTTCCTTGTTGTGTAATGTTGAGCGCGTTACTTTAGCTCCGCCAATCATAATCGGTGATAAAAATGCCACTGGAGTTAAAACTCCTGTACGTCCTACCTGTAATTGAATATCTAATACTTTTGTAACCCCTTCAATCGGTGGAAATTTAAAAGCAATACCTGCCCTTGGCCCTTTACCTATTAATCCTAGTTTTTGAAATACTGGAATATCATTAACTTGAACTACAATACCATCAATTTCAAATTCTAATTTATCACGTTTATCTAAAACTTCATCATAAAAATTAAAAACTTCTTTTACGCCTAAACATTTTTTGTTAATATTGTTATTAGTTTTAAAACCTAATGCTTCTAAAATTAAATGAGCTTCGCTATGCTTAATTTGACCTAAATTGGTTATTAAATCATAGCTGTAAAAAATTAATTTACGACTATGCGTAATATTAGGATCTAGTTGACGTATTGAACCAGCCGCTAAATTTCTAGGATTAGCATAAGTCATCAATCCTTTTTTTATTTGTTCTTTATTTATTTTTTCAAATTCATTTTTATCAATTATTACCTCTCCCCTAATTTCAATTCTACCATTCTTATTATTTATAACTTTTTCTATTAAATACTCTGTCTTATTTTTTTTCAAAATATCTCTAATTTTTTCATCATTAAATAATTTTAATGGTATAGTGCGTATAGTCTTTAAATTTTCCGTTACATCTTCTCCGATCTCACCATCTCCTCTTGTTGCGCCTAAAATAAATTTGCCATTTTCGTAAATTAATGCCATTGACAATCCATCAAATTTATATTCACAAAAATATTCTATATTATCAATTACAAAATTATTTTCTTTTATTAATTTTTTTACTCTTTCATCTCAATCTTTAAACTCCTCCTTAGTCTTTAAATCGTTCAAAGAAAGCATTTTCTTTTGATGTTTTACTTTTTTAAAATTACTAATTGCTTTGCCTCCTGTTTTTTGAGTTGGCGAATCATTAGTTCTAAATTCCGGATACTCGTTCTCAAATTTTCTCAACTCTTTAAATAAATCATCGTAAGCTTCATCTGATATTGTTGGATTATCCAAAACATGATAAAGATAATTATGATAGTTTATCTCCTCTTTTAGTTTTTCTATTCTATTTTTTATATCCTTTTTATCCATATATAAAATATTATTCTAAATATAACCTAGAATAAAAAATTAATATTTCCTTAAAATTCAAAAAATTCATCAGTAAAATATATGTTAATGCCACGTCTAACCATTGGTGTAATACCGATAGTTTTAATCTGACCTAAAGTCTCATAATCAGGATCATATTCACAATCAACTGGATTATTATAAGCACCATTTAAAAATTTCGGCTTGCCTTCGGTCTTATTACTATTTTTCCATTGATATAATCTTCATTCCGCACAAGCATCAGCTAAATAGAAAGCTCTGGTTGACTCTGATATTTGATATACCATTTTTAAATTTTTCAAATAAACACTGACTAAAGATAATCCTAAAGCAGCAACACTAGCTAATATTAATGCGCTCATTAAAAAGACCTGTGCTTTTCTTTTATTTTTAAATTTAATAATTTTCATATATTAATTAGCAATTAATAATCTCGGTGTAATCGACGTTTGTATAAATGTCCTATATTCATTACCATATATAGTAGATACTGCATCAAATTTAATTAAAATATTTTTTTGTTCATTGGCACTACCATATATCTCAAATTGAAAATCTTCAATGCTCATATTATTAGGTATTAATATTATTGGGTCTTCTCCCTTTTCGATATCTTTCAATCTTTCTATTCATCCTTTTTCAGTAACATCATCATAGATATATCTAAAAAGCGTAAAGAATTTTGTTCCCTCCTCTTCGGTTTTAAATTGCAAACTAGTATTATCGGTCATTTCAAAATCACTGCCCATACGAATAGCTCTAGACATTACTTCTAAAACATTTTGAACCACATCGCTATCGCGTAAAATTGTATAAGCAATTCTTTCCGCTCTTACAGTAGCCACATAAATATTAATTAATATTGTAGCAATAATCATAAAAACTGCCACCGCCATAAGCGCTTCAATCAATGTAAACGATTTTTTACTCTTATAATTTTTCATTATTCTGCTACTTTATAATAATTATATAAATGGTCTTCAACATTCAAAGTATATGTTGGTTTTTGCAAACATTGAATTTCATTTCGTTTAACACATCATGTTACAATTGAACTTAATCTAAAAACATTTGTTTTTTCGTCAATATCGCTTATCACAATTTTTCTTTGAAAAAAGAATGGATTTTTATCTCCCGAATTATAAGAATAAATTTTATTTTCATGATCAAATTTAAGAAAATCAATCTGATTAAAAGGATACAGTGTTCTTTCACTAGCATCAATTTGATATTCTCCACTTTCAAGCCCAGATCTAAAAGTAGCACTATTTATAAAATTAGTGTCTCTAATCTGCCTTACTAATTCAATCCCTTCTTGAGCTAAGTTAGCTGCTATTAATCTACTTTGAACATGCGGAATATTAGCTAATGTTCTAATAACTAAAATAAAAGCACTTAAAATGCCGATCATTAAAATTGATATTGCCACTAAAGCTTCGATTAAAGAAAATGCCTTTTTATTTTTATGTTTTATCATTCTCATCAAATAATTTTATAACTTTATACTTAAAATAATTATACCAATTTTATATATAAAAAACAACTAATTTATATAAATTATAACATAAATTAAAATTAAAAAACAGTGGAATTAGCCACTGTTTTTTTGATTATTATTTTTGAACAAATTCAATAATTTTCTTCATAATTATTGGTTCTTTAACACATAATTCTGCCATTATCTTTCTATCAATATCAATTTTTTTAACCTTTAGTAATTTAATAAATTTACTATAAGTTAAATCATTTTCTCGTACAAAAGCATTAATTTTAGTTTGTCATAAAGTTCGATAAGTTCTTTTCTTTTCTTTACGACCACGAATTGCATGTTCGCCTGCATGTAACAATGCTTCTTTAGCAGCCCTAATCTTTGATTTACGTCCATAGCGAAAACCCTTTGTTTGTTTTAATATTTTATTTGTTCGTTTTCGAGAAACGACACCTGATTTTACTCTTGCCATATATAATTATTTATTAATTGTTAATCTATTTTTTCTGTTTCATAATACGCAAAACTTTCCTTGAAAATGCTTTTGACAAAGTAGTTTTTCTTTTTCGACGTTGTTTAGTTACTGGTCTATCACTAGAAGTAGTATGAGCAGTATTACTAGCCCTTCTAAGAACTTTGCCATTCTTAGTTATTCTAATTCTTTTAGCATAAAAATTACGATTCATTATTATAAATTTAATTATTTATTTAAATATGATTAATTCGAATCCATTAGATAATTTTTTAATTTCAGAAGCTGTTTTATATTCAATAGTTATCATTCGCAAAAATGCTTTTGTTTTTTCTAAAGCCAAGTCCATATGACTTTTCTCACGACCAGCTAAAAACATTACTACTTTTACCTTTAACCCATCGTTTAAAAATTCTTCTAATCTTCTAATTTTAGTTTGTAAATCATGAGTTCCTTCATTAAAACTAATTTTTACAACTTTCATAACATCACCTCTTTGTTTTCTTGATTCCTTACGTTTCATTTTTTCTTCTTGATAACGCATTTTTTTAGCATCGCCTAATTTAAAAACTGGTACATCAGTATTTTGAGTAACTAAAATTAAATCTAAATTTTGTTCTCTAGCTAAAGTTTCTGCTTCAACATAATCCATTATACCAATCATTTTGGTATCATCTCCTATTAATCTTACTTTTTTTGTGCGATCTATCATTGTTATTTTATAAAAATTTAATTTTAATGGTGGAAATGGTGGGAATCGAACCCACGTCTAAAAAACCTCCCTAAATAAATCTACAAGTTTAGTTTATTTTTAGTTTTAAGATTAATTCTAAAAAACAAACAAAACAAATTAATCCGATTTAGAAAATTTTCATTAAACCGCTCTAACAACGATTTAATATAGCTCGCAAAATTACCTTAAAGCCCATCGAGCATCAACTTTAAGGGTTGCCGATTAACGAGTTACGCTAAAGCGTAAGCAGGTTGATATTTGTTGGCATTTGTTGTTT
>ENA-UOWO01005799-UOWO01005799.1-activated-sludge-metagenome-genome-assembly--contig:-NODE-5799-length-12906-cov-13.692086_pt1 | contig 12906 bp, 8 predicted proteins | sample MGYA00238148_ERZ761564 | MGnify/ENA primary metagenome ERZ761564 (study PRJEB28885, sample SAMN05720194) | activated sludge metagenome | isolation source: Anaerobic digester | place: USA...
TCCAGAACATGGTCAGCGACCTCACCGGCATGGAGATCGCCAACGCCTCCCTGCTCGACGAAGCGACGGCCGCGGCGGAGGCGATGAGCATGCTCCATCGCGTCAACAGCAAAAAGAGCCGCGACCCCCGCAACAATGTTTTCCTGGTCTCCGACAAATGCCTGCCCCAGACCATAGATGTTCTTAAAACCCGCTCCACCCCGCTCGGCATCGAACTCCGCGTCGCCGATCTCCACTCCGCGACCCTCGATGAGCGCGTCTACGGCCTTCTCATCCAGTACCCCGACGTCGACGGCAAAGCCGAGGAGTGGAGCGGCTTTATCGAAAAGGCCCATGCCGCCGGCGCCATGGTCGCCGTGGCTGCGGACCTCCTCTCCCTCGCCCTCCTCACTCCGCCGGGAGAGATGGGTGCCGATATCGTCCTCGGCTCAGCGCAGCGCTTCGGCGTGCCCATGGGCTTCGGCGGCCCGCACGCCGCCTACTTTTCCACCCGGAGCGAATTCATGCGCCAGATGCCCGGCCGCATCATCGGCGTTTCGATCGACCGTCACGGCAGGCGCAGCTACCGCATGACCCTGCAGACCCGCGAACAGCACATCCGCCGCGAAAAGGCGACCTCCAACATCTGCACCGCCCAGGCCCTGCTGGCGATCATGGCCGGCATGTACGGGGTCTGGCACGGCCCCGAGGGGATCAAGGCCATCGCCGGCCGCATCCACCTCCTCACCCGCGCCCTCGCCGCCGCGCTCGCCGAACTGGGCTATGAACAGAGCAATACCGTCTATTTTGACACCCTTCTGGTCCGGGCCGGCGGCGCCGGAGAGAAGATCCGCGAACTGGCCCTGAAGAACAGGATCAATTTCCGCTACACCGGCGAGGAGCAGATCGGCATCGCCCTCGACGAGACCGTCGAGGCCGCCGATATCGAGGAGATCGTCGCCATCTTCGCCGCCGCCCGCGGCAAACAGGCTCCGCTGATCAACTGGGAGAAGGAGGCCGCCTTGCCGGCCGATACCATCACCGGCGGCCTCAAACGCGCCACCGCCTATCTCACCCACCCGATCTTCAGCGCCTGCCACTCCGAACACAAGATGGTCCGTTTCCTCAAGCGCCTGGAGAACAAGGACCTCTCCCTGACCACCTCGATGATTCCCCTCGGTTCCTGCACGATGAAGCTCAATGGCACGGCCGAGATGCTGCCCCTGACCTGGCCCGGCTTCTCCAGGCTGCATCCCTTTGTGCCCGCCGATCAGGCCCAGGGCTATCTGGAGCTCATTCACGAACTTGAGCGCGATCTCTGCAAGATCACCGGCTTCGCCGCCGTCTCTTTCGAGCCCAACTCGGGGGCCCAGGGCGAGTACACAGGCCTGATGGTGATCCGCGCCTGGCATAACGACCACGGCCAGGCCCACCGCGACGTCACCCTCATCCCCGCCTCGGCGCACGGCACCAATCCCGCCAGCGCGGTCATGGCCGGCACCAGGGTCGTGGTCGTCGCCTGCGACGACAAGGGCAACATCGACCTCGAGGACCTCAAGGCCAAGGCCGAGCAGCACAAGGATAACCTCTCGGCCCTGATGGTCACCTATCCCTCCACGCACGGCGTTTTCGAGGAAAAGATCGTCGAAATCTGCAGGATCATCCATGCCAACGGCGGCCAGGTCTACATGGACGGCGCCAACATGAACGCCCAGGTGGGACTGACCAATCCAGCCGCCATCGGCGCGGATGTCTGCCACCTCAATCTCCATAAAACCTTCGCCATTCCCCACGGTGGCGGCGGGCCGGGCATGGGTCCGATCTGCGTCGCCGGACACCTCGTCCCCTACCTGCCGGGCCATCCGCTGGTCAGGATCGGCGGCGACAAGGCCATCCCTGCGGTCAGCGCCACCCCCTACGGCAGCGCCAGCATCCTGCTCATCTCCTATGCCTATATCAAGCTGATGGGCAGCGCCGGCCTCACCGAGGCGACCAAATACGCGATCCTCAACGCCAACTATATCGCCGCCCGGCTCGGCAAGGAGTACAAGGTGCTCTATACCGGCGAACGCGGCCGCGTCGCCCACGAAATGATCTTCGACCTCGCCGGGTTCAAAGCGCAGGGCATCGAGGCCGAGGACATCGCCAAACGGCTGATGGATTACAATTTCCACGCCCCGACCGTCGCTTTCCCGGTCCACAACTCGATCATGATCGAACCGACCGAAAGCGAAGACAAGGGCGAGCTCGACCGCTTCTGCGACGCCCTCAGCGCCATCCGCCTCGAAATCCAGGCGGTGCTCGACGGCAAAGCGGACCCCGTCGACAATGTGCTCAAGAATGCACCGCATACAGCCGCCGAGGTCAGCAGCGACAGCTGGAGCCATCCCTACAGCCGCGAACAGGCGGCCTATCCCGTCGCCTGGCTGCGGGAGCACAAGTTCTGGCCGGCCGTGGGCCGCATCGACAACACCTACGGCGACCGCAATATCTTCTGCGCCTGCCCGCCCATGGAGGAGTATCAGTAAGCGCCTCTCTTCTCTGCCCGCCCGGAAGCCTCCGGGCGGGCAGCAGATTGTTACGGCCACGCAGTAAACCACAGATTATCGTACAGAAAGAGTCCAGCTCTATGAAGGAGTTCCGCTTTCACGGCCGGGGAGGGCAGGGCACCGTGCTCGCCTCCATCGCGCTCGCCAAGGCCTTTTTCCAGGCGGGCTATTGGGTGCAGACCTTCCCGGTCTTCGGTTCGGAGCGCCGCGGCGCCCCGGTCGAGGCCTATCTCCGGCTGGAAACGGCCAAAATCTATCTGCGCAGCAACATCTACGAGCCCGATCACGTCATTGTCCAGGACGCCAAACTCCTCGCTCTGATCGACGTCACCAAAGGCCTCAAACCGGGCGGCTGGATCCTGCTCAACGCCCCCGGGCTCCCGGCCGACCTCACGCCCTTTCAGGGTTTCAAGCTGGCATGCGTGGATGCCGCCCGTATCGCCCTGGAGCATGGTTTGGGAACGAAAAACCAGCCCATCACCAACACCGCCATGATGGGAGCCTTCGCCCGCCTCTTCTCCAATCCCCCCCTGAAGGCCGTGGTGCAGGCCATTGAAAGCGAAATGCCGATCAAGATCTCCGAAAACGTCGCCGCCGCCCGCGCCGCCTATGAGGCTGTGGTGCTGCACGGTCTGGTGAGCGGCAGCGAGCTTCTGCCCTCGGCCGGTCCGATTTTCCGAAAGGCGGTCCCATGACCCCGCACGACGCAAATCTTCCTCCCCTCTTCATGCCCATCTCCTCTGCGCCGACCTCGGCCAACCGGACCGGCTCCTGGAGCAGCCGGCAGCCCCGCTATGAGGGAAAAACCGCCCCCTGCTCGGTCCACTGCCCCTGCGGCGAGGATATCCCCCACATCGAGATGCTGGCTGCGCGGGGAGAGTACACGGAGGCCTGGCGGACCATCCTCGCCGAGAACCCCCTGCCGGGCAGCTGCGGCCGCGTCTGCTTCCACCCCTGCGAGGGAGGATGCAACCGCGGCGAGTTCGATGACCCCGTCGCCATCAACGCCCTTGAGCGCTTTCTCGACGACCGCGCCGGCTGCGGACCCCTCCCCGCTGATTTTTTACCTCTGTCCACGAGCGGCAAGCGGATCGCCATCGCCGGATCGGGACCGGCAGGCCTCGCCGCCGCCTGGTTTCTCGCCCGGCTGGGCCATGAGTGCGAGATCTTTGAATCGGCGCCGGAACCGGGCGGTCTGCTGCGCTACGGCATCCCCGCCTACCGCCTGCCTGCCGCCGTCCTCGATCGCGAAATCGGGCGGATCACGGAACTCGGCGTTCGCATCCGCTGCTCCACTCCCCTCGAGAAAGAGCTGCTCGCGAACGCAGCATCGCAATATGATGCCCTCTTCATCGGCTGCGGCAACAGCCGCGGAATCGGGCTCGACCTCCCCGGCGGCGAATACGCCCTCGACGGCCTCTCATTCCTCCGCGCGGTCCGCTCCGGCAGCGCTCTCTCCGGCGTAGATAAATACCGGCTGCATGATGACCCGCAAGGTGCCGCTGCACCGCGGACCGCTGCCATAATCGGCGGCGGCAACACCGCTATCGATGTCGCCCGCACCCTGCTGCGCCTTGGCATCACCCCGACCATCCTCTACCGCCGCCGCCGTGAAGAGATGCCCGCCTTCAGCCACGAGATCGACAGTGCGCTGGCCGAGGGGGTACACCTCATCGAACTGAGCGCCCCGCTGGCCATCCGGCCGGCAGGGAAGAATCTCGCCCTGACCCTGCAAAAGATGCGCATCACCGAGCCGGGGGCGGACGGAAGGATGCGGGTCCTCCCCGTCGAAGGAGAGAGCCGGGAGATGACCTTCAGCGCGGTCTATGCCGCCATCGGCGCCCGGGCGGAAGAACCCTGGCACTCCATGGCCAGAGCAGAGGGCGGCCTCAATTTCGGCCATACCCTCCTCCTCCCGGTGGGCGCGGCCGGCCTGCCAGTGCTCCTCGGTGGCGACCTGGTCAATCAGGTCGAGAGCGTCGCCGACGCCATCGCATCGGGCAAGGAGGCGGCCATTGCCCTCGATCTCCTTTTCAGAGAGGGGAGTGCAGCCATCGCCGCGGGCATCGAGCGCTGCCGTATCGGCGGCGGCCACTCTCTCTCGATGGAGATCTATCAGGGGGGGCCGCGCCACAGCCGCTCCCGCCGCGTCGTGGCCTTTCAGGACATTAATCGCGACTATTTCACCTCTTCCCGGCCGCAGCGGGGTGGGAGCCTGCCACATACCACCGCAGCGGGCTCTTTTGCCGAGGTCGAAGCCGCCCTTGAGGCCGGTCAGGCACTGGAACAGGCCGGCCGCTGCTTCAACTGCGGCATCTGCAACGACTGCGACAACTGCAGAACCTTTTGTCCTGAGGCTGCTGTCGTCCTTGATGGGCAAAACAGCGGCGGCTCCGATCGCGAACGCCGGATCACATACGACTATTGCAAGGGCTGCGGCGTCTGCCTCACTGAATGCCCGCGCTGCGCCATGGTCATGGAGGAGGTGGGATCATGAAAATGCTCCTCGAAGGCAGTCAGGCCTGTGCCGAAGCCGTGCGTCTGGCTCGCGTCAAGGTGGTGTCGGCCTACCCGATCACCCCGCAGACCCATATCGTCGAAGAGCTGGCAAAATTCTGCAGCGAGGGCTCCCTCGACGGGCGCTTTCTCTGCGTGGAAAGCGAGCATTCCGCCATGGCAGCGGTCATCGGCGCGGCCGCCGGCGGGGTCCGCACTTTCACTGCCAGTTCCTCCCAGGGGCTGGCCCTGATGCACGAAATGCTGCACTGGGCCGCGGGCGGCCGCCTGCCCATTGTCATGGCCGAGGTCAACCGCGCCCTCGGCCCGGGCTGGAATCTCTGGGCCGACCAGACCGACAGCCTCGCCCAGCGCGATACCGGATGGATCCAGCTCTACTGCGCTGATGGCCAGGAGGTGCTCGATACTACCCTGCAAGCCTATCGCCTGGCCGAGGCCGTCAACCTGCCGGTGATGGTCATTCTCGACGCCTTTTTCCTCTCCCACACCTGGGAACCCGTCGATCTCCCCGACCAGGAAAAGGTGGACCGATTCCTCCCCCCGTACAGCCCCAGATTCTGCATGAACACCGCCGACCCGCAGAGCCTCCACGGCGTCGCCCCGATCGGGGTCTATATGGAGATGCGCCGCAGCATGCAGCTGGCCATGGAAGCGGTGCCGGAGCATCTCGCCCGCATCGAAGAAGAGTTTGCCACCCTCTTCGGACGAAGCTACGGGCCGGTCGAGAGCTACCTCTGCGACGACGCCGATGTCATCCTGGTCACCAGCGGCACCGCCGCTGGCACCGCCCGCGTGGCCGTGGACCAGCTGCGCAATGAGGGCGAAAAAGCGGGACTGCTACGCATCAGGATGTTCCGTCCCTTCCCCGTCCGCAGTGTGCGGCAAGTTCTGAAATCGGTGCAAAAGGTAGCCGTGCTGGACCGCAACTGCTCTTTCGGGGCGGGAGGAATCTTCGCCAGCGAACTCAAGAGCGCGCTCCATGGCGGGAATCCTGCTCCCGTCTACAGCTATATCGCCGGCCTCGGCGGCCGCGACATCACCGTGGATACCATCCGGCAATGCTTTAGCCTGACCCGCGCAGCCGCGCGGCCCGATATCGAAAGCGTCTGGCTGGGTGTGAAAGAGGAGCTGCTGAAATGAGGAATAGCGATCTGTTTGAGGAGATGGAACTTGTGAACTCGGGGCATGTGGGCTGCCCCGGCTGCGGCGCGACCATCGCCATGAAACTGGCCCTTCGCGCCCTCGGCGACAAGACCATGGTGGTCATCCCCGCCTGCTGCTGGGCGATCATCGCAGGTAATTATCCCCAGTCAGCCCTCAAGGTGCCTGTGCTCAATACCGCCTTTGCCACCACCGGAGCCGTCTGCAGCGGCCTGCGCGCCGCCCTCGATCTGCGCGGCGAAATCGATACCACGATCATCGGCTGGGCCGGCGACGGCGGCACCTTCGATATCGGCTTCCAGGCCCTCAGCGCCGCGGCCGAACGCGGCGATGACTTTATCTATATCTGCTACGACAACGAGGCCTACATGAACACCGGCGTCCAGCGCAGCTCCTCAACCCCCTGGGGCGCCAGCACCATGACCACCCCGGGCGCCGGCTGGAAACGGACGCAAAAAAAGAATATCGTCGAGATCATGGCCGCCCATCGTATCCCCTACGCAGCGACCGCCAATATCGCCTATCCCGAGGATCTCGAACGCAAACTCCGCAAAGCCAGATCGATCCGCACCGGCCTGCGCTTCATCCACCTATTCGCATCCTGCCCGACCGGCTGGGGATTCGCCCCGGCCGATGCCATCAAGATCTCGCGTATGGCGGTCCTGACCAGAGCCTTCCCACTCTATGAGGTGGAGGAGGGCGAGAGCTATACCATCAACAGCAGCGGCGCCGTGCCCGTGCGCGACTATCTCAAAATGCAGAACCGGTTCCGCCGGCTCTCCGACGGCGACATCGCGATGATCCAGGAGCATGTTGATCGGGAGTGGGAGCGGCTCAACCGCAAGGCCCGGGGCTGAAGCGGCCCGTTCATCCGCCGTTTTTTTCCAGCAGCGTCATCTTCACCTCCTGAATCCTGGGCACCCGCTCGGGCGTGAGAGTGAAAAAGAGGCTGACATTCTTCCGGCTTCCCTCAAGCAGGAAAGTGCCGCGCAGATTGTTCAGCGGCATCATCGGCCCGACCCCGCGTATCTCCCCCGCCTCTTCATAGAGCCGCCGGCTCAGCCCGGCCAGCTCTCCAACGGTGTTGTCCAGAAAGAAATTCTCCGCGAATATCCCGCTCTCCTGCGCCCCCCGCCAATCCGGCAAAATATTCACCAGTTCATTTTTTCTCTGCTCCAGAATCGCCGCAAGCGGGACCTGATGCGGGGCGAGTCCGGCCAGGGTGATGAGCGTATCCAGAACCGCCCGGTTGACAGCAGTGGTGGTCGCATAGGTGAGATTGGTGAAGGAGACCACCGCCAGGCCGTATTCAGGCAGCATCGTCCAGTTGCTGCCAAAGCCGGGCAGCCCGCCGCTGTGGCCGACCGTAACCAGACCGTCGCAGTCAGACTGCCAGCGCAGGCCGTAGCTGTAAGCCTGAGCGGCGGGACAGGAAGAACCGCCGGGCCGCCGGCTGTCTGCAGCCAGGGCGTAGAAACGCCAGGGATGGTGCATCTCGCGCAGCGAAGCGCGCTGCAGCGGACCGCTCTCGGGATCGTCGCGCGGCGGCCAGGCGGCGAGATGAAGGGCGGCATAGCGGGCGAAATCCTCAACCGAAGTGATCAGGCCGCCCATCGCGCCATAGGCCCCGTGATGCTCCATGGGCTGCTCCACAAATGAAGCGCCGCGGCGCGCATAGCCGTGGGCGAGCCGCTCCGGAGGCGCCTCGGTGTACTCCCACACCGTCGAGCCCATCCCGAGGGGCTTGAAAATCATCTCGCGGGTATAGACGGTGAAATCCATCCCCGAGACCCGCTGGACGATCTGGCCGAGGATGGCAAAGCCGAGGTTGCTGTACTCATAGGCGACCCCGGGAGCGTTGGCCATCGAGATCTCCGGGAGCAGGGCCAGCAGCTCCGCATCGGTGCGGTCAAGCTGCCGGTCGCCCCAGGGATTGTCCTCGGGCAGGCCGGCCCCATGGGTGAGCAGATGGCGGAGGGTGATCTCCCGGGCATCCGCGGAGGCGGGGCGCAGAGGCTTCAGCTCGGGCAGATAAAGCGCGGCCGGGTCATCCAGGCGCAGTTTGCCGGCGTCGCGGAGCTGGAGTACGGCCATGGCCGTGAAACTCTTGCTCATCGAGGCGGCGCGAAAGAGTGTCCGCGGATCAGCCGGCCTCCGCTCAGCAAGATCGGCATAGCCAAAGCCGCCGGAGAGCAGCAGCTCTCCGTTGTAAATGACACCATAGGCGAGGCCCGGCAGTTTCCGGCTTGTGAAATGTTCCCCGAAGATATGGTCCACGATCCCGGCCGCGGCCCCGATTTTTTCCGCCCTGTCCGCATTCTGCGCGGCCGCATCCTGAAAAAGGCCCGCCAGCCAGGAGGCGATGAGAAGGATGATGAGATAACACTTCCGGCAGGTCATTAGTAGTCTCCCTTTCGGGTTTTCAGTTTGCACAGGTGAATGGTTACTCCGGCAGCGATGCCGAGCAGCAGAATGCGAAGCCAGGTGCGCGAAACCGCAAACCCGGCCGCATAGCCGATGCTCAGCCACAACAGCACGAGCGCGGCGATCTTGTGGCGCAGGGAGACGCCCCGCCCCTCTTGATAGTCCCGGATGTAGCTGCCGAAGATGCGATTATTGAGGAGCCAGCTGTGGAGCCTCACCGAGCTGCGGGCATAGCAGGCGGCCGACAGCAGCAGGAATGGCGTGGTCGGCAGCACCGGAAAAAAGATGCCGACAGCGCCCAGTAGCAAAGAGAGTGTACCGCAAATTACCAGCAAACCACTTTTGATACTTTTCAAATGCTCTCCATCAGGCATCAGGATCTTTCAATACCGGACTCCAGCCCTTGCCGTCCCGGCCTCATTTCTCCGGCGACTTTATCTCTGTCGGGCTGCTGTACGACGTGTCCAGGAGCCTTGCCGTCCCGGTCTCATTTCTTATGCGAAGGTGTCAGGGCCGCCGAGGCCTGATTTGCCCATTTTCCATCGATGCAGCATGATTAGCGATTTACCGGTTTTGCCGGGTGAGCTCTCAGTCAAGAGAGTCCCACAACTCCCTCTCCTCCCTGTGCCGGTCCAGGATCACCTCGCAGGCGCTGTCGATGCGAAAAGTCGGGCGTTCTGGCAAGCTATAGGGCGGCCAGGCGGGTTGGTTCCGGGCGGCGGGTACGCCGGTGCGGGCGAAGGTGGTCCATAATTCAGCCATAGCGAACGAGGCGGCGAAGCGCTCGGGACGGTTGCCCGGCCAGCCCTTTTCCATCTCCCCGGGCGGCGGCTCGGCAACGTTGGCGAACTTGAACTGGATATCCATGGCGTGACCACTGCCGAAAGCATATCCGGTGCCGGGAATTCTGTACTCGCTCTTGTAGCCGAAATTATAGAGAAAAACCGGGGCGCCATTCTGTGCGGCTTTTCTCTCCGCAATCCGGAGCGAGCCCCTCCCGGCAAAGAGCATGGATTTGATCGCCACATAGAGATCTGCGGGGGAGGCCTCCGGCCGGCTCTGCCGGTAGACCTCGAATATGCGCGCGGCATCGGGTCCGCACTCTTTCTCCAGCCGCCGGGCCAATCCCGCCTCATCAAAGCTAAAGGCCTCCAGATCTCCGTTCACCATGCCGAAAAAAGTGTATTCGTCCTCATTCCAGCCCACCATCAGCGGTTTGTTCCGCGCTATCTCCGGTGCAGCGGGATCGAAGGGATGGGCGGGCAGAATCCGGCCGTCCACAACCGGCCCGAATTCGCCCAGCCGGGCGGCGCCGATGCCGATGGTTCTCTTCTCCGGTCTCATGCCGGCCGCTGCCTGCAGCATGCCCTGCGCCGCCAGCGGGGTGCGGGTGATGAATGCTCTTCTGGTTATCCGGGGCACTATCTGTTTCTCCACAATTGCTGTTCAAATCACTATCGCCCGTCTCATGCGTCAGGCGTGTTGTTTTCCCGTATGCCGGAAGAAGAGCCAGTAAACGGGGAGGCCGGCGAGTACGATGCCAAAAACGACCGCAGTCCAGAAGGTATCGGTGACCAGGGCGTTGCCGAGCAGATAGATAACCCCGGCCAGAAAGATCGCCGGCACGACCGGATAGCCCAATACCCGGTAGGGCCGCGGCAGGTCTGGGCGCGTGCGGCGGAGGCGGTAGATGGAGGCAACCCCGAGGCCATAGAAGGGCCACATCGCCAGCACAAAGGTATCGGTGAGCTGCTCGAAGGTACGGGTCAGGACAAAGATGACGCCCAGGGCGGCGGCGAGGATGATGGCCATGTAAGGAGTCTTGAAGCGCGGATGGACCCACGCGATCGGAGCAAAGAGCATCTTGTCGTCGGCCATGGCGAAAAAGATCCTCGGATTGGTCACCAGGCTGCCGTTGACCGAGCCGAAAGTGGAAATCATCACCACGATCGAGACGATGGCGACCCCGGCCTGGCCGACGAGCGCCAGCATGGCATCGGCGGCGATGAGCGGCGAGCTGCTGAAACGCTCCATGGGAATGACGTAGAGATAGGCGGCATTGGCCAGCAGATAGATGGCGATGATCGCCAGCGTCCCGCCGATGAGAGCGCGCGGCAGGTTGCGCTGAGGATCCTTGATCTCGCCGCTGGCGAAGGAGAGATCCGCGAATCCGTCATACGCCCACAGTACCGAGATTAGGGCGAGGCCAAAGTGCCCGATATCGACGCTTCCGCCGGTGCCGGGAGTGAAATGGGCGAAGGAGCCGCCGTGGGCATGGCCGATCGCAAAGGCGATGACGACCAGGAGGGCGAGAGCGCCGTACTTGGCGATGGTCGACAGGCCGACGATGGCCGCCCCCAGCCGGATCCCCACGACATTGACGACGGCGGCGAAGATGATGCAGCCCGCCGCGAGATAGTTGGAGAGCTGGGGATAAAGAGCGGGGTCATAGCCGAAGGAGCGCAGACAGTAGGCGCCAAAGACCGTCGCAATCGCACCCAGGGCGGAGGCCCGGATCAGGGTGAGCTGCGCCCAACCGAAGAGAAAGGCCGCCGGGCGGCCCCACCCCTCGCGCAGATAGGCATAGAGACCCCCGGTCTGCGGCAAGGCGCCCGCCAGCTCCGCGATCGAAAGCGCGCCGCAGAGGGTTATGGCGCCGCCAAGCACCCAGACCAGGAGCATCAGGGCGGGATCGGGCACCCGCGTGGCGATGACCGCCGGATTGCGGAATATACCCGAGCCGATGGTGACGCCGATGACCACCCCGATCGCCGCCCAGACGCCGAGCCGGCGTTCAAGCCCGCCCGCAGGTTGCACTCTGCCCTCTGATTCCATGGCCATTCTCCCGTCCATGAGACGATCCGAAGCAATTTTCCGCTAAATTACACTATTGTATGTTGATATTCAACCCCTTTCTTGCCGCCCCACCATTTTAGGGATTGACTTCGAGGGCGCCAGGTGCTAAATTGTCCCGCTCACCATTCACGACCACAAAGGAGATGCCCTTCATGCAGCCCATCACTATATTCTGGTTTCGCCGCGACCTCCGCCTCGAGGACAATGCGGGACTCTATCATGCTCTCCAGGAAAGCAGCCCGGTGCTGCCGCTCTTTATATTCGACCGGGAGATCCTTGACGATCTGGATGACCGGAACGACCGCCGCGTCGCCTTTATCCATCAGGCCCTGCGGCAGATCGATACCCATCTGGCGGAAGCGGGCAGCCGCCTGCTCGTCCGCCACGGCCGTCCGCTGGAAGTGTGGCGGGAGCTGCTCCGCGACCACACCATCCGGGCGGTCCACACCAACCGCGACTATGAACCCTACGCTATCGAACGGGACCGTGCAGTCGCTGCCCTGCTCGCAGAGCACGGCATCCCGTTCCACAGCCACAAGGACCAGGTGATCTTTGACGGGGATGAAGTGGTCAAGGAGGATGGCAAGCCCTATACTGTCTACACACCCTATATGAGGAGATGGCTGGCGCATCTGACGCCGGAAGATCTCGCGGCGCACCCGAGCGAAAAGCTGCTCGCGCGGACGGCGCAGGGGATGCCGGGCGGCGTGCCGCCCCTGGAGGAGATCGGCTTTGCGCCGATGACGGTTTCGACGACGCCGGTCGTCCCTGAAGCCATCATCCGCAGCTATGACCGCACCCGCGATCTGCCGGCCGTGGCCGGCACCACCCGGCTGAGCGTCCATCTCCGCTTCGGCACCGTATCTGTCCGGGAACTGGTGCGCACCGGCCGTGAACTCAACCGGACCTGGCTGAGTGAGCTGATCTGGCGGGAATTCTTCATGTCGATCCTCGCCCGCTTCCCCCACGTCGTCGATCAGCCCTTCAAGTCCCAGTACGCCGCCATTCCCTGGCGCGAGGAAGCGGAAGAATTTCAGCGCTGGTGCGAAGGGCGGACCGGCTATCCCATCGTCGATGCCGGTATGCGTGAACTCAACGCCACCGGCTTTATGCACAACCGCGTGCGCATGATCACCGCCAGCTTTCTCTGCAAGCACCTCCTGCACCACTGGCTCCGGGGCGAACGCTATTTTGCGCAAAAGCTGCTCGACTATGACCTCGCCGCCAACAACGGCAACTGGCAGTGGGCCGCCGGCTGCGGATGCGACGCCGCCCCCTATTTCCGCCTCTTCAATCCGGAAATCCAGACCGCAAAATTCGATACCAAAATGGAGTACATCAGACGGTGGGTGCCCGAGCTGGGCACTCCCGCCTATCCCGCCCCGATGGTGCCGCACGCCGCGGCGCGCATCCGCGCGCT
>ENA-UOWO01005802-UOWO01005802.1-activated-sludge-metagenome-genome-assembly--contig:-NODE-5802-length-12895-cov-11.737072_pt1 | contig 12895 bp, 13 predicted proteins | sample MGYA00238148_ERZ761564 | MGnify/ENA primary metagenome ERZ761564 (study PRJEB28885, sample SAMN05720194) | activated sludge metagenome | isolation source: Anaerobic digester | place: USA...
GCTTGTTCAAAATCTGCAATAATATCTTCTATGTTTTCCAAACCAACGGAAACACGAATCAATCCGTCGGTAATGCCAAATTGCAGGCGTTGTTCTTTAGGCACATTCACATGGCTGGTAGATGCAGAGTGCGTTACCAACGTATCTGCAGTACCTAAAGAAGCGGTGAGTGTGCAGAATTTTATATTGCGTTGAAATTGCATACCGGCTTCCAGTCCGTCGCGAAGTTCAAAGCTTAGCATACCACAAAAACCATTCATTTGATCTTTAGCCATCAAGTGATCTTCATGCGTTTCTAACCCAAGATAATTTACTTTTGATACTTTAGGATGTTGCGCTAAAAACGTAGCCAGCGCTTTAGCATTTTTTTGATGCTGTTCCATACGCAACGGCAAGGTTTTAACACCATTGTTCAATAAAAATGCTTCAAAAGGAGAACAGATAGCACCCAGCATTTTCTGAATGCCATATACTTTTTTATAGGTAGCCTCATTCATTTTGCCTACCAACACACCGGAAGTGCCGGTGCCGTGTCCATTCAAAAACTTGGTGGAAGAATGTACCACCATATCTATTCCAAACTTTAAAGGTTGCTGCACATAAGGTGTGGCAAAGGTATTGTCCACCACCGTTTTGATTCCTAAGTTTTGAGCAATGGCAGCCAGTCCGTCTAAGTCATAACAAGCCAGCGTAGGATTTGCCGGTGTTTCGATATAAAGTAATTTTATAGTTTCATCATTGATAATGGCATCTTCCACAAAATTTAAATCCTTTAAATCAGCATAGATGGTTTCCACGCCAAAATCTTTTAACAAAGAAACCATCAGTTCATTGGTGGTGCCGTATAAATTTCCCTGTGTAATAATTTTATCACCGGCTTTAACGTTTGCCATTATAGAGGCTGCAATGGCTGCCATACCGGATGCAAACAACATTCCCAAATATGGTTCATCTTCATTTTCAATACCAAAAGATTCGAGCGCTGCAATTTTATCTGCCACAAAACGCACCGTTGGATTTCCTAATCGCGAGTAAGTATATACATCTTTATTCTTTCCTCCGCTTTTAAAAAAATCAAAAGCCGCATCCAAGTCTTCATACGTAAATGTAGACGTTGCATAAATAGGCGGAACATGTGCAGATAGACCATCAATCACCGGATCTTTAACGCAAATGGAATGAAATCCTTTTTTGAAATTTGTATTCATAGATCAAAAATAACAGAATAAACAAGATTTTTTCTGTCTTTTTTTACCGAATACTCACTAAAAGCAACCGTATACTAATTAATATATTGAGTATTAAAAGAGAAACTTAAATTTACGTTGACAAAAATCATAAAACTATGAAAAGCTGTTGAGAAACAACGAAATGATTTTTTCTAAAGACTGGTTAGTTATTAATTTAACGAAAAGACGATAGCGATATCGTCTTTTTTTATTCTTCTAATCTGTGAAGTGATTTTTTTCAATTGGTAAAAGTCCTTGTGGATTTAAGGTGTTGTAAATAGCAACCGTTCTCCATTTTTACTTTCATTAAAAATACCGTTGTTGTATACTAATTGTCCGTTCACAAAGGTATGCGTTACCTTGCCTTTAAAGGTTTGTTGTTCCAACGGACTCCAGTTACACTTGTATAAAATATTTTCTTTAGATACGGTATAACTGGTTTTTAAATCAACAATGGCAATATCTGCAAAATAACCTTCCCGAATGTAACCACGTTGTTGCACACGAAAACAATCTGCAGGTGCGTGGCACATTTTTTCTACTATTTTCTCCAGCGTTATTTTTCCTTCGTAATAAAATTCCAGCATCAGGTTTAAACTATGCTGCACCAAAGGCAAACCGGATGGTGCCAGAAAATACGCATTGGATTTTTCTTCCAAAGTATGTGGTGCATGGTCAGTAGCTACAACATCTAAACGATTGTCTAATAATGCAGTTAGCAAAGCCTCTTTATCGCTCTTATATTTAATAGCAGGATTGCATTTTATTTTACTGCCTAATCTTGCATAATCGTGTTCGTCAAAATACAGATGATGCACACAAACTTCGGAAGTGATGCGCTTTTCTTTTAATGGAATATCATTTCTGAAAAGTGCCAGTTCTTTTTCAGTACTTATATGGAATACATGCAACCGCGTGTTATGCTTTAGGGCTAAATCCGTGGCAAGTTTTGAAGAAATATAACAAGCTTCATCATCGCGGATAACCGGATGGTAATTCATCGGAATATTTTCGCCGAAAAGTTTTTTGTAGTGTTCGGTGTTTTCTTTAATGGTTTGTTCGTCTTCGCAGTGCGTAACCACAATTCCATTTATATTCGCAAAAATCCTGTTCAAAACATGTTCATCATCTACCAGCATATTACCGGTAGAAGAGCCCATGAAGATTTTCAGCGCACCTACTTTGCTGAAATCTGTGCGCATCACTTCGTCATAGTTGTCGTTAGACGTTCCCATGAAAAAGGTATAATTGGCCAGCGAAGTTTGAGCGGCAATCTGATATTTCTCTTCCAGTAATTCCTGTGTTAAGGCTGCCGGTTTGGTATTGGGTTGCTCCATAAATGAAGTAACGCCACCGGCAACTGCTGCTTTGCTTTCGTTGTAAATATTGGCTTTATGCGTTAAACCTGGTTCGCGAAAATGTACCTGATCGTCAATGATTCCAGGAATGATGTAGCTGTTGCTTGCATCAATAACGGTTGCAGATGCAGCAGAAATATCTTTTCCGATTTTAGAAATCAGGTTATTGTCGATTAATATATCCAGTTGTTCAATTTTTCCTTCATTGATAACTGTTCCGTTTTTAATTAGATATTGCATAGTACAGGCAAAATTATACTTTTTCTCTTCCAACTTTATGACCAACCATTGCATAATATAGGATAAATAAATAAGCTGGAATCATTATTAGATACGCCATTTGCTTGTTGTTGATCAACTCAGATATTTTACCATACAAAGGTGGTAAAATAGCACCTCCAACGATACCCATAATTAATAATGCTGAGCCTAGTTTTGTAAACTTTCCTAATCCGTCTATAGCAAGCGGCCAGATGGCTGGCCACATAATGGCATTGGAAAAGCCCAATAACATAAAGCAAACCACCGCGGTTTTTCCGGTTGTAAATACAGACAGAATAACAAGTACCATACTAAGAATAGTTAGCCAAAACATCGCTTTTTGTTGAGATATAAAACTCGGAATAGCAACTATATTAAAAATATAACCAGCAAGCAGTGCATAACCGGTGTAGGTGGCAAAATTTCTGGCAACATCCAGCTTATATCCTAGATGCTCACCAAAACCAGCAAATGTATCATAACTAATAACTTCTACTCCAACATAAAAGAAAATTGCCAATGCTCCAAGTAATAAATGTGGAAACTGAAAAATACTGCTTTTTGATTTTGACAATTCAGAGTCCACATTGGTTTCTTCTTCATGCACTTCCGGCATTTTAATGAAATAAATTATTACCGCCAAAACAGCAAGTATACTCGCCAATATCATATATGGTTGAATTACTCTTGCTGCCAGAGCATCCAGTTCTGTTGCTTTGGCTGCACCTGTTAATGTTAAAAGTTTAGCCTGAATTCCATCTGCATCTTTTAAGGTGATGGAGCCTAAAACATAAATGGCACAAATTCCGGCTATTTTATTACAAATTCCCATTATTGAAATACGCTGTGCGGCACTTTCAATCGGTCCTAAAACGGTTACAAACGGATTAGCAGCAGTTTGTAATAATGCTAATCCTGTTCCGATAATAAATAATCCCAATAAAAATAAATTATACGTTCTTGTTTGTGCTGCCGGAATAAACAACAAAGCACCAAGAGCCATCACAAATAAGCCGAGAGACATTCCATTTTTAAATCCTGTCTTTTTTAAGATTAATGAAGAAGGAATAGCCATTATAAAATAAGCGGCAAAAAAGGCAGAAGCCACATAATAAGATTGTGTGCTGCTAAGTTCGCAGGCTATTTTTAAATAGGGAATCAGTGAGCCATTCGCCCAGGTAATAAATCCGAAAATAAAAAATAAAACTCCAATGATGGCGATTTGATAACTGACCGATGCCTTTTTGTTTTCTGACATATACTTGCTTTTAGTGATAGATAACCAAATATACAAAACCACCGCATAGTTTATACTGAAAGTTATCAAGATGCTGTTTGGTAAAAATGTTTTATTTTAAACCCATTTCATTATATTTACCGTCTATTAATGCATCCGGAAAATGAGAAAACTGCTTATAACTTATTCTATTGTTCTTTTACCATTTTTAATATCAGCACAGGGAACCTTTATTCCGATGGGTTCAGAGGTAAACCATTACCTGCAACGCCTGGAAATTAAAACCGGTCTTGTAAAAGAATTTCATACTTCCAATAAACCATTCGACCGTAAAATGTCGATTGATTACATTAACGGACTGGATTCGCTGAGTGATATGGATGTGGATGATTTAACCAAAATGGACAAGGAAAATATTGACTATATTTATAAAGATAATTTTGAGTTTGATGATTTCCATACTGAAATGACGGAAAATCCGAAACTGAAGTTTTTATGGAAACATCCGGCACATTTCATCAGTGCAAAGGTGCCTCATTTTGCTTTTGCTGTAAATCCTGCTATACAAATACGTTTGGGTGGTTCATTGACGGATGAAGCCACTAAAAAAGATAAGTTTAAATATGTTACGTCTAAAGGATTTGAGATTCGCGGACAAGTAGATGATATTTTTGGTTTTTATGCGTTGTTTTTATCCGAACAAGGGAATTTCCCGAATTATGTGCAGGATTATATCAGACGTACGCAAACACCACCAGGAGCCGGTTACTGGAAAGAATACAAACGTGGCGGATACGATTATTTTCTGGCAAAAGGCTATGTAACCATTACACCATCCAAGCATTTTCATATGCAGTTTGGCTATGATAATAATTTTATCGGCGATGGTATACGTTCTATGTTCCTGTCTGATTTTGGTGCAAATTATTTATTCCTGAAATTGAATACGAATGTTTGGAAATTCAATTACCAGAATATTTTTGCTGAGCTGACTAAGTATTATCCACGCGGTGGTGACCGTTTGCTGACTAAGAAATATATGGCTATGCATCACCTGAGTATTAATGTTACGAAAAACGTAAATATCGGTGTGTTTGAAAGTGTAATGTTTCGAAGAGAAAATACCTTTGAGCTGCAATACCTGAATCCTGTTATTTTTTACCGTTCCATTGAACAGGCATTGGGTTCTCCTGATAATGCATTTATTGGTTTTGATTTCAAGGTGAATATTCCGAAACATGTTCAGATTTACGGACAACTGTTATTGGATGAATTTAATTTCAGTAAGGAATTCAGTACGCCAGGCAAAAGCAAGATTTACAGCTTATTCCATCCGCGTAAATGGTGGGGAAATAAGTTCGCAGCACAGTTAGGTGTTAAATATATCGATGCATTTGGCGTTGACCATCTGGATTTACAATTGGAAGCAAATATTGCACGTCCGTATACTTATTCTCATTATGATACCATCACTTCCTGGACGCATTATAACCAACCGTTGGCGCATCCGTTAGGTGCAAATTTTAAAGAAATCATTTTTCAGGTGAAATACCAACCGATTCAGAAATTGTTTTTATCGAGTCGTTTTATTTATGACAACAAAGGTGAGGACAACGATACGACAAATTGGGGCGGCAATCCATACAAAGTATACGGAACGTTTGAACGCGAATTTGGTAATACCACAGGACAAGGTGTTAATGCAAAAACATTCTATGTAGATTTTGTGGCTACCTACGAGCCTTGGCATAATATTTTTGTAGATTTAACTTATGTGTATCGCAAAAAGAAAAGCGAAGATATGGCACGTAATCTGCAAACACATTTCCTGAATTTGAATTTGCGCTGGAGCATTCCTTACAGAAGGTATGATTTTTAAGCAGTAGATGATGGTTTAGAGTATTTTTTCTGTTGATTTCTGTTTGGTTTACAATGAATGTATTGCAGTTGTGTTTTAATTTGGTTTTACTTTTTTATAGAAGCATTTAAAAAGAATCAAATAGGCTTAGTAAATGTAATTTAAACGCATTTATATGTTAGAAATTACTTCACCAGACTGAAAATTGTATAACCCAACAGAATCAGCGTAGTTATAATGCCTAGTACACTTATTACCGGAATATTTTTAATATTAATCGGAATGCGATAGGGTCTTGGTATTTCTTTTTCGCGAATGCGCAAAATAATTACTGAAAGGTTTACCACAATGAAGGTTATGAAAATAAATATAGTTGCAATACGTGCAATGGTTTCTATATTTCCGATAAAAGCAAAGCCTGCCATCAGCAATAGAATGAATGTTAATGCTGCTAAAGGTGTTTTGCGTTTCGGTGAAACGAAGGATAAAAAATTTAGAGCTTTTGTTTCTTTGGACATATTGAGTAATACTCTGGAGCTTCCCAGCATATTGGATAAAATGGTGTTTGTTGTAGCAAATAAGGCAATTACAGAAATAATAATTACGCCGGTTTTGCCATAATCTTTTCCTATAATATCAGCTAACGGGCTGGATGATTTTCCCAATTCCTGATAGGGTAGCACACTTACAGCACTAATGGCTACCAAACTATAAAGCACCATCACAATTGCACTTGCAATAAACAAAGCACGCGGAATATTCTTTTCCGGTGATTTAGTTTCCTCTGCCAGTTTTACAATTTCTTCAAAGCCGATATAGGCAAAAAATGCAAGGGCAGATGCCGCCAAAATTCCGTGGAAACCTTCGGTTGGTGCATCTACATAATTTACTTTACCGATGTAAGGAAACGCCACATATATCACAAAAAACAAACCGCCAGCTTCAATAAGTGTAAATATGATATTAACTAGTGATGACTCTCTGATACCTAATGCATTTACGCCATAAACCAGTACAATTATTCCTATAGCACCCAACAGTAAATTAATGTCTGTAAGTCCGGTTAAATAACCGGCAAAACCTATGGCAACCGTTGCACCGCTGATGATGCCATTTAATGAAATGGTTAGTCCTAAGAAAATGCCTGTTTTTTTTCCAAATGCTTTCTTTGCATATTCATATTCACCACCTGCTTTTGGAAATGCTGCACTCAATTCTGCGTAAGAGAAGGCCGTGAACAATGCAGAAACTGCAGCAATTAAAAATGAAAGCCAGATAAAATTACCTGATAAGCCTGCTACGTTGCCGATAAGTGTGTAAATGCCTGCACCTAAAATGGAACCTACTCCAAAAAACACACATTCTGTAAGACCAAGTGTTCTTTTTAATACTGCCATATTTTATAATGTTTGGAAAGGGCAAGTCATTTAAATCAACATTAAAAGTAGTATTTATAATGTTAATTAAACTGCTTTTATAAACGATTAGTGCGTTTATTGATCGTGGTGGATACCGGTTTTGTACTATCTTTATCTGACAGTTTATATTTGGATTTTCCTTTTGTATTAGTGTTTTCAATGTTCTCTTTGCTTTCCGTTTCGTTTGGGTCAGATAAAGATGGTTTTCGATTGTTGAAATCCTGAAATGTTTTTTGTTCTACCATTGTGCCTGGAGAAACTGCACTCGGTTTATTTTTCCTTTTTGGCATTTTCATTAAGTTTATTATAGACGATGATTAAATTAATTTGAAATTTATTTAGTAGAAAAATAGGAATGTACATAGGCATGCTGTTGGTTTTCATTCATCTTATCAGTTGGCATTACATTTATTTCAATTTTATCAAAATAATGATTCTCTGATAAAATATTGGCTAATTCTGTTTTGGCATCTGTCGGACCAAACAACAATATTTCATCGTAGTTTTTTAGCACGGCAATAATTTTTTTGAAATAATCTTTTAATTGCTGTTGTTCTTTGTTGTGCATGATGTTTTCACTTTTTCCTAAAGCATCTGCTTTCATTTCATTTGTAAAATCAGATTCTACAGTTGTAGTTTCTGTAGGATTGTTGGTGTAGCAAATAAAATTTGCATTGTGGTGATCCATACAAACGCCTATTTTATTTCTAAGCTTTTTATGATGCTTTTCCTGTTGTGTGGTTTGTTCTGTTGTAGAAGTAATATCGTTTTGCAGCAAAGATTTATTTTTCTTAATGTCAATGGTGACTGTTTTATCGGACATAATTTGATGATTTAAGTAATTTAATTATATCCAACAAAGGTGAAATTTTCCTTCTTATAATAGTTGTAGAATATTTGGAAGAGATTACATAATTTCTATACTGAATAAGCATTGAAGCTGTAAGAAACTGAAAATCGGAATGTGTTGAGCTGAAAACAAAAAAAAAGACAAAGTCGTAAAACCTTGTCTTCCAAATTTGCAGTTTCATTCTTTTTAAAGAGTTTATTCTGCGTATTCTAATTACTTTGATTGCCTTTCGTGTCTGAAAAAATAGTTTTGACACTATTCCACAGCCGGAAGTTTCACATCTGTTACAATGTTTAGCTCTTCCATTTCTCTCACTTGTTCGGCATTCAAATAACGTACAGTAAACTTAGTCTGTATTTAGGAATTCCGCCACTTTTTCTGCTGATTGTTTTGCACATACTTTTGCATATGTTTATGCACACTGCTGATAATGAGCAATACACATATTGTACACATTTTTAATGTTAGGTTTGTCGAGTAGTTTGTTTTGCATATATTTTATTATAACCACCACTTACACCATAACCATCGCCAAAAAAAATCCATCCTTTCTTTTCATAAAAACCTTCCAAATCAGTACTCAGGTAAAGCATTGGAAATCCTTTTAGATTGGCTTCTTTTAAGCCATGCGCTAACAATAGTTCGCTCAATCCTTCATTGCGTTTATCTTCATTGACAAACAAGCATGCAAACCAGGGCATTAAATCTTGTCTGCTAATAATGTCATTGGTTAATAAGGCATAAGAACCAATGATCTTGTCATCTTCCAGCAATACATAAAATTTGGGCAAACTTTTTTCCGGTTTTAAAGAATGAAGGATGCAATCTTCATAAAATATAAAATTCGTTTCGTTGCCCCAGCACGTCCAAAAATACTGAACGGCTGCTTTCAATAAATCCGGTCTTTCTGATAATTCTATAATCTTCATGTTTTTATTAAAAAAGTTTAGGTGTAACAAATGTTACCACTCATTGGCAAATTCCTGTATAAATTTATTAAAAAATAAGATATGAAAACGTCATTCACCACTTTCATCGCAGTATTCGTTGCTGTTTTGACTATGAGTTGCAATAAAGACAACGGACAACATGGAAATACGCTAAAAGAACAAATTGCCGCACTGCCTAAAGAAGCACTTAGTGATGCAGAATTAAAAGGGCTAGTCTTAATGCGCGAAGAAGAAAAATTGGCGCATGATGTATATACTGCGTTATATAATAAATGGGGAATGATGATCTTTAACAATATTTCAAGTAGCGAACAAACACATTTGGAAGCAGTGGCTGCTTTGCTTGCAAAATATGATTTGGCAGATTCAGCTTCCGGAAATGGAACTGGTGTTTTTAATGATACTACGTTACAAAGGTTGTACAATCAATTAGTGTCAACCGGAAATAATAGTTTGTTAGACGCACTAAACGTTGGAGCAACCATCGAAGATCTGGATATTTTTGATTTGCAAAACTTACTGGACGACGTGGATAATCAGGATATTACGTTTGTATACAATAATTTACTAAAAGGCAGCAGAAACCATATCAGAGCTTTTTATGGTCAGATAATTAATAATGGTGGTACTTACAGCGCACAATTCATAACACAGCAGCAATTAGAAGAAATCGTAAATAGTCCAAAGGAAACTGGTGCCTGGAGAAAAGGTAAATAGATACAGGTTGTAAAAATAAGCCTATTCAATATTGTGGTTTAAAAGCCGACTTGTAATTAAGAATATAATCACAATTCTTTGTTTTGTCTCTTTCTAATTGACTTGCATCAAGAAGTAAGTCAACTAGTTGCGCATTACGAAAATATTGCACATATTTAAGTAACATAAAAACCCGCCCATGTTATTTTTTATTTTTTCAGCATTCATGCTATTATTGCTGGTACTTTTTATCTCATCTTTTAAAACAACTAAAAAGATAATATTAAGAAGAGACAAAAATGTGCGCTTATTCAAAGGCGTTAAGTCGTTGAATATGCATTACAGCATTTTTTTATGAACTAAACTATAGCATGTAAAAATGAACAGCCGGAATTATTTCCGGCTGTTTGTTTTATAAGAATCATAATACAACTCAATTATTGTATTATACTATTTTATTCAGCACATAAACAGCTGTTGTTCTTTTTTCTTTTTCAGATAAATTATATTGTTCAATAGTATAATCTCTTACAAAATTATTCTTTTCAAGCAGTCGGATGGATTTACTATTTGTAGCTAACGGAAATGCTTCTATCGTTTTTAACTGCATAACGTTAAAACCATAATCAATAATACATTGAATTGCTTCCTGCATAATGCCATTTCCAAAATGCTTCGAATGCATTTCATAACCAATTTCTGCTTTATCTTTTTCCGGAACAATATTCCAATAGCAAATACTGCCTAACATATAAGCATCTTCTTTGTATTGCAGTATCCATTCAATACATTCAGCATTTTTGATTTCGTTTTCTATTCTACGTATTCGGTTTGCTGCTTCTGCTATTGACAGTTGCTTCGGACGATCTAAAAATTGATTTACTCTTGCATCACTTCTTATACTACTTAGCGCATCTGCATCTTGCAATGTAGCAGCGCGCAATACGAGTCGTTCTGTATATAAAACCGGAAAAGGAGAGAAGTTTAGTTGAAGCATTCCATTTTTTACTGACGAACATATTCAATACCGATGCCAAATTCACCATTGATTTCTTTTATTGCAACCGAGTAAGATATCTTTTTATCAAGCGTAGCATCTGTAAAATAACCAGTCCACACTTCATGATCTTGTTCATCTTTTTCAGGGTTTCCAAATCGTTGATTGTAATATTCAATCAGGTTGTTTTTCAACTGTTGTTCCTGTGTGGAATCATTCAAATAAATTTCTGCGGTAATGATATCCAGCTGATTATTTTCATTAAAAAAATACTGAATATTGGCATATTCAGAAAATGTAGTCGAATCTTTAGGATAAGAAAATTCATAAAACAGGTGATCCGGTGTGGATTCATAAAGCTTTGCTTTCTCCAGCTTTTTCAATTCATCTGGCGTACTGTTAAACTGAATTCCACGAAGTACAGCATCTTCATTTCCGGTAAAAAAATTAGAAAAATAAGGTGATGCATTTTCAATTGTAGCTTTGTTATTGTTTTGTTGACAAGCGGCCAATAAAAAGAATATGCAACCAGAAACTAATAGCTTTTTATGGTTCGTAAGTAACTTCATTATAATTCGTTATACATTGTTTCTAAAAATTTACGAATATTTTTCAGGTGCGATACAATTTCTGCATTATTAGTTGGATTGTTTTCTCCAGCACCAACACCTTCTTTTAGTTTCTTTTTAGCACCATCAAGCGTATAGCCTTTTTCTTTCACTAAATGATAAATCAGCCTGAAATTCTCAATATCTTTTTTAGAATACAACCGATTGCCTTTCGTAGTTTTTCTGGGTTTCAGTATTTCAAATTCCGTTTCCCAAAATCGTATCAACGACGCAGCCACATTAAACTGCTTTGCCACTTCACTGATGGTAAAGTACATTTTCTCTATTTCTTTCTCTTTGTAAGGCATATCTTCTTCTGGTTGAATTATAAAATTGTTGAATTGGAGAATTTAAATTATACAATCATCTAACTATCCAATTCTAAAATTAATTTAATCAAACGCCTGATTGCTTTGCTCGGCAATTTTCAGCATTTGGTCATATTGTTCCGGTGTTAAATCATTAAAGAAATAGTTTACCGGATCTATTTTTACACCGTTTTTCCATACTTCATAATGGCAATGCGGTCCGGTACTTTTTCCGGTGCTGCCTACCAGTGCAATTGTCTGACCTCTTTTTACCGATGCGCCCACTCTAACCAGTATTTTACTGTTGTGCGCATAAAGCGTTTCGTAGCCATAGCCGTGTTTTATAACTACTTTGTTGCCGTATCCATCGCCTTGAGAACCTGCAATTTCCACCACACCATCGCCGGTGGCATATACAGGCGTGCCTGTTTCTGCAGTAAAATCAAGCCCTGAGTGCATTCTCGGTGTTTTATAAACCGGATCAATTCGATAGCCAAAACCGGAAGCAATACGTTTTAAATCTTTATTAGCAACAGGCTGAATAGCCGGTATACTTGCCAGCATGGCTTCCTTATTTTTAATCATTTTCGCCAGTTCATCATATGATTTTGATTGAACATAGGCATGCTTTTCAATACTTTCCAGTTTTTGAAGCGTAGCTGATATAATTTCAGATTCCGGTAAATCCTTCAGTTGAGCATAAATTTTTGATTTATTAATGCCGCCGTTTCTCAGATTATCCGGCAGCGGATCCGATTCAAAAATTACTCTGTAAATATTATCGTCTCGTTCGCCCATATCTTCCAGCACTTTAGATAAGGTATTGATTCGCTTGTCCAGGATTTCATACTTTTCCTGCATTTGCTTTAGTTCATTTTTCTTGCTTTGTTCCTCAGGGTTGTCAAAGAAATTATAACCCAACACCATTGCCAGAAATCCAAAAAAGAAAGCAGACGTGAAAAATCCGGTAATTCGCAAAATACGCTGACCAATACTGATTTTGTATTTCTCGTATTTGAGCGTGTTAGGATTATAATAGTATTTTTCCTTTTGCATGCGGTGTTATGACAAAAATACTATTAATCTAATACTTTTCCAAAAATCAATTAAACGGCTGAAAACCAA
>ENA-UOWO01005803-UOWO01005803.1-activated-sludge-metagenome-genome-assembly--contig:-NODE-5803-length-12891-cov-5.899268_pt1 | contig 12891 bp, 8 predicted proteins | sample MGYA00238148_ERZ761564 | MGnify/ENA primary metagenome ERZ761564 (study PRJEB28885, sample SAMN05720194) | activated sludge metagenome | isolation source: Anaerobic digester | place: USA...
GCGGCAGCGGGATCTATTTCTGCCGCCTGAGCACGCCCTCGCTCAACCAGACCCGGAAACTCATGCTCATTAAGTAAATCAAATCGGATCCCTGACGGATCCTGGCCACCAAATAGCCCCGGAATCTCCTCCGGGGCTTTTTTCATCAGGCTATTTCCCGCGCTTTGCATATTCCGCTTGACACAAAAACAACGTTCATCCAAAATTGCGATTAAGAAAACTGGAATTTTTTCAAGAGGTAAAGATGAAGAAGATCAAGGTTTACTTATTTTTGGCGCTCATACTCGCGGCCCTGGCCGGCTTGGGGGCGCAGGCTCCGGATTGGCTCTGGGTCAAGGGCGCCGGGAGCGCGGATTACGATACAGGCAATGATATCGCGGTAGACACCGCGGGAAACAGCTACGTGACGGGTTCATTCTCGGGAACCGCAGTATTTGGGCCGTTCACCCTGACCAGCGCCGGACAGGACGACGCCTTCATCGCCAAACTCGATCCCGACGGCAATTGGCTTTGGGCAAAACGGGGAGGCGGTCCCGGCCAGGACCGGGGTACCGGAATCGATACCGACGAGTACGGAAACTGTTATGTGACCGGCATCTTCCACGATACGGCCGTTTTTGGCCCCTTTGACCGGACAAGCATGGGCTGGACTGACATCTTCGTGGCCAAACTGGGAAGCGACGGAAACTGGGTCTGGGCGGCAGCGGGAGGCGGGCCCAGCGAAGAAACGAGTACCGCGATCGTGGTTGACCACGCCGGGGCCTGCTGCGTGACCGGTTATTTCCTACTAAACACCGATTTTGGCTCCCAACATTTGACCAGCCTTGGAACTACCGACATGTTCGTCGCCCATATCTACAACAGCAGCTGGCATTGGGCGGTCCGCGCGGGAGGCGAATTCAATGAATCAATCCAGGATGTCGCCGTGGATAACGTCAATTACGGAGATTTTTACATTACTGGCTTTTTCGAAAACGTCGCCGTCTTTGGCTCGACAAATCTGGTCAGCGCAGGTCTCAAGGACGTCTTTGTGGCCAAACTGACCAATTCCGGCCAATGGCTCTGGGCTCGCCGCGGCGGCGGGACGGATATTGACATAGCCGAATGCATTAAGGTCAGCAATACTGGGATAATCTATGTGGCCGGGAGGTTTTACGGGGATGCCCAATTCGGCGCGGGGATCATCCACAATTACGGTTACAGCGATGTCTTCCTGGCCAAGATGGACGCTTCCGGTTCCTGGATTTGGCCGACCCAGCTTTGCGGCTATAATGATGAAGTCTGCACTGGCCTGGCTTTGGACGCCGCGGGAAATATTTACATCACCGGATATTTCTCAGGGACTGTCGGGATCGGCAACGTCCACCTGACCTCATTGGGGGATTACACGGATGTCTTCGTCTTCGTGTTCGATACCTGGGCCAATCCCCTCTGGGCGCAACGTGGCGGCTCCGCGGATGGGGAGTTGCCTGCCGGGATTGAGTTTGACGGTGCCGGGAATATGTATGTGGCGGGAGTTTTCTTTGGAACCACCGCTTTCGGCCAATACACAGCGACCAACAACGGAAATTACGACATCTTCGTAGCCAAGTTGAACCGTTTTGTGCCGATTCCCCAGGTGAACATCTCGGTGGCTGGAGGCGCGCTGTCGTGGACGGCGGTCGCCGGAGCGAGCGGTTACAATGTCTACGTTGCGGATGATCCTTATGGGCCATTCACATTAGCTGCCTACACCACCCAAAATTCCTGGCAGGATCCGTCATATCCGCTAACCAAGAGATTCTACCGCATTACGACGGTCGAGCCCTAAAAGCCCTGGTTCAAACAATTGGACTTTGTCGCGCCCCGATGGAGCCGGTGGGGGATTCATACTGATACTGACCCCTGCTGATGCTGCATAACATCCAGCAAAACAGTCAGATAAATCTACGATTAGCCGGTTTGCTTGGTTACTTGGCCCTTGCGATCAATACGGGATCAATACGGGATCAATACGGATGAAATCCGTATTGATCCCGTATTGATCCCGTAATGATAGGGAGAGCGGAGTGAGGTTTTCCCGGTCTTGGACACGCGTTCAAGAAAAGTTATCGACTGGAGGATATATCAGACTGTGAAAAGTTGTACCGCCGCTTACTTGCCCAATTCCCAAGCCAGCCAGTTGTGCAGAGTGTTCCGGGAGGCGGGATCGCCCTTGTAGAAAGACTGCAGGGCGGCCTCGATCAAGGGCAGGTCATAAGTGGGATTTTCCTGCACGCCGCGAGAATGGAAAAGATCCAGGATCGGTTCTTTGTTCAGCCGCAAAAAGCGTTCCAACCTGCTCTCCCGGGTCAACGGCGTCCGGCGGTAATGCAGCCACATTTTCGTTTTCAGCATGTATTGCCGGTAAAAATAGGGCGCGCTGACATCAAGAGCCGTGAGGGGGAATTTTTCCAAAGAAGACTGGTTGCGCCGGATCAGGCGGCGATGGATGCCCTCCCCGAGTTGGAATGCCAGGCCGTAATGCCAATGCTGGCCGCAAACTCCGCTTTGCAGCCAGGGCATGTGGTCCAACAACAGACTGTCCAATTCGCTGAGCGCAGGGCGGCTCAAAGTGAAAGGGCAATAGCGAGCCAGAAAGAGGTTGCACCACAACGGGTTGGGCATCGAGCCGAGAGCTGGCATGGCGTCCACCGCCTCCCTCAGCGCCGCGGTAAATCCAGTGTGCAGCATTTTATGCAATTCAGGTTGGAAGATCCTGTCCGGCTGGCCGTATAGATAGGACGCCAGCAGTTGGAAACCGTCCGTTTTGCCTTTGAACAGGCTGAGCAGATGCGCCACGAAAAAACGGAAGCGGTAGAGTTCGCCGAAATAGCCGCTGACGTAGCAATCCGCGAGTTCGGCGACGCGGCCGTAATAACCCAGATAGGGCGCGTTGACGGGGCTGGCCGTGATCCCCCAACGCCTCATGAAATCGACCGCCTGCGCCCAGGGAGCCTCGCCTTCCGCTTCCGCGTAGGAAATGTGCGTGAAGGGCAAACCGTAGGCTGCGGCGATGTTTTTGGCCGCTTGCCAGTCTTGGGTGCCGGCGTCGCCGTAGTTGATAGCCGCGGGCTTTTTCCCCGCTTTCAGATAGATCGCCAGCAAGGGCCGGATGTCCATGCCGCCGGAGAGGCCGACCGCCACTTTTTCAGTCTGCTGGAAGGGCGCCAGGGCAAAGCTTGCGATAAGCGAGTAGATGTCCCTTTTCTGAGGATCTGGCGCGAAAAGCTTGCTGTGAACGCTGATCTTTCCTGCGGAAACATGCAGAATGGATCCTCCGGGCAGCAACCGGACGCCTTTGTAGATCGAGTTTTGGCCGGGCGCGTAACGGTCGTTGGAAGGCGGAAACATCGCGTGCCAGTAGGCTCCGGCCTGAAAGAAATCCACCTCCGGGCGCAGAACTTTTTTCAAGATTTCAAGCGAACTGGTAAAAAAGATCCCCGCGTCCGTCTCAGAATAGAAAAAGCTGCGTTTGCCCAGGGGATCGGTGTAGGCACGGAGTTTTTCACCGTCGGAGGCCAGGATCAGCCAGTGTCCGTCGAGCTGGGAGATCTTGCTTTCATCCTGTAAAATCTCCGGCCAGTCGCGCTCTGTGGGGATCCGGTATTTGTCTCCTTCGAGCAGAAGGGGATAACCGAGAACGATGTAATCCTCGCCGCCGGCGGTTTTGCCCTGTTGGTAGGCCAAGCCCCGGCCGCCGGCGCAGAGCGAGATTTTGTCCGTATGGCGCTGATAGCTGGCCGGTCCGGGTAAATGCTCCACCAGAGCTGCCGGTTTGCCATTACGGGCGTAGGTGCCGATTAGCCAACTCACCGATCGCGTATCCTTTTCTGGGGGCTGTTTAGTTGAGCAAAACTATTTTTCGCGTCTGGGCGGGAGCTCCGCGCAGTTCGATTTTCAGCAGGTAAATTCCGGAGGCGCAGGATCGGCCGCTGGCGTCGCGCTGGTCCCAGCGATAGGAAAAATCGCCGGGTGAGGCGATGGGAACGCTTTTCACCGTTTGGCCGCGGAGGTTGCTGAGGGAAAGGATTCCGGACAGGGCTTTGGCGGAGCGGATCCGGATCTCGGGTCCGCTGCAGGAAGAACTCCGCGCCGGATTGGGAAAGACGTTCAGCACCGGCGAGATCGCAGTTTCGTCGCTATTGGCCACGCTCACCAGGAACAGGCTGTTGGTGAGCCCGGTGACGTTGGAGCCGTCGGAAGCCGCTACCGTAAAGAGAAATACACCGGAGGGAAGGTCCTCCGTGTGCCAGAAATTCTGGCCGAAGGGCACTTCCGCGAAAGGCTGGTCGTAGTTGTAGATCTTGTAGCTGGTCCAATTGTAATAACCGTCGTCCGCCGGGCCTTGCCAAAAGAGGGTCAGTCGGTTGCCCGCGCCGGAATAATGCTCGTTGAAATCCATACACAGATAGGTGGGGGAGAGGACCGGCGCGCCCGGAAAGTAGTCCCAATAATTACCTTCCTGGAGATAGTTTTCGCCGGCGTTGGTATCGATGTCTTCCGCGCGGTAAACGAAGCCGTTCTGATAGTGGTAGAGGCGGCGGACATCGGAAGCAAGCATGCGGGCGCAGATCAGGCTGTCGGTCACTGAGTCCCGCTGCAGGACGAGGAAATAGTCCATCCGGAGAGAGCCGGGATCGGGCACCGGAGGTTCGTCCGTGACGGCCTTGCAGACGAAATTGCTGACACGCTGGGTGCCGCTGTCGTCCATGATCTCCACGCGTGACCAGGTGTCGTTGTGGTTGAGGTTGGCGATCTTATCCCAGGGCGTTCCGTCGGGAAGGTCGAAAACGATGTTCTGAGCATCGTTGTAGCGGGTGTGGCGCTTGAGGAAAAGGAAATCGCCTTCCTGGTAGAACCAGTTGATGTATTCCCAATGGTAGACAAAAAGCCGGTTGTAGATGGGAAAAACGTTGTGCGCGCCTATGGTTTCCGGGGCGCCGGCGGTCTGATGGCGCGGGGGAGGGGTTTCCTCGATGGCGATGGTTCCGACGTCCACGGGGGCAAAATCGCCCGGGGCGACGGCGATAGGCAGCAGCAGGCTTCCGGCGGTTCCGTAGAGCGTGCATCCCGTGGCGGGAACATCCACCAGGGCGACCACATAAAAAAGATCGGCCAGCGGTTGGGTAAAGCTGAAGTCCTGACCGAGCGTGACGGGATATTCATAGAGGATTTCGCCAGTGGCCGCGTCCACGAACTGCAAGCGCGGGTTTTCCACAATGAAAAGGCCGCCATATTGGATCTGGCCGATGACGGTGACGTCCAGCGTAGCGGTGAGAAAGGGCTCAAAATCCACGGTGGGCAAGGCAGGATCGTCGTTGTGATCGTTGATCCCGATGGCGATCTGCAGGGGATCTTCGGTTCCCCAATAGTTGTTTTCGGCCTTGATCACAATATTGGGATTGGTGTAGGAATAGGTGTAGACGCTGTGCGCGAGGTTGGATTCGTCGATGTTTTCGTAGATATGGTTTTCGCCCTGCGCCCAGGCATTGTTGCTGCTGAGGTCTCCGAGGCAGGGCTGCGCGTTCGTGCCGATGTAGAAGCCGGTGAAGTTGTGGTGGATATCGTTGCGCTCGAAATAGGGCTGGCTGGTGGCTCCGGCGACCATCACTCCCGCTCCGGAATTGGCGTCCCCGGCGATGAAGTTGTAGCGGATGTAGTTGTCGTGCACGTAGCCCGAAGAGTTGAGCAGATAGATGCCGGTGAGGTTGAACTCGACCATATTGAAGCCGATATCGGGCTGGATGGCGTTGGCGCCGACGATGTCCCAGGCGGTGATGCCCTGCTTGAAGTTGTGATGTATGTAGTTGTATTGGATGCTGGGGTTGTTGGACCCGCCGGTGGACTGGTTGGAGAGTTGGATGGCGGCCATGTATTGCGTTCCGGTTCCGTTGAAGCGCAGTTCGTTGAATTGGATCACGGCGTGGGAGTTCTCGACGACGAGGATGCCGTTCTGGATGCTGCGTTCGATGACGTTTAGATTCACGCTTACCGTGGCTGGGTTGGCGCTGCCGATGCCGTAAAGTTGTATGCCCTTCTGGTTTTTGTTAAAGCGGCTGAACTCGATCGTGCCGGGAGAATTCATGGAGTTGACTCCGTATTCGCCGTTCTCGATGTAGCAGTGACTGATGGTGCTGACATCGGTGCTGTTCTCCAGTCGGATGCCCTTCCAGAGCGCGTTGGGATCGGTCTGGCCATTGAGGAATCTGATCGAGTCGGTCTCGGTGCCAATGGCGAAGAGTGCTCCCGCCACTGTGATGCGAAAGTTGCCCATGGCCCGGATCTGGACTCCGGGCTCGATGGTCAGGTTGTTGCCGACAGGGACGGTGACGTCGCCGATGACGTTGTAGGGGCTGTTTGCCAGGGTCCAGAGGCCGGATTGGTTGCCGCTCACATCGGTGGCGGCCAGGGCGCCGCAGCTCACAGCCGCGGCTAAAATTAAGACCAGCGCTTTCATGATTGCCTCCTTGGATTGGGCGAGCTGCCTGATCTGAAAAAAAAACGGAAGAGGGGGATGCCCTCTTCCGCATGGTTCAAACCTGTTCTGGCGGTTTATTCCGAGATCGCTTGCACGGGGCAGGTCGCGATGCAGGCTCCGCAGTCGATGCAGAGCGATTCGTCGCATTTGGCCTTGCCGTCTTCCATGGAAAGCGCGCTCACCGGACATACGTCCACGCAGGCGCCGCAGCCGATACAGGTTTCTTTATCGATTTTAACAGCCATTTGGTTCTCCCTTTCTGGTTTTGTGCCAGATTCCTGCCCGCTGGTGGAAGCGTCAAGCAAAATCTCCTTTTTCGCCTTGCCCTGGGCGGCGACGGCTGCTTCGGCGCGGGCGAGTTCGTCGGCGTCGGCGAGGTAGAAGCGGTTGTGGACGCTGAGGTCGTCGTTGAATTCGTAGATCAGGGGAATTCCCGTGGGGATGTTCAGGTTCACGATGTCCGTGTCGGTGATCCCGTCGAGGCTTTTGACGATGGCGCGGAGGCTGTTGCCATGCGCTGAAACGACCATTCTGCGTCCGGCGACGAGCCTGGGCAGGATCACCTCTTCCCAGAACGGCATGGTGCGTTTGCAGGTGTCTTTGAGCGATTCGCAGCGGGGCAGCTGTTCCGGGCCAAGCTGCGCGTAGCGGGGATCCTTGCCGGGATAGCGCGGGTCGTCGAGTTCCAGGGCCGGCGGCGGAACGTCGTAGCTGCGGCGCCAGAGTTTGACCTGTTCCTCGCCGTATTTGGCGGCGGTCTCGGCTTTGTTGAGGCCCTGCAGGGCGCCGTAGTGGCGTTCGTTGAGGCGCCAGTCGTTGTGTACGGGCAGATACATCAGATCCATTTCGTCGAGGGCGATCCAGAGGGTCCGGATGGCGCGTTTAAGCACGGAGGTCCAGGCTTCGTCGAAGACGTAGCCTTCGGCTTTGAGGCGTTTTCCGGCGGTGTGGGCCTCCTCGAGGCCTTTGTCGGAAAGGTCGACGTCCGTCCAGCCGGTGAACAGGTTTTCCTTGTTCCAAACGCTTTCGCCGTGGCGGATGAGCACGATCTTATACATTGGATGTCTCCTTTGTTGTCTCAGTTAATCGGTTTTTTCACGTAACGGAGGGCGCCGTCGGCGGCTTCCACAGAGCGGGCCAGCATGAACAGCAGGTCACTCAAGCGGTTCAGGTATTGCAGGATTTCCGGCGGGACCGCTTCCGCGCGTGAGAGTTTGACGGCCTGGCGTTCGGCGCGTCTGGCCACAGCGCGGCAAACGTCAAGTTTGGCGGATGCGGGCAGCGATCCGGGCAGGACAAATCCGGTCAAGGGCGTCTTTTCTTCCAGTTCAGCGGCCAAAGCGGTGATCTCCTCCACATCTTTTTGCGTCAGGGGATAGGGGTAGGCGGCGTTTTTGGAGGCGAGCTGGCCCATCACGCGATACAGTGTGTTCTGGATGCCTTCCAAAATCGCTTGCGTATCGGGATCCGGGCCTGCGTGACGGGCTTCGCCGAGCAGCGCGTCCAATTCATCCAGCGCGCCGTAGGCATCCACGCGCAGGTCGTCCTTCCAGACGCGTTCGCCGCTAAACAGCGAGGTCTGGCCGCTGTCGCCGGTCTTGGTGGTCACGCTCATGGATCATCTCATGGCGATGACGGAGATCTCGATCTGGCCGTCTTTGGGCAGGCGCGCCACTTCGATCGCCTCGCGGGCGGGGTAGGGCGTGCTGAAATTGCGCGCGTAGATCTCGTTGAGGGCGGCGAAATTGCCCATGTTCTTGAGGAAGACGGTCACTTTCACGATATGGGGGAAACCCATTCCGGCGGCTTCCAGGATGGCCTTGAGGTTGGAAAAGACGAGATTGGCCTGCTCAGTAAAGCCAGCCGGCATTTCGCCGGTGCCGGGATCGATGCCCAGTTGCCCGGAAACGAAGAGGATGCTGTTGTTCAACACCCCCTGCGAGTAAGGCCCGATGGCGGCCGGGGCGCGATGGGTGTTCACAGCTTGCATAGTCTAGCTCCTTTCTATTTTTTCAAAGTTTTGCGGGCGATCTCCACCGATTCCGTCAGATGGTTGAGCGGAATGTAGGCCTGGTCTTCGCGGCTGACGTTATGCAGCAGCAATTTGCCTTCGCGGATGTTTTCCTCGCGGATGGTGATCATGATGTCGCAATTGTGCGACTTGGCGTTGGCCAGTTCGTCCGCGGTGTTCCGGCTGTCCGTGCCGAGGACGGTCTTGATCCCCTGCGCGTGCAGTTCCTGCGCGATCTGCAGCAGCATCATTTCCATGTTTGGCGATTGCGCGCTGATATAGACCGAAAAATTCTTGCGCAAAGGCAGGAAAAGCCGCCGCGCCTCCATCAGACTGAAAATCACGTCCAGATCGAGGGAGAAGCCCACAGCCGGCAAATTGCGCCTCGCGATGCGGTTGGAGAGGTAATCGTAGCGGCCGCCCCCGCCGACCGTGATTTCCCGGCCTTCCTGCGGGACGCAGAAATCGAAGACGGTCTCGTTGTAATAGGCGAAATTCTTGTAGAGATGGGGATCGACGCGGAAGGGATGGCCGAGATTAGCCTGGATCTTGCGGATGCGGGAGAAATTGTCCCGGCATTTGGCGCAGAGATAATCCTCGATCTGCGGGCCTGCTTTCAGGTCGTGGCGGCAGCTTTTATCCTGGCAACGGGTGTCCGCGAATGGGTTGAGGTGCAGTTCCTCGTAGCAGGTTTTGCAATAATCCCTGACGTTGGACTCCAGATTGGCGCGCACATCGGCGAAGAATTTTCTCCGGCAATCCTCGCAGCCGTAGCTGTTCAGTTTCAGACTGGCGTCGCGGAAGCCCAGCGCGTTGAGGATCCTCATTCCCAGGCTGATGACCTCGTTTTCGGTCAGGAGGCTGTCGCTGCCCAGCAGTTCCACGCCCAGTTGGAAAAACTCCTGGGCCTTGCCATCCGGGGCCTTCTTGAACATCGGTCCGTGGTAATAATAGCGGCTGACCTGGCCTTTTTGGGAATGCAACGCGGTGTGGTAAAGGATGCTGATGGTGCCTTCGGGGCGCAGGCTGAGTGTATGGGAATCGGTTTCCCGCGGGCAGACGTCGATGGTCCGCTGTGCCGCCTGTAACGCTTCGCGGGAGCCCGCCAAAGCGCCAATGCCTTTCTGCAAAACTTCGCGGTCCTGCAGGATGGGCAACCTGATCTCCTGGTAGTCGTGCAAAGTCAGGACTTCGCTGAACGCGTCTTCGATGCTCTTCCACTTCCAGGCTTCTTCCGTCAGGAAATCGCCGGTGACTTGCGCTTTTTTCACTGCTTTTTCTCCCCAATGCTACTACTTTCCAGAATCAAGGCGGGTGTTTTTTGTCAATCGAAATGTGGCTTTGTGACTGGTGAACCGAATCTCAGGTACTCTGCAGTGTTAGATGATATCGCTACAGAAAACAGATCTGTCCGCAATCTGGTGCAGTTCGAAGGGTCAGGCTCAGAAATGGTCGGTGCCGGCTACTGATTCCACGATAAAGAAAATGAGGAGGCCGATCACGCAGCCGGCGGCATAGCAAACGAGGTCGGACCAGCGGAATCCGAAACCGAGCAACAATCCGCCGGGGAGTGTGGCCCTGATCCGGTCCAGCCAGGCGGGATGCCACAACTGGCTCAGTTCAATCAGCAAAGAAAATCCCGCGGTCAGAGCAACCACCCGCCCTAAACGCAATCTGGGGGAAAGGCCGCGGAAGAGGGCGAAAAAGGCCAGCGCCCACATGGCGTCGCCGGTGTAGGCGGCTAAAAATCCGGGCAGCCGGTCGTCCCATTTGCGCGAGCCGATGCCGATGATCGCGGCGGTCAGAAACACCAGAACCGAAGTCAAGCAAATCCTTTTTCGCATCAGGATACGATCGGTGGCTGGGGCCTGTTGTCAAGCAAAAAAGAGGCTTGTGCAGTTAAATAATCCGGCGCGTTGCAACATCTTTGTTATAGTGCAACATTGATAATACGGTGCCAATTTTAGAGTTAAACCACCTGATAACAGGATGTTAGCCAAATAACGGCGACGCTTCCGCAACATTTATGTGACACGGCACGCACAACGGGTTTTGTGGTGTCCATCTGTAACATGCTGTCAGACAACAATATAAAAAATCTGCGGGAATTGGAACGCGGCTTGCGTATGATTCCTGTGTTACCGGTACATGAAGAATAAAAAACCTTGAATGGAGGTTACAATGAAACGGACTTTGAACTGGAACCCGCGCCTGGCGCTGACCGCGCTGCTGTTGATCGGATTCGTCTTCAGCCTGGCGGCCGCTTCCATCAGCGGCACGATCACGAACGAGACGGCCCAACCGACCGACAACGCCTTTGTGCAACTCATGCGCATGGCTCCCAACGGCCAGAATGGAGAAATGCTCTATCGGACCACGCAGACCGACGCCTCTGGCCATTATATTTTCAATAACATTCAGGACGGCGACTACCATGTTTCCGCGATCGCGCCTGAATATCTGAGAAGTTATTACGTATCCCCCGAGGGAGAAATTTTGGTGGTGGAAGTTGACGCCGACGACCAGGAAGTCATTGGCATCGACATTCAACTCATCCCCCGCAACGATCCGCCCCCACAATACATGACCGGAGTTTCCGGCCGGGTGCTGAATCCCGACAACCAAGCTGTACCGCACGCACACGTGGGCATCGTCAGCTTGGACGACCTGAATTCACCGCTGCCCAACCTGTTTACGATGACGAACAACAGCGGCTTCTACATGCTGCACGACATGCTGCCCGGCCAGTACAAGACCTGCGTTTTGGGCCTGGACCAGCTGCCGGTGGCATATTCTGTTGAGTTCACCGTCGTCGAGGACGCCATTACTGACAGCATCGACATCATTTTCGACGCTCCCCCGCCCGCGCAACTCGGAGCTATCTCCGGCAACGTCATCGGCTACGATCATCATAACAACATGTCCGATCACGTCGGATTGGTCAATCCCGACGATCCCGCAACCGTATTGCCCGGCTTCACAGGTCATGTGGGCTGGAGCGGTTTCTACACCATCCACAACATCCCAGTCGGCACCTACCAGGCCTGCCTGTTGGGGCAAAACAACCAGCCGCTGGCCTATTCCGCGGTAGTGGCCGTCATTGCCAACGAAATGATCGAAAACGTGGACATCCTGGCGGACAGCACCTACGCCGGCTACAGCATTTCCGGCACGCTGCGGGATTCCGACAACCAGCCCGTCACCCAGGGTGTCGTGGAACTGCGTACCGCCCAGAACGATCCGCCGCGCGATCCCAACATGCACAACCACATGCATATGGCGGTGCATCCTGACGCTCAGGGCAACTACATCTTCACCAATGTCCAGCCCGGACAATACATCGTGAGCCTGTGGACGGCGCTGGCGCCGGTGGTGTTTTATCCCTCCACGACCGATATCGACCAGGCCGTGCCGGTTGTCGTGGTTGACCAGGATGTCACAGGCATCGACATCACCATCCCGGTCATCGTGAATTACACGATCAGCGGCTATGTCCGCGACGACGCCACGGACGCCCCTCTGGCCGGCATCAAAGTCAGGACGGACCGGATGGGTTTCCATCACTTCCCGATGCATGACGACATGTTCAACAACGAACTCTGCGCCATTACCGACGCCAACGGCTTCTATTCCCTCACCGGGCCGGAAGGCAGTTATACCCTGGCCGCCGTGGATACCACCCATTTCTACCGCATCCAATTCTTTGACCACGCCAACATGCCTTTCCAGGCCACGGTGATCGAACTCGACCAGGATTACACGGACATCAATTTCGACCTGATCCCCCGCCAGGACAGCCTGAACTGCAGCATCAGCGGCTCCATCACGGAAAACGGCGAGCCCGTGGAATATCCCGTGATGGTGGTGGCCGTTTCCAGCGACGAGGATTGGGAAGACTCCACCATCTCCGAGAACGGCAGCTACACTATCAACCATGTCCGCCCCGGCGATTACTACATCATGGCCTATTCCGTCTACACTCCGCCCACCTACTACGACAATGTGTCGACTTGGGAAGACGCCACCCTGGTAACCGTCAACGGCCACATCGGCGGGATCGATTTCAGCCTGACCAGCACCGACGCGGACGGTCCCGGCAACCTGAGCGGCCAGATCACCGACAACGCGAACAATGATATGAGCAATGTCATCGTCATGCTGGCCAACGCGCAGAACGAGATCATCGGTTTCGCCAGAACGGACGCCAGCGGCAATTACACGATCGCCAACGTTCCCGAAGACACTTATACCGTGATCGCCGCCAAGATCGGTTACGCGACCGTCACCCAAGACCTCGTTTTGGAAGGCGACAGCAACCTCGACCTGACGATCAACGCCTCCACCGCCAGCGACGACCAGGTCGTCCCGGTGGTCGTTTCCA
>ENA-UOWO01005814-UOWO01005814.1-activated-sludge-metagenome-genome-assembly--contig:-NODE-5814-length-12871-cov-4.174625_pt1 | contig 12871 bp, 10 predicted proteins | sample MGYA00238148_ERZ761564 | MGnify/ENA primary metagenome ERZ761564 (study PRJEB28885, sample SAMN05720194) | activated sludge metagenome | isolation source: Anaerobic digester | place: USA...
GAGATAACGTAGCGTGACTGGAGTTCAGACGTGTGCTCTTCCGATCTAACATCAACGACATTCTCATCATGCCAACCATGCAGGCAAGTGCCACCAATGTTCTTCGTAAGTAATATACATGCCGAGTATCAAACACATAGTCCTGTTCGCGATCTTGCTCATCGGCGGCATGGCTCACGGCACCAACCTTTTCCCGGCGCGACCCGCAAAAAGCGGTAAAGGCATCCGCATCAGCGCAGGACCTGTTATCGGTTTTTATTCCATCAACAGGAACCATGCGAAAGGCCTGTTTCCAAGACCCGGCGGCATGTTCAGCTACAAAAAAGAAATTCGTTTCGGGCACGATTACAGAACTTCCTTTTTGTTTGGTTTTGATTATTTTATACATGGATTTACCTTCCTGTCTTATTACTTTACACAGGATACGCTGCAGTTATACGACAAGAAATTCAATTACAAATACTCAGTGCTTCTCCAGGAAATCAACCTGCCTTTTAACGTGAAATACTCCTTCAACCGCGAGAACAACAGCCAGTTTACACAGTATTTTATGATAGGTTACCACCTGCGGTACCTGTTGCCAGCCGACTTAAAGGTTACACAAAACGGAAACACTGTGATCACAGACAATCCTCAAATGAAATTTAAGAATCATCTGATTTCAGAACAGATCAACGCCTACCTGAGCGCATCCTTCGGCTGGCAAAAAAACAATACCAGCTCGGCAAAAGCCGGATTTTTTATTGAATTGAACTACCGTTACGGTTTTTCGCCCTACTACTTCGAAACAAAATACTCGGCACGCGCGCTGTTTGTGAATAGCTCGCACCTGAGCCTGCAGCTCGGGGTTAAGTTTTAATTGCTGGGCTTGTCGGAAATTAAAACCACTCAGACACTTAGCTCACAAGGAAACACTAAGAATAACACTCTGGATGTAAAACCATTAAGGTCACGAAGAAACACTTAGAATAATATTCTGTGCTTCTCTATAGGTAAAACCACTAAGACATGCAGATTACGAAGAAACACTTAGAATAATACTCTGTGATTTTTTTTGTGGTTAAAAAACACTGTTTCGCCCAAATGCCTGGTTCAACCCCCAAATCATTAAAATCTTTCGATTAATTGGAGTTAATTAATTCCTTTTATATCTTTAGGTAAAATCCTCCGGCATGAACAGACGCAATTTTCTATTGGCTTCGGCCGGAACGCTTTCTGCACTTGATCTTTTTGCAGGGATAGATAAAAATTTTACCCGTGAACTTGAACAACATCTGAACAAACTTGAAAACCAGAGCCTGGAAAGCAGCGCAGAGAATGAAGATTTTTGGGGCTGGGTGCGCGAAAGTTACACCATCTCGGCCAACCTCATTAACCTGAATAACGGTGGCGTTAGCCCGCAGCCAAAAATTGTGCAGGACGCGCACATCAGAAACTATCAACTCTCCAACGAAGCCCCCAGCTATTACATGTGGCGCATACTCGACCAGCAACGAGAAGGGTTGAGAAATAAACTGGCGGATCTCTGCGGGGTATCGTCAGATGAGATCGCCATTAACCGGAACGCCACAGAAGGGCTCAACTCCATAATTTTTGGACTCGACCTCAACGAAGGCGATGAAGTGGTGTTAAGCACCTTTGATTATCCTAACATGACCAACGCCTGGAAACAAAGGGAAAAACGCGATAAAATCAAACTGGTATGGGTCACCATTCCCCAGCCCATGGAGGATGACCAGGCCATTGTTAAATTGTACGAAGACGCCATCACCTCAAAAACCCGCATTGTACATATTACACACCTGATCAACTGGACTGGCAACATTGTTCCCTGCAAGGCCATAGCCGACATGGCGCATAAAAAGAACTGCGAAGTAATTGTTGACGCGGCACATTCATTCGCACACATTGATTTTAAAATTGAAGATACAGGCGCTGATTATTTTGCCACCTCCCTGCATAAGTGGCTCTGCGCGCCTTTCGGCAGCGGCCTTCTCTACATCAGGAAAGATAAAATAAAAAAAGTGTGGGCGTTGTTATCAGCGGTTGAACCCGATGGTCCGGACATTAAAAAATTTGAAAGCCTGGGGACGCGCTCTTTTGCTTCCGAAATGGCCATTGGCACCGCCATAGATTTTCATAACATTATCGGGGCTAAACGCAAGGAAGCAAGACTGCGTTATTTAAAAGCCTATTGGGCCGAAAAAGCAATCAAACTTCCCAAGGCCAATTTATACACTTCGCTAAAACCGCAGTATTCATGCGCCATTGCCACCTTTGGTTTCGATGGCTGGGAGGCGCAGCAGATAGATGCCAAACTTTTTGAGAAGTATAAGGTCCATTGTGTTTCAATCGTTCATGAAAAAGTAAACGGTGTTCGTTTAACACCGAACGTTTATACCAATTTACAGGATCTCGATTTTCTGGTAAAAGGTCTTACCGATATATCAAAAATGGAAGTGCCGGTAGTGAAATAAAATCACCAGTGTTCATTTTTCCCGTGGTTGTTACTCCTGTACGTACACCCTTTTTACCCTCGCCGAAACGCCGGTGAGTACCTCGTAAGAAATAGTATGCATCGCCTCCGCCAGGGCATTGATCTGGGGGGCATTTTCAAAGATGATCACTTCCTCACCTTCGGCAAAACCAAGACCGGTTACATCAACCATGGCCATGTCCATACAAATATTACCCACCGTTTTGCAAAACACACCTCTGATGTAAACCCCGTGCCGGCCATTACCAAGCAGGCGGCTGAATCCATCGGCATAACCAATGGGAATAGTAGCAATGGTGGTGTCTTTTTCCAATAGGCCATTGCGGTTGTAACCAACTGTTTTTCCCTTTTTTACTTCTTTAATCTGTGTGATCCTCGTCTTCAGTTTGCCTACATTTTCAAGCCGGGTTTGTTCGAACTGGTTCACACCAATGCCATACATGCCAATGCCCAGGCGCACCATGTTGTAATGGGCATTTTTAAACCGACTGATGCCGGCCGAATTACAAAGGTGCTTTAACACTTTGTAACCGGTTTTACTTTCTATCAGTTTAAACGCTTTTTCAAACAGAGTGATTTGTTCGCGGGTAAAATCGTCAAGACCTTCGTTGTCGGAAGCCGCCAGGTGAGAGAACACAGATTTGACCTTCAGTTGTGGAAAAAGTTTCAGGTCGCCGGCAAGTTGCTCAAGATCCTTTTCTTCGAAACCAAGGCGGTGCATCCCCGTATCTATCTTTAAATGCACAGGGTAAGGTTCGGTAATGCCCATCGCATCTACCTGTTTTGCAAAAGCCGAAAGCACTTTAAAATTATAAATTTCGGGTTCGAGCTGGTAATTCACAATATCGGCAAAAGCGTCTTCTTCAGGACTCATGACCATTATAGGAAGGGTTATCTGCGATTGCCGTAACTCAACACCCTCGTCTGCATACGCTACAGCAAGGTAGTTTACGCCTATGTGCTGAAGGGTCCTGGCAATTTCGGTACTGCCGCTGCCGTAACCCATGGCTTTTACCATACACATGAGCTGTACTTCTGCTGAGATCATCGATCGGTAATAATTTACATTGTCGGTGAGTTTGTTCAGATTCACCTCAAAAACAGTGTCGTGGCTTTTTAACTGCAATAAACGGCTGATGTCTTCAAAGCCAAAGCTGCGCGCACCTTTCAGTAAAACTGTGCTTTCACTGAACTGGTAATTCAAGAGCCTGAACTGCGATATAAAAGCGAGTGTGTCATTAAAAAACAAAGAGCCCGCCTTAATAATGATCGGTGGTTCGATATTTCACGCCCGATGCCCACCACCAGATCAATTTTGTGAAAAGTAAAAAGTTTGGCCAGCTGCCTGTACAGGCTTGAAGCGGTGATGCCCGACTGTTCGATGTCTGACACGATCACTATTTTTTTTGCGCGCCGGTTTTGTTGCTGAAGGTAATTGAGGGCTATTTTAATTGAATCGAGATCCGAATTATAATAATCGTTGATGATGAGTGAATTGTTGATGCCGTTTTTTATTTCAAGGCGCAAGGCCACTGGCTGAAGGACTGATAATTTTTGCCCGATGGCCAGTTCTTTAAAACCCAGTTGCTTCATCACAGCGGCACAGGTGGCTGCATTAAAAAACGAAGCTTTGTCTGAAAACGGGATTTTAAAACTATTGATCCCCGAGCTGCTTTCGAGTACCAAAGCATGCTCTTTGATGTCAATACGCAGATCGGCATCGTCAAACTCTGAAACAAGCAGGGTTTTATTCAGCATTTCAGCAGGAAGTTTGTCTTTGTGCAACCCGTTAATCACGATTTTGCCCGCTCCCTGAAACAGACTCAGCTTTTCTTTCAGTTTTTGCTCACGGGTCTCAAAACCCTCATCGTGGGCCGAACCGATAGAAGTTAACACGCCAATGGTGGGCTGTATGATCTCAAACAGGGTCTGCATTTCACCTGGTTCCGAAATGCCTGCCTCAAAAATTGCGAGGCTGTGGCCGGCATTCAGGTTCAATACGCTCAGCGGCACACCAATCTGCGAATTGTAACTTTTTGGACTCCTGCAAATAGCGAAATCATTTTTCAGCGCCTGATACAACCACTCTTTAACCACGGTCTTGCCATTGCTACCGGTAATGCCTATCACCGGCATTGAAAACTGCCTGCGGTGGTGGGCCGCCAGTTTTTGAAGGGCCTTAAGGGGATCTTTTGATACAATAAACGATACATCATCGTTGCGAAGCGCAGCGGCATCAAAAGCGCCTTCCATAACCAGGAAAGATTTCACTCCTCTTTCTGCCAGGCCGGCGATAAAACTGTGACCATTATTGCGTGAAGTTTTGAGTGCGATAAAAAGGGTGTCTTCGGCTGATTGAAGGGCCCTGCTGTCGTTTAAAAAAAACCTGACCCTGTAATCGGTTTGCCCAATAAATTCAGAGTTGGTGATTTGCGCTATTTGTTTGAGGCTGTACATTAATTTTGTGAAGTGATTTTTTTATATGCCTTTCTTACAACTCCCGATACAATCCTTCATACTCTCACCCTTTCGGTGCCGGGCATATACGATGGCATTGTTTAAAAAGCGTTTAAAACAAAGCTTAAATGTAGGCCAAGATGTAATAAAATCAAATTATTTTTAGTTTTAAAATTTCGCAACCTATGTCTTTAGAAAAAGTATTACAAAAAATCCATGGTGAAATTAAGGATCTTGCGCCAACATTGGAGTTATTTTTAGATGATACCATTCAGCCATCTGTGAAAGACTGCGAAACCCTTCAACAACAGCTGGTATTGCTGCAGGAAAATATAGCGATCTATAAATACAGCAAACTCAATAAGGAGATTTCTCCCAGCTTTAACATACACGCAAAGGTAAGCCAGAAAGAAAATGAGGTAAAAACGGTGATCAGGGTCACTGAACAGGAAAAGTCGCCAGAGGAAACGCCAAATGAAACACCTGCACCAGAAGAAAGCAATCCCGCGACATCCAACCGCAAAAAATACCCCAATCTGTTAATCAACCTCAACGATAAATTCAGGTTTATCAATGAGCTTTTCGCGCAAAACAGCTCAGAATATCACATAGCGCTCGAACAACTCAATAATCTAAAGAACTGGAGCGATACAGAAATCTACTTAAACAGTCTCAAAAGTCTTTACGAATGGCCAAACAACTCTGAAGTAGCAAAACATTTCTACTCACAGGTGAAAAAGCGTTTCGACTAATGCGTCATGGTTGCCTCCTTTTTGGTTTTGTTTTCTCCATGCATTTGCTGGCCCAGGATACCACCTATGCACGAAAGGTCATAGGATTTCTTACTTCAGAAAAATGTTACGGCCGGGGCTACCTCAAAAACGGACTGAACCACGCGGCGGATTACATTTCGGAAGAACTTAAAAAACAGCGGGTAACTTCTCTGTTTGCCAGCGGCTATTTTCAGCCATTTACTTTAAACGTCAATACTTTTCCCGGAAAAGTGAGTGTTAAGATCAACAAGCGACGTCTGCAGCCGGGGGTAGACTACATCATGAACCCCGAAAGCGCCAGCCTCAGAGGGAAATTTGATCTGGAAAAAAAAGACAGTATCACTTATTTCAGTCACAATAAATCCACACCCTTAAAAATCACTTTAAAAAGAAAACTGACCTTCAGCGTTGCCAGTGAATCGGCCACCTATTGTGGCATCCAGCTTTTAAATAAAAATAATTTCAACGATTTAAAAACCGCTGAAGTGAATATCAGGAGTACAGTTGTTAAAGACTTTCAATGCAAAAACATTTGCGGCTTCATTAACGGAACCGAAAACAATGATTCACTCATTGTGTTTTCGGCGCACTACGACCACCTGGGTGGCCTGGGCAAAAAAACTTTTTTTCCGGGAGCCAACGACAACGCGAGCGGCGTGAGTGTGTTGCTTAACCTGGCTGCACATTACAGCAAAAACCCTCCCCGGTACAAAACCCTTTTTATTTTTTTCGCGGGTGAAGAAGCGGGATTGATAGGCTCGCACTTTTTTGTAGAAAGCAAGGCGGTTGATCTTAAAAAAATAAAATTTCTTCTGAATCTCGATCTTTTAGGCACCGGCGACGATGGCATTATGGTGGTGAATGGCGCCATTCACGAAAAACAATTCGCATTGCTCAATCAGGTTAATTCTGAACAACAACTGGTAAAAGAAATAAAAAAAAGAGGCAAAGCGCAAAACAGCGATCACTATTGGTTCAGCGAAGCGGGTGTGCCCTGCTTTTTTATTTATACACTTGGGGGTGTTACATCCTACCACGATGTTTTTGATATTGAAAAAACCCTGCCGCTTACCGACTACACCGACGTTTGCAGGTTAATTCTTGAGTTCACGAAAAGGCTCTGATGAAAAAGTTCTATTTTTTGTAAAAATTCATTTCATCCACTTCCTTCCAAACTTTTTCAGGCATAAAATAACGCACGTCTTTTTTATTTTTAAGCGCCGTCCTGATAAAAGTTGAGGAAATATCCATCATGGGCGCGTCGGTCAAATGAACTGCCGGGTGTTGGTCAAATTCACTGGCGGCAGCGTTAGGCCTTGGATAAACATAAATACGGAATTGCCTTAAGATCTCTTCGTAATTTTTCCACTTATTGAAGGACTGCAGGTTGTCTTGCCCCATGATCAGGCTAAACTGGTGCTCAGGGTGTTTTTCTTTCAGGTGCGCCAGGGTATGAATAGTGTAAGATGGCTGCGGCAGGCTAAACTCAATGTTGCTGCTTCTGATCGCTGGGTGATCGTCGATGGCGAGTTTAACCAGGTGCAGGCGGTCGTTCTGGTTCAGCAACTGGCTTTTGTTCTTTAAAGGATTATGCGGACTCACGACTAGCCAAACCTGTTGCAGATCGGTGAAGCTCAGCATGTAATTGGCCAAAACCATGTGCCCCACGTGAACAGGGTTAAAGGATCCAAAAAATAAGCCAATTTGCATGTCTAAATTTAACGGTTATTATCTAATCTTGTATAATTTTGCAGGCAATGGATCTGAGTTCAATCGAAAATTTTTTATTTGTCCCCGAACCCGGCACGACCGCGGGTGCGCTTTATGAACTGAACCCATCCAGCGGTTTTAACAAAGATTCTTTCGTGTTGCTGCCCTACCAGAATCCCCAGGTCAAAGCCAGCAAACCCTTGTTTTTTAAGATCACCAAAAAAAGCCTGGTCAATGATCTGGGGCAATTCAAAAAAAGAATGGTCGCAGGTCCTTTCGAGCTAGTGGCCTTGACCTCCAAACAAGCTTATCTTGAAAATGTAAAAAAACTAAAAAAAGAGATACAGTTGGGTAATATCTACGAGATCAACTACTGCACCTCTTTCCAAACTGCCAGCGTTTCCATTGATCCCGTGGCTGTTTTCCTGAAACTGTTTTCCCTGGCAAAAGCGCCGTACTCCTGTTTTTTAAAAATGGGTGATGAGTTTATTATTTCCGCCAGTCCTGAATTGTTTTTAAAAAAAGAAAACCTGTTTGTTTATACCAAACCCATAAAGGGCACCACCAAAAGGGGACAGACAATACAAGAAGACGATGCACTTAAAAACGCCCTGCACCACAACCTCAAAGAGCGGACCGAAAATGTGATGGCTGTAGATGTTGCCAGAAACGACCTTTCGCATTTCGCCAAAAAAGGAACGGTAACTGTGAACAAACTTTACAACATCGAAACTTTTGAAACCGTGCATCAAATGGTGAGCACAGTGCAATGCGAGATAAAAGATGACATGCTGAAGCAAACTCCCGGTGAATTATTTGATCAGATGATGGCTGCCACTTTTCCGATGGCAAGCATGACCGGCGCGCCAAAACTGCGAGCTATGCAATTGATTGACGCCACAGAAAATTTCAGGCGGGGTTCGTATTCGGGTGCTATGGGTTTAATTGACGAAAATGAAAATTATACTTTGTCTGTGATCATCAGGAGCATTTTCTACAATCAAAAAAGCCATGAACTATCGATTGCTGTTGGCGGCGCCATCACTTATTTAAGCGAGCCCGAAAAAGAATATGAGGAGTGTTTGCTGAAAGCGGAGGCTTTGCTGAAAGCGCTGGATGCAAGCATCGTCAATCCATAATAACCACTAAGACACATAGATCACGGAGACCCACTAAGAAAATTGTAACATTGCGGGTAAATCATTAAAATACTGAACTCGTGTGCAACCACCAGAGAATTTAATTGGTGGCTCTAAGTGTTTCTTAATGCTCTGTGTGCCTGCTTGGTGAAGCAGTGATGGTATCAATTACTGAGGTTATCCCCTCTCAGCACCCTGTATTTTTTCCTGGCTTCAACAGTAAAGATACTGCCGGGGTACTTAGTTAACACATCCTGGTAAGCCTGTTTCGCTTTTTCAATGTCGTGCAGGTAATTTTCATAGAGTTGGGCCAGCTTAAATTGCGCATCATCACCATACAGATCGTCGGGATAATATTCCAGCACGTTTTTATACATGGCCTCCGCGTCGGCATATTTACCCAACTTAAAATAGATCTGCGCTTTTTTATAATAAATATCATCGCCAAGGGTATTGGTACTGAATAAAAGGTTAATACTATCCAAACGCGCTATGGCATTGGTGTACTTATGCTGAAGAACCAGCAGATCAGCACTTGCGAAAAGCCTGAGCGGCGCTTCATTGGTATCTACACCAATGGCGTCGGTAATAATTAACGACAAATCCAGTGCATCGTTTGCTATTAATTTTGGTGGCGCCTTTGAGCACATCGGCCTGCGTTTTTGCCCAGGCAAAATCACCGGCATAAAAACTGAGCTTTGCGTTCCTGAATTTGGCTTCCTGCCCAATGGCTTCGTACTTAAAATCTTTCTCAACCTGGGAGTATAACAATGAGGCGTCCCAGATCTCGTTCTTGAGCAGGTAAATATCGGCCAGCAAAAGCTTGTATTCATATTTTAAAGAGGCTTCGGCGGCTGGCTGATCAAGAAATTCAGCCAGCATTGCGATGGCTTCGTCGCTTTTATTGAGGTAATAAGCTTTCAGACTCGCCAGGTTTTTTACAATTTGAGTGTTTAAAGAACTTTGCCTGTACTTTTCATTGGCTTTGGTTAATTTTTGTTCGAGCAGAACCAATTCCTCAGCTGATGGCTGTGCTTTTTGCGTCACCGAAAGGTATTCGGCGTTTAAACCGTCAAGAATAGCGGCGTCGTAATACAAATTGTCGGGTCCCTTCTCGATAAGGTAATCGTAACAACGTTTAGCAGTTTCCCATTGCTGGTTACTCGCGCAAATCTTTGCGAGTTCATAAACACGCTGCCCGTCTTCCTTTAAACGTTTGTCGAGCGCCCTGGTTTGAACAAACGCGCCATCAAAATCCTGTTGTTGTTTTTGAATAAAAATAAGGAACTCACTTAAAATAATTTTATCAGGATTTTTCTGGATCCTTTTTTGCAATTCTGATTTTAACAGGGGGTTTCTGATGCCGCCTTCATTGTCGTCGTATCCAAGAGAGTTCTGCAGGTTGATCTGCACCGACTGTATTTCTGATTCCCTGAACTCAAGCGCGTCGAGGTATTCATTGATCATGCTTTTCAGATCGTTTTTTGTTTTGTAAATTTCGGCGCGTTCATAAAAATATGGGTATTCCGGTGTTGTTTTCCGGCCCTTGTCATAAGTTTCGATGGCATAATCGTATAGCCCGTCTTCTGCAAAGGCTGTGGCCAGGTTCTGGATATAAGGCTGCACGGCATTTAACTCTTTCACCGCTTTGGCGTAGGCTTCTTTTTCTTTCTTTTCGTTGTTTTGCGCTTTGTAAACGCGACCCAGGTATACGTACAGGAATACATTATTTTTATTCTCTTTTAACTGCTTTTTGGTGATCTTCTCCGCTGTCGAAAAATCGCGCGCTGCCATGAGGCTCTTAAAGTAGTAGTTGTACCACATGCCCGCATTAACGCTGTACAATTCCTCAAAATAAAGATTGGCTTTTTCGTAGTCCTTCTGCTCATAATACTGCATCGCCAGCTGATCATAATAGGGGGTCTTTTTTTGGGCCTTTAACGAAATCGGGATTGCAGACACAATCAAAAAATAAAAAAATATTGTTTTAACGATCCGCATGCAATTATAAATATACTACCAGGAATCTGTTTGAAGAAATCGCTTTGAAGAATTTCTCTTTTTTTCACAATCAGAACAATGCCCGGGAAGCAACTGTTGTGTAACACGAAAAAAAAGAATTAGCCGTTAAAGCCGAGCAAAACGCGCTGGCCATTCTGTTCAAACTGAATGAAGTCGGCAAGGTGTTTCATCAAAAAAACCCCTCTACCGCTTAATTTATCGAGATTAGAGGGATCTGTGGGGTCAGGCAGGCCAAGGTGGTCAAAGCCATCTCCTTCGTCGGTGACTGAAAACACGAGTTTATTGTCGTCAGATTCAAAACCTATTTTTACGAATTTTTCCGGATTATTTTTATTGCCATGCTGAATCGCATTGTTAACCGCCTCTGTAACAGCAATCATCATGTTCCCGTAAGCGTCTTCATTAACGCCGTATATCTCACAAACGTCTTCAATAAGCCGTTCAACAAGCCTCAGGCTTTGTGTGTTAGAATTGATTTTTAATGTCTGGTGTTTAGACGGGATCATTATTTGTTCAGGCTGTTAAAATAATTGTTTACTTTTTCCTTATAATAAGGCGTCAAAGATGGAGGAACGGTGTTTAAAAGCTCCATTTCTTTCTCTTTTAACCTTTTATACTCTAAAAATTGACCAGGGTTGCTTAAATTTTCATTTTTTGCCTCGTTACTTTTGCGTTGTTCGTCCTGTTCTCTTTCCTGTTCGGCTTTTTCGCTCTCCAACAGGCGGGTCATGATCTGCTGCTGTCTTCTCATGGTTTCATTGGTGAGATTTTTGTTAACGAGGTCTTTTTCAGTCTCTTCCATCAGATCCATGATGTCGCCGCCGGGATTTTTGCCCTTATTTTTGAGTTTATCCATTAATTGTTGCATTTGCCGGCGGAGCGCTTCCTGCTGCGCCGCCATTTTAGCGAATTGCTCACTGCTGCCGGGCATTTGTCCCTGGCTGCCACTTAAACCCATGCCCCCGCTGCCAGGTTTTTGTCCTTTTTTCCCAGGCTTATCTCCTGGTTTGTCCCCGGGTTTTTCACCGGGTTTTTGACCTTTTTCAAGGGCGTCTTTCATTTCTTTTAATTGCTGGTTGAGCTGTTCCTGCAATTTTCGCATATTGGGCACCCCCTTTTTATTCCCCTCACTTTTACCCGATCCCGATCCTGGCTTTTTACATTTGCCTCCTTTTTCACTCTTACTGCTTTTTTGAGCCTTCATCTGCTTCTGCATTTGCTCGAGTGATTCATTCAGCAAAAGGGCAAGGTTGTTTACCGAAGTCATTGTGGTTTGCATTCTCATGGTGCCTTCGCCGGCATTTCTCTCTGCCAGTGCCTTCACCGTTTTATCCATATTCATGTTAATGGCACTGATCTCCCTGTTAATAGTGGCGCTAATGGCTGGCGCGCGCTTGGAAAGGGCAAGCAGGCTGTCTTCAATTATTTTACTATCGTCTTTTAATTTATTTTGTTGTTTCGGAATTGCCGGGTATTGTGGATTGTCAATCCTGGTTTTGGGCAGTTCCCTGATGAGTTCCTCCTGCGCGAACGACAAATTAACCAGGTTTTCAAGGATCTGCCTTAAAGCCTGGGCATTTTCTTCGTCCTGCTGCTCCTCCTCTTCCTCCATGGCCTTCTCCATTTCCTCTTTCATTTTTTCCATCTCCTCTTCAGCCTCTTTCTGAGACTTGGCAGCTTCTTTTTTGTTGTTTTTACTCAGTTGATCAGAACTTTTTTGCATGTCGTCGCTGATCTTTTTTTGATGTTCATCAGAATTTGGAAGTTTGTTGGGTTCCTCAAGTTCTTTGTTCTTTTTCCCAAGTTCCTCCAGGTCCTTTTTTAATTCTTCAAATTGTTTTTTTATTTCTTCCTGCTTTTTTTCAAGTTCTTTACTGTCGGCTTTTTTATCCTTGTTTTTATCGGTGTCGGCTTTTTTATCTTCAGCGCTTTTTTCTGCAGCCTTTTTATCTTCCCCGTTCTTGTCTTCAGGATTTTTGTCAGCGGTTTTTTCGTCTTTTTTTACGTCGTTATTTTTTTTGTCAGAATTCTCCTTTTTGTCTTCTGGTTTGCGTCCCTCGGTTTCCCTGTTCAGTTCATTTTCTTTTTTCTGTAATTCTTCGAGCTTGTCGATGGCTTCCTGCATTTTCTGCTGCACTTCCAGTTGTTTAAAGGCCTCCAGGTTGCGGTCAAGTTCCTTCTCTATGTCTTTGTTGGAAAGTTTAAGTTCATCGAGTTTTTCCTGTACCTGGTTTTTGTCGAGTTTTTCAAGCATTTTATTTAACTCGTCAAAC
>ENA-UOWO01005815-UOWO01005815.1-activated-sludge-metagenome-genome-assembly--contig:-NODE-5815-length-12870-cov-4.190558_pt1 | contig 12870 bp, 13 predicted proteins | sample MGYA00238148_ERZ761564 | MGnify/ENA primary metagenome ERZ761564 (study PRJEB28885, sample SAMN05720194) | activated sludge metagenome | isolation source: Anaerobic digester | place: USA...
CGATGGGAAGACAATAGTAAAAAAGAAAATACAATAATAAGATTATTAGAATATTACATTTTTACTAATTACTCTTTTCATTACTAATTACTATTTACTCTTTTTATTACTACTTACTAATTACTATTTACGTATTTAATGCCTCCATTGTCTCATTCAACATTTGACAATACAAATTAAGACCTATTTTATTAATATTTCCTGATTGTTCTTTGCCCAATATATTTCCTGAACCACGTAATTCTAAATCTTTCATAGCAATTTGATACCCTGCTCCCAAATAATTTGCTTCTTTCAATGCTTCCAATCTTTGTTTGGCTTTATCTTTCAAATCTTTATTATATAAAAAGTAAGCATAGGCCTTAGTTATTCCTCGTCCGATTCTACCTCGAAGTTGATAGGATTGTGATAAACCAAACCGAGTTGCATCATCCACAATCAAAGTATTTACATTACTTAAATCCAAACCATTTTCAACAATTACCGTAGTTACCAAAACTTGAATTTTATTATTTTTAAAATCATCCATAACTTTTAATATTTGGTTTTCAGACAATCTACCATGCAAAAATTCAATCGACACCTTTGGCAATAGTTTTTGTAATCTCACTACTTCATTATAAATATTAGCCACTCTATTATGAATATAGAAAACTTGACCACCTCGTTTTATTTCATCCGAAATAGCGTTCACCACCAAATCATCTTTATAAGGTAAAATATAAGTTTGTATTTCCTGGCGATTAATTGGCGGAGTTAAAATGTTTGATATTTTTTTAAAACCGGACAATGCCATATTTAAAGTTCTTGGAATTGGTGTAGCGGATAAATTTAAAATATGAACATTTTCATAATTGCTCCTCAATTTTTCTTTTTGTTTGACCCCAAATCTTTGCTCTTCATCAATAATCAATAGTCCTAAATCTTTAAAAGTAATTGCCTTTCCAAGTAATTTATGAGTGCCAATCACAATATCTATTTTCCCATTTTTTAAATTTTGTAATATTGTTTTTACTTCCTTTGGTTTTTGCATACGCGATAGCATGGCTATTTTTATATCAAATTTTTTCATTCTTTCGGAAAAATTTTCAAAATGCTGCTTAGCCAAAATAGTTGTAGGCGCCAATACAATTACTTGTTTTTTATTTATTACTGATCGAAAAGATGCCCGCAGTGCCACTTCGGTCTTGCCAAAACCAACATCACCTAAAACCAATCTGTCCATTGGCTCGTCTTTTTCTAAATCACTTAAAACTTCATCAATAGCTTTTTCTTGATCAGGTGTTTCTGAATAGTCAAATGTTTTTCTAAATTCTTCTTCTAAATAGTCGTCTTTTTCAAGTTTTGGCGCTTTAGCTAAATTTACCTTAGCATATAACCTTAAAAGTTCACCTGCTAATTTAATTAAATCTTCTTTAACTTTTTTCTTAGTATTAAACCAAGTTTGAGTTGATAATCGATGAATGGTTGGTTTATCAAACCCATAATATAAATTTAATTTTTCACTCTTATCCAGTGGCACCAGCAATCTATCCGGATTATTGCTATTACTAGGTGGCGCATATTCAATATCAAAATACTTTTGTTCATTTTCTTCAAAAAAACCTCTAAAAATGCCGATGCCATGATCAATATGAACCACATAATCACCATCTCTTAAACCTTTGAGCTCTGGCAAATGTTTCAACAATTTTTCTCTTTTTTTAATATACTCTGGCTCTATTTCTCTAACTTCCATAAAATCAACATCCGAAACATAGTTTGACACAAATTCAATTCTAATTGGTTTTAGATAATTGATTGTAAAAATATCAACAATATTGCCTCGAACGCTATATTCACCTTTAAATCTTACAAAATCAACTTTTTCAAAATTTAAATCATTAATCGCTTTAATTAAAGTAGATTGAACAATTTTTTGGCCTTGATAAATTAATAATCCTTTGTCACCTCATCACGATTGTCTTTTAATTGCATTTTTTAACTTTGTTTCATTTTTTTTAAATCAAACTTCATCCCTTTCTAAAAAATAGGGGGTAACATTTAAAATTAAAAATTCTTTTTCCTTTTCCATAATATTCTGTTTTACTAGTCCATTCTATCAAAAAAACATCAAAAAAGCGAGAGTGATTTTCATTCCCGCTTTTAAGCAATTGGTTCATTATCATTGGTTATCACCATAACTTGTTCCATAGAAAAATTAATAAAATTTTGCTGTTTTAACTGTTTCACAGATATTTTGAGCCAAATTTCTAAATCATGCTCTGAAACAATATTGAGTAATGATTCAACTTTGCATTGAAAAGCACAAGAAATATGCACATACCCACCATAATACCAACGATGAATTATAGTTTTACCATAAATTGGTGGATTATTTTTTAATAATCGCCAAATTCTTTGCATTTCTAAATCCTCGGCTCGTGGCTTAATAAATATTGCTAATGGCATTATTCATCTCCTTTCTATAAATTTCTAACCATATATTAACATAATTACCTCAAAAATCAACAGTATATTTATTTTTTATTTTTTAAATTAATTTTTAATTGATTTACAATTTCAATTCTATTTTTGAGAAAAGTATTTATTAGGTTAAGATATTTATTATATAAATCAAGCACACTAATATTTTGAAAATCAAATTCTATTTGCAAATATTCTTCTTTAAGATACGCTCTCTAAAAACTATGATTAAAATTATAGCAGCATTCACTCCTAACAAATAAGATTGTAAAATAATTTTGCTAAAAGTATAATTAGAAATTGACAAAAGATTTAAAAAATTTGCTAGAACAACAGAAGCATAAAATTTTCATTCTTCTGTTTCGGGAAATTTTCAGACCTTTACAAATGTAGGAATATAAGAGGTTAAATCCGCCACTAAAGACATAGTAAGTCCCAAAACCGGATTGTTGGTTATTTTTCAAACAATTATTGAAAAAACCACTATTACTAATACTATTATATCTAATTTAGCAAAACCACCCATACCCTTTTTAATTGATAATAAAAATATCACTAAAGTACTTATTAATGATACCAACGCCAATCAAATAGCATTTCTGTCTCCTTGAACAAATAATGATATTACATAAATTGCAGAAAATACCAATATTAAAAATCTTGTCATTCTTTGTGGACGAAAATTACCTCTTATAATACTATAAATCCCTAATATATAGGATCATAGCATAATTACTGTGGATAAAACTAATAATATATTTTTCATAGTTATTTTTTAAAATATTTTTTATTTTTTATTTTATCTGGCAAATACGATTCCTTATCATATTTTTCATAACCTTTCCCATAATTTAATTCTTTCATCAATTTTGTCTCGGGATTTCGTATTTTAAGCGGTATTGGTAAATTACCATAATTTTTTACATCTTCCATAGCTTCAAAAAAAGCATTGTAAGCACTTCGATCTTTTTTGCAATTCGTTAAATAAACCGTTCCGTGAGCTAAATTAATTTGAGCTTCAGGCATCCCGATTGTATCCACCGCCCTAAACACTTCGTTTGCCACCACCAATGCTGTTGGCACAGCTACACCAATATCTTCACTAGCAAAAACTACCATACGTCTAGCAATAAATTTTGGATCCTCACCTCCTTCTACTAGTCTAGCTAAATAATATAATGCTGCATCTACTTGACTGGCTCGCATACTTTTAATATAGGCGCTAATTAAATTATAATGTTCTTCAGCCCTTTTGTCATATCTTAAAAATTTTGATTGTAATGTATTTTTTAAATTTTCAATATTTATTTCTTTATACAAATTCAAACAATTTTCTAGAACAGTGATCGCTTGCCTGGCGTCGCCATTAGCCATATTGACCAATCAATCAACCGATTTTTTATCCATTTTAATTTTTGTTCTCTTCAAAATGGTTTTGATATTTTCATCCGTCAATTCATTTAAAACAAAAACTCGGCACCTTGAAAGTAATGGTGAAATAACTTCAAAACTTGGATTTTCAGTTGTAGCCCCGATAAGCGTTAGTTCCCCGCTTTCCACATAAGGTAATAAAAAATCTTGTTGAGCTTTATTAAATCTATGAATTTCATCTAAAAATAAAATCTTATTAATTAAATCTCCTTGTTTAACAATTTTGCGAATATCATCTTTACCAGCCGATACCGCTGATAATTCAAAAAGTTCAGCTTTTAAACTTTTAGCATAAATTTTTGCCAACGTTGTTTTTCCTACTCCTGGCGGGCCTCATAAAATAAATGAAAACAAATGACCTTGTTCAATAGCCCGTCTTAATGGTTTATCCATCCCTACCAAATGCTCTTGACCTACAAACTCATCCAAATTTTTTGGTCTTATTTTTGAAGCTAGTGGTTCCATATAATTTAATTGCTTACTTTTGAAACGGTCACTGTATCGGGCTTCAAAACACAGGCATATTGGTTATTACTCATAAAATTAACCAAACGCCCACAATACAATGTTCCTTTAGCTTTAAAATCCAAACTAATAGCCTGATCTATAACGCCATTTTTCACACTATAATCAACTTGTTTTTGTTCCACGTGATTAATTAAATAAGCTAAGGATGTGTTATCGCTTATATTATCAGAAATATCGATAAGCAAATTACCGCATCAATAAAAAGTACAACGACCATAGCAATTATCGATATAGGGTTGAAGATAATATTTATTAACCACAGTTTTCTTTCGTGTTTTTCAATAATTATTCATATTATAATTTATCAAATCAAAAGATTGCATATCTTCGGCAAAATCTTTACTATTATATACAAAATTACTCATTGATATATTAGTATCTTTGTCTATCGATAATTTTGTATCAAAATAAATATTATCTGCATACAAAAAGCTAGTGCCATTAAATTTAGAATGGGCTAAATTGCCTTCTACTTTTATCGAGTTAACCAACACTGGATCAAGAAAATCACATTTAGTAATATATGAGTAATCACTACGATTAGCAAATTTTATATTACAGCCTTCATTAAGAGTTATATCATTGGCAAAAATCCAAGTACCATCATGCCATAAACTTATAAAATCATTCCCAGCACATTGCCATTGATTTGCAGTAATAGTTTGACGTTCTATTATTGGTTTTTGCATGACAATTTTATAAACAAACGAATTTGTTAAATCCTCTTCTCAGCCAGGACAACTGTTGCTCAAAGAATCGTCCAGTGATACCACTTTATAATATACCTTAAAATTTCAAAGATCTTCTCCGTATCAATCGAATTCATCCATATTTAATTTTCTTTCTGCTCCATTTTCCATAATATAAACCTTGGAAAAATTTGCTGATATTTCGGCATTATAATTATCGTCCGATATCTTTATATTATAAATATTAAATTTGCTAACACCCTCTTGAGTATAAGAACTAAAATTATCCGATCATCCTTCAAAAACATTAAATTCATTATTATCTATAACTTCCTTTTTACATTTAGATAAATCCGAGAAACTAGATGTTGTTCCTTTTAACGAATTTATGTTTTCATTATCTAATGGCATCGATGTACTAGTATTGATAGTATTTGGCACATTAAAATTAATACGTATAATATCAAGCTTATTTAATATTATAATTAAAACAACGATTACTATCAAAACAGCCAAATAAATCAAATTTTTATTCTTCATATTAACCAAATTAATATTATTACAATTATATCAAATTTCCATAATTTATACAATTTGTTAAATCACACCAGTCAAAATCTAAGTAAAATATGAAAATATTAATCAAAATATACTAGATTTGATAATCACAACGGTACTAATTACCGTTGTGATTAATTTTATAGTTTATTTCATCTCTATAACTGCCGGTTCTATTATACAATTTAAATTAGGTTTTGTTTTATCAATTTCACAAATTGTTTTTCCTTTAACATATAGATCGCCTGAAATATGTTTACGTCCATTTTTTTCTTCTATATTTATATTATTATCTAAAACATCTTTTACATTAATCGTTGTTGATTTATATTTTAAATTTAAATAATCAAGTATACCTTCATCTGCCGATAATGAAATATTATCACTATAAATATAGTCATCCACTTTAAAGGTATATTCAAAAGGAGCAGTTATATTATTTTCATTTTTTTCCAATGTGGTATTGACTATTAATTTTTCAATACTAAATACACAATGTTGATTAAACTTAGAGCAATAAGTTTTCCCTTCCAATGTATAATCTTTAAAAACAAAAAAAGGCAGAGATGCAATATGTTTAATTTCTATCAATTCATCGTTAATTAAACGAACAAAAATCTTTTGATTGTTAAGTGAAATACTTCTTAAAAACGGCTGTTCTGGTAAACGATTGTGAGTATTTGCACCATTGTTAATTAATAAACTTAAATTTTGATTTTCTTTTGGAACTACTATTGTATATCTATCTGAATCTCATTCATCATCCTTATAGATTTCCATTGCTTCTATTGTTTGTTTTTCTTTTACTTCTGGCATTTGAAATACAATTTTTTTAATATTTTTTAAAGTTTCTGTAGCATGGCATGATGCCTGGACCTCATCTCCTATTAATCCTTTAAATACTCGTTCAACCATGCTTTCTTGTTTAATCGTAGCATAAACCTTATAATTTATTCATTGGTCGTTCTGCCAATTAATAGTATCTTTCGTAGCAATTAGTTTTTCTTCGTTATCTTTAATTATATATACTTTATCTTTTGATATACTCATATCAATTGCCAAGCAATTTACTGAATAACTAAAAGGAAATAAATCCATCTTAATTGAAGTAGCCATTACATCAATATCATTAGTATTAATCCATCCGCTTACAACATATTGATTTTCATTATTTATTACTTCCTTTTTTATTTCTAAAATTTTATCTGGATAGTCACTTAAATTAGCAATTGTATTCTTAGAAGTATTTTTTGTAGTCGACACCGATATTTCTTCAGGTATTATATTGTTATTATTATTATTTTTCCTATTTATATATACCATATACATTGTTACAATTGTCACTAGCAGTATAAAAAAGATAATTTTATTTTTCATGGTTAATTATTTAATTAGTTTATTATAGATTTAATATAATTTAAATATTTTAAAGCCAATTTCAAAAAATTATTTAAATTTTTCTAAAATTTTTATATCTTCTAATAATATTTTTTTCATTGATGGATTATAGGCTACTACCGCCGGATGGTAAAATGGAATAATCACAATCTCTTTAAAATCTGTACCGCTCTTAAACATTTGACCATGAATTTTACTAATGCCATCTACCTTCTCACCTAAACCAAATTTCTCCATTAAAAATTTCATCGAATATCTCCCCAGGGGACAAATCACTTTTGGTTTAATAATCTCAATCTGTCTTTCTACAAAATGTGTACAAATCTGAATTTCATTTGGCAATGGATCGCGATTATCCGGTGGACGACATTTAAGTAAATTAGCAATATAAACATCTTCTCTTTTAATATTAATTGACATCAAAAGTTCACTCAATATCTTACCAGCTCGACCACAAAATGGTCTCCCGGTTTTGGCTTCTTGTAAACCTGGGGCTTCGCCCACAAACATAATATTAGCTTCATGGTTACCTTCCCCAATCACTGGATAAAATTCATTACCATTTCTACCTTTATATAAATCACAATGTTTACAAAGCAAAACTTCATCTTTTATTTGTCTTAATTTTTCATCATTAATAGTATATTCCATGTTATAATTTATTTAAAAACTCATCAAATTTACATTTAATTTTTTTAGGATTATCGGTTTTAATAACATCATCAACAAAATTTAATAATGGTTTATTAAACATTTTAACGGAATCAACCGTTCCTAATCCTTCCACCGTTGCTCCTATTCTTTTTAAAGCTTCTTCTACTTTGTATTTAGTTATTAATTGTCCAAATTTAAAATTACGGCTTTCATTACTACTACAGGTCAAAATTAAATCTCCAATTGTACCAATAATACCAGTCCTTTTAAGATTAATTATTTTATATAATTCAACTATTGCCGTACTAATAATTAATATTCTAGTATTATATCTATAACCAAGACCATCACATATTCCACAAGCAATGGCATATACATTTTTCAAAGCACTAGACAATTCTAATTCTTTAACACCTTTAGTAAATTTTATTCTAAAATAATTTGTTACCAATAATTCTTTTATTAATTTGCGATTACATCTTTCTTTATATCCTATATTTACAATTGTAGGTTTTTTATCTTTTACTTCCATTGAAAAACTAGGGCCGATTAAATTATAATAATCAAAATCGCATAATATTGCTTCTTTAATAATTTCATAAGGTAATTTATTAGTTTTTCTTTCTATTCCTTTACTACCATTAATAATAATTATTTTTTTATTATTATCAAATTTTGCTCTTTTCAATGCATTTCTCATCACTTGAACTGGTAAACAAACTATATAAACATCGGCTAATTCAATTTTATTCTTTTCGTCTCAGTACGAAACATCTTTATTCTTTTTAGAAACAACTGAAAAAATTGCTGATCCTCATGCTCCATTACCTAATATTATAATTTTCATATTATGAGTTTACAAACTATATCATTTATACATACAAATTATATCATTTTTATAGCATTTATACAAATGCAAAAACACCATCTTTCAAGTGGTGTTTTAATGAGTTGTTTAATAAGCAGTTGTTATCGTTTTATGATAAGGTTTAACACTCTCTTTATTAAACTTGCGACTCATTAGCCATAAAGTTTTATCTATTTGAACAGACATAATATTTGGATATTCCTTGATCAATAATTCTTTTAATAATTCAATTGACCAAACCGTATTAGCTCTAATTTCTACTTCTTCTTGACTATCCTGAGCTATTAATATTCCTTTATCTATTCGATCAGCTAAATCATCGTTATATTTTAATATCTCAAACTCTCTTAAAATTTGAGGTATTTTATAGTCAGCTAAAGCTGTTAATTTTTCCAACCCAGTAATTTGAAATTTTGCAATATTTGATTGAACAAAATCGTCTATCATAACAGAAACTATTTGAGCCCTTTTATAAAATGCTACTTTTTTATTATCATACATACTTTCATCACAAAATACTTCTTTTAAATCTTCTACTAATACATCTGTAATTTTTAAAGCATTGTATTCACCTTTCTCAAAAATATTAATAAATTTGCCATCAAATTTTTCTATTATCAATTTTCCTAAAACATTTAATTGTTTTAATCGTTCATTAGCTAATGGTATCATAACATTTCCTTTTGTTAATATTTCAAATTGATCTTCTGTCATATTTTTTAAATATTCTGGGTTTAAAATATCAATATTATTTTCTAAAGCCCTGGCAAAACATTTTACTAAGCCAACACTTCCGCCATAATTTTTACCATTAAATTCTATTTCTCATTTTGGATTGCCCCAAAAACAAAAATTAATTGCATTATAAATTACATTATATGCTAATATTTGTTCTGTATTTAAATGTTTAAAAGATTCTTCTACAACAAAAAGGTTAGAATTAATATTATTTTCTTTAATTTTAACCGCAATACTTTCTAAATTTTTTTCATTAATTTTAACAAAAAAAGAATTATCTACCACATGCTTTGTGCTTTCTAAAACGTTTATCATATTTCTTTATTATCCGTTATTATTTTTATTATATCACATTTCTCTACTCTTTTGCAAATCAAAACCCGCTTATAAAAAACGGGCTTGTTTGCAGGGGTGACTAGACGAAGTCAGAACTTTCTTTATGAGAAATACAGTTAATATTATTCGGCTTTAACGAGATCACCAATCAAAAAACCGAATTATTTTTTATGAAAAAATTTTTCTTTAAGAATCGGCCAATAACCCGAACATAATCCCTCTAAAATAGTAATCAGCAAAATAGCAAAAATATATAGAACAAAATTAACAAACATTTTTCACAATTCTATTCATATTCCCCATTTATAAAATAAAATTGAAATAATACCAGAAAAAATCGCTACAATAAGCATATCAAATTTAGTTATTCCACTTATTTTATTAATAATACGATACTTCTGATAACGATCAAATAATATTCCTACAACATAGATTATACCAATAAATAGGCATAATATCATATAGGAATTATTTAATAAATTAATAACCAAAAAACTTAAAAAACAAGTAACGCTTTCTCATCCCTCAGAATATTGTACGCAGGATGTTAAGATAAATTCGTCCCTAAAACCAAACCAATATAAAATAAAAAGGATTAATAAAAAAGCAATTACTAGTTTTTTATGGAGTGGTTTCATAATAAATTGTTGATTTTATATTTTTTATTGTCTTTATACAATAAACCTGCATACAGTTAATCCTTTTATGGAAAATATTGGATAAAGTTTCCCAGTTTCTGTACGCCCTCGTGAAAAAGAACCTTTTATCACATTGTTTCATTCTCTATATTTTCTGCCTTTCTCATCCTTAGTCAAAAGATTTTCTACACAATTCGAAGATTTAACTATTAGATACTTTTCATTAATTGGTGGTAAAATAGCCAAAAGTAAAGCAACAATAATTGAGCTTAATAAAGCTTGCCACATTTTGTAGTTTTTAATATTTTAATATATTATAATTATACCACATTTCCTATGTCTTTTGCAAACAAAAAAACACCACCCTTTCAGGTAGTGTTTAATATATTATTCTATTTGCAGGGGTGACTAGACGAAGTTAGAACTTTCTTTATGAGAAATAAAGTTAATATTGTTAAAATATAAACCAAACAAGGACATACCCCCTAGAAACTAATGTCATTTTTCTAGTCTATTATTCTCTAACCCCACTATTTCTTAAACAAAAACCATAGCGATTAAAATCATACGCAACAAATGAACAATACTTTCTGATTTGGCTGTCTCTATATCCAAATCAATAAAAAAAACCAACAGAGATAATAATAAAAATCGCTACAATAGCCCAATTATCTTTTAAGCTTTTCATATTTTATTTTTAAGTTTTTATTAAATTATATACCGAAAAAATCCGTCCAAATATCTCCGTCATAATGCCTTTGATCAGTTTCATCAATACCAAACCATCCAACACAATCACTATAATAATATTCTTTTTGATCAGTATTTTCTAACAACCCCTTCATAGAACGATTATCTGTTTTAGATCTCTCGGCACATCACTTTCTAATATAATTTGGCCTTCATTCATATTTATACCACACTATTAATAAAACTATTAATAATACACCAACAATTATCTTACCAATAACTAACGACTTAGTTTTTCTTCTTTTAATTTCGGTTAGTAATTCCTTATCTTTATTCTTCAGTTTTTCTTTATATTCTTTTTTTATATCTATGTCTTTCCTAAACTTCCCGGATTCATAATAAGCCATTAATTGAACAACTAACAATATTGGCCAAAATAAGCCTAAAACGCCCAAAATAGTTTCATTTACATATATAGAAAGCATCCCTACAACAATAACCGACATTCATATTAAAAAGACAACCGGATTTCATATTCTAATTTTTTCTCATATCGCTTGATCTATTTTTTCTATATCCTTATTAATTTTAGAGGCTTTATTAGAAGCTCATCATTGCAAAATCAACAACAATGGCCAAGCAAATAAAACAAAATCCCATATACTATATTCATCTCCGCCTCAATCATAAACTACTGCCAAGACAAGAACTACAGTTCATATCAAAAGAACTATAAAATTCCATATTCTAATTTTTTCCCAGATCTTAAATTTTTTATCCATATTGTTAATTTAATATTTATTAATTTTTTTAAAAAGCCCCGAAACTTAATCTATTATTTTAGGACAATATTTGTTCAAATAACATTTTTTGCAAAGCGGATTACTTGCTCTGCATCATTTTTTACCAATCTCAAAGACTGAAAAATCAAATATTCCAGGATATTCAGGATTTAATTCTCTTGCTTTATATATCACTTCTTCTGCCGACGGATTATCAGATAAAAACCCTAACCGCTTAAAAACAGTTTTAATATGAACATCGGGGGAAATATCAATACAAATCCTATCCTTCATTGAAATTTTATACTCTCTTGATAGTATATTAGCAGCCATAGTAGCTATTTTAATACCAACACCTCGGAATTCTAGAAATCTTAAAACAATGGTAGCGCTTCTTAAATTACCTTTTCATATAAGAAAAGCCTTGTCTTTATATTTGGTATGTATTAACTGAATAGCTTGATAAAAGTTTTTAGCCATTTCTTTATTAAATCTATGCAGCTTTTTTTTGAGAAATAAATCTATAAAATCATCCTCACTAAACGCTAAGAAATCATCAAATTGTTTAATATGCAATCATTCTGTAACATTATACGGAATCATTCAAGATTTTTCTGATCTCATTTGCCTATCCATTACACATCCCAAAACAAACAAATAAGAATACTTATTTAAATTACTATAAATTGAGTTAACTTTTTTAGCTAAAATTTTATCTACATTATCTCCTTGTATAAATTCAATATCAACTTTTGGTTGACTAAGTAATTTATTACCTCTTTTTTTTAATATTTCTATTATTTTATCTTGTTTTTTCATAAATAATGTCTGCAATTTAATATATTATAATTATACCACTTTTTTAATATTTTTACAAATAAATCAAAATATGCCCCATAAGAGCATATTTTAGTATAAGATAGTTATTTAAATGTAATGGTTATATTTATAAGCACATATGTACGGAAAGCATTTTTTACTTAATACTAGATACATCTAAATGTAAAGCACTAGAGGGGGTATTTAATTAAGCTATTAATTTATTCTAAAGTTAAAGCCTCTCAATCCCCTCTGTTTTCATATACATAGTTTTC
>ENA-UOWO01005816-UOWO01005816.1-activated-sludge-metagenome-genome-assembly--contig:-NODE-5816-length-12869-cov-12.699625_pt1 | contig 12869 bp, 11 predicted proteins | sample MGYA00238148_ERZ761564 | MGnify/ENA primary metagenome ERZ761564 (study PRJEB28885, sample SAMN05720194) | activated sludge metagenome | isolation source: Anaerobic digester | place: USA...
TCTAAAGGCGCAGCCGCGTCTATTTCAAACTTTTCTTCAACAAAGCCGCATTTTCTGCAAACTTCCTCAAATCTACGCGCAAAGTTTCACCATACAACTGGATTTCTGATTTCCCAGTCGCATCTATCGTAGCCTTGTTGCTCACCTGGATGCTGCAAGTGGTGTAGCCTTCCACGACGATTTCGGCGTTTTTGGCGGTGAGGTTTTTCCCGGTAAAATTGCTGTTGTTGTCGAGCCTTAGTTTGAGGTCGATCACGTCGCCTTCTACTACGGCAGTCGATTTCTGGTACATATCGAACTTCATTAGCGGCGTTGAAATCAAGGCCTTGAGTTGGGCGTTCTTACTAAGCTCTATGGTCGTTTCATCCGATTTGAGGTTGAGCTCGGATTTACACTTATCATTGGCCATCAGCGTAAATTTCCTTGAGTTGACGTTGGCGAAAAACTTAGACGAATCGAATCCCTTGAACGTAAAATCGCCCAGGTTGATGTCGGCCAGCGCGGTAATGTTCGCCTCGTTCTTGGCCATCACCATTCTTAGGTTGTCTGTATAAGTGATGCGGATGCTGAATTTTTTGGCGCCGGTCACCTGCTTGGTAGCGGCCAACCGCAAGATTTTTGCCTTGAGGTCTATTTCGATGGCGTCGTGCAGGTTGTCATCTGCTTCTATTTCAAGACCACTCTGGTCGCCTTTGATAAGGAAAATCTCGAGGTTGTCTTCTATTTCAAGCGTTTCAAAATCCCCGATTTCCTTTTGGGAGATCGTCACAATTTTCGAACCTTTGACTTTTTCTTTCTGTTGGGCCAATGCCATCGAGGTGAAGAGTACCACGGCCAGCAGTATGTTAATTTTTCTCATGTGGTTAGATTGAAGTTGGGCAAATATACAAAGCGTTGTTTTAAAACAAATCGGGCCGTTAACATTTGTTGCGGTTTTTCTGCTTTTGAGATTGTTCGGGAATGTGTAGATTACCGTAGGGGAAGGGGCCGATACGTCCCTGGCAAAAATAGATGAACCGCAAATGTAGAAAATCTGGATTTTTTCCTAAAACTTAATTATAGGAGTTTAAAAAAACAAAATAGGTACCTGCTATCGTATCCTGTCGAATGGAATCTAAAAAAAACATCCCGGACTCGCGGGATGTTTTAGATTACTCTTCTACTTGTTTGATGTTGTCTTCGGGCACACGGTCAATTAGGTAATTGTACGGATCCACACCAGCCTGATAAGGCAGTTCCTTGGTGCGAAAAGTAAACACATTGTCCTTTTTGATGACCTTGACACGTTTGCGCAACAATACCTTGCCGAGTTTGGCATCGCCCGTTGGTTTGGCAAAAATACCCACATCCACGTAATCGGAAATTGGGATTTTGGTTTCTGAACCAATAGAATCACAACGGAATTTTTCGAAACTTGCTTTTATCTTCACCTCATATTCACCGCCGACTTTCTTATACTTCGCCTCGAGCGCGCGGTTGTTGAAAATCGTGATGGTCTCAAACATATCGTGGATCAGGTATTGCAAACTGTCGGGCGTGACTTTCCTGAACTCGGCCACCGCAGCATTAGCCGTAGGATAAGGCGGGCTTTTGTACGCATAGGTATCAATCAGATTCTTGAGCGCGGTGTTCACGTTTCGCTCACCCACCATTTCCTTGAGGTAGTACATAACAACACTCGCTTTCTGGTAATGGATGTATTGCTGGCTTTCTGTTTTCATCAGCGGGCGTTCGGCTTCGGTTTCAAAGCGGCGTCCCGAGAGGTATTCGTCCATTTCATATTCAAGAAATTTTTTCATCTTGTCCCTGCCATATTCCTTCTCCATGACCATAAGTGCCGAGTATTGGGCAAACCCCTCGCTCATCATCTCGCTGCCCTGCATGTTCGCGCCGCAAACCTGGTGCGCCCAATATTGGTGCCCCATTTCGTGCGCGACGATGTAAAATACCATATCAATGTCGTCCTGTTTCACGGCGCGCAAATCGGTGATGAAACCCACACTTTCGCTGTAAGGCATTGTGCCCGGGAAAGCCTGCGCGAAATCCTCATAACGCGGGAATTCGATGATGCGGCACTGCTTGTGGTAATACGGTCCGAAATTTTTGGTGTAATAATCGAGCGATTTCTGCATACTGTTCAGCATATTGGGTACATTGTACGCATGCTGCTTGTCGTAATACACCTCCAGGTCGATGCCTTTCCATTTGCGTCTCGCCACTTCATATTTGGCCGAAATGAACGAATAGAAATTGAGTGCCTTTTTGTCAAGTTTGTAGTTGAAGTATTTGCGGCCTCCCTGATTCCAGCTTTTCACGAGTGAACCTGGCGCAATGGCAATCTGGTCTGGCGTGGTGCTAATGGTAGTGGTCACTTCTACATAATCGGAATCATTGGAGATATACGGGTTAGATCTTGCCGCCGCATTATGGTCATCGAGTTTGGGCTTGCGCTCGCGCTTGGGCAACTTGAGTTTTGCGCGTTTGTTCTTGCTGCTGATTTCGTAATCGGTGTTGTACCCAAAGCTCGGCATGATGTCGGTATTGTTGAAGAACGTCCCGTTTTGGGTGAGTTGCGCAAACGAAACCTCGTTCTCGAATCCGGGACTTTCCTTGTGTAGCCTCACGTTGATTTTAATCGAATCGCCTGCGAGCAACGGTCGCTCTAAAGTGTAAATCCTATAAAGCAGCTCGGTGTCGTTGGTCTTGATTTTGGCACCGGGAATGTTGATTTTGATGCTGTCGGTGAGCAACGGCATCGTGAAATGCAGTTCAGTGATCGGTTGGCCCGAGATATTTCTCGCCCAAGCGTCGACATTGGTTTTCACACTGCGGCTTTCGGGAAAAATATCAATCTTATAATCGAGTTTGTAAAACCGCGGTTGGGTAAGGTGCTCGTACTTTTTGTATTTCTTCTCGTAAGCCACCTGGATGTCTTCGGACTCCTTAGCACTATCATAGGTGTTGAGAATTTTGGTATTGTAGTAAACAAAACCGCCACAGACCACAAAAGCCACTAGGCTCAGTGTGAGCGCCAATTTCTTTTTCCCGAAGTCGGTCTTGGCCTTCGTCCAGCGGTATTTAAACTGTTCTTCCTTGCCACGGATGTAAAATGCCGTAATCACCAAACACAGGACCAAACAGAACAAACTCCAATACAAACCAAACCATAACGTTCCCGGTACAAACGGGCCATAACCGTTCATGTCAGAGTATTCTATTTGCGGCAGGAAGCCAAACGCGAGCATATTGCTACTGATTTCGAGCAAACCCCAAATGAATCCGTTCACGACAATAAAGGCGATAAACGCAAACCACGCAATGTACCGGTTGTTGATCAGGTAATGGAACAGCAGCGAAAGCACCGTTAGGAAAATCAATTTCGTCAAGCGGATGCCGAACAATCCTTTCACATAAACATCAATTTCATAACGCGAGTAGCCGTAAAGCGTCTGGGTGATGACGCCCAGCAGCATCGATACGAAAAACACCAGCGCAATCGCCGCAACCACCGCAATCAGTTTGGAGGTAAACAGCATCCCCGATGGTATGGGTGTTGCGTCCTGGATCTCGTTGATTTTGGCATCGCGTTCTTTCCAGACCAGTACGCCGGTGTAAAACGCAATGAATCCGTAAAGGAAAATCGCATAGGCATCCACGATATTGTCTACGATAAGGTAAGTCACCGGATATCTTGTGGTGCCAAAAGCACTCGTGAAGGTGGCGAAGTTGACAATGAGAATGATCAGCCCGATACTCATGATGATGATGTACACCGGGTTTTTGATGATAGACTTGGTCTCGAATTTTACAAGGTTCCAAAACGTGCCCAACGCAAACTTTCCGGCTTTGTTGGGGGTAAAAACGGTGTTCGAGACAAAGGGAATCGTTGAAGGCTTGGCGCTCAATTTCTCCTTGGGCTGTTTTTCCTTTCGGGTGTTTAAAGAAAACCGAAGGTATACCAAAACCAGAATCAAAGCAGCGATTCCCAGCCAAACCAACCGGTTGACTAGCAAGCCGCCCTCAAACCGAACCACCTCGAAATTGCGTTCGGCTACGGTGAGGTATTTCGTGACGTTTTCAAAAGGGTAGGAGCCAAAAGGATCAAGCAGGTTGGCCACCCATTCGGTTTGGATGTCGCGCGTGTAATTGCCCGATATGATGTAAAATACGAGCAGCAGCATCGAGCCCACAAAAGACACAATCGTACTGCGAAAGAGAATCGCAAGCGAGAACAAAAACACCCCAGAAATAATGGCATTTGGGATAGCAAACTCCAGCAGTCCCAGCCCATGCGCCGACCAGCAAATATCCCCGAAGCGTTCTGCGGGTGCCATATCAAAGACCGCAGCCAAAGGCGGCCCAAGCAACGTCCCGATAGAAATACCGATTGCAGGCAGCGCCGCGATGAGTGCCGCTCCAATGAATTTCCCAAAGAAATAATCCCGTTTTTTAATCGGTGAAGAGAACACGAATTGGTGCATGCCATATTCAAAATCACGGTTCGCTGTGGCATTCATGAACGCTGTGGTCATGAGCAGGCAGATGATAGAAAAGGCGTTGTAAAAGTTTTGGATCTGGAATGGCGCGTTTCGGAAAATATTTCCCGAACCTCCGCCAACCTGTACATTATCAGAAGCCGTGGCAAAGAAAGCGAGCAGCGCGTAGATAAACATGAAGATCCAGAGCATTGGCGTCTTGAGCCAGTATTTGAGTTCGTACCGTATAAATTTCCACATAATGTCTGTTGTTTATAAGGTTAGACGAGCTCGTTGAGTTTGGCAAAAAATACATCCTCTAGGTTTTCTTCGGCTTTAGAAAAACCACTATCCAAAGGCATTTCAGAAAAAACGTGGATCAACGGTTGGCCGCCCACGAGTTTGTTAGAGATGACCTTGTATTGCTGTTGGTAATCGGGCAATTCGGCTTTCGACACTTTTTTCTCCCACACTTTTCCTTTGATTTCGAGTAGTGCCTCATCGGTGTTACCGCTAAACAACACGCGACCCTTGTCCATAACGGCCATCTGTGTGCACAGTTCGCGTACGTCCTGTACGATGTGGGTAGAAAGGATTACGATGATATTTTCGCCGATCTCGCTCAGGATATTGTAGAATCGGTTGCGTTCGCCGGGATCGAGGCCTGCTGTGGGTTCGTCTACAATCACCAGTTTTGGGTTCCCAATCAAACATTGTGCGATGCCGAAACGCTGGCGCATCCCGCCGCTGTAACTTTTTACCGCTTTTTTACGGTGTTCCCAGAGGTTGACCTTGACGAGCAATTCCTCTACAATTTGTTTGCGCTCGGTTTTAGAGTCGAAACCCTTGAGCATGGCCAGATGATCGAGCAAATCAAAGGCTGAAGTCCTTGGGTACACGCCAAACTCCTGTGGCAAATAGCCCAGTACTTTGCGTACGGCTTCCTTGTCGGCCAACACGTCGATATCGCCGAGTGTTACAGAACCGCTGTCGGCGTCCTGCAAGGTGGCGAGTGTGCGCATCAGTGAGGATTTTCCGGCACCATTAGGGCCAAGCAGCCCAAACATACCTTTGTTGATGGTCAGGTTCACATTGTTTAGTGCGTGAACGCCGTTGCCATACTTTTTGTCTAAGTTTTTGATGATTAACTCCATTGTTTGTTTGATTTTTGATGATGGTGGTTGGTCTCCATCGGGGTTGGTTTGTTACGTTTGGTGCAACAAAATAGTTTTTTTTAAAGCCATGGGAACATTATTCGCCAATGAAGGGTAAGCGTTGCAATCGTTTGGGCAACAATTTCACACGGTAATTGTCGAGGACAAAAACAAACTTGTAGTTTTTACGCGACAAAATCATGAGCCCATTGACGACTATCGGAGGGTATTTTTTAAAACGGTTACAAAAATGGTCATTCACTACGTTGCGGTAATTGTCGATCAAAAAAGGGAGGGTGTCCTTAGAGTACACCCAAGCGAGCCGTTCTGGTCTGGGTGGCACATAACCAGAGAAGAACTCAAACGAAACAGGATTCCCGGCGCGCAATGTGCTGAACAATTCTACAGCAGAAAGGTATCGCTGGTCGGCATTTTTGAAAAGAATGCTTTTGTGGATGTCGATGGCAATCCATGTTTGCCTCTCGGGCGAATAGATTTCGTTGAACGAATGGCCAAAACTTCCATTGTATAGACTGTCTACACAACCCCATTCCTTGACTTTGATGTCATTGATAAGGCAGAAAATGCAGAAAATCTGTGAAAAATCCGAGCAAACCCCGCCTCTTCCCTCGAGCATCTTTTCCAGCGTTTGCTCAGAAGACAGACCCAGGCCGCGCCCACCTTTGACGTTAGCCCTAAGGTAACGGCCTATTTCCAGCGCCTTTTCGAGTGTTTCCATTTCAGGATTTAGATTCATGCTGCGGTTGACCTCAAAATACCGGGCGGGAATCGAATCTTTGGTATTGATGTCGTTGAAACAACCCAAAAACTCTATTTTATCGGCTTTGCCGTTCTTTGACAACAGCAAATACCGAAAATAATATAGCAACGGATGCCGGGTGATGATAGTGGTGAGTTTGTTTCGTAGCCGCATGGGTTTTCTCAAGCGTTGGATATTTTGGACAATCGGTTACTAAAAATAGTAAAAAAGAACAACAGCAAACAAAAAAAGCATCCGTCACCAGACGAATGCTTTAAAAATTAGTTTTTAATTCATTATTGCTTTGAAATCGAACCACCCGAACTCGCGTGCCTGCTGACGGATTTGGGCTCGTTGTGGTAGTTGACCACACTGCCGCTCGAGGCTTCGGCGTTCAGGCTTACCAACGGATGTACTTCAATCACGCTGCCCGATGAGGCAGCTGTTTTCACCTCGTTGGCCAAAAGGTGTTGTGCGTCGATTCCGCTGCCGCTCGATGTGGAGGCTTGAAAACGGATGGCTTTTCCGCTGACCTCGATGTGGCTTCCGCTTGAGGATTCGCAAACGGCTTGCTCTGCTTCTATTTTGAGCTTGACATCGGCACCGCTGCTCGAGTTGACTTCTATAGAAGCATTGGTCAGTACGTTGGTCGATTTGACCGAAGAGCCGCTCGAGGCCTGCAATGATTCAAGCGCGGGAATCTTGACCGTGATTTGCTTGGCCGTCACGTTCCTGTAGCTGTTAAAATCGGATTTAATGATGAGTACGCCGTTTGAAATCGTGGTTTGGATGTGTTTTTGCAAATTGTCGTCGGCTTCTACTTCAATTTTGGTTTCGGTAGATTGTTCGAGGACCAGATCCAATCCGCTGCTCACCTCAATACTTTTAAAAGCGCCGGTGACAGGCCGGTTTTCTGTGGTCACGTTTCCGCTGCCGGTAATGCCTCTGGTTTCGCAAGCCGAAAAAATCAGCAGGAACATTGCCGCTGTGGCAGCTTTGGCTAAGGTTGCAATGTGCTTGGTCATGGTTATTCTGTTTTGATGGTGATACCGTCTTTGTTGATCTTGACGCTCTTGACTTCCTTGACTTCCTCGGTTTTGTCTTTCTTAATCAGGATGCCGTTTTCATTTAGCGTGATTTTGGTAGACGTGCTGTCCTGGTCATTGTCAATGTTGATGCTGCCTTCTACGTCGTTCCATTCGTTTTCATCGGCCGGGCAGGTGAGGCATTTTACCTTGTTGCCTTCTACTTTGTAGAGGTAGTCGCCAGAATAGTGGAGGTTGAAGAACTCATCATCCGAGTAATCGTATTCCTGCACGCTGCTGTCGGGTTTGAAATATGTTCCGGTGGGCAGGTAAAGCGTCAGTTCTACTTCCTGGTCGCGGTATTTGTTTTTGAAATCGCTGAGCAGGTAATTGTCTAAAATTAGTTCATTTCCTTTAATCTCGTAGCCGTATTTGATTTTTTCGGCTGTTTTTTTAGCTGCCGACAATGATTTTCCTTTGGCTTCTCTTTCAATCTGAAGGTAAGGCAATTTCTGGTCGGTTGCAACGATTCTGAGATGTACCTGGTTGGAGTAGATCACACGGTTGTCAAGCGAATCCTCGGTGACGATAAAGTCGCGGTGGTCGTTGACTCCTTTTGAGAAGTATTCGCTGTGCCTGAATTTGATACGTAACGTGTCTGTAGGTGAGAGATTGATGGTTTCTTTTTGTACCATGCGACCATCCACTGCAAATTCTGTAGCTTGCTGGATGCCTAACGAAGCGAGGATTCCCACAGCAATCAACCACAAAGCCAATAGCGTAAACGAAGCGATTCTTCCGATAGATTTCATGTTGGGCGACAACAATTTGAATCCGAGCAACAACAAGAAGAAAAATGGGATTCCCGCGGTGAAAAACATCAGTAAACCAAACATCCAAAGCGGGTAGTTAGACAAACTTCCGGCCAGGAAGAAATCCTGCCAAGGGAAATCGATAACTGCAGAAGTACCCAAGGTAAATACGCCAATGAACAACATTACCAAAACGGCCATGCTCGTCATAATCAAGATAACGCCCAGGAATTTGGCGCAGATTTTAAGGCAGGTCAGGATGAAGTCGCCAAATGAACTCCCAATCCGATCGGCGTTGCTTTTGACTTGCGCGCCTACTTTTCCGCTTTTAAAGTTTTCTGAAAGCGAATCGAATTCCTCGCGCACTTTCTTTTCGATGTTAGAAATATTGACGGGTTCGCCCATCATTTCTAATTTTTCGGTTGTGGTGACCGCTTCTGGCATCACGATCCAAAGGATGATGTAGGTAAAGAAACCAACACCGTAAACCCAAAGCAAAATAATCAGCAATACGCGCAACCACACTTTGTCAATCCCGAAATAGTAGCTCAATCCAGACAGAACGCCTCCAATCATGCCGCCTTCTTTGTCGCGGTAGAGTTTTTTGCGGCCGGTTGGGTTGGCGGCGGTATTGAAGTCGGTGGCTCCTGTGCTGGGTTCATCACCATCCGGATCAATGCGGTAATCTTCTGGCTGGCCCATGACGGCTATGATTTCGTCGAGTTCTGAAAGGCTGATGACTTGCTTCTCGCTGGTGTGTTTTTCGGCTACGAGTTCTGCAATGCGCATCTCGATGTCCTTTATGATTTCGTCTTTTCCGTTAGAATTGGTGAGCGAGCGTTTGATTGCGTCGAAATAACGGGTAAGCTTCTGATATGCATCTTCGTCAATATGAAAAAACATACCGCCTAAATTTATATTTACTGTTTTGTTCATGACTGTTATTTTTGGTTGGTGATTAGTGCAACGGCGTCGGACAATTCGGTCCAGGTGCCATTCAATTCTGTTAAAAAGGTTTTGCCGATTTCGGTGAGTCCGTAATATTTACGCGGCGGTCCCGAGGTGGATTCTTCCCAACGGTAGTTGAGCAATCCGTCATTTTTGAGCCTGGTAAGCAGCGGATAAACCGTCCCTTCTACCACAAGCAATTTAGCGTTTTTCAAGGTGTCGAGTATCTCAGAGGTGTAAGCATCTTTTTCTTTTAAGACCGATAGGATGCAGAACTCGAGAACACCTTTACGCATCTGGGCTTTTGTGTTTTCAATATTCATAATTTCTTTATTTGGGATGTCATATTCAATTTTTTACTCTTAATAGTTGTAAGTCACCAACTGTTCTTTTTTTGCTTTTTTGTGTACCGTGGCGTTTTCATTGAGACGCAGTTCATTTGGTGTACCGTTATAGGTGACTTTGGCGTCTTCTATCACGGCAATACCCATATTTTTTCCGCCGTATACCGTTACTTTAGAGGTGCCATCGGCAGAAACCTGGAGGTCATCGGAGGCAAAATTTCGGGCATGGCAAAGCACATTGCTCTTGGCATTGATGGCCGCGACATTGGCTTTTCCAGACAGAATGCAGCGTGCGTTTGCGCTGAAGTTTGCGGTGAGTTGGTCTGTTACTACCAATCCCTTGAAATAGCTGTTCTTTCGGCCGACAATGGTGGTATTCGCGTTGGCCAGGCTACCGTTGAAAACTGAACCCGAATCCAGCGTAAGTGTAACGTTGGTAGTAATCAGGTAGGTTGCGGTACATTGGGCTTTGTTACTCAGTTTAAAATCGGCTGCTTTTCCGGTGACGTACACTACGGTTGCTTTGCCGGCATTAATTCCTTTGATTTTTAGGGTTCCGTTGACCACTTCTGTAAGGATGGTTTCGGGCGTGTCATTGTATTCTGACGCGATGGTCAAAGAGCTTTGGTTGCTTTGAGTGTAAATGACTTTGGCGTTTTTTACTTCCATTTTGTTGAAATCAGTGATGGTTCTGGTTTCGGTGTTTTGCCCTTTTGCTAAGATCCCGAATAGGAATACGGTTAGCGTGGTGATTAATTTTAACATGATTGATGATTTTGATTGATGATTTGATTTGATTTGATTTGATTTGATTTGATTTTTTTTGCGCTGCGCTCCAAAAAGTTCGGCTGCGCCTCGGGTGATGATTGAAGCTCTGATTGATTTGATTTTTTCCGGTCGGGTGATTGTTCCGTCCGGGAGATTGATTGGTTGATGATTGAAACTGCTGTCTATACTTCCATAGGCGGAATTATTTAATAAATGGTATGGTTAACGGATATTTGTATGCGTCGCCGTTTGAGGTTTTGATTGAAGCGTGGATGATCAGGAAAAACTCTGCCACTTTAATGAAGCCAAAAAGGGCCACTGCAATGATGCCAAACGTAAGCAAGCCTGTGTGTGCTCCCATACTGAAATTATCAAACACCAGATCGTCGTGGTTGATAATGGCCGAAAAATTAGCATCCTTAAAAAGCCCAATGAGTAGAGTTGGGATAGCAATGAGCGCTAGCAACAGCGAATACAAGAACAGACTTAGTTGAAAATTGATGGTGTCCTTGCCCTGTCTGTCTACAAATCCCGATTTGTCTTTATTGGTAGTCCAGATAATGATAGGAAAGATAAAATTGCCAAACGGTATAAAATACTGTGTCAACGTGCTGAGGTTGATAAAGGCTGCGGTGTTGTTTTTGTTGTTGGTTTCCATGAGGTAAAATCATATAGTAATTTCTATTGCAAATATATGGCTAAAAAACAGTATCTTGTTTTACACAGTACTTAATATTAACAAAATATTAACAAATATACAATCCCGTTAGTTTCAATTTTAATCCCTATATTTCGTCAAAATACCAACAAACATGCAGCATTCGCCAAATAAAATCAACCTTTTCCTTTTCTTCAAGCTTCCGGCTGCATTTTGGTGCGGCGTTCGTGCAAAAAGTATCAGCAGCGCCTCATGCACTACGCAGGTACGGCATCGTTGGATCAACCAGAATCCATTCCGATCCATGTATTTTGCCGTTCAAGCCATGGCTGCCGAGCTTTCTACCGGAGCACTTGTGATGTACCACATCCGCGAAAGCGGTCACAACATCTCCATGCTCGTAGCCAACAACAAGGCCACTTACCTGAAAAAGGCCACCGGTCGAATTGCCTTTACCTGCAACGATGGCATACGCATCGCAAAGGCAGTCCAGGACGCCATTGCAACCGGCGAAGGCCAAACCGTGTGGATGCAATCGGTAGGGACCAATGAGAAGCAAGAAATCGTCTCAGAAACACATTTTGAATGGACGCTCAAGGTAAAACCCAATCGTTAAACCTGCCTTAATTAACATTTAGTTGCAGCGATTCGGGTGTAAATTTGAAAGAACGGCAATCCAAAAAATCCCATGAGAATACTAATTACAGGCGCAACCGGATTGGTTGGCACCGCATTGACCAGGTTATTGCTTGAAAAAGGCGTTTCAGTCCACTATCTTACCCTATCAACTAGTGAAAAGAAGGCTTTTGACCAACCCAATTGTGTGGGGTTTCATTGGAATCCCGAACAAGGCATCATCGACGAGAATTGCCTGATTGGTGTGGATGTCATCATTCACCTTGCCGGCGCAACGATTGCGAAAAGATGGACCAACAAGCAAAAGCAAGCCATCATTGAAAGTCGTATCCTATCCTCTAACGTACTTTTTAAAGCCGTCAAGGAAAATCCAAATCGGGTCACACAGATTGTTTCGGCGTCTGCGATTGGAATTTATCCCGACAGCCATTCTGCGGTTTACACTGAAATGAGTACCGCTGTCGATCCCGGTTTTCTCGCGCATGTGGTTTTAAAGTGGGAAGAAAGTGTAGATAAATTCAAACTGCTCAACATCAAAGTCTGCAAACTCAGGACCTCGACGGTGTTCGCCAAAGAAGCGGGCGCGTTGCCTGTTATGGCCAAGCCTATAAAAATGGGCTTCGGTGCGAATTTTGGCAATGGCAAACAAATCCAGTCCTGGATTCATGTGCGCGATCTGGCAAGGCTATACTTTTATGCCGTACAAAATGGTTGGGAAGGCATCTACAACGCCACATCGCCCCAACCTATCACCAATGCGGCGCAAACTAAATTGATGGCAAAAATCCTCCAAAAGCCTTTGTGGCTGCCCAATATACCCAGATTTGTAATGAAGTTGGCGCTTGGGGAAATGCACGAGCTGCTCTTCAACGACAAGAATGTCAGTGCGCAAAAGGCAATAGATTCTGGTTTCACTTTTGATTTTCCGGATCCCGAATCGGCACTGCGCGATACACTCCAATAAAAAAAGCTCCGTTGTTTTAAACGGAGCTTTTTCATGATAAGCTGAATTAATAATATTTAGAAGCTTAACGCTAACCTTTAAGTTTCAGGGAATTTGTTGAAACCCTCACTACAAACATAACCAAAACGAAAACGTAATAGTCTTAAAATTCTATTAAAGTTTGAATTTTAACTTTAGGAGCTGATTCCCGCTTTCCGCTGTATCTTTTGTCCGCTAAAGAAGCGGAACAAAAGGATGTCGCTGCAATCGGGGCTATCGCTGCCGCGAGGGCCTTCTTTTGCCTTGCCGCAAAAGAAGCAAAAAGGCAGTCGGCACATAAGATTTG
>ENA-UOWO01005822-UOWO01005822.1-activated-sludge-metagenome-genome-assembly--contig:-NODE-5822-length-12858-cov-8.422245_pt1 | contig 12858 bp, 5 predicted proteins | sample MGYA00238148_ERZ761564 | MGnify/ENA primary metagenome ERZ761564 (study PRJEB28885, sample SAMN05720194) | activated sludge metagenome | isolation source: Anaerobic digester | place: USA...
TAACACGTTTGTTATCACAAGCTTCATTCATTTGTTTAACAATACTAAGTGGTGTAAAAACCTCTGCTTTATCGCGGGTTCTTAAAAGTTGCTCTTCCTTGCTTTTTACGGCACGTGGTTGTATTAATTTACTATTTTTACCTGTTACCAAATCTGAGGTTATAGAAGCAAGTGGAGCATACTTCTTACCATTCTGTTCATAAGAGTCTGTAGCCCATAAAATATTATTACCTGTGGTTTTGTCTTGTAAAAGAAGCTCAAGTAGATAATCTTTTTTTAAAAGATAATCTTCACGTATGTCTATGATTGGAGTATCAATTTCTTGTTTCATTATTTACCCCCCCCTTAGTTCATAGGTTGAACATTATCTTCAATAAATTTGATTTCCTCGTTACTAAGTTGATATTTCTTATATAACTGTTTGTCGATTTCTGAAATTGATTTTGACCAGTCGATGTCTGATTTTTCAGTAAAATCTTGAAGAGGAACATTTTTCCAAACATCGCTTGAATTATTTTGTGTAATTTTTAATGTACCTAATAATGCTCTTGTAAGTTTTGTTTTTAAATATCTCATACAATTATCAGCCTCTTCTTTAGAAGTAAAAGCTCCAACTTGTAAAAAAGTGTAAGTGCAACATGTTTTTGGTTCGCCAATCAATAATTCACTCATAGCTTCACCAAAAGAACCACTGCCAATTGCTTTAGGCATGAAAACTTTCCACTTATTTAGTTTCAAATCATTAATTAGTTTTGTTTCTACAAAACGCTCTGTTCTTTTATTACCCTCTTCGAGTCCAATTACTCTAATACTGTGAACCGAATCTTGACTTCTTCTGAATATTTCGGGAAACCTTACAAAGTAATTTGGCGCCACTCTTAAATCTTTTGGATATTTTGGGTCAAGTGAAATTGTTAATTTTGTTTCACCTCTAGGACTAACAATTGTATTAAAACCACCTCTACCAACCTTTCCTACAATAGATCTTAATTCTGGCTGGACAATAAATAATCCCTCTAACCCTTTACCTTTATTGTTTTTTTGCCAAAGTGTAACGCATATTCCTCCCTTAATTTCAACACCTGAAAACAATTTTTGTGATTCTGGTTCGTGCATAACAACACTTAAGTGTGGATCATTAAGCATTTTATCATTCCACTCTTTTGGAGTTGCCCCTGCATTAAACAGAAACCTTGCTGGATGGACCATGCATACATATTTTGGTGACATGTTTTTAGCAGAATCAATAAAATAATGATAAACTGGCTTTGCAAAATTTGTATCTGTTGATTCCTGATAAGGCGGATTACCTACTACGGCATCAAATTTCATATTTTCTTTTAAATTAAACAGTTCTTGTAATTTTTGTTTTGCTTTGCCTTCTTTGGCTTCTGGTGTAATGTCATGTTGTACAAAGTTATTGCGAGAAATCTTGTTCTCAACATCAAAACCAAGAATATATGATTGCGTAATGCCTTGTAATATGGGCGTAGGGGCCAGTCCATACACTTGGTTCTCCAGAATATGTTTCAAACAATCTTCATCACTTTGGTAGTGTTTTCTAGTGTTAGCAAACAGTTTTTTTACAATCTCGGTAATGTACATACCCGATTTCATGTACAAATCTATAAATGTACTGTCGGTTCTGGTAAACAAACTTGGGTCGTGCTCTTCCAATTGGTTAATCATCATTTGCACCACCTTTTTCGGAGTAAAAATTTGATTGGTTTTTTGGTTGGGAATCAACTCAAAAATATCTTCTTCTGCCGTAAAATAGTTGGCTAATTGGTCTTTTTTAAGCCTAAATTCGGCAATAGACGCATTGAATCGGTATTTGTTGAATACGCCTTGAAACCTTTTCCGTTCGCCATCTTCCTCATAATCAAAACCATCACGCAGTTTATGAAATTCTTCTTTGGTAATACTAGTGAGTTCAAGGAAATCATTGTCGTCAATTTCTAAATCAAAATTATCAATGGTAATTTCATCTTTCGAATCATTAGCCATGATGAACATAGGAATGGTACGTGTAAAAGAACGCAATCTATCTCTTATTTCATCTTCTTTGGTTTTCTGAACCTTTTCTACCTTTTCATCTTCTTTTTGTGTGACTTTATTCGTAACAAAATCCAACTCAATGGTATCAATCAATCTTTGTTTCAGAGCCTCGCTATCCTTTACCTCGGCATTATTAAATTCTTCGGCAAGAGCTTTAACTTTTTCTTCTATTTGTTTGGTTACCTCCTTGGTCTCGGCTTGGGTTGCTTTATAAACTTCTTTATACTTTGCAATCAGTGGCTCGGCAACTTCTGACACTTTTTCAACTAATTCATCAGCTTGAATTTGTTCGGCATTCAATTCCAATAAATTGTCAACAACTCTTTCGGTATTTGTTTTGAATATTTTTTCCCCAAGAATAATTTCCGTGTTTTGATTGATTTCTTTTGTTTTGTTGTTGTTTACAGCTTTGGCATCGTCTAAATCAAGTGTGTTTGTTGATCTCTGAACACGCTTGTTTTTTTCTACTTGCATTTTATCTAAGATGTCCTCTACTTCTTTCGGGAAATTGAAAACACCTTTCAGGCTGTCATTAAACAGAAGATTCGTCATAAAACGAGCTTGCACAATCTCTGTAGCAGCCAACGCATTCGGGAATGTTAGCACCTTATTGGCATCTAGTTCAATCATTTCCCCATTTACATCTTCCGAGATTACAGGAAAGAAGTTCAGAAGTTCTTTGATGTTTTCTTCTCTGTCCTTTTCGGTAATTTCACCTTTTACTGCTTTCGGATTTAAGCCATTAGCAAACTGGTCATAAATCTCCAATACACGAGTAGGAGCAAAATCAAAAAGGTAGGCAGATTTTTTAAAGTACAATTCGCCATTTCTAAACTCCTTAAAAGGATTTTGAGCTCGAAAAGCCGCTTGCATATACAGCGAAGGCGATTTAATATCGGTAAGCATCAAAACGGCTGTCCACTCTTTAACAGTTACCCCGGTGGTTAGTTGTCCGCAAGAAAGGGTAATGGTTTTATCATTTTCAGCAATGGCTTTTTTTACCTTTTGAAAAGAAGATTCGTTTGCTTTAAAATCGTTTTCTTCTTCTTCAAAACTTCTACCATCTCCTGCTGCAACTATTACTTTATAATCTTTGAAAATAGGGTCTTCTTTAAGTAGTTTTTCCAAAGCTTTTACAGAATCCACTCTATTGCCTACATACCAAAATGTATGTTTTAGTTCTTCTCTCAGTTCAGGTGTAGAGAAAGGATACTTTTTGTTCGTTGAAAGATTTTTTAAAAACTCCTTAACGTCATCTTCGTGTACAAACTTTTTGTCTTTCGCTCTAAAAAACTCATTCAAGTCAAAAGCATAATCTCTTGTTTCATTGTCAATTTCAATCCCCTCATTTACTTCATCTGTAATCATTTGTGAAATACGATAAGTAAACAGTTTTAGGTCGGGTAAATCAGTATGTTCTCCTGTTTCTCCTTCTTCAAGCTCTAGCTGTTTGATTTTTTGTTCATCAAGATAAGTCCAATTGTAAATGGCTTCTTTAGGAAATTTTTCATTAGCCAATGCTTTGAACGGAGTTCCCGATAGATGAAGGGTGTGTTTACGTTTAATAACATCAAAAGCAGCATCTGTTCTTCCTGTATCAACTCCTTCATGGGCTTCATCAATAATCAATAAGTCCCATTCCAAATCAGCCACCCAGCGTAATTTATTGTAATTCCCTCCAAAGTATTTAGAGCCTTTGAGGTCTTGCAAAGAAAGAAATGTAATAAGTGGTTTGATAGGTCTTGTCGCAATATGCTGCTCTCTTGTGAGAGTGGCTCTATTTTTTAAAGAAGAGGTTTCTGAAATAAAATTATATCCGTCAACAAACATTTCAAAATCATCAAACCAAGAGTTGGCGATGGCAGGTCTGTTGGTTACAATAAGCACTTTGTTAGCCCCTAGTCGTTTTGCTAAGTCATAACTTGCAAGGGTTTTACCAAATCGAGGCTTGGCATTCCAAAGAAATTCTCCTTTTTCGGTTTTCTGAAAATAGTCAATAGCTTTTTCAACAGCTTCATTTTGTTCAAAACGCAAGGTGTAATCAATTTTACCGTTATCGTTTTGTAAAGCTGAAAACTTTTCTTTACGGAATAAATCAAATAAATCTTTTGACTTGAGCGGTTCTCCATTAAAGTAGAACCATTCTTGCCCTAGTTCCCATTTTCTTTCAATGCCTTTCTTTTCAAGAAATCTGTGGAATACTTTGTCAATAAAAGACTCATCACTGTCCTTAAAAAAAGCAGGTGCACTCCATAACAATTCATATTTTAATCTAATAGCAGCTGTTTTTACTTGCTGTAATATTCTATTGTGCACATCTTTATGCTCAGTATATCCTATTTTTTGTGAACCTTCATTTGGCTTTAGTTCAGGAAGAGTGTAGGAATATATCTGAGGATATACAACTTTATAAGATTTTATGTTTTGTGTTATGTTACTCATAATCTCTTTTTAAAACTTATTTTTCATTGTTGTTCAGGTGTCTTTTAGCATGTTGCCTAACGGACAAGTGTATGAAACGTGGCAGATTGCGTGGCACCTATCTGTCAAACTGCCATGCAGTTTGAGCGGGCTACAAACCTTGAGATTAGGACTTTCCCTGCCATGTTTTATACACAGTGTTATGCCTTCGCCCTTTTTTCTTCTGTCTGTTTATATGTCATTGTTTCCCGTTTTTGTCGGCGCGTTGACTTGATAGATCTTTTGCATTTTGTTTGGTTCTGTGTGTTGGAAAAAATGCAAATGTGCTGCCAAAAGCGTTGGTATTTAGTTTATTATTGATTTAAAATAACCATATTCTTTATTTACAATTAAATTTCTGTCAAGGTATAAGTTTGATAATTCACAAGTTGTTTCAGGTGTCAAAGTACAGGAATGACAGGCTGCTAAATTGAGTTGACCTACACCTTGTCCGTCCGATTCTATGCAAATCGGGTCGGAAGAACAATCTGTCGCCCTGAAAATAGCACTATTAATAATATCTCCCAGATTCTCCATATCGTTGCATAAGTTTGAAAGTCCACCCAAATACCCATCTGTTCCGTCAAAAGCCGAGATTAAAAATCCGTGCATTGTTTCACTAACATATAATCTTTCAGACAAAGAAGATACAGGATAACCGCAAACATATTCCAGTTCACGCATTAGTAAATGGGAAAGCGTATGAATTAATATCTTTCTTGGCGTTAAAGTTTTTGCAATAATCTGGTGCGATTTCCAATCGGCATTTTGAGCGTTCGACTTTATCTTTTCTGTTCGTTCAATCACTTCCTGTTGTTTCTCCCATTGTTCTAATTTTTCCCTGTCTAAAACAAACAAAATTCCTTCTCCGTAACTTTCCAATGCCGGTAATGTTTTTGTGTCAAAACTGTTTTTAGAAATAGATTGCCTTTGAACGGTATATTCATATTCGTTCTGATTTTGCAGGATTGAATCTATATCAATCGGTTCATTTCGGGTAAAAGAAGTTTGAACGGTAGTCCTTTTTAACTTATCAATTTTTACTAATTTGGAAAAACCGTTGATTTGTTCGCTGCAATCAATTATACGAAATTTGATTTGTTTGTTATCAGGCTGTTCTTTTTCCAGAAAATAATTGTATTCTGTTTGTCGGTAGGTATTGTCGGGAATGTATTTAATGTCGCCTGTTTCTAAATACTGTTGAATGAGTTCTTTGTCTATTTTTTTCTGAACACTTACCAATTGAACTATTTGTTCGTCTGTAAATTGCCCGCTTTCGACCATATTATCAATATCAATCCTTATTTCGGGTGAAAGCGGATTTTGTAATTCAGGAATATACAAACTGCTCAATGTATTTGCATAATAAACGCTGTTGCTTGTTTTCAGTTTTACGCTTGTTATGGCTGTACATTCTTCCTCGTGAAACTTGCCATTCAATTGTCCTAACCAGAATTTTTTACCGTTACATTTTTGCTCGTAATTAAAAATACCTTTCAGGTTTGCTTTTTTTCCACAGCTTTTACACTCAATCCAGATACCGGATAATTCGGTGTTTTCACGACTTATTTTGTAAACTAATTCTTGCTTGTCTCCACAACATTTTTCACGTTTTAATTGAGGTCCCTTTGGTTTTTCATTTTTGTTTTCGTCTTCGTTGTCTTCCTCGTTGGTTCTGTCGGTCGGTAAACGATTGTTCCAAAACTCCCAGGGTAAATCCTGAATATGCCCGTTAGTGCATGTCATTACAAACCTGATTTGCTCCAAATGGTTTTCCTTACAATCTTTATTGCTGCACTTTGGCGGATTAAAAAACTCTCGCTTTTTTCCTGCTGCTAACCACCTTTTTAACCATTCATCGTAGGTCGCTAATCTGCCACATTTAGGATTGGTACAATAAAACCACTTCGGGAAATAGCTTGCTTTTGGTTGTACATGGTGTAAAAATGAATCTCTGTCGGTAGGAATTGCCACCAAATGTTTAAGGTTTGGAAAACGATTTTTCAGGCGTTGCAACAAACGGTCGTCTTTGATAATGTAATGAGCCAGTTTTTCGTTTAAATCGGCATATCCCCAACTATCAAATGTTTCTATGATAATGGAATTGTCGGTTGTTTCAATTAGCGAACCAATACCGCCGTAATTGGAAATATGTTTACTCCTTCCGTGTTTTATTTTATCGTTTGGCATAGCTTAATATTGTCTGATTAGTATTTCTGCGCTTGGCTCTACGCTTCGCATGGATTGCATTGCCGTTAATGTTTCATCGTCATTTTTCTTTTCCTGCATCGGAACAATTAACGATTCTTTCGGGTGGTTCGCCCAATAGTATTTCAAATCATTTTGCGCCTCAATTTTATATTTCCAGTCTCTTAATATATCGTCTAATTTTTCTGTGATAAGTTGTAAGTCATTTTGAGCAAACTTGTGATTTTGAAATAGCTGTATCAGGTTGTTTCTTAGTTTATCTTTTACACTGCTGTCAATTAGTGCAGTTGCAGTGTCATTAGCCGTATATTTTGTTGTGTGCCTGAAATAAGCAAGTATAAGCGTGAACAGCATTTTATCCAAAGCATTTTCGGCAAAAGGCGTTACGCTCAAAGGTTCAACCTGTTTGTAAAAAGTTTTGTGGAACTGGACAAAATCTTCAAAGTAAGATAAATCACGGCTATTGAAAGGGTCGTAAAGCGTTAAAACCAAACCTTCGTTTTTCCGCGCCACACGGCTGCTTGCCTGTATGTATTCTGCCGTATTTGGCGGCATCCCGTTCATTACCATAATGCCCAGCCTGCCCACGTCAAGCCCAACGCTAATCATATTGGTTGCCAAAACCAAGTCGTAAGCCTTGCGTTCTTTAATGTTTCCGTCAAATTGAATTTCCAATTTGTCTAAATTCTTTTTGATTCTTTCGTTCGGGATACGGCTTGTTAATTCAATATTCCGATACGAAAGTTTATGGTAGTTGTTGGCTGTTGTATCGTTATTGTCCAAATACCGAACTTGTAGTTGTTTGATAATCGGCTTTAACTCTGAATTAATTTTATTGGAAAATCGTCCGATTTCTTTCAGGCTTTTGAAATACGACAAAATTGTCCAAAAACTATCTGCATCTTTTTTGTCAGTGGCATTTTTCCATATTTCCAACCTTGCGTAAAGCAGGGAAGCCAATAGTTGTAGATTGGTAACAACCGTTGTTTTTCCTGTTGGTAAAATACCAATGTATTTTCTTTTGCTTTCTTCAATTACTTTTGAAAAGAACGTATCGTCGGCATTGGTGGCGTATTGTGGAAAAATTCTTGCTTCCCGCCCGTACAAACCCTCAATTTGTTTGTCCACATTTTTAACTGTGGCAGTGGAAGCAATAATTTTAGGATTGTCGCAAAGTTGCAACAAAGCATTTTCAAATAAGCCGACTAAACTGCCCAACGTACCGTTAAGCAAGTGCAATTCGTCCTGAATAATCAGTTCGGGTTTTCGGTTTGCACCATTATTGAAAAAAGTAGTTGCTTCGCCCTTCCAAGCCAGTGTTGCAAATTTATCAACAGTGGCAAAAAGAATTGTTGGCGGTTTTGAATAAACATCGTCATCAATCAGCACAACAGGCAATCCGCCGTTTTTTTCCGAGAAATGGCAATTCTCATTCAGGCAATGGCTGTGTAATTGTGTTCTTCCTATTCTGTGTCCGATTTGATAAGTTGCTTCTTTTTCCGATAATCGGGAAATAATTTTGGTATTGCACCACTGGCAATTTGATAACTGAAAAGGGTTTACAACATAGCTATCGCCTTTGTTTAGTTTATTCTGTGTCGCTTCTAACTTCTTTTTGGCATCTTTCAGATAATTTGGAATGGTTTGTTTCCCTACCCAAAAACCAATGGAAATTTTACTGTCGCCTAAATCTTTATAATAGCTTCGGATAAATTCGCAGGCTAAAATCATTTTTGAAGCCCGCTCAAATTGTTGTGCCGAAAGCAACCGCAATGTGTAGCGAATTATGATATTTACCCCGTCATAGTTGTTTGGATATTGTATTCTGCGCCAAAAAATAAGAAATGCGGAAACGGCTAAATAGGCTTCTGTTTTTCCGCCACCCGTGGGGAAATACAACAGGTCGATTAATTCTTTTTCTTTACTGTCTTCTTCTGCAAACGAGGTCAGACATTGTAGTATAAACGCTAACTGAAACGGTCGCCATTCGGGTACTCTGTCAGACGGAAAAGGCAGTGAGGCATAATCTTCAAACTTATGTTGCAAAATTTCATTTCGTTCCCAAACTTCAAAACCTTCCTTTTTATTGCTAAAATGCTGCTGGTTTTGAAACATTTGCAGGTAAATAGCAGTATTGGCTAACCGGAAAGCCCGCAAGGCATTTTCATTTTCCGACAATAATTTTATCCCATTGCTAATTCTGTTATAAATCTGCTCACATTTGGCAATGTTTTTCAATCCCAACTCATTTCCGTTAGCGGATTTCCGTTCATTTTCAATCCAATTTTTGTAGGCTTCGGCAACCTGTCTGAGATTTGAAATAATGTTTTCCCTGTTTGTATTATAAACGGACAGATTTCTAATATTCAGAATGTCGCCTTTGATTTTGTCAGTTTCGGAACTTTGGCTTTTTACGTCATATTCGGGCAAAAAAGTTGATTGTATCCATTGCGTCGTGTTGGGCGATTGGGCATTTTCCCACGTGCAGGCTGTGTTATGCCCTATTCCGAAAGCCAATTTGTCCCGATAGAGATAGTCCAGCATTTTGTCTTCATCTGTTTTGTACAGGTGTGCTTTGTAATCTCTGAACGGTAAAAGTTTATCGCTCTCAATCCTGATTTTAGTTTGAAAACAAGACAGTTGATTTACTTTTTCTTTTGAAAGTGAAAATTTGTCTTTCGGAATTAGGGTTTTGTTTTCAATAACGGCTTTGATATAATATTTGTCTGCATAATCGGTGTAAAGTTTTAAATGGAAAACAAGGTTTTCTTTCATTTCCTTGCTCCAATTTTCGGTATTGCAGTTTGGTTGTTCCGATAATTTTAATTCAATGTGTTGATTGGTTGCATCGAGAATATTGGCAATGCTTATTTCCAACTCAATGCAATTATCGTTTCGTTTGTATTTGTCTTTGAAAAACAGTTTTGTAATGGTTTTATATAGTGCGTGGTCGTAAGACGTATTTTTTCCTAAAGATTTTAAACTGTCCTGAAAATGCAGATATTCTTCGGTTCTTTTCCCGTCTTTGGTTCGCTGAATTTTTTTGGTTTGTGATAGTGTTTTGCTTTTTTCATCATAGCTTACATAATGGATTAAACCGTGTTCGCTCAACAGGTTTATTCCTTCGCCACTGTATGGAATTTTAATTTCGTCATATTTGGCTTTGCTGTAATTGCCAAAATTTATGATTGCGTTGAACCTGTCGCAGGTGTTTTCAACGGCAAATGTTATCCCGAAATGAGAGGGAAAAAAAGTATTTGCGGTGTATTTTGGTTGGGTATCTGTTTTATCGGTTTCGTCCTCATCTTCTTCAAATATTTCTCGCTCTTTAGTTTCAGATTCGATTAAGTCAGAAGTTAAATCGGTAGTATCGTCCGCATCTTCATCTTTCATTTCCTGTTCGCCATTATCGCCTGCGTTTGGCTGTAATTGTTTGGGGAACAGAATACCTGAGAAATACCGTTGCAAAGGTTTTCCTTCAATAACTTCATCGCTAAAATCATCTTTGCACCGGAAAATGTCCGAACCCGGACCGATAATTTCTTTTTGGACACGTTCAATAACAATATTCCTGTTCTTTTCTATGCTCATAATTCAATCTGTTGTAAGGTTGTTTCTTCCAATGTTTCAATGTTATCGCAAAATACTTTCTTGTCGGTTACAATGTGTATCGGCATAAAATCATCAACAAAAGTTTGCAAAGTATTTTCATTGAAATTTCTTTTTTGCAGGATTTCCCCGATTTTCTTTTTCATTAAAAACAAACGCAATTCCTGTTTCAAACCACGTCCAAGTACAATCATTGTGCTGTTATAGGTGGTTTTTGATTTGAGAATTGGTTTTAAAATAGCGTCAATTTCATTATCCGGTTTGTCGTGATAATATAACCTGAAAATCGCCCTTAAATCATTGTTAAACATAGGGAACTTTCTGTAACCTTTTCCATACGTTGCTAAGGTAGCAGGCAATATTCTAAGCCCTTTTTCTTTCAACTTTTGATAAAGAAAATCATCGCTCATTTTATGTCTCAATTCATTAATGAGTTGTTTCCAATATATGGCGTGTTCTTCTACTTTTCCAAAAATATCGGGTTCGGTTTCAACGGCAACCTGATATAAATTTTCTGCCAACTCCTCTTTGGGATAAATCCTTATTTTATTGCCAACTCTAATTTCACGCGATTTTACTAATTCACCTTTTTCTGTAAAAACCGTGTCGTTGCTTTCTAAAAACAGGATTGCCCTATTAGAAGTTACTTTGTAAATGAGTTTATCATCAATCTCGTTAAGCAATAAATCACATTCGTTTTTGTAGCCTTCGTAAGCCTTGCCGTTCATTTCGTCTAATCGGGAAACAATACCGTTAATAGTTGTGCTAATATCGGTTACGCTGTCCCTTGTTCCGACATATTCAACACCACAAATTTTAAAGCGGTCTGTTGATTTTATTTCTTCTTCAATCAGTTTTTTTCTTTGGTCGAGATACTTGTAATACAGATTTTTTTCCTGTTTGTAAAGGATAAGGCGTATTTCGTTGTCCAGATTGTACAGGTAATCAAAATCCTTTTGTCCGTTAAATGAATGGAAAACCAGAACTTTATTTTTTGTATCTGCTTTTTTCAATGACGAAAAGGATATGACTTCAACTTTCCTGTTTCTGATATTCCTGCCAACAAAATCCAAATCATTGTTGTCGAAAACGGCGATTGTTTTTTTGTCTGTTTTGTTCAGAAACTTTAAAAGGACTTGTTGTTTGGGCAGATTTTCTTTGAGATAATAAAGTGTTTCGAGTAATCCGGCTTTGGGATTGTTTCCGTTAAGATAATCTACTGTGTAACCGCCTGTATTGTCCAATGCTCTTTCCAATTCTTTGTTTATCGTGACCCGTTCAATCAGGTTTTCAACAGTTTCTTGTTGAATGGCATTTATGGCAATGCGCAAAATGTTTCCGTAAGATTTTAATTCAAAACCAAATTCTGAATTGACGAAAGATATTGTCTCATCAAGTTTATTGATAAGTTTGTCCAATTCATTGTCCGGTATGTTTTTGAATTTAATCATAAAGCGTTTACGATTTCAATTTCTTCTTTAAACCAATTCCAACAAGGAATTGCCTGATTTTTTTCAGGCAAAAAGCTATTTGATACAACGATAATATTAAACCCGAAACGAGGTTTATCCTGCAATATTTGTTCTATTTTATCTGCTTCTGTATCAAATACAACTATTGTTTTTATTTTCTCGTTTCTCAAAAGCAGGTTTTGATAACAAACTTCATATTTTGGGGTAAAATAAACCAGACAATTATGCAGGGCAGGAATTGACCTGATTTCTGACACATTGTTTTCTTCTCTTGGGTTTGGTAAATAGGTGCAGGGAATTTTATTCCTATTCGGCAGACAATCCCATAAGGATTTTTTGGCGATAAAAACAGATTTTTTCTCAAAATTGGTTGGTGAGAAGTCTAACTTCAAGCCACCATTTAAGTCAGAAAAAAACTTTGTGTACCCATGTAATGTGGATTGTTTCGTCCCTTGTTCTATCGGAATAAAGTTCTTGACCAAAGAGTCATATTTTAAGTTTAACTGGGCTTTGTTTTTTGTATGTTCAAGCAAGAAAGTATCGTTGCCAATGTTCTTTATAATATAGTCATGTTTCTTACCGTCCGTATATTTTCTTTTGTCTCTCAGTTTGTTTCCTTTCGCTAAAGTTGGCAAATCATAATGATTGACATAAATATCATTTGCAAGTTCGGTGAACAAATGTTTTCCGATTTCGCAAAGCGTATCTTTTGAGTTCTGAAAATTAATGTGTATTGGTTGGTTTTTCTGATAATGTTCTAAAATGATTTTCGTTGTCAAACACGAAACGTTATCATTGAAAACATTCAAAGTTTTGACGTTTTCAAATTTTTTCCAAAGTGTTTGATAATATGTCTCGTTTAAAATCATCTTTTAATTGTTTTTGTCATTCTGTACGTTGAGCGTTCGGGCAAAAGAAAATGTGCTGCAAAACGTTGGCTTTGCGTGTAGGGTTGCAGCTCTTTTGATTTTGCGAAGCGTCGGCATTTTATCTTTCATCTTTTCTGTTTATTTAGTGTCTGCTCTGTCCTTTTTTAGGGTGAGGCATAACG
>ENA-UOWO01005823-UOWO01005823.1-activated-sludge-metagenome-genome-assembly--contig:-NODE-5823-length-12858-cov-4.409279_pt1 | contig 12858 bp, 12 predicted proteins | sample MGYA00238148_ERZ761564 | MGnify/ENA primary metagenome ERZ761564 (study PRJEB28885, sample SAMN05720194) | activated sludge metagenome | isolation source: Anaerobic digester | place: USA...
CGAGTCTATATATATGTCGGCATTATAGGATGAAGTGATTGATTAAATTAAATTTAAGAAGGTCTAACTTTTGACATTGATTGTCATACTTCAAAATTTGCATTAAATTAAAAAAGCTGCAATTGATATGCAGCTTTTTTAATTTATTTTTTAGAAATTACTATTCTTCTAATTGGAAGACAACTGGCAAACTAAAAGTTGAAGAAACTTCTTTACCATTTTGTTTACCTGGTTTCCATTTAGGCATACCTTGAACAACTCGTTTAGCTTCAGCCCCGCATCCAAATCCTAAATCACGCGATATGGATACATCTGTTATACTACCATCTCCTCGAACTACAAAACTAAGTATTACTTTTCCTTCAACTCCTTGTTCTCTTGCTTGCGATGGATATTTAATATGTTCACTCAAATATTGAAAGAGTTTTTCTTCACCACCTGGAAATTGAGCTTCTTGTTCTACGAATTCAAAAACTTCGTCTTTGACTTCTTTCACAGGTTCAACAGCAGCTGGTCCTTTTTCAATGATTTCAGGTGCTTCAAGTTTTGCATTCTCGTCACCTTTAACAGTAACAGTACTTGCAGTTGCCTTTTCTAATTCTTTCTTTGGAGGTGGTTTTTCTTCATCTCTCACTTCTTCCGCTTTTTTTATCACTGGTGGAGTAAATTTCACCTGCGGTTTTACGGGAGGTGGCGGCGGTGGCGGTGGTGGTGGTGGTGGTTTTTTTTCATCAACCGGTGGAGGTGCAATCAACTCGGTGACTTTCGTCATCGGTTTTGGTTTCTTGACGTTCTTATTCATCAAGCTTGCGATTACTGGAATTGAAGCAAGAACGGTTGCAAATATCATACATGCTATTAATGCATTTCTTGTTCGTTTCGAATAATTTTTTCTTAACTCATAAGCACCATATTCTTTATTTCTTCCTTCGAATATGATGTCTAGGACGTCGGATTTTAAAATATCTTTACTTTCCATTTTGTTTAAATTTTTTGTTTGATGCAATCAAAATTTTATTCCACAAATTAATTTCCAGTATTTGCTGCTTCTGTTGCACTTATAAAACCTTTGTCAACGTCTGTAATGTCAATCATTGCATAGGTGCTTATTCCATTGATTTGCATTTCATCTAAAATATTCACCATGTCTTCGTATTGACTATTCACATCTGGTTTAATTAGTATCACTGGTTCATCATCAGGCTTATGACCAGGTGCACCGTTCATTCTTTCTTCATACACCTTCTTCTTATGCGCGATAAGTGCATCACGAATTCCGTTTTTATTTTGGAAATAAGTAACTTCAACTTTAGGAGGATTTAAAGGATCATCAGCTAATCCAATATAATAATAAACGCGATGTTCTTTACTCAACAACACAGTCATTGTGCAATAATCTTTCGCTTTTGTTTTATCTTTCTCTTCAATCTTCTTATCTGAAGGCATCATAATTTCCATGGTTTTAGGTTTACTCATGGTAGTTGTGAATATGAAGAAGGTAATTAATAAAAATCCTAGATCAACCATAGGGGTTAAATCAATTCTGGTGGAAAGTTTCTTTCCTTTTTTGACTCCGGGGCCTTTCTTGCCCCCACCGGAGGTATCTATTTCTGCCATGTAGTAAACATATTTTTAATGGTGAATATTCAAATTAATTTGTTTTAGGAGCACTTGCCGCTGGGGTTGGTGCATCTCTTTCAAGAGCAGCTGCTGAACCTGCAGGTATCGCTTCTAATGAAGTGACCAAATTAAATCGATCAATTTCATTTTTGGTCAAGGTTTTAATTACATCTTTCACTCGTGGGTAAACGGTAGAAGCATCACATTTGATACAAATACGAGGTGGTGCTCCAGCTTCTTGCCCAGCGTATCTCGCGGCTTGAACCCAATAAGCTAATTCATTTACATCAGGAGTATAAACCGTATCAATAGGTATACCAGTGAACGAGTAATTTTTTTGATTAATTGGATCGATTGCCAAATAGCCTTTCATTTGATTGAAAGGAAGTCCGAATGAAGCACCTTTTTTGAAAGATTCCTTTTCAGCGTCTGTTAAGTTCAATCCTTTTTCTGTATTTACTTTATCAATTAATATAGCTTTTGCTTTCTTATTATCATAATCAAAGAATACCCTTCCCTGTGGATCAACTGTAAGAAGAATTGAATTTTCGGGCATAATGATATCAGAGATAGAAGAAGGCGTTTTCACCACAACTGGTTCGTCGGGTTTAAACTTGGTAGCCAACATGAAGAAAGTTAACAGAAGAAAAGCAACATCACACATCGCTGTCATGTCGATATGGGTACTTTTTCTGGGTAATTTATGTTTAGGCATAATTTATTTTGTTTTTACATGAATGAATAAAATTGTCTGTTCTAACTTAATACCAAAGTATTATTTATAGTTAGCGTGAAAACTTTGTTCTAATGTAAAGCCAGTTTCATCGATACCGTAAGTTACATTATCAATGATAGTTGTATAAAAATTATAAGCAAGCATTGCAAGGAATGAGGTACCAATACCAAGTGCGGTATTTACAAGTGCCTCAGAGATACCTGCAGCAAGTGCATTCGCATCAGGTGCACCAGCATTTGCCATTGCAGCGAAGGCGCGAATCATTCCCATTACCGTACCGAATAACCCTAATAAGGTTGCAGCTGAGGTAATCGTTGATAAGAAAACCAAGTTCTTTTCAAGCATCGGTAATTCTAAAGCAGTTGTTTCTTCAATTTCTTTTTTGATGTTCGCAATTTTTTGATCATGATCTAAAGAAGTGTTTGTAGACATTTCTTTATATTTTTTCAAACCAGCTTTCATTACATTACCAACACTACCCGCTTGCTTATCGCATTCAGTCATAGCAGCATCTAGGTTTTTAGTAGATAAATGATATTGTACTTTTTTGATAAATTCAGCGTTCGTCATTTTGCCTCTTGATTTGAATACAGTCAATGCACGCTCAATAATAAAGCACATTGCGGTTAAAAATGTTGCAATCAAGATCGGTACAACCCATCCTCCTAAATACATTGTACCCATTAAATTTTTAGGTTGATGTCTTGCAGCACCATCATTAAAATTGTTAGTGCTTGCAAATACTGTGTGGAAAATAAGGTGTGCTACAACGATACAAGCCACAACAATAATTGTGTTAATAAGCATTACACTGGTACTCTTGCCTGAAGCGTTCGCTGCTTTTGATACAGTTGGTTTTACGTCTGCCATAATTCTGGTTTTAATTAATTTTTATTTGTTTAGTTTTATTAATAAGATCACAAAGATAAATTTCTAGTCGAATAAAACAAGTTTTGAAAAAAAAAGTATCTAAGATTTAATATGTAACGAAGATAGGTTTATTTTGTTGTGTAAAAATAAAAACATGACACTTAGTTCGATACTTGGAATTATAGCACTTGGAATGGTTGCTGGGGTACTTAGCAGTATGGTTGGCATTGGTGGCGGTATCGTAATTGTACCAATTCTTGTTCTTGCTTTTGGCTTAAATCAACATACTGCACAAGGCACAACTTTGGCCATGCTTTCTTTCCCAGTCAGTCTGGTAGCGGCTTTGGCATATCATAAGAGAGGAATGGTTGATTGGCGTATTGCCATTATTTTAGGTTTAGGTTTTGTTGTTGGTGGATATTTTGGAGGCAAGGTCGCAGTAGACATACCTAGCGCTATTATTAAAAAAGTGTTTGCAATTGTGATGATTTTAATTGCGGTTAAGTTCCTTTTTTTTGAGAGGAAAGTATGATCAATTTCTACAGCTTGCAAGGATATAAAAATCTGATTTTATACGTGAATCTACTTTAGATATAAATAAAACAGTTTCATCGTAAAATTTATTTCATTGGGTTTATACGCCTTTCCCTTTTAATGCCTCTCCAACTGCAATATCCATGACCCTTTCAGCGTAAGGTGACGTAATTTGATTCAAAGATTCAGTCATCATCATAATATTATTTTTATCCTTGTCAATAATTGCTCTTTGGAGTTTTTCTATTCCATCTACAGTTGCTTTTTTCTCATCATCCGTAATATAAGCTTGATGTTTGAACACAAAATTTTCAGTGAGTTGTATCATCTGTTCAGCTTCAGTTTGCGCTTCAATAAGCGCTCGCAATTGAATATCTGATTTCGCATTTGTAATTGAATCGAAGAGCATGGTTTCAACATCTTGATCACTCAAACCATATTGAGGTTTTATTTCAATATGCTGCTCTACTCCACTTCGCAATTCTTTTGCTTTGACTTGTAAAATACCATCCGCATTAATTATAAATTGAATATCTATTTTTGGCAAACCTGCAGGCATAGCTGGAATCCCAATCAAATTAAATCCAGCCAATTTTCTATTGTCTTTAACTAAATCCCGCTCTCCTTGGTAAACCGCAATTTGAATACCACTTTGACCATCCTTTTGCGTAGTATATTGTCGCCCAGCCTTACTCGGAATTTTACTATTACGAGGAATTAATACATCCATTAAGCCACCCATCGTTTCAATACCTAAACTTAATGGTGTAATATCTAATAGAAGCATTTCTTTATTATTGCCAGCAAGAATATCTGCCTGAATAGCAGCACCCAGCGCAACCACTTCATCTGGATTTACTTTATCAAAAACATCCTTACCAAAAAACTGTTTTACTTGTTGTTTAACATATGGTGTTCTAGTTGAACCACCCACCATAACAATCACATCAATATCTTCTGTTTTCAATTCGCTATCTTTCATAGCTAATTCGCAACATGATATGGTTTGATCAATATATGGCTTAATGAGTAATTCAAATTCATCTTTGGAAATACTTACTTTCTCTCCTAAAAGAATAGTTTCAAAATGACTGTTTTGCGACAAATATTTTTTCGCTTCTTCTGCTTTAAGTCTAATGGTTTGAGCAATTTGTTTATTTGCTTGAAGTTCATCGGAATTTAATCCTAATTGTTTAATAAAATGGGCTCCAATTTCTTTATCAAAATCGTCTCCACCCAAATAAGTATTACCATTTGTACTTAATACATCAAATACACCATCCGTTATTTTTAAAATTGAAATGTCAAAAGTACCGCCACCTAAATCATACACAGCAATTGTTTTGGTATCTGTTGAACTACTCCCAATTCCATAGGCTAGACTAGCTGCTGTTGGTTCGTTTATAATACGTAATACTTCTAATCCAGCTAGTTTTCCAGCGTCTCTAGTAGCTTGTCGTTGGGCATCATTAAAATAGGCAGGTACAGTGATCACACATTTTGAAATATTCAATTTCAAAACATGTTCAGCCCTATTTTTCAATTCTTTTAAAATGAGGGAAGATAATTCAATTGGACTATAGAATGTATTTCCAACTTGCACCTTAACTAGGCGTTCTGTATTGTCATCAATAATTTTATAAGAAAGCGAATCGGCGTTTGATTTGATATCATTGTATGATTTTCCCATCAAACGTTTTACACTGTAAATTGTATTTGCAGGATCTGATTCTAGAAATTCTTTTGCTGAATTACCAACAGTGATAGTTTCATTTGAACTTCCAAAATGAATGATTGAAGGTACAAGTGTGGTATTGTCGATATCCTTTAAAGCAATTGCCTCTTTGGTATCAGGATGAATGATAGCGACTAAACTATTTGTGGTACCCAAATCGATACCAACAATTAGTTCTTCTTTTTGGATTGTGCCTGTCGCTATATTAATTGAGATCTTTGCCATTGTTTATTTTAAAGATGCAAATATAATGTGACGAAGCTTGAAGCGTGATAAGTTTTTCTTTATAGTGTTTTTAGAAACCAACCACTTCTTACCAGAGTTAACTTAATTGAGCTTCGTTAAATATATTCATCAGTTTATGAAACGCCAATAATTCCTTCTTCTAACATTTAAAAAGATATTTTAGTTCATATTAAATGCTCATATCAATCTCACACATGCAATTACACAATCCTTTTTCATAATTGTGTAATAATTTAAATCGATAGAAGTCTCAATTTCACTTAGTAGTATTTCCGCTACAAAATTAAATTTATACAAGATGCATACTAATCAAAAAGACAATGGCAATCAAAAGAATGAAGGCATGTCAAACGACAAAACTAATCAAGACTTAAACAAAGTAAAACCAAATCCTAACCATCCCAACCAAACAAAAGAACATCATATTGGTGAAGACGACAAGGATATCGAAAAGGGTAAAGAAGAATCACCCAAAATGGATATTACCGCATCCAACAATTCTGATCAACAAAATCAATCAAATAATAATAATGATGAGGATGAAAATTCAGATTTAGACATTGATAATCCAGACACTGAAATTGTGGATGAAGAACAAGAAAAAAGAAATGCACCCGCAAGACAAGATCAAATAGATAAAAACCAAGATTCTACAAAAATCATTCATTAAAGAAGTTCTAATTCAAGTAATTATAAAAATTGGTTAGAAATTTATAACCCTCAAAAAAAACAAAATGAAAAAAATATCAATTTTCGCACTGCCTCTCACATTTATACTTCTTATTTTATTAAGTTCATGCGAAGCAGTTGCGGGAATTTTTAAAGCAGGCATGAATGTTGGCATGTTCATTGTAATTGCAGTTATTGTAATCATTATTGCAGTCGTTATCGGATTATTCAGACGTAAATCATAAATATATAAATCCATCATAATTGATATTAAAATATGATCATCGCATTGTCATTCGTGATATTCATAAAACTAAACAGTGATGCAATCAGACTGCGGTATTCAGTGACGTGAGTAATCAATTTATCTTTTGAGAAGAATCCACAGGGTAAGTTTTCAGATATTATCTTATGAAATCCACTTTTAGTACCATTTTGGTATTCCTTCTAATTTAAAATAATAGAATATTGCATCCATAATTTCACAGACTAAAATATTATTGTCAAATGTTTTGCTTTCTCTAGTTTAGAAATGAAATTGAATTAAATTTGAGATTTACAATTTGAAAATAAAATATGAGTGAACAAATAAAGCAAATAATTGGATCATCAATTGCAACCAAACAACAGATACTTGAAAACGAAAAACTAATACAAATTTTAGAGAATTGCGTGGAGGTTATTACCAATGCTTTTAGAAATGGAAATAAGGTTTTGTTTTGTGGAAATGGCGGAAGTGCAGCCGATGCTCAACATCTAGCTGCTGAATTTAGTGGACGTTTTTATATTGATAGAGATGCCTTACCAGCGGAGGCGCTTCATTGTAATACCTCCTATATAACAGCTGTTGCAAACGATTATAGTTATGATATGATATATGCCCGAATGATTAAAGGTATTGGAAACCCTGGTGATATTTTAATTGGACTTTCAACCAGTGGCAATTCGAAAAATATTATTGAAGCATTTAAAATCGCTAAAATAAAAAACATGACCACAATTGGACTGACAGGTGAAAGTGGTGGCATTATGAAGGAGATGAGTGATTATTTACTCAATGTACCTTCATCTGATACACCTAGAATTCAAGAATCGCATATTTTATTAGGACATATTATTTGTCAATTAGTAGAAGAAAAATATTTTTCGAATGGAGCATAAGGATTGTATTATTTTGGCAGGTGGCATGGGCACACGATTACAGAGTGTTGTAGCCGATAAACCAAAATGTTTAGCAGATATTAATGGCAAACCATTTCTATCCTATCTATCAAAACAAATTCAGAAATTTCATTTTTGTAAAGTTGTTTTTTCTGTTGGTTATAAAAAGGAAATGATAATCGATTATGTGATGAGTCACCGTGATGAGTTTCCGTTTGCATTCGACTTCGCAGAGGAAAATGAACCTTTAGGAACCGGTGGTGCTATTTTAAATGCCATGCCCTATTGCAATACTGAAGATATTTTTGTGATGAATGGAGATACTTATTTTGATGTGAATTTAGATGAGATGCTGAGCTTTCAACAAACAAAAATGGCCGATTGCACTCTCGCTCTTAAACCTATGGCTGTTGCAGATCGATATGGTTTGGTGAATGTGAATGACGATATGATGATTACCGGTTTTGAAGAAAAAAAAGCAAATGGATCAGGATTGATTAATGGAGGTATTTATTGCATCTTTAAAAATTCATTTTTGAATATTCCATTTGAATCAAAATTTTCATTTGAAAAAGATTACTTAGAAAAATTTATCAATGAAAGAGACATGGCAGGATTTATACAAGATAAATATTTTATTGATATTGGTATTCCTGAGGATTATGAAAGGGCTCAAAAAGAATTGGTTTATTAAATTAGGTTAGAATTCATTTTTTTATTTTAAATTATTTATCCAACTATTGTCATGAATTTTATTAACGAGATCGATTCATCATGGACCTTATTTCTTGATAGAGATGGGGTGATTAATCATGAAAAGAAGGATGATTATATTCGGAATGCAGGTGAATTTATTTTTTACGATGGTATACTTGAAGCATTAAAAAAATTATCTGAAATATTTGGTATCATCGTTATTGTTACAAATCAGCGAGGCATTGGAAGAGGACTGATGACCCATCAGGATTTGAATGAGGTTCATGAGTTTATGCTAAAGGCCATTCATCAGTTTGGAGGTAGAATTGATCGAATATATTATGCACCAGATTTAGAAAGTGATGCGATTGATCGTAAGCCAAATATTGGAATGGGATTAACCGCTAAAACTGAATTCCCTTCGATCGATTTTACAAAAAGTGTTATGGTGGGCAATAATCTTTCAGATATGAAATTTGGCAAAGGATTAGAAATGAAAACAGTTTATGTTGAAACGACTAAACCACTTCATGAAGATCATGAACTGATTGATATAAAACTGAATGGTCTAGTTGAGTTTGCAGGGATGTTATAAGGATCATTTAGTTTTCCTTCTCAAACGATTAATATTTCTCGGAATACAGAGTGGTGTTGGTTCAAATATGCCACTAATATCTTGCACCACCCAAGATGCCATATGCAAGCCAAATAATGCTGGAATATAGGAGATGGTTCCGTAAAATGAATTTTTGAAATTTGAACCATCCGTCATTTTAATGGAACTTCTATCGGGTTGTTCTTCCGAAAATACAGTCATGATGCCGCTATAAACCTCTTCAGCCTTTAACCTTTTTCGAATATAAGCAGCAAAAGGGCACATATGGGTTTTAGAAATATCAGCATATTTTAGTTTCATTGAATCTGTTTTTCCACCAGCACCCATACTACTAATAATTTTACAACCTTTTAGTTTTGCTGCTTTTAGTAAAAATAATTTTGGTGTAATTGAATCAATACAATCCATCACATAATCATAATTATATTTATTCACCAATTCAGTTGTTTCATCGGGATTCAAAAATTTGTTGACAGCAAGCAAATCTAATTCAGGATTGATATCAAGCAATCGAGCTTTCATGAGCTCAGCCTTGCTTTTTGCAATCGTGCTTGTTAAGGCAGGTAATTGTCGATTGATATTGGTAATATCAACAATGTCTCCATCAACTATGGTAAGTTGACCAATACCGGCACGAACTAAAAATTCTGCGGCAAAGCTCCCTACCCCACCCAAACCTACTAATAATACATTGGTGTTTTTTAGTTTTTCAAGGGGTTCATCTTTTATTAATAAAGCTGTTCGTTCAAGCCATTTAGGAGTTTCATACATAGGCGCAAATGTAAAACAGAATCTACATTATTTTAAATTGTGCTTTATTTTCATTCAAGTACAATCATGTATTATTTAATTTTTTCGAAATGTATTTGAATAATTAAATCCTTTACTATTTGAAATTCGAATTAAATACATGCCTTCAGCAATTGAACGAATATCGATCGAACGCTTATTGTCTCCCTCGGCTAAATTCCAATATTCTGATCTGATCACTCTACCTGTTGCATCGAATATTTGAGCATTCACTTGGGTTGATTTTGCAACGTGTAAATCAATATTCAAATCTGTTTTGACTGGATTTGGATAAATATTGACTGCGTTCTCATTACCAAAATATATATTCACGATATGGCTATAGCTAATTTTACCGTCGATATCAACTTGCTTTAAGCGATAATAGTTGTGACCATAATTTGGTGAGCTATCTTCAAAGAAATATGAAAGTTGAATTAAACTATTTCCATTGATGCCTTTTGATGGGATAGGTTCTGAGATGGCGCTAAATGATTTTCCATCTTGACTTCGTTCAACTATAAAATATTGATTGTGAAATTCACTTGAAGTAACCCATTTTAAGTCAGTTGAAAATTCTTTTTGATTTGCAGTAAAGCTTAGTAATGATACTGGCAATGCTGCATTGAGTGGATTACAAGTATGACAATAAAAGTATGAGAAACTATCTACTTTAAAGCAAACTTGCCATACTGTTGTAATTGGATCATAGGTAGAAGTAATTGCCGAATTTGGAATTGAAATAGCGGTATGTCCGGGTGTTGTGATATCTCCATTATCAACTTGTGTGATACATAAATTTGATGTTGGATCAATTGGTGGCCATGATGAGGTAAATGCTACTGAATTGAAATCTGCAAAATCTTGTTCCAAATAATATAAACATACTTGAGCACTATCATTAACAGATGGTGTTATTTGATAATGTCGATTTACATAAGGCTGTCCATTATGAAATTGAACAGCACAATCAATATCCTCGCATATAGAGGTTGTTCCAAGACTTACTGAATTTGTTAAATCAGTTACAGTCGCTATTTTTCTGCAATCAGTTGTAGTATATAAAGTTTCAGTATTGCCATCACCTAAAGTTATATTGGCACATCCTACAGATCCACAGTTTGAATAATTACCAATGATATCTTGACTTACAATATAATTTGAAGCAGGTATAATATCAATAATGGCTACCGCAGAATCTGAACATGCTGGCGAAGTATTAGTTACTAAAACCATATACACGGTATCTTGAATAAAAATTGAATGTGGGTTTGTAAACGGAATCGTATACAAAGGATCTTCATAATATAATGTATCCGCACCAGCAGTTGTGGTAAAAGGATTAATTAAAGATGAAGCGTCAATTGAATTTGGAGCACAGGCATTACCAAATAAAGGACTTGAAATAAATTCGGGTTTAGCATTTACATCCAACAAAATACTATCTGATGAAAAACATCCTGTTGATGCAAACACCACTTGAGAATAAATAAAGTTGGTACTACTTGTGTCGTTTGTAATATTTGAAATTGGTAAAAATAACGATTGATCACCAAAATAATTAACGGTGGCTAATGGATTAAAAGCTGATACTGGTCCATTCAACGTTGTTAAATCAAATACAGCACTATTACTTCCTACAGCATACTCACATAAAGTTAAGGTATCTTGAACCACAGTTGGCGTTGGATTAATCACTAAATTTACTGGAATACGGCACGATGAAGAACCAGCGCAAGCGGCATAAAAAGGAGTGATGCCGGGTGTATTCGTATTTAATATTCCTGAACCTGGCACACCTACCGGATTGAAAGGAGAATACGTGTATAATATAGGTCCACCAACGGAGTCTGCATACCATTCAAAATTTGATGGTACATAGGTATAGTAAATTTTTAGTTTAGCAATAGTTGGATTTCCATTATAATTAATAACATGGTTATTTGCAGTAGTATTATAAATATTCCAACTACCCATATTTAAAACGCCGCCACCGCCAAGTGTCGAATAGATAGTACCTAATACAGTTGTACTGATGGTATTTGTATAAGTATATCCTTGCGCATCAGGACCTGTAGAAGCTGTATTGCCGATACCTCCAGGAAAAAAAGTATTTAAAGCTGTTGGTGGCGCTGAACCTTGAAATAAACTAAATCTTTTTTCAATTGGCCAAGTACATAATACACAACCCAATGACGAAGAGGCCAAATTATTAACGGTGAGTATGGCATTCGATGTAAATGAGGATCCGGTTGGCAAGGTCGGGAGAATGCCACTTGCAAATAGACAAGCATTAGTTGGTGCCGCTAATGTTGAGGTGCAAATCGGAGGTTGACCAGGTGCTAGAGTGAATATCATTTCTACAGAATCGCTAATTGGCGTTGCGCATCCACTAACGGTTAAACCTTGTCCAAAAGGAATAATATTCCCTTGACAAATAGGATAATCTGGTCCGCCATTCGGTCTAAAATTAGATCGATAAATGGGAGCACTGAGGGAGTCGTTTAATAGGTTACCATTTGTTACACCACTAATTGTTAGGCTAGTATTGATTTCGTAATTACCACCTGCGTATAAATCAACACCATTAAATGTTATTGAAGTGCATCCTGATCCATAAGCACCTAAAATGCCTGAGCTTGCGGTTATAGTATAGGGGTTTAATCCTAGTGGTCCATTTACATTTAATGTTGCAGTTACATTATTAACGGAAAGATCAATTGGTGTAGATCCATAGTTACAAAGAGTAGCAACCACAGTTTCATTATTTGTAAAACATGTGCCTGGTGGCACATTAATTATACTAATGGCTGGGTCGGTTAATGAAGGTAAAATAATATTAATTGAATAATCTTCTGTTTCACCAAAGCCATATGTACCAGTTGGTGAAATTATTCCACCACTTGTACTCATCATAACTACTCGCATACGTGTGCAACCAGACAGAGCAGTAAGAGGAGTGGTAAAACTTCCACTAATTGTGGCAGCAGGTGAAACCGATGCAATACTGGTATTTACGTATACTTCCTCACCAGGGTCTGTGAAATTAGCATTATGATTATAATCGATATAAACTTTTACTGAGCTTGCAACATTTAAACCACATGTGCCAATTGTAATTGAAAATGGTTGTGATAAACCTTTGTATACGGCTGGTGAAGGTACCCCACCTGGTCCGGTAAAGTT
>ENA-UOWO01005824-UOWO01005824.1-activated-sludge-metagenome-genome-assembly--contig:-NODE-5824-length-12856-cov-6.295055_pt1 | contig 12856 bp, 10 predicted proteins | sample MGYA00238148_ERZ761564 | MGnify/ENA primary metagenome ERZ761564 (study PRJEB28885, sample SAMN05720194) | activated sludge metagenome | isolation source: Anaerobic digester | place: USA...
CCAGGGCCCCTGGCGCCACCTGGAAGAAGACCAGGACGAGGACGACGACCCCGACACCGACGAACACGACATCTCCGCGACCCTGCAGGGAGATTTGTTCGGGGCGCTGTGCAACTACATCCAGGAGGCGCAGGAGCCGTTCTTGAAGGAGGTTCCGGGCGGGACGTATACGGCGAAGAAAGCGGAAAGCCTCACGGATATCGCCGATCGCCTGGGCATCCGGAATTGGCGGATCCTGCTGGAAATGAACGACGACAAGTTCGGTGCCACCCACGACATCGTCCCCGAGGGCGCGGAACTGAAATTGCCGGATTCCACCAAGCTGGAAATCAAGGATTGGCTGGCCAAGCACAAGTGGGACGATCAGTACCTGGCCCAGAAGGGGTACCAATATCCCGGCAAGTACATGAGCCTCACGGTGATGAAAGACGAAAAGGACGTGGCCGTCTTCGATGCGCCGGGACGGAGATTCCAGATCTACCTGACCCATCCTCGGTTGGAGTTGGTCTTGGAAGTGATGGTGAAGAAAGGCGACGAACTCGACTTCGTGATGCCGGACACTCCCTACCTCTGTGTTTGGCTGGAAGGGTACGAGTTCAACCTCCAGGGGAAGGCGCCAGCGAGCTTCGAGCAGTATTCGCAGGCGGTGGAGCATGCGATGGAGGCGGCCCAGCAGGCCCAGCAAGTGAGCCCGGGAGACCCTCATGGGTTGACTTGGGGGGAGCCGGACGAAGAGGAAGAGGACGACGACTGGTTCAAGCTTCCGGACTTCGATCTCCCGGATTTACCCGATTTTGGAGGCATGATCGATGACCTCAAGTCAGGATTGAGCTCGATCGATATGCCTTCGATGCCGGATCTCCCGAAAGTTCCGGACTTGCCCAAGATTCCAGACCTTCCGCCAGCGCCGAAGCTGCCGGATCCAAGTTCTTTCAAGCCCAAGGGGTTGTTCTGATGGCTGATGGCATTTCGCAAGCAATTACGGATTTCAAGGGCTCTTGGAATGGAATGGGCATTTATTGGGGGAATAACACGGGCAAAGACGACATTCGCAGCCACGTGCCCATGCCGTTTGTTGAATTTGATGGACAAACCTTCGTTCCGAGCCGGCGACTAACAGATTACAATGTATTTGATAACCATGGCGCTGATGTTTGGGTTAAATCAAATATTGGTGATGAAGCAGAGGTGATTGCAAAGGGTAAATTGGCCAACGGAGGTAAAGCAAATGGGCTAAAAATGAAGACTCTGAAAGAAACGGTTGAGTTTCATTCTGCTTTGGTCAAAGTTCATGAAGATTATCAGGAGTTTCTCTATTCCACAGAGGCAAGCCAAACTAAAAAGCAACCCAGAGGTGGGCTTGGAACGGAACTCTCGCAGTGGGTTATTGTAAAGGTACTGCCCAACCCAAACGACAAGGGGCCAATCAAAGCAAAGATTTGGGCGTTTTTACAGCCGCGAGGGTTCGATGGGGAAACGCCTGTTCGTACGACGGAGAACGACTCCACGGAGCAGATCAAAGAATCCAGGCGGCTTGCCATTCATGTGCAGGATTTCCCAAGATCTGGCTGGGCAGAGTACAATATCAATTTCACAGCTGTAACCGTAGAAAGAGTTCGATTCAGCGATGGCAAAAAGACGGTAAGCCCTGCTGAGAAAGTGGATTACCAGTTTTTTGAGATCAAGCGCGGCAATGTGCTTCTTGAATATGTCCTTAAGCTAAGGATCAGACTGACAAATGATGTCACACCAGGAGACTTGGGGAGAAAAGCTAAAAAATTAAAAAGAGCAAAAGAAGCGCATGCCGCAATAACAAAAAGCGCGCCATTCGACCAGAAAAAATTTGAGGCGGAGAATGTAAATATTGAAGCCGGGTGCTGGTTGAAAGTCTGGATGAGAAATGAGGCCTCGAATTGGGGGAATGATCCAAGTGACGATGAATCGAATCTTTGTGCTTTCAGCATGGATCGGAAAGATCCAAGCGTTATGGAGCCAGGGAAGAGGGAAATCAGTTTTTTAAATCAATTTCCGTTTCGAAATCACGGCTTTCTAAGGGGGCGATTGGCAGATGGCCGTGGGATTCAGAAGGGGAAAATCCCAGAATCAGGAAAAATCATTCCTTTCTATTTTGCGCTTGTTAGTTCCAGCAATGCTGGTGATTTGAAAAAACTAGTCATGCTATTCGAGGACACCCAAAAGAAGTCCGACACTCCATTCATCAAACAAATTGCCTCGACAGGTGTTGCGGTCACAGCGGAAGTGGCGCTGTTTATCATTGTTCGCAAGTATATGGAAAAAGTTGAAAAGGATGCAAGCGCGCTTCAAAGGAATAATGGCGAGGCGGAAGATAAATTTGCGAAGAGGAAGGAGAAATATGTTCTTGATCGGGCAGAAAAAATAACCAAAGCGGTTACCTTCTTCCAAATCCATGAGCATCTGGGAGCCTATGCGATCGATGGATTTCAAAATTTCCCGGCCTCTGGGCTGGAGGAAATCAGAAAAAACAAAGCCAACGCGCTAAAGACATTCTCCAAAATATTCTCGGCGGCTGGCGACATCGCCCTGAGCACATCTCCAACAGTGATGAAAAATGTGGTCCTGAAGCATTTGGAAGAACGCAAAAAGGCCATGGATGATTTTCTGGCGGGAGGGGCCAAGCCAGAGCGAAAACATGTAAAATTGAGTGAGATCGCAAAAGGAAAAGGAATCAACAGGGTCAAGTCCGACGATCCTGATGTCATCGATGTGGAAATCCCATTGGGGTCCATCAAGCAAGACAAAACGATGCCCGCACCTTTTGGGTATCCCATTGTCACGCCTGTGGGGCTGCTTGGTTTCTTTGCGATCACCTTCGATTTCCAGGCGGCTTTGACGCTTGCTTTCGAATTGATCGAAAGCGAAGATCATTTGTCGTTGTGCTTGGGTCTGAAAATACCCGTTGGAACGAGCATTCACATTGGAATGAGATTGGATGCGCCCTGGGCGATTCTCACTCGCCCGGAATTCATGGCAGCTGATGGAGAGGGGCGACTGGCCCGGGATGCTGCCGAGCAGGAGCGCAATAACATGAGCGCGGAAATCCAAAGAGGCGTTCAACCCGGGGATCACAGTGGGGTTCCATTCTTGAATGCATTGAAGTCCATTCAAGAGTTGATCAATGTCAATGCCTATGCCAAAGTGGGGTACAGCGGGGAGGGATTTATTGGGGTTAAAAACTTTTATAGCGAGAAGGCAAAGAAGCGAGTGACGGAGCTTGCAGGCCTGAAGAAGCAGGAATTGGGCTTAAGGATCAAAGGTGAATGCATCGTTGGATTCAATATTTCCTTGTTCAACTGGGAGCGCAAGCCGTTTGAGATGGATATGCTGAATTTGACCGATGAAGCCATATCTATACCGCTTACCGGGAAGGTTTTTGGGAAGGAAATCCCCAAGCTTCCTCCCATAAAGAAGCAATTTGCAAATAAAGTTGGTCAAAATCTCCTTTTGGATGGCGAATTCGACGAGGTCTTCGAGCCAGATCAAAAAACGACGCGAGTTGCAAAGCCCCAACAAACAGTCTATTGGGGAGCTTCGAGAACGATCAAGATGAGATTGGCGTTTTCTTCGACAGCTAATGAAGCCCCAGTGGCCAAGTTGATATGTTTGGCGAGCTCCGGGGCGGAGGATTTCGTTTCCAATTGGGGGTTCAATGCGGACCCACTGATGGAATTGGACATGGAAGCGAATCAAGTAACGGAGAATAGCCGCTGGCTGAAGGTGGATTTCTGCTTGGATCCAAAGGTATTAGGCGGAAAGATGAATTCTGCTCGGGAAACCTTCGCGAAAGAAAACTTGACGCACCAATTGGTTGCCTTGAATATCTATGCCAAATGCAAAGGGGTGGAGCGGCCGCTGAAGAACCCGAAATCATTTTTTGTTTTCAAACCCCAACTCAAGGAATACTCGGCGGAATACTATCAGGTCTCCGGTCGGAGGAGAATCAAACTCAGGCTGGACTTCAGCCATTATTTTGGCGGTGGGGTGTGGGTGCGGATCTACAAAAAGGGACTGATCAACCGAACCGCCAAGCTGGGGGATTTGGAGTGGACTTACTTTGACTGGTCGAATTCCCTTCCGGATTTTCCCATGTTGACTGCAGTGTTGGATTTTCCGCTCGAAAGAGTTGATTTGAAGAAAGGAGATCAATTTTGGGTGGATGTCGCCGTATTGCCTTGCGATGACGGAATGTTTAACGAGCAAATGTGCAGAGCTGATGCCATCACCTTCTAGCGGCACTGTTTGGCCAAGTCGTTTTTGGGTTGCTGAAAATGTCTTGGCCATCATGAAATTTAGTTTGCAATACCTGTTGCTATGAAATACCAGGAAAATATCCTGTCAGCAGAATCTCCGCCAGAAAATAGCACCTTGCCTGAAACAAACAATTCAGCCGGGTCAAAAGGGCAATCCACTCCCGTTGAATCAATCGTTGATTTGCACCAAAAGTTTCCTTCGCGTTTCAAGAAGCAAGGCGATAGTTTTGGGTCGAACAAGTTAGTTGGAGTCACCAAATTCAAGTCGATGTTTTCCTCATCAGGGATTAGATCTTTAATGTCCTCGGGTGAGGAAATGAAATTAAAATAAAGCTCTCTTGATCTGACGAGATTGGAATCGGAGAATTTTGAGAATGAATAGCTGCAGTTAACGTGGCCTTTGGATGTATCCTTCATCCAGATTCCTGATGGCCGCAAACCCGTAATTGTGAGGTCCTTGCCAACGTATTTTTTCGCGGCTTGGTAGTCCATTTGGAAGAGTTCCTCAGCGGTGATCGCATTCGACTTGTCGATGGCGCCAATCGTTTTCCCCTTGAAGGGATAGGAGCTTTTGAAAAGCTCACAACCGGAAGCAAATAGGCTGGCGGTGAGGCCGCAAAGGATCCATTTCCAGGGGGAGGGGCGCATCTAGGTGTCTCCTGTTGTTGGTTTCCAGCTGTGGGTGCCATGAAAATAACTACGGTGGGATGGACTCGGTTCCCATATTTGTCCGCAACTCAGCGAATTTCCAAGAAATATAGGTGCGGATCTACAAAAAGGGACTGATCAACCGAACCGCCAAGCTGGGGGATTTGGAGTGGACTTACTTTGACTGGTCGAATTCCCTTCCGGATTTTCCCATGTTGACTGCAGTGTTGGATTTTCCGCTCGAAAGAGTTGATTTGAAGAAAGGAGATCAATTTTGGGTGGATGTCGCCGTATTGCCTTGCGATGACGGAATGTTTAACGAGCAAATGTGCAGAGCTGATGCCATCACCTTCTAGCGGCACTGTTTGGCCAAGTCGTTTTTGGGTTGCTGAAAATGTCTTGGCCATCATGAAATTTAGTTTGCAATACCTGTTGCTATGAAATACCAGGAAAATATCCTGTCAGCAGAATCTCCGCCAGAAAATAGCACCTTGCCTGAAACAAACAATTCAGCCGGGTCAAAAGGGCAATCCACTCCCGTTGAATCAATCGTTGATTTGCACCAAAAGTTTCCTTCGCGTTTCAAGAAGCAAGGCGATAGTTTTGGGTCGAACAAGTTAGTTGGAGTCACCAAATTCAAGTCGATGTTTTCCTCATCAGGGATTAGATCTTTAATGTCCTCGGGTGAGGAAATGAAATTAAAATAAAGCTCTCTTGATCTGACGAGATTGGAATCGGAGAATTTTGAGAATGAATAGCTGCAGTTAACGTGGCCTTTGGATGTATCCTTCATCCAGATTCCTGATGGCCGCAAACCCGTAATTGTGAGGTCCTTGCCAACGTATTTTTTCGCGGCTTGGTAGTCCATTTGGAAGAGTTCCTCAGCGGTGATCGCATTCGACTTGTCGATGGCGCCAATCGTTTTCCCCTTGAAGGGATAGGAGCTTTTGAAAAGCTCACAGCCGGAAGCAAATAGGCTGGCGGTGAGGCCGCAAAGGATCCATTTCCAGTGGGTGGGGCGCATCTTTAAATCTCCTTGAGCGGATGGCTTTTGCGGCATTTCAGTTCGCCATTCCCTCGGCCACCAAATACACGTAGTAATCGCCATAAAAATCCAGCACCTTGGTGACCCGGCCGGTGATCGCCAGCTTTTTGATGTCCAGTGGGCAGGCGCCGGGGCCGTCCCAAGGATTGAACGGTGCGTAGCAGCCCTTGATCTCGGGCACGTCGCACACGAACAAGGGAAGCTTGAACGTATTCATGGTGTCTTGGCTCCAATGAGGCAGGGAGCTCATGGAGCTGTCCCAAAGGCCGGTCATCCGGTCGCTGAAGAACCATGAAGTCACCTTGATCCTGCTCGTGGCCTTGAATTGCAGTTGGCCCAAGCCAGTCAGGAATTCGCAGTCGTTTCGCCCATCACGGATCGGTGCGTACAGGCCCTTGATCGTGACATGCTTGCCCACGAGTTCCTTCAGGGCCGGAAGAGGGTCTTCCTTGGCTTCGTAGGCCTCCAGATCGACAACCGAGTTGGCGTCGACCTCGCCAATTTTGCCAAACACTTTCCACCGCATCTCGCCGCGCTTCTGGTCGGAGCAGCCGTTCAGGACCAGCCCCAGAAAGCAGGCGGCGATCGCACAAGCGCGGGGGAGAGGTATAAAAGGCAGTGGATGCGGCGCGATCAGCATGTGGGAAAGTTAACCTCGAAGGAATCAGTAGAGAGAAGTTGGGAGATATCCCTTTTCAAGGGATTATTATGCCGTTGAGAGAAAGCTTTCCATCATTTGCTCACAATCAGCCTAATTTGAAAACCCAGTTGCAATGATCTGGATGAACCATGTCGTGCCACTTTCTCTGCTCAGCTTGCGAATTCCCTGGATTTTTCCTGCGAGATAAACGTTCTCCGGGCTGATATTGCAGATTTGCTTGGAAGCGGGAGCGTCTTTGTCAAATCCTGCTAATTTCATGGATTGATCAAAGCATGCGGATTTTTGGACGTCAGAGCAGAGATCGACATCGACCTCGAACACCTTGCCGTAATCCGCATCTGACCTGGGAAGAATACGAGTGGTCGCGTTGGAATCAAAGCGATTGTAAAGCGGCGTATTGAACCATGCCGTCAGAATGACTTTGTCGTCGGGAGAATCGAATACAAAGCCACATTTGTTCCGGGTGCTGTAATCATGGTTTACGGGATCTGTCCCGGAAGGCCAAAGGTCCTTGAAGGTAAATTCTTTCCCGAGGTATTTCTTTTCCGCGCTGTCAATGTTGGTCTCGGTGGCAATGACTGCCAGCGAAATCGCTTCCGTCTTGTTGACGTGTCCAAACGTCTTGCCTTTGGCTTTAGGGCCATCCCCGCACGAGACCAGTGGGGTCGAAAGTGTAAAGGCAGCGAGAAAGAACAGTGAGGTGCGGAGCGATTTCTTGTGAAGTGGGAGTCGAGCAGCAAGAGGGAGCACTGGATTCTCCTGATTGTTTGGGTTGTGATGGAAAATTAGTCAATCAAGATTCTGCATGGCTTTTTGATGGGTGGTGATGTCTGCCTGTCACCGGACACTTGAAAGTGATTCACTTGGCGATTGGGGAGAAAGTTAACCACCGTCTGTTTCGGGCTTTCGTTTTCGGCCCGTCCGGTAGGACTTTCCTTCGATGGGGATGATCTCGGCTTGGTCGAGGAAGCGGTCCGGATGGCAGAGGTTGCGGCATTGTCGCCCAGGATCCTGCCCCAGTCCTCGACCGGCCTGCTGGTGGCGATGATGGTCGTGCCACGCCCGTGTCGTCGGTGAATGATTTCGAGGAAATCCTCGGCGGCGTTGGTCGGCAAGGACCTCATCCCGAATTCGTTGGCGATCGTGAGCGGGGCTTTGGGTGCTGAATCTGGAGGGAGCAAGCGAAAGGCCTCGAAGATCATTCGATTGATTCTATTTGTTCGGACCTAACAGGGCGACAGTGGCACTATGATTTGAGTGGATTCTCTAGTTCGAAAACCCGGTTGGAATGATCTTTAGGAACCAACCTATGCGGCTATTAAATTTCGACATGCTAATTCCCGCTATTTTTCCTGCGAGATAAACATTCTCTGGGTTGATATTGCAAATCTTTTTGGATTCGGGCGAATATTCTTGGGATCCTGATAATTTCAGGTATTGCTCAAAACATGCGGAACTTTGGGCGTCTGAACAGAGATCGACATCGACTTCAAATACGTTTCCGTAATCTGCATCTGAGCTGGGGAGCATGCGGTCCGTCGTACTGGAGTCAAAGCGATTGCGGACTGGCGTGTTGATCCATGTCTCCAGAGCAATCATCTTGTCAGACGATTCGAAATAGAAGCCACACTTGTTCCTAGAACTAGAATCATCGTTGATGGGATCGGGATTAGCGGGACGCAAATCCTTGAACGTGAATACCTTCCCAAGGTATTTCTTTTCGGCAGAGTCGAGGTTGGTCTCGCTCGCAATGACTGCCAGCGAAATCGCTTCCTTCTTGTTGACATGCCCAAACGTCTTCCCTTTGGCTTTAGGGTCATCCCCGCACGAGACAAGTGGAGTAGATAGCGTGAAGGCTGCGAGAAATAACAAAAGCGTGTGGAGTGACTTCCTGTGAAGCGGGAGTCGAGCTGCAGGATTGAGCACTTGGTCCTCCGAGTTGTTTGGGTTGTGATAGAAAAATAGTTAATCAGGTTCTGAATGGATATTTGATGCATGAGGCGTGCTTCTCTTTGAGGCCTGGTTTGTGGGCTGTCGCCCGAATACAGTAGAGCCGGACCAGCAGGCAAGATCGGGGGGATATTGGAGGGTGCTTCGATGCTTTTGATTGCAGAGATCGAGAGTTGTAAGATCAAGTCAAGTGTTCAGTCAGATAGCCCGGTCGGGACAAGATGTACTTCGACAAGCTCCTTTCCTGGATAAATCGCAGTGACCATGCCTGAAATGGTCAGCTTCTTGAAGTCGAATGGGCACGTCCAACCCTTGGACATCGGATAATTGGGGTAACCACAGACCGTGACCACCTCAGGGGAGCATACATCAAAGGGGAGGGTCAGAATTCCAGCCGCTGCAACGGAATCTGAGGGAGCAAAAAACGTATCGTTCTTCAGCAAAAGGCTATACGTTGGCTCCGTATTGAACCAAACGGTTAGTCCGAAGTGAACGGTGTCGTTTGGTTTATAGAAGTTTCCACACCTTTCGTTTTTTGAGTCATTTCCTAGGACCTCTCCACCTCCAGTCGGTTTCAGTTGCGTGAGGGTGATGCGCTTTCCTAGGTATTTTTCCACAAAGTTTGGCCTCTTGGACTCCTCGGCCAGTCTGGCCAAGGTCATGGAGGAGTCAGGGAGGAAGATCCCTTTCTTGAAGCCTAACGAAATCGCCTCCTTCTTGTTTGTGTGTCCAAACCTCTTTCCTTGGGCTTTAGGCCCATCGCCGCATGTCACCAAGGGAATAGAAAGGGTAAGGGTCGCCGTGAAAGAAGCAAACCGTTTTGTAGAGGATTTTCGAAGTGGGTGCTGGGCTGAATCGTTGGGCACTGTGGTCTCGTCGTTTTTGGGAGCGTGAAGGAATGGTGTTTCTATTCAGGGTACAGAAAAGCGGCCGGGCTCCAATGAATTTAGTTTGCTATCCCTGTTGCGATAAGGCTCCAAGAGAAGATCCTATTTGCAGAGTCTCCTCCAGAAAATAACACCTTTCCCGAAACAAACAAATCCGCCGGATCAAGCGGACAGTCGACGCCGTCAGGATCAAGTGTCGATTTGCACAATAATTCCCTTCGTTTTCCAGGAAGCAAACTTTTCTTTGGTCGGCTAAAAAGTTCGCAGGAGTCACTAGGTTTAAATCAACTTTTGCGTCATTTTGTATCAAATCTTGGGCGTCTTCAGGCTTGGAAATAAAATGAAAGAAAACCTCTCTTGATCTTGTGCGTCCGGAATAAGCAAATCTGGAGAAGGAAAATCTATAGGTGGCGTGGCCTGTAGTCGTATCTTCCATTAGAATTTGATATGGCCGTAATCCAGTAATTGTGAGGTCCTTGCCGATGTATTTCTTGGCGGTTTGGTAGTCGATTTGGAAAAGTTCCTCAGCGGTGATCGCGTTCGACTTGTCGATGGCGCCAATCGTTTTCCCCTTGAATGGATAGGAGCTTTTGAAAAGCTCGCAACCGGAAAACAGTAGGCTGGCGGTGAGGCCGCAAAGGATCCATTTCCAGTGGGAAGGCTGCATCTCAGTGTCTCTGGTTGTTGGTTTCCAGCTGTGGGTGCCATGAAAATAACTCCGGCGGTACGGAATCGGTTCCCATATTTGTCCGCGAATCAGCGAATTTTCAAGAAAAATAGGTGCGGATCTACAAAAAGGGACTGATCAACCGAACGGCCAAACTGGGGGATTTGGAGTGGACTTACTTTGACTGGTCGAATTCCTTTTCGGAGTTTCCCAAGTTGACTGCGGTGTTGGATTTTCCGCTCGAAAGAGTCGATTTGAAAAAAGGAGACCGATTTTGGGTGGATATTGCCGTATTGCCTTGCGATGAAGGGGTGTTTAGCGAGCAAATGTGTAGAGCTGATGCCATCACTTGATCGTAATGGCTAGGGCGTTTTTTAAGTCTGCTGGGGAATTGATTGAGTCGCCATGAGTTTAGTTTGCAAGTCCGGTTGCGATCAAATACCAGGGGTGAAATTGATCAGCGGAATCTCCGCCAGAAAAAACTACTCTCCCGGAAACATACAAATCAATCGGATCAAATGGACAAGTAATGCCAGTAGAATCAAGTTTAGTGTCGCAGTTGAAAAACCCTTGCTTTTTTAAGAAGCAAGGAGAGAGCTCGTTGGAATATATGTTCATTGTTGAAAAAAAAGTAGTGTCAGCTGGGCTCTCGAGAAAGGTAGGCACTTCGGATCGTAGATCCTCAGGATTGGAGACAAAAAGCAATCTGACTTCCTTCCATCGTATGCGACCTGAATCAGAAACTCGGGAAAAAGAGAATTCACAAGTTGTGTGGCCTGCTGTTGTATCTTCCATCCAAATTTTGGAAGGTCGCAGTCCAGAAATAGTGATTTCTTTGCCAATGTATTTTTTGGCAGAAATGTGGTCCATTTGAAAGAGCTCTTCGGCAGGGATCGCATTCGATTTGTCGATGGCGCCAATCGTTTTCCCCTTGAATGGATAGGAGCTTTTGAAAAGCTTGCACCCCGAAACAATCAGGCTAGCGGTGAGGCAGTAAAGGATCCATTTCCAGTGGTAAGGCTGCATCTCAGTGTATCCGGTTGTTGTTGGTTTCATGCTGTGGGAATGATGAAAATAACAATGGCAGGACAGTTTCGGTTCTCTTTTTGTCCGCCAATTGGCGCATTTCCTGAACAGCATCACTGAGGTGAATAATTCTTTTGAACTCGATCTGGATGATTTATGCGGAAAATAGAAATTGCATTCTTTCTGCTGACTTCTGGAGTTTTCAGTTCGTTATCCCCTCTGCTACCAGATAGACATAGTATTCGCCATAAAAATCCAATACCTTGGTGACCCGGCCGGTGATCGCCAGTTTCCGGATATCCAGTGGACAGGCGCCGGGGCCGTCCCAGGGATTGAAAGGCGCGTAGCATCCTTTGATTTCGGGCACGTCGCACACAAACAGGGGGAGCTTGAACCTGTTCAAGGTATCCGAGGTCCAATGTGGCAAGGTGCTCATGGAGCTGTCCCAGAGGTCGGTCATCCGGTCGCTGTAAAACCATGACGTCACCTTGATCCTGCGCGTAGCCTTGAACTGCAGTTGCCCCAAGCCTGTCAGGAATTCGCAGTCGTTCCGTCCATCCCGGATGGGTGCATAGAGGCCCTTGACGGTCACCCGCTTGCCAACGAGTTCACTCAGTCCTGGAAGTGGGTCTTCTTTGGCTTCGTAGAGGTTCAGATCAATGACCGAGTTGGCCTCCACCTCCCCGATTTCGCCAAACACCTTCCAGCGCATCTCCACACGCTTCTGGTCGGAGCAGCCACTCAGTGTTACCCCCAGAAGGCAGGCGGTGATCGCGCAAGTGCGGGAAAGTGACACGACAGGCGGCGGTTTTTGCGGGAGGAGCATGTTGTGAATCTAGCTCCGGGGAAGGCTTGGTTGGCGGTGACGGGAAAACGGATGGTGCTGTCAGAAAGCGACGCCCAGGGCACCTAGATTGCAGAGATGGCCCACCGAAGCTCGCGACCGTCCTTCCCCCTCCTTGTCATGCTCCTGCTTGCCGCAGCCTCGGCCTTTGCCGACTCCACCTCCAGCCTTGCGCGATCCGCCCGTCGCGATTCCTTGTCTGAGCGCGTCCATCAAGCCGGCTCCGACCAGGCGGAATTTTCGATGGAGGGGAGGTGGTCCTCGCGGAAGGTCGAGTCCACCCTGACGCGCTTGTCCAAGCGAAAGCCCCTGGAAGTGGTTCCCAACGGGGAAAATCCCTGCACAGGAGATTCCTGGGAGATCCGACATTTCCCGGGAGGACTTTGGAGCCAAGGAGGGGGGCATAGCCTTTATGGGCGCACCTGGATCTTCGAAAACGGCTTTGAGACAGTTTTTGGCATCCGCGCGGAAATGGACACCGCGGCGTTGCTCAAGTCCTTCGGAAAGCCCCACGCGAAAGGGGGTGGACTCTTCCTGTATCTGACCGAGCCGCTGAAGGAGGGGGAAGAGCACGGAGCGGAAAGTCGCTGGAGGATCGGGATCTTCCATGACCAAGGCAAGGTGAAGACCCTTGTGTTGGTGGCGGAATTCGACGACTGCTGAACTCTCGGTCCAAGAAACGAAAAAGGGCGATCCGAAGACCGCCCCTCGTTTCACAGCTGGTTTCCCTCCGCGTTGGGCGGAGGGAGGCGTTCTCAGTATCCGCCGCCGAAGCCGCCGGAACGACCGCCGCCGCCGGAGCGACCGCCGCCGTAACCGCCGCCGCCGCCGGAACGACC
>ENA-UOWO01005825-UOWO01005825.1-activated-sludge-metagenome-genome-assembly--contig:-NODE-5825-length-12855-cov-10.641172_pt1 | contig 12855 bp, 16 predicted proteins | sample MGYA00238148_ERZ761564 | MGnify/ENA primary metagenome ERZ761564 (study PRJEB28885, sample SAMN05720194) | activated sludge metagenome | isolation source: Anaerobic digester | place: USA...
GAAATGTATAGAAGAAGTAACAAAATCTGTCTGGCGAAGTCAAGCGAAAACCGGCTGCAGAAATTCGGGCGGTATGATCGGTGATGAAAACGTTGGGATGTCGTACAGTGGGAATTTTCGATAGTAAAACCGGCACAGGACATGATCCGGAAGATATTCATCAGGGCCTGTGCCGGTCAAGACGGAAAAGGTTCATTTTAGAAAACAATCTTTTCTCCGGTTTTTTACTGACCGGTGACAATCACTTTGTACGTTCCGTAAATTCCCAGAATGTTTTTGGCATCCCAGTCAACGCTGTGCACGGTTTTGATCTTGCCGTTTTTCTTGGCGGTACTGATGCTGCAGTCGCCGTACGCAACCAGTCCCAGGATGCTGGTACACTGGGCTTCGCCGGTCTTGAGTGCCGCGCCGGTATTGCTGGTTGCCATCCCCGGCAGTTTTGTCGCCGTGTAGAGTCCGCCTATCGGTATCATGGTGGCGCACCCCATCAGCGCGATAACGGCAATGACCGCAATAAAAATTGAAAATTTTTTCATGGCACCTCCTTGAGAATTTAAGGTTTAAATTGAGTTAACCTCTTGTACGGATAGCTGTTTGTTAAACCAGACTCGGATAAATCAATCTTCCTAAAATTTACCACCATTCCTTTTGATATTCAAGAGTTTTACATGGAAATTTTACAAGGTTATAAATTTTTTATGGAGAAAAAAATTTCTTTGTGATGAAATGCCGTCCGGCTTTCCGCAAAAGAGCCGGAAGAAAAATCGTAGTAAGATGCACGTCATCCCGTAAATATAGAAAAAGATTATTTGATGCTTCCCGGACCCTGTCCCGGTTTTGCATCCATTTCTCCGGAGGGATAGGGTTTCAGAACAGATTTGAGAACGGAAACATCGTTTGTCTCGCCGGCCAACCAGATTTTTTCCCGTTCCGGAGACAAGATCACCGGCATGCGGTCATGCACGGGGAAAATGAACTCGTTGGCGGCCGTGGTGATAATTGTGCAGGTGCTGATTTCTTTTTTGTCCGGCGACAGCCATGTGTCGTAAAGTCCCGCAAACCCGAAGGGCCGTCCTGATTTCAGAAAATAATAAAACGGTATTTTCTTGTTGTCTTCTTTCTTCCACTCGTAAAAACCGTCGGCGACAATCAGGCAGCGCCTTTTTTTAAGCGCATCCTTAAAACTGGGTTTCCGGTCCACGGTTTCGGCGCGGGCGTTAATCAAGCCGTCGGCAGGGGAGGGATTCTTAGACCATGAAGGAATCAGGCCCCAGCGGAAGCAGACCAGCCGTTTCTTCCCGTGATCGTTGATGACGGCGGGGATGAGCTGGCCGGGCAGAACGTTCCAACTGGGCTGGTATTGGCAGAAGACCTCCTGAATATTGAAATGCTTCTGGATACTCTTCAAATCGGTGACCAGTGCAAATCGTCCGCACATACTTTTATCCTTAAGTTGCTTGCAGTCATACCGGCGCAGGCCGGAATCCAGTCAGTTAAAATTATACCAGATTTCCCGGCTGACCGTCCTTTTAAATTTGAGCGTCATTAAAACTCGGGCATCATCCCCATTCGCTCCGCTTCGGGGATAATTTCCAATCCCGATATACCGGGATTGGATAATTCCACCAACGCTTCGCGTGTCGTTTCTCTCGCGCTCAGCGGGTGTCATTACCACTTACGCTTTAATGAGCCTTGATTTTCCGACTCGCAGTGATCGGAAAATCTTAGAGCGAATTATCCCGCCACCTTTAGGTGGCAGGGACAAACTGCACTGCGTTTGTTTTTGGCGAGTCTTATTATTTTTCTTGACAATAGGACGAGCGTCCTATATACTGCTTTCCATGAAAAAAAGAATGGACATCCATGCGGTGGAGCAAAAATTTGCCGTATTTTTCAGAGAACAGAGAAGAATGCCCACCTATTCGGAAATGCTTCCGCTTCTGGGCGTCAAGGCCAAAAGCGCCGCCGAATACTGGACCAAGAAACTGCTGGCCAAAGGCGCTCTGGAAAAAGATGCCAAAGGATTTCTGAAGCCGGCGCATTGGTCTTTGAATCTTCCCCTGGTGGGCAATGTGGCGGCCGGCTTTCCCTCTCCTGCGGAAGAAGAACTGCGCGATACGATTTCTTTCGATGAATATCTGGTCAACAACCGGGCGTCGTCTTTTGTTCTCTCTGTGACCGGCGATTCCATGATCGGCGAAGGCATCAAGGAGAAAGATCTGGTGATTGTGGAGCGCGGCCGGGAACCGAAAAACGGGGATATCATTCTGGCGGAAGTGGACGGTCGCTGGACCATGAAGTATTTTCACAAAAAAGGGAAAAAAGTGACACTGGAAGCGGCCAACCCGAAGTATCCGCCGATTATTCCTCAGGAAGAATTACGTATCGCCGGCGTGATTACGGCAGTGGTGAGGAAGTACCACAAATGAGGTTTTGTCATAATCAAGATTGATAGAGGGAGATTAAAAATGATTCAACTTGGAATTAATCAATCAACATCTTTCAAAGGAAAGCCTGCGGCGGCAACGTCTCCGGCAATAAGAGTCGTTATGCCAATCTCAACAACGGATAAAAAGCCGAAACTCCTTACTCAACTTAGTCAGGCAATACGCTCCAGGCACTATAGCCGTAAAACCGAAGCGACCTATATTCACTGGATCAAGCGGTTCATCTTTTTCCATCATGTCCGGCATCCCAAAGACATGGCTGAGCCGGAAATCAATGCTTTTTTAACCCATTTGGCTGTCAAGGAACATGTCAGCGCGTCAACGCAAAATCAGGCATTATGCGCAATAATTTTTCTTTACAAGTATGTTTTAAACCGCAAAATTGGTGATATAGGAGAAGTTATCCGCGCGAAACAATCAAGGTATATCCCTGTGGTCATGACGAAAGATGAAGTCAAAGCTGTTGTCGGCAATCTCACGGGCGATAAAAAACTGATGATTTCTCTCATGTATGGAACCGGGTTGAGGTTAATGGAATGTTTGCGGCTACGTGTCCAGGACATTGATTTTGGTCGAAATGAGATTACGGTACGTGACGGTAAAGGAGCAAAAGACAGGATCACCATGCTTCCGGAATCATTGAAAGAACCTTTGCGTCAACATCTTGTAAAGGTTAAATCCGTTCACGAAAGTGACATAAAAGATGGTTGGGGCTACGTACAAATGCCTTATGCACTGGACAGAAAATATCCTAATGCGCCTCGTGACTGGCGTTGGCAGTGGGTGTTTCCGCAGGAAAAAAGATGGAAAAATACAAAAACCGGTGAACAAGGGCGCCATCACACGCATGAAACTCTTCTGCAAAAGGCAGTAAAAGAAGCGGTTATGAAATCGGGCATTGCCAAACGTATCGGTTGCCATACTTTTAGACATTCTTTTGCCACGCATCTCTTGGAAAACGGTTACGACATACGAACAATACAGGAACTTCTAGGCCATAAGGATATCAGTACGACCATGATTTATACCCATGTTTTAAGCAAAGGAGGCCATGGGGTAAGAAGTCCTTTTGACAGTCTTTAGCCGGTTTATACAGTCTGTATAAACCGGAATAAAAAACATATCAATCATGATTTAAACAGTTGAATTTATTTAATGATACTGATAATGTCCGAAATATAGAAAAACGATTTATACAGAAGGGAACTGTCTGTGTTTACAGAATTATACAGACTGTATAAACATTGTTGGGCTTCACGAACTGAGATAAGAAATGGATACCGACATACGTTATAGATTCATGAAAAAGGGAGAAGAGGAAAAAGTCTGTTCTCTTGTCGAAAAGGTATTCAATGAATTTGTAGCTCCTGATTATGGGACGGAAGGCATTAACGAGTTTTTCAAATTTGCTAATCCCCTTGCATTGGTTGAGCGTGCTGGCTCGGAACAAGTGGTTGTGGTTGCTGAGCAGGGACCTGATCTTGTCGGAGTGATTGAGATGCTCAAATGTGAGCACATAGCAATGCTCTTTGTAAGTAATCGTGGCAAGGGTATAGCAAAAGAACTTATCAGTAGAGCAGTAGAAGAATGCAGCAAGAGACGGGCAGAACTTATAAGAATATCGGTTAACTCTTCGCCCTTCGCGGAGCATATCTACTCTAAGATGGGCTTCAAACAAACCGGGCCTCCCCAGGAAAAGAACGGCATTAAATTTGTGCCAATGGCCCGTGATTTAGAATAAAAGCCCAACCAGGGCATGCAGGCCGACGCGCTGCCGCGCGCGGCTGATGCCCGCCGTTGTGAGTAAAATAAATTCATCGGCAATAGGAGCATTCTCTCCAAATGAAAATATCTCTCCATCTTCGCTTACCATGTGGATTGATGGAACGGGAATATAAGAAGAAAATTTATAAATTTTACCTCTGAACATAAACTTGTTATTAGCATTTGTAAGCTCTTTAAATGTTGGCATTATAATGTCTCCTTATTTTGAAAGGATAAAATATGTCTCCATACTTTAATTGTTTTAATTGCAACCATGTTTCACCAGACCCCAAAGACACAAGTAAATGCCCCCATTGTGGCTCCACAAGAGGAAGTATGATGCCTGATGATGAGTTTAATAGAAAACAAGACATTGGCGCAATCCACCTTATTAATCCAAGTACGGGTAAACCAGTTAAAAATAAAAAACATAAATAATCACAACAAGTCAGTAAAGCCGATCGGTGCTACGCACCTCCGGCTTACCTCTGCGTTGTGCTAAACAAGGTTTTATGAACAAAAAATTTCCAATTCTGGAATATGACTCAACCCGCATTGCTTTTATCGAGCCTTCAAAGGTCATCGCGCCCCTGGATATGCCTGAGTTTTGTGTAATCTGTTTTTTCAAGGATGCGATCGATAAGGTAGTAACCGAACACAATGCAAAGGTGTTGGTCACAGACTATTGGGAGGATGGGCCTCATCCAATTTATGAAATACAGTACTGTGATAAGAGATTGGCATTTTTTCACCCAGGTGTTGGTGCGCCACTGGCTGCAGGCCTGCTCGAAAAGGTCATCGCTTATGGTTGTCGGAAATTTATGGTCTGTGGCGGCTGCGGTGTTCTTGATAAACATATGACAGTTGGTAGCTTCCTGGTTGTATCCAGCGCAGTCCGCGACGAAGGCGTTTCATATCATTACCTGCCACCCAGTCGAGAAGTGTTTGCACAAGATTTGGCGGTAGAGGCTCTTACAAACACCTTGAGTAATATGAGTATTCCGCATCATATTGGAAAAACCTGGACGACCGATGCGCCTTTCCGAGAGACACCGGGTAGGATAGCCATGAGAAAAAACGAAGGCTGTCTAGCCGTAGAAATGGAAAGTGCAAGCATGCTGGCCGTTGCGCAATTTCGTGGTGTAACTTTAGGGCAGATATTATATGGCGGGGACGATTTGAGCTGCGTGGAATGGGATGAGCGTTCATGGCAATTAAGAGCCGCCATACGCGAGAAGCTTTTCTGGCTGTGCGCGGATGCTGTCTTGACTGTTTAATCAGCGGAAGAGAAGTAATTCGGAGGATTCAATGCTTCAGAAAGAAATGATCGGCCGCTTCAGGGAAGCTTGCAATGAGGAGGGACGAATTGTCGCGGCATTGATGTTCGGCTCCTTTGTTATCGGGGAGGGTGATACGTTCTCTGATATCGAATTCGCGGTGTTCATCCATGATGATTGTTTCCAGAGCTTCGAGCAGCGCTCGTGGCTTGATACAGTCAGTCCTGTTGCTGCTTATTTCCCGGATGACTTCGGCCACCACACAGCACTGTTTGCAAATGGCATTCGCGGTGAATTCCACTTCATGCGGGAGTCCGACATACCGATCATTTCCACCTGGCAAGGCTATGGGTGGTTCCCCTCGCTTGATGCGGCAGTTTTGTTGGATCGGTCTGGCGAACTGTCTAATTACGCGAGCGCCCTTGTCGGTGGCCCTCCGATGCGTGAAGGCGCGCCGCTTGTAGAAGGGCTCGCATTGAATCTCATCAGTCTGATGCTTTTTGGCGCCAATCTTCTAAATCGAGGAGAATATGCTCGTGCATGGGCTTTGCTCAGCAAAGCCCATGAAAACCTGCTCAAGTTGGTTCGCCTCCAGGAAGGGGCGACAGATCATTGGCCGACACCTTCGCGTGCCCTGGAGACGGACCTTTCCGAATCAGTCTATAAGCGCTATATGGCCTGTACAGCCAGCGCTGAGCCTGTGGAGCTATGCACTGCGTATCAAGAATCATGGAAATGGAGCCTCGAATTGTTCAAGAGTGTTGCCGAACCTCTGAAAATCGAGCTTCCGATAACTGTGTTTGGACAGATAAAAAAATTGCTCAATGATGCCGTGGCACCGCACAACAAGTAAATCCAGCGGACGCCGTACCGGCGCCGCTGATTTCTGACGTTAGCCCGAGAGAGACAAAGACGACGAAAGGAACCGCGTAGAATGCCGAGCAAGTCGTTAAACCGAAGCCTGCACGCCGCTAGAGCGACCAAGCAGGACGAGTTCTATACCCAGCTTTCCGACATCGAGAAGGAGCTTGTCCACTACAAGAGACACTTCAAGAACAAAACCGTCCTGTGCAACTGCGACGACCCGCGTGTAAGCAACTTTTTCAAGTATTTCCTGAACAATTTTGAGGTGCTTCATCTCAGGAAGCTGCTCACCACCTGCTACCAGAACGACAAGCCGGACCTGTTCAGCCAGCACAAGTCGCCCCACGGCATCTACTTCGAGTACAGCGGTGAGCAGAAGGTCCATCGTCTTCCGGACCCCGCAAAGATCACGCCGCGCGAACTCAGTCTAGACGGCGACTTTCGCAGCGAGGAATGCTTTAGCCTTCTCAAGCAAGCCGACATCGTCGTCACCAATCCGCCGTTTTCTCTGTTCAGGGAGTATGTGACGCAGCTTGTCGAGAGCGGCAAACGGTTTCTCTGTATCGGAAATCACAACGCGCTTACATACAAAGAGATTTTCACGCTGATCCGCGACGACAAGATCTGGCTCGGTTACTCACATCCTGTGGCGTTCATGGTTCCTGCTCATTATGAGATGCGAGAAGTCAGAAGCTGGAAAGACGACCAAGGGAATAACTGGCGCAGTTTGGGCAACGCCTGCTGGTTCACCAACCTTGATATCGCGAAGCGCCATGAAGACTTGCCGCTGTTTAAGAAGTTTGATCGGAAGTTGTATCCGAAGTACGACAACTACGACGCGGTAGAGGTGGCAAAGGTCCAAGACATTCCAGATGACTACAGCGGAGTCATGGGTGTGCCTGTAACATTCCTCGAAAAGCACAACCCCGATCAGTTTGAAATCGTCGGTCTGATTGCAGGAAACATCCGGGGACTCGCCGGCATTCCGTCATCGACGGGCAAAGACGGCCCGTACATCAACGGCAAACTCAAATACGGGCGAATACTGATTCGGAGGAAACGGTGAATATCCAACTCAAGCAAATCACAGTCAAAGAGTTATTCGACGGTTTCCTTGAGAAGCCCGCCGAGGGTGGCGTCGTCGGCTACGGCGGCAAGCTCGACATCCGCCCGCCGTATCAGCGGGAGTTCATTTACAAGGACAAACAGCGCGATGCTGTGATCGACACCGTCCGAAAGGATTTCCCGCTAAACGTAATGTATTGGGCGGTGAGAGAAGACGGCGGCTTTGAGGTGATTGACGGACAACAGCGGACGATTGCGGTCTGCCGGTATGTCAACGGCGACTTTTCCATCGGAGACATCTACTTCCACAATCTCCAGGACGATCAGCAGGCGCAGATTCTCAATTACAAGTGCATGATCTATTTCTGTTCGGGCACCGACAGCGAGAAGTTGGAATGGTTCAAGACAATAAACATCGCCGGGGAGAAGCTCACCGATCAGGAGTTACGCAACGCGGTCTATCACGGTCCATGGACAGCGGATGCCAAGCGGTATTTCAGCAAGACGGGTTGCCCAGCGTACGCTGTCGGCGACAAGTTCCTCAACGGTAGTCCGATCCGCCAGGAGTTTCTGGAGACGGCGATTGATTGGCTGTCTGAGGGCAAGATTGACAAATACATGTCGGATCACCAGCACGACGCGGACGCCAAGCCTCTTTGGGAGTATTTTCAGAAGGTGATTGATTGGGTGAAGGCAACGTTTCCCGACTATCGCCGCGAGATGAAGCACGTCGCGTGGGGACCGCTTTACAACAAGTTCAAGGACAAGAAGCAGGATGCCAAGAAACTGGCGAAGGAAGTCGCCAGGTTGATGGAAGATGACGAGGTGGGCAAGAAGTCCGGCATTTATCCGTATCTGCTGACGAAAGACGAGCGGTATCTGAACCTCCGGATGTTCTCGGATAAGGAGAAACGCGAGGCATACGAGCGGCAGAAGGGCAAGTGCGTGAAGTGCAGGAAGAAGTTCGGCATCGAAGAGATGGAAGCGGACCACATCAAACCATGGCACGAGGGCGGCAAGACCAACGCGGCCAACTGCCAGATGCTCTGCAAGGACGACAACCGACGAAAATCGGGGAAGTGAGAAGGGCTAACAAAGCGGTGGAACACTACGCCGCGAAGCGCGGCGAGGTTCACCGCTGACGTTGGCCGACAGGAGAACACACGACGGTGGATGATCTGACATTTTGGGAATCAGAGATACCCGCAACGGCAGCGACGGTAGAGGAAATCGATCATTTCGATGCTCGGGGAATGCAGCGGGTTTATGGTCGAGGAGACCACTTTGGCAGGCACCACTCGTTCAATATGGACATATGGATGGCACGGGACGGTCGTCTCCTGATGAGATGTTGGTCCCGGTGCGGAGACATAGACGAGCGCTCGTTCGAGATCACTGGAGTGGACACGGGCGGGAAACCCGAGTGGCGTGGCACTTCCCCGTTTGAGGAGTCCTGGATTCCGCAAGCAGTCCGCGCTGTCTATGATCGCTGGATTACCGAGGAGTTCTGACCAAAAAACTGGCCAACAAGTTATTGGTCTGCAAAGACAGCCATAATTCTGCTAAGGGAGTGTCAAAATGTATAGAGTAGATATTGAAAATAAAAAACTTATTGAGATTCCAGCTACGACATACAGTGAACTCAATCTTAGAGAACGTTTTGACATACAAGAGTGGATTGCAGGAACACCGGAAATACTTGGCGAGCCCCTTATGATAATATCTAAGGAGCTAATTTTGCCGTCTGGCCGCCGTCTTGACTTACTTGCGGTGGATAAAGATGGGGCATTAGTCGTAATTGAATTAAAGCGGGATAATTCCGGTTCAGATGTAGAGTGGCAGGCGATCAAATATGCCTCTTGCTGCTCCAGTTTTTCTCATGACGAAATCTATAAGTATTTTGCTGAATGTCTTGGCACAGATGGTGATGACGCTCAGGTCAAAATTGAAGGATTTATCAACTGTGAGCCTGAAGATTTAAACCAACGCCAAAGGATAATTTTAGTTGCCAAGGAATTCCACTCAGAGGTTATCTCTGCCGTGTTGTGGCTTCGTGAATCAGAAATAGATATCGAATGTGTACGGTTAACGCCCTATTTTGATCAGAAGGGCGAACTTTTTATTAATCCCGAAATAATTATTCCACTTCCTGAAGCAAAGGATTACATCCAAAAGAAGGAAAGCAAACAAAAGGAACAAAAGCAACCTGGAAAAAGCTCATTTTCATTAGAAAGATCAAATCTTGAGCCAGGTGAGTTAAAGAATAAAATTATTGAATCACTGACAAGACCAAGCGACCTGACTCCTCGCTTCCGAGCTTTTTTGGAAATAATTATCCAAGAAGATAGAACCTATAATCGCGATGAAGTAAAACAAGGTCTGTATGAGGCTGGTGTTGGAAACGATATCGGCCAATCTGGTCGCTATCTTAGCAACATCTCTCAGTTTTTGACTAAAAAATCAAATCCCCATCTTCGACAGGCGATAGAATTTGAAACAGGTGGCACCCATGGTGAGACAAAGGACAATTATCATGTCATTTCCGAACATCGTAATCTGATTCATCAGGCTTTGGAAGAGACAGCAAAAGAAATAACAAAAGAACCGTTGGCCAACAAGTTGGTCCAGCCGACCTCGTAAACTCGGCGGCTGACCATGCCGTTGAATCTTTGAATTGGAAAGAAACACATTACCAAACATAACGATATTGCAACATTGTAGGTGAATGAGATAAAAGTACGCATCAACCGGATGAACCTGAATCAGGTATTCCCGCCGGAATATTCTTCAATTCTCGCAATTTTATTCCTGTGGATTTAGTAATTTTCTTATAGAAATTTTGATATTCTAAATCGCTTAATCCTTCCTTTTTTAATGCTCCTGCAAGTGATTTTCCGTTTTCTATTATATCTCTAATTTTCTGCTCTATGATCTTCTTGCGAACATTATTTGCATATTCGATAATATCTTTAAGCTGAATATCTTTCGCGTTGATTGACATTTCGCCACTGCTCGAATCCTTCATCACCTGCATCACATCTTCCGGCAGCAACTTTTTTCTATCGGCAATCATCATGTTTTTAATGCCATAGCGAAGAATATTTTCCAGTTCGCGATAATTTCCGGGATAATTGTAGTTTTGAAGAACCGCAACCAATTGATCGTCAAAGGTTATTTCATCTGAAATCTGCAACCGTTGTTTGGCCTTGTGAAGACTACTGTCAATAACTAAATACGGATTTTTCGGCATACGGTCACGAAGAGGCGGCATATGGATAAAATCTGGATTGCCGAAGCGATATAGCAGGTCAGGCATGATTTTCCCATTCTTTATATCGTCTGGTTGAGCAGCTCCAATAAAGCGGCCTTCAATTTGTATTCGCTTTGTGCTGCCTATTGGAGTTATGAATTTCACATCCATGACTTTTAATATTTTAGCCTGTAGGTGCAAAGGCATCTTCCCTAGTTCATCCAAAAAAATAGTTCCTTTTCCAGCCTGTACTAATTTTCCAGTTTTTTTGCCGGTGGCTCCAGTGAAGGCACCTTTTGCATGGCCGAACAATTCAGACTCAAGAAGATTCTCCGGGATGGCCGCACAATTGATTTCCTCAAAAGGCAATTTGCGTCTTTCACTCATCAAATGGATCGCTCTGGCCATTGCCTGTTTGCCGGTGCCTGTTTCTCCAACGATTAGAATGTTATCACCCATTTGAGCATCATAATATAAATGCTGAAGCCAGTTTTTCTCAACGAAAGGGACAATAATACTATAACCTAAATCAGTTATTCCTGCCGCCAAAAGACAAAAGGAAGATAAAGCACTAGGGAATATTTCCTTATCCGTTCTAGCAATATATTTTTCCATATCCTCAAAACAGTGATGAATTAAGAATTGTTGAATATGTTCCTGCTTCCCTTGCTCTGCGGCAATAGGGATTAAATTTACGATAAATTCTTCATAAGGTTCTTTGTATTTTTCTTTTTCTAAAAACTTCAGGAGAGATTCTTTGTTGAATGCACGATCCTTCTTAATGGCGTTGATGACTTTTTCACATAAAACATCTACATTTTCTCTATTCATTTTCATTTCCGTACCCTTAATATGAATTATACTTTTTATTATAATTATTTATATTAATTTGTCAATAAGCAACCGAACACACTCAGCAGTAAAATAACCAATTGCATAATTATATCAATATCATCAGTAATTTTTATCTATTTGGCATGAATCACGCAATATAAAAAGCCAAATACGAAAAGGAGAATTGAAAATGCAAAATGAACTTGCCTACCATGATGTTTATTCCGTTGCATATGCCGATCTAAAAGGGATTCCTATCAGGATGATCAGGGAAGATAGGCGTGTTATCTTCCTGCTGCCGGATGAACCAAACACCTACCAAGTGTTGGGAGAATTTAATTCCAACCCGTCTCTCCCTCTGCTGAATTATATAACCCATTTGAAAAAAATTCGGGCGCAGATGATTGCTCTGCAACGTGCGTGAGGTTAATCATGACTATCATTGCACACCCGAAGCATTTAGCAGATTTGAGGAAATCAGGGCTTACAGACGAAACTATCTCGCGGGCTAAAATCGAGAGTATCAGGCCGGATAGAATTGGCAAAGAACTTGGTTATTCTCTACAGAACCTGGAATCCATGTATGGGATTCCATATGATGATCAATTCTCGCGCTACCGATGTTTCTATTTCGAAGGCACAACCGGCAGCAAGTATCTTCAAGTAAAAAATTCCGGAAACAGGCTCTATATCCCGCCGAACATCGTTCGTGACAAGCTACAGGATGCTGATGCAACGCTTTACATCACCGAAGGCGAAAAAAAGGCGCTGCGTGCCTGTCAGGAGGGTTTGCTCTGTGTCGGCCTATCAGGACTGTGGAACTGGAAGAACAAAGCTAAAGATGACCTTATCGATGATTTCAATCTGATTAATTTTAAGAACCGCATCGTCAAGCTCGTGCCAGACGATGACTGGCTGACGCCAAACAAACACGGTTACAAAAAAAATCTGCAAGCGGCGGTTTATCGTCTCGCGGGAAAATTGAAGCTGCGGGGCGCAAGGGTATTTATCGTAAATCTTGAAAAGGAAAATAAGAATGAAAACAGGAATGGATGATTTTTTAAACACTCACAGCGTCGAAGATTTTGCGTCACTGCCGGAAACAGAAGTCACAGATGAGGCTATTGCCCGAAATGGCAACAGGCAACCTTATTATATTGCCGACGACGGTTCCACCTATCGCTGGAAGGACACCAAAGACGGACGCTATCGGGTCAAGCTGGCCAATTTTGCCGCTATCATATCTGAAGAGACACGGGAAGATGACGGCGTGGAAGTAACTCATTCTTACAAAATAGCCAAGTAAGCGGCTACCCCCATCATAAGGCCACGATTTTCGCCTCTTTGGAGAAAT
>ENA-UOWO01005826-UOWO01005826.1-activated-sludge-metagenome-genome-assembly--contig:-NODE-5826-length-12855-cov-5.657969_pt1 | contig 12855 bp, 24 predicted proteins | sample MGYA00238148_ERZ761564 | MGnify/ENA primary metagenome ERZ761564 (study PRJEB28885, sample SAMN05720194) | activated sludge metagenome | isolation source: Anaerobic digester | place: USA...
AAAATAATTAAACCTGTAGATAATATAGGTAAGATTAGCGATTATGTTTTACATCACCACGAGAGATGGAATGGAAAAGGTTATCCACATAAATTAAAAGAAAAAGCAATACCTACAGGAGCTAGAATTCTTGCTGTTGCTGATACATTTGATTCTTTAGTCTCAAACAGACCTTATAGAAAAGCGCAAAGTATAGAATTTGCTTTACAAGTTTTATTTGAAGGAAGATCTATTGAATTTGACACAGAATTTGTCGAAATTCTTTACAAAATAATCAAAACTAATAGATTATTATAAAGTCGAGAGCATAATACTCTCGACTCTTTTATTTCAAACGCCAGCAACCACGATTCACTTTTTGGAATTGATCTAAATTATGATAGATCGATCCCCGAATACTTGCTTTTTTCGATTCATTATTCGCACTCATAACATGATATAACTCTTGCAGTTTCACTGGACCAGTTGACATTAACTCTTTTATATTGCAAATTTGAGTTTTTTGGCACCAAGACCATTTTCTTTTTTGAATGCGTCCAACCACTGTTTTTTGTTTACTGAACTGAATAACAATACCATCATTGTTTTCTGAAACAGACAGTGTTAATTCACCAGAATATGTACGTTTGAAGTTCATTTTAAGTCTCCTTTTTTGTAGTTAAACATTACACAGTGAGTTTTCATTCTTCCCATTCTCTTCTCTCTTCTCACTTTGTAACTACAGGAGACCTGTCATCAAATTTTCATTTAACACTTAAGTTAAATTACTTTTTATCTAACAAGTGCAAAGATGTAGTTTGATTTGAATTTGATATTCAAATCTGAAAGTAATAAATCAGCGTGCACTTATTTAGAACTTTCTCAGTACAAACACAATCTTTTGTTTTTTACTAACTAATGTACTATAATGCTACTGCTTTGACAGTCAGCATAGGAAGTTCTAAATGCTTTTTTGAATTTTAAACACCTCCTTGTTGAATTTTGAGCGTATATCGTATGTTTTTAAGTTTATTGCCAAATATTTTTATTCCTTTCCTTATTATATAAATCGATTCTTTATATTTTTCAGCCAAATATTTTTTCATATTTCGAACGAAAAGGAATTACATGTTTCTTAGGTACACAAACGCAAGTAGAATATGTTGTCAGTAAATTATTTTTCCTTAAATTTTCTTCAATCTTTTTTTTGCTATGAGCATATTCTGTTGTCAGCATATTACCGTACTTCTCTATAAAGACAAATTCTTCCATTCATCAAAGTCAATGTGTCTTTTTCTATATTAATAATTCCAATTTTATGGTTCTGAAAAGTACCGATTTTTTTCATTGTTTCAATACAAAATTTTGTTTCTTCAAGTTGTTTTGTAAATGTCATAATATTTTTTATAAAAAAACCTTTACATTTGCATTTTTATTTGTTATATTAAAAACATGAAAACAACAAGGATAGCAAACAGAGCCCGCGAAAATCGTATTATCATAAACGGTAATGACGAAACAGGAGGGTAATGTCCGCATCCTAATATAAAAATAAAATTTAGGATGCGGACCTTGAAGAAATTCAGGGTCCGTTTCTTTTTAGCTCTTTTAAATTTTGCCGGTATAACTCAATGGTAGAGTACCTGATTTGTAATCAGGCTGTTGGGGGTTCAAGTCCTCTTGCCGGCTTTAAATATTATGGCCCTATCGTCTAGTGGTAAGGACGCCGGGTTTTCAACCCGTTAACAGCAGTTCAATTCTGCTTAGGGCTATTTTGAAATTACAGGAGTGTAGCTCAGTTGGTAAGAGCATCTGTCTGATACACAGAAGGCCAGAGATTCAAGTTCTCTCACTCCTATTATAAACACAGGCTTGCAGCTCGACTGGTCCGAGCAGTACTCTTATAAGGTAAAGGTTGTGAGTTCGAATCTCACCAAGCCTATTTGAATAACTTAACAAAGGAGGACGTAATGGCATCCAAACAATAGCATCCCACCAGAGGATGCAGTAAGGAGTCATTATGTCACATCCGAGAAATCGGTTAGAACGTTTTGTCGTTGGGGATACCAAAGGCAAAAAACGAGGTTATCGTTATTGGAATGGATTTTATTTTGAAAAAGATCCAAAAGAAAGAGAAGAACGTTTGTTGATGGCGTCAAGAAAAAGACGAAATACAACTAAACTTTGTTCTTGTATTATGTGCGGTAATCAAAGAAAAGTTTATGGTTTATCTTTACAAGAAAGAAAACATAACGATAGTTTTTTAGAATTAGATTAGAAAAAATTTTGGGACCATAGCTCAATTGGAAGAGCACTGGCTTTGCAAGCCAGGGGTTGAGAGTTCAAGCCTCTCTGGCTCCATTTAGTTCTTTGAATTATAGATAGATACGCAAATTGGCAAGCGGACTGGCTGTTAACCAGTTGATTGGGGGTTCAAATCCCTTTCTATCTGAAAATTATGGAGCATTCGTCTAGTGGTTAGGATGCCAGACTGTCAATCTGACGACAGGGGTTCAATTCCCCTATGTTCCGTTTAATTTTATTGGTGGGTAGCTCAATTCGGCAGAGCCCGTGGCTGTTAACCACGTCGTTAGGGGTTCAAGTCCCTTCCCACCAGCCATTTATGCAGCGTTGGCCTAGAGGTTTGGGCACCATCCTTCCAAGTTGGTTTACGCGGGTTCGATCCCCACACGCTGCTTATTATTTATGAAAGTTTAATATGACATTTATAGAAGAATTTTTAGTTGAGTTGAATGCAAATTACGGATATACGCAAGCGAGTATTGAAAGAGCACTTGATCTTCAAATGGGTACATTAAGTACTGAAGATCCAAGTCCTGAGTTGATAGTTTTAATGAAGATTCTAAAAACGTATCCGTGGTTAATAGAAGTTGCAGATCAAAATTATGATGAATTTGAGTCAAAAAGAATTTTGGGTCACAATGCAGTTGATTTGCATGTGAATAAATTAGCAAACGAAAAACGCCTCTGTAATTCAGTTGAATAGAATATTTGATTACGAATCAAAAAGTCGCAGGTTTGACTCCTGCCAGGGGTACCAATATTATGCAGGTATAGCATAGAGGTCATGCACTTCCTTGCCAAGGAAGATCACACCAGTTCAAATCTGGTTACCTGCTTTTTATTTTTTGGAGAAATGGTGTTTTTTACTGAGAAAATAACGGATAATTTGTCTTTGAGTTTTTCGTCAAAAAATGGAATAGATTTTACAGCAAAAATTGAACAAGAAGTTATTCCATTGTTACTTACAAAAAAACAGATTGATTTAAGTATTGAGAAAATAAAGAAATTAGATCTTAGTAAATATTCGATTAGTTATATAAAAATGATTATTAGTGGATGTTTTGTGACAATAATGCAGAGACAATAATATATAATTTGTTAGGATTTTTATATCCCTGTAGCTCAACTGGATAGAGTACAAAACTTCTAATTTTGTTGTTGCAAGTTCGAGTCTTGCCAGGGATATTTTATGTCTATATGCCCTTTTTGTAAAAAAGAAATTTCAGGAAAAACTGCTGGTGGACATGTTGCACAGTGTAGAAGGAAAACTATACCTTACAAATGTCACGTGATAACTAAAGCAAAATGCGTTTTTTGTAATAAAGACATTACAAAGTCTAGATTAGAAAAACACAAAATAAACTGTGAAAAAAGGCACATGTCTTGTAAAGTCATACATGAAAAAGATAAATTCACGTGCACAATTTGTAATAAAGAATTTAAGAAGCAAAAAGCAACATTGTTTCATTATTGGATAATGCATACTGAAGAAGGTAAAAATTTTAGGTTAAATAAGAAAGTTATAAATCAAAATAGGGTTCATAAGAAGACTGGAAAAATTTGGAATAAAGGTTTGACAAAAACTTCTGATCCTCGTATTCAAACTATCGCAAACACAATAAGTCAAAGAATATTATCTGGAGAAAATCAGCCTTCTTTTAAAGGGAAAAAACATACTGAAGAAATTAGAACAATTTTATCACAAAAAAGAAAAAATTGGCTATCAAAAAACAAAGATAAACATAATTGGAAATATAAAGGCGAAAGTTATCCAGAGAAAATTTTCAGATTATGGTTAATTGAGCAAAAAATTGAGTTTGTAGCAGAATATACACCTGAAAATTTTGATAGGTTTTTTGCATTAGATTTTGCTATTGTAAAATCTAAAATAGGATTTGAAATAAATGGAGAGCAACATTATAATCGCAATGGAGAATTTACTCCTTATCACATAGAACGTCAAAAATATATTGAATCAAAAGGTTGGTATATAGTAAATATAAAAGCTTATGATGTTGTTAAAAAATTCAATCAAGTAAAAATTTATGTTTTAAAATTATTAGAAAATATCATTGAGAAAAATATATAATTACAAAACTCGACTCCTATTGTTTGGAGTTCTCATTTTTTTATGGAGGTTCTTGTGGGTAAACTTTATGTAGGTAATCTTCCGTTTCAAACTTCTGAAGATGAACTGAAAGTATTTTTTGAGAAGTATGGTCCTGTTGCTTCAGTGAAAATTATTCAGGATAGAGACACTGGAAGATCACGCGGTTTTGGTTTTGTTGAGATGGCTAATTCAGATAGTGCATTGTCTGCTAATAATACTTCTATGAATGGTCGTAGCATCACTGTGACTCCTGCTAGAGAAAGAGAAAACTCTCCAAGACGTTAACTAAAAACTAGTTTTGAAAAAATGTCAATGTTTTGTGTCTAGCTTGTTTTGTTTTTTCTTTAGAATTAAGATATGCAAACTTTCTTACCTTATTCTGATTTTGTTAAATCAGCAAAATGTTTAGATTATAAACGTTTGGGAAAACAAAGAGTAGAATGTAAGCAGATCTTAATTGCTCTTGAAGCTAGAAAACAAAATATTAAAAGGGGTTGGGTGAATCATCCAGTTGTGCTTCAATGGGAGTCTTATGAAGCAGCACTGAAAGAGTATATGAATGTTTGTATCCAAGAATGGATTGAACGAGGATACAATAATACTATGGCAATTAATGAAGTTGAGAGCGTTATTTATCCATCATGGTTAGGTGATGATAATTTTCATGCTTCTCATCGTAGTAATTTGCTAAGAAAGAAGTTTGATTATTATAAGCAGTTTGGTTGGACAGAGTCTATAGATTTAGAATACGTTTGGCCAACAAAATCGTAGGTAAGTATGATATTAAAATCTGTTTTGACAGCGTACGAAGAAAAGAAACAGCGAAACTGGGAAATGCTTTATTTTGCTGTAGATCTTCATGGTACTGTTATTGAAAGATACACAGGCAATGAGATTAAAGATTATCCTTTTGCGAAAGAAGTTTTACAAAAGCTTTCAAAAATTCCAGATATCACATTGATTCTTTTCACTTCGACTTATGAAAAAGATCTTGCACCTTTTTTTGCATGGTGTTTGCAAAATGATATTGTTTTTAAGTATTTGAATGCAAATCCCGAGTGTAAAAGTAGTAAAACTGGAGATTTTTCGAAGAAATTTTATTTTAATGTTTTGTTTGACGATCGTGCAGGTTTTGAACCTGAAACTGATTGGCTTATCTTAAATTCATTCTTTGACAGTCTAGTTAATTCTAAACATAATCTCTAAGGAAGTAAAATGGATACTAATGATCTTCAAAAGAGTGTGAACGATGTTTTCGTAGATGCCTTTGGACACAGTTCATTACGTGAAAGACATGCTGATATTCTTAATGAAGCCATTGAGCTTACAAGAAGCGTCGATATCAGAGGTTTGAAAGAAGAGACAGGAGATCTTCTATGTTCTGCGATTCAATCGTGTTCTGAAAATGGATGGACTGTTGAAGAAGTTATTTTTGAAACTCTATCAAAAATAAATAGACGAAAAAAGCAATACCATACACTTGGAAGAAAACGTAGAGTTGCAATATATGGGGGAGCATTTGATATGATCCATAATGGTCATATTAGTGTTTCTAAAATTGTTTTGAATCATAGTAGTGATTATGATGAAGTATGGATTACTCCTTGTTTTCAGCATCTATACGGCAAAAAACTTACTGATGCACAACATCGTTTAGAGATGTGTAGAATTGCTGCAAAAGCAGATGCACGCATAAAGGTCTTTGACTATGAAATAAAAAATGAGTTCCAAGGCGAAACTTATCATTTCATGAAAAAACTGATGAATGATGCAGAATTCAAAGACAGATACTCTTTCAGTTTGATTATTGGTCTTGATAATGCAAACACTATAGAGCAATGGTCGAATTATGAAGATTTATTAAAAATGGTGCCCTTTGTTGTAGTAAAGCGTCAAGCTGTGGAATTTAAAGCTGACTGGTGCTTGCAAGCTCCTCATAGATATCTTGATCCTGATGATCCTCCTGTGTGTATTTCTTCTACTTATTTACGCGATCTTGTAAGACAGCATAAACTTACTGAAGAACAATATGTTGAAATAAGAAAGTATATGGATATGAATGTTTATGAGTATGCTTTAAATAATAATTTGTATTGATTCATTTGCTTAACTATGATAATTTCATAGTTAAGTTTTAAACTTTAGATATCTAGCATATAAAGAAGCTATGTTTTTCTTAATAAGATCATGTTCTTCAATATTTTCGATATCCTTCTCATCAAAAAGATCACATTTTTCGTTATCATCCATTAATGTAGAGCAACCAAAGCATTGATTTTCCCAATGATCATCTAGTTCTGTTGCACTTTTTTCATCACGCTTGATCATCAAACAAATTTTAGGGTAGTTATAATTTAGAACTTCATCGCCAAAACAATAGAATAATTGACCTATCTTCATATTTTTAAATAACATTGTTGACATTTTTTGTAATTTAAACAGTTGATTTGTGAAATGTACAATCTGATGTGTTGGATATTTCATTACAACAACAAATTGTTTGTTCTTCTTCAATCTCTTTAGAACCAAATAACATTGAAAATTTGTTATTGCTTCGAGGAGTTTCTGTACTTAAAGATTCAAATTTATGATCTTCAAACCCATTTAAGAGTACAGTTAGTTTGAAAGTTTGTGCTAAATGTGTAGGTATTTTATAACCCAAAAACGAGATACCAAAAGGCGAGACAGAAAAATCTAAAATTCTGCCTAAATGAATATGTGTTGGTTTGTTGTGTAAGGGAGAATCAATACAAAATACTGTATTGTTGAAAGCTAAACTTATTTCGTTATGTGAATCTTTCACTTCTAATTTTCGATTACATCTTGGACAACAGTTCCAATTTGTAAGTTTAAAAAAATGTTCGTCTAAAGAAGTTTGTCCAAAACGTTTGTCTGCGACTAATTCGCCTCTACTTCCTATCCAATTACATGATGTACATTTCATGTTTTAATTTTAAATTTTTTTTGATCAAGTTTCTATTTTTAATAACTTGAAATAGCAATAGGTTCGTTGATTGATTGAGAAAGAGTTTTTGTAGTTTCGTTGCTATTGAACCAAAACAAAAGTTTTTGTTCATAAACTTGAAAGCAAATTGGTGTACATGCTGAAATCGTTTTATATTGGCGTAAAGCTCGTTTTACTAGTCGTTTTTTAAATGGTATTAACTTTTGTTCTAGAGAATCGTCGAGGAGCGCGCCTGTGAAGCAACAAGATGTTTTAAATGAAGAAACGCTAATATCTTTTACATTATTAATCTCTGTCATTTTATCTCTTTAGGGAATCTAATATCAATTAATTTTAAATTAAAGACAATGATAAACACAATGCAAAATTTTGTTTTCAGTGGATAGATTTTTCTATACTTTATATCTTTTTTTCTTTTTTTTTAGGAGGTATTTATGTCAGAAGAAGATGATGTTTATAAGATTCTTTTCGATGATGATTTTGATGAAGATGAAAAACAGTTTGGAACAACAGAAGATGGTTTGTGTTTTGATTCTGAAGAACATTTTGATGACGAAGAATCTCGAGAGTAATAAAAAACACTTGTTGGTATTTTAGTTGTACGTTTATTATCTGTTGGTGGTTTAAAAAAATAGTACGATATAAAGATAGTTTTAGATATAAATAGTTAGAAAAGGACCAACAGTGAGTAAAAAAATTTGGTATAATTTTGGGAGTTTTGTTCCTAAAACAACAAAAACTTCGTTAGCAGCAATGCAAAAAGCAAATCTTTCTTGGGAAGTCGAATCACGAAAAATTCAAATTGTAGATGGACAGATTATAGATGGAAAAATTGCAATAGTAAGAAAAGATACAAATCAACCTTTAGGTATAGTAACATCAACATATAAAAGTATTCAAAATACACAAGTTTTTTCGTTTCTAGATCATATAGTTCAACGAGGTGATGCTACATTTTATGCTGCTGGTTATATAGGCAAAGGCGAAAAAATTTGGTTGCTTTTAAAATTAAACAAAGATATTTTGCTTCCTTCAAATGACACGATTCAAAAATTCATTTTATTTTCAAATGCCCATGATGGAAGAGGTGCAATTAGAGCGTATTTTTTTCCCTTACGTTCAAAAACTGAGACAGCATTAAATATTTCTTTCGGAAAAAGAGTTGAACAGGGGATTCAAATGCGTCATGTAGGGAACGTTAAAACAAGAATAGATGAAGCTTCGAAGATCTTCAAATTATCAGAAGTTTTTTATGAAAAATTTGAAGATGCAGTGTGCAATTTATATAAATCAAAGTTTAATACAAAAAAAGTAGATTTATTTCTTTCGAATAGTTTTGAAAATTATAGTTTTGATTCTACAAGAACTAAAAACACTTTTGAAAAAATAAAAACACAATACGAAAAAGAAATTACTACATTCCCATCATCAACAGATTCTGCTTGGGCATGGTTCAATTCTATTGTTAATTTTATAGATTATGAAAGGCAATCAAAAGGTAAAGATAATTTAGAAAGAATCTCAAATCATCTTGAGTCTTTATTTTGGGGGAGCGCATTACTTCTTAAACAGAAAGCTTGGAATTCAGTTTCCACATTAATTAAATTATGAGAAAATATTTTTATAGAGACGGTGATCAAATAAAGAAATATGTTTATTGTACAAGGGGATGTCAAGAAGCATACAAGCAAAACGATATAGGTAACTCTATTCTTAAAGTGAATAACAATACTTTTATTTGTTCGAAGTGTGCGAAAGTTTTAAGAATTCAAAGTGATCTTAGTAAGATGGTAATAGATCAAACACAAACAGTAGTATTTGAGCCAGTTCCATCTATTACATCTTCTTTCGTCAATGAAACTATGCCAGAAATGACAGACAGTAAAACGCAAGATATCTCAGAAACTGAGTTATCTTCTTTAGAAACTGATGTAGAATTAAAACTATATAATAGCACTTTTGAATCAACAGACAAACAAGATATGTCAAAAACTACTTTGCAATCGACTGTTTATAATCCAGAAATATCAGAGCTTGAATCTGAATTAGAAACAGAAAAAGGAACACCTGTTGAATCTGTTTTAAATACTTTTACTTTACAACAACAAACTAAAGAAGAAAACAATAATGAAAATGATTTTTTTGTTTTTGTCTTAAAATGCAAAGACGAGACATTCTATGTTGGTGCTACATCAAATATAGAAAAAGCAATAAAGTACCATAATCAAGGCTGCGGTTCGAGTCATACAAAACCCAAAGAAAGAAGACCTGTTTCATTGATTGAATTTCAAAAAACAACAACGAGTGAAGCAAAAAATGTAAAAGATTCTCTCAGTAAAAAATATGGTATTCGGGGTAAAGATGAAATGCAAACAATGTGATTTACCTTTATCTATATACAATGTCGATGATAATTTTTGGTTTGAGGATAAACAAACATTTGTTTTTGTTTGTCCAGTATGTGCAAGTAAATCTGAGTTAATTTCGAATATTTTTGAGCATAAACATATAACAAAACCATATTTAGAAATGTTAATTGTTGATTCTGAGAACAAAGAAAAACAATTAGACTATATGCCTCAGTATCAAAAACATCTTGTTCTAACACATTTATGTTCTTGCACTCATTGCAGTTCTGTTTTAGAAAGTATGCGTCTAATCAAGATTTCTAACGAAATAGAATTTAATAGAAACATTTACAACTTTTTTATAATGCAAGCAATTGATGTTTCAAAAAAATTATCTAATGAAGAAGTGAAGATCAATGGTACGGGAATTAAGTCTTTTAAATTTTGTAATCAAGAGTTTTTTGTCTCTAAAAAACATTTGTTTTATGAATGTAAAAAAGACAATGCAAAACTTTTATGCTATGTCATAGAACATGATTGTACAAATATTGGAATGGTTTCTTTTTTAAAACATAGTGATTTTCTTATTTTAGATAAGATTTGGTTAAAATCAGAAGAGCGTTTAGAAAAAGAAAAAAGGTTTTTGAAAAATATAAAAACAGGAAATATGAAAGTTCTTATAGATTTAGTTACAAAAGAAAGTAATTTTCTATAGTTTTTATCTATATCCTCTTTTAAAGTCTTGACAAAAAAACTTTAAGGAGGAATAAAATGGGTATTAAACAAAAAATCATGTTTGATGCAGGAGTAGCAACACCAAAAGATCTGTATGAAATTAATGATCAGGGTGGACGCTTAACGAGTGTACCGTTAACACCTGGACATATTGTTGAAACTGTGAATATGGTTTTCACTTACAATATGGGTGTTATTGGTGGTCAGAAAGAAAAGAACCTGAGCATTGCTGATGGTGAAAGAAGACCTGGTTCAAGGAGATGAATGTTCTTTTAAACGACCCAATTTCTATACTCGTAAATTCTGCTAAACTTGTCATTGAGTCTGATGGTCGAGGCACAATTCAATTTACTGTCCTCGACCAACCTGTTTGTTTAAATATAGATTCAACAGATTATGTTTATGATATAGAAATAGCAGTTAATGATAGGGTTAGATTAATAGAAACTTATGGTGCATTGGCTATGAATTCTGAGGGAGTCGTTAAAGAAATCATACCTGACAGAACAGAAGATAGAATTAAAGTTTTGTTTGATGTAATTTTACCAGATCAGACTTTAACTAATGTTGAAGCACATGTTCAATCAAATGTAATTTCTGTTATGGATGAAGTGCCTTTAAGTAAAGTTGAAAAAATATGAAAAAAAACATAAAGAAAATCGCAGAAGAACTTCATGCAATGAATGATTCTGATTTTGAATCTTTTATTGCTGAACAAATTTTGTCTTCTAAATCTAGCCATATTGAAGAACCATGTTTTTCTTTATCAAATAGCTCAATGACTCTTGATGTTTGGAAAAAGAAAAGTAATTATGAAGTTGTAAAATCTGTCTTGCCAGGAACAAAAACTTCTGAAAAAGATTTTACAAAAACAATGAAGAAAAAAGAATTACTTGAAGAGATAATAAAAATAGTTGATAGTTTTTTAGAGTAAATGAATTTAAGATTAAATCATATTATTGAGAAAAGTAAAGTCCAAGGTCCTGGTGAACGTTTTACTGTATGGGTACAGGGCTGTAGTATTCATTGCAAAAACTGCATAAATATTGACACTTGGGATTTTTCTGCTGGATATCTTCAAGATATTGACTCTCTTGCATCACAAATCATAAAATCAGATCTTAGTTTGACAATTACTGGTGGAGAGCCTTTAGATCAATTTGATTCTGTTTTAGAGCTAACAAAAAGAGTTTTTGCATACAAAGATATTTTTTTATGTTCAGGTTATTCGTATGACATAATTTCGTCAAAATATAAAGAGATTTTATCTTCTATCGACTTTCTTTGTTCAGGACCTTTTGACATTGACAAAAAATGTGAATCTCAATGGAAAGGTTCAAGTAATCAAGAAGTTATTTATCTCACAGAACGAGGTTCAAAGCTTTTCTCATTACCTATCTATAAACGAGAGTATCGTATTAATAAACATACGGGCGAAACTCTTATTACAGGTTTTAGCATTTAGTTTTCTAAAGTATTTATTTAAACACTCTTGGTTATGGAAATAACTGAAGTACGTGTCTCTCCTTCTAACGACAAAAAAGTCAAAGCTTTTGTAAGCATAACTTTTGACGACATGCTTGTCATTCACGGGATTAAGGTTTTAGATGGAGTAAAAGGTATTTTTGTAGCAATGCCTTCTAAACGATCTGGAGAAAAATTTAAGGATTTAGTACATCCGCTTAATACAGAGTTTAGAAAAACAATTCAAGAAAAAATTTTAATTGAATATGAGAAAATTTCAAAGGAGATAATACATGAATGATTTATTTTTGTTTGCGAATGAAATCAAAAAAACTGCAAGACAACTTGTAGCTGAAGTTGAGAATCCTGAACAAGATCCAAAAGATGAAATTCTTATTGATGATAAAGAAAAGAAGAGAATAGGAAAAGAAATTCAAGCTTATGTAACATTCATTAGGAAGTTTTTACAACCTAAGGGTAATGATAAAATTTTTGCAAAACTAAATCCGCTTTTTGATAATCCAAGATTGAAAAAAGCAAGAAATGCAATTTTACTTACTCTAGAACAAGGAAAAAAAGACGAACAGGTAGTTCCTAGAGATGTTGCTCAAACAATTATGGATCTTAAAAGAATTTTGATGAGATATACTGCTGTTGATAGATATCCAGCTGTAAAACTTTTAAAAGAGATTTTAAACTTTGGTGTTGTCAATGGTATTCCTGCATTCAAACGTCTTTTGACTACTGAACGTAGATTATATAACACTTTTGGTACGCAAGGCACGCTCGAGAAAGAAAAAAAAGATCAACAAAAATAATAACTTTTTGCTAAAGTTACAAAGACAACGGGTTTAATTCTAAACCCGTTTTTTGTTTTTATAATTCGAGCTTTATAGTTGGCATTATTGTTTAGGTCTTAAGATATAATAACATCTTAAGGAGAGATATAT
>ENA-UOWO01005827-UOWO01005827.1-activated-sludge-metagenome-genome-assembly--contig:-NODE-5827-length-12855-cov-5.178906_pt1 | contig 12855 bp, 8 predicted proteins | sample MGYA00238148_ERZ761564 | MGnify/ENA primary metagenome ERZ761564 (study PRJEB28885, sample SAMN05720194) | activated sludge metagenome | isolation source: Anaerobic digester | place: USA...
CCTGGCTCGAATTTGTGGATTCGGACGCATGGTCGGACTGGCTCGAGGCCTTCGACCAGGCCATCGACGGTGCGACTGAGGTCGAGTGGCTGGTCTCGGAAACCGAACGCGCCGCGCTCCTGGCCCGGCCTTCCACGTCCGCCCTCACCCTCGAACGCGCCAACGGGTTCATCGATCGCTGGAACCGATCTCTGACCTACTGGCAGGCTGGCATCTTCCAACTCGAGGACGTCCCACCCGGACAGAGCACCGACTTCATCGCCTTCGACGAGTGGGCGGCGGTGGCCGAACAGGCCGAGGGCGCCGAGGACCTGGCCGTCGCGGACGGTTTCGAAGATTCGTTCGTGGGTCTCCAAACCATGATCGATCGGGCTCAACGCCAGTTCACCGAGCCCAACCAGGGCGTCTGCGCCACCGTGCGCCTGAGCATCGACCAGGATGCCGTCCTGACCCGCGATGCCTTCACCGCGTCACTCGAGTTGATCAACCGGTCGGATCAGGACATGACGCAACTCCGCGTCGACCTCGCCGTCCAGGACGACACAGGCGCGCCGGTGACCGACCGGTTCGTGATTCGGCCGCCCGCACTCGAAGGTGTGGACAACGTCGATGGCACCGGGCGGGTGGTGGCCAACACCATAGGGCGGGCCGCCTGGACGATCCTGCCCACGTCCGACGCCGCCCCGGATCGGCCACGCGTCTATTTCGTGGCAGGCGCCCTGACCTATTCGCAGGAGGGCACCGAGGTGCGGGTGCCGCTCGCCCCCACCCCGATCACCGTCCATCCCAGTCCCAGCCTCTTCCTCCACTACTTCCACCAGCGCGATGTGCTGGCCGACGATCCATTCACGGACGCCATCGAGCCGAGTGTGCCGTATTCGCTGGCCGTGATGGTCCAAAACCGGGGCGCGGGCGAAGCGCGCAACTTCCGCATCACCTCCGCCCAGCCGAAGATCGTCGACAATGAGAAGGGACTGCTCATCAACTTCGAGATTCTCGCCACCGAAGTGGCCGGGCGCAGCCTCAGCCCGTCGCTGACGGCCGACTTCGGCGCCATCCCGCCCAGGGGCCTGGCAATCGGGCGCTGGCTGCTCCGGTCCTCGCTGCAGGGTCTCTTCATTGACTACGAGGCCCGCTTCGAGCATGTGGATGGCCTGGGCGAACCGCGGCTCTCGCTGATCGAGGGCGTCGCAATCCACGAACTGATTCGCATCGTGCACGCCCGCGGCGCGGTCGACGACGGCCTGCCGGACATGCTGGTCAACGATTTCGCGGATGATCTCGATCTGCCCGACACGCTCTACCTGAGCAGCGGCGCCGTCCACCCTGTCAGCGTCATCCGCCAGGTCACGGTTGACGGCCAGCCCGACGGCGACGACCTGAGCATCGAGATCTCGGCCATTGTGCCTGCTGGTTGGGTCTATCTGCGGCTGCCCGACCCCGCCAACGGCCAGCACACTCTGACCCGGATCGCTCGTCCGGACGGCTCCGAGATCGTCATCGGCGACAACGCCTGGATCACCGACCGCACGTTCGTCGGCGGCGGGCATCGCCCTGTCTATGAACACACGCTGCACATCCTCGATGATGCGAGTCCGGGTGCCTACACGCTCACCTACGCCCCGGCGCCGGACCTCGACCTTGTCCCGCCGGCCAGCCTCGTGTCCGCTCTGCCCGCGGACAGTTACGCGAGCATCCCCGTCGCCTGGAGCGGCTCGGACAACCCGGGCGGCAGCGGCCTCGATTCCTTCAACCTCTTTGTGGCGGTCAATGACGGCCCATTCGAACCTTGGTTGACTCGGACGCGCCGGACCGGCGCCCTCTACTCGGGCGCATTCGGCAACCGCTACGCATTCCACAGCGTCGCCACCGATGTCGCCGGCAACACCGAGGACGCCCCCGTTGCGCCGGATGCCACAACCACGGTAACCCTGCGGAACACCGCCCCCACCTTGAGCGTGCCCGGCGAAATCGCGGTCTCCGAAGGTGAGACAGTCGTCGCCGCCGCTTCGGCAACCGATCCGGATCTGCCGCCCGACCTTCTGACCTTCCGCCTCGTCGGCCCCGCGCCGCCCGGGGTGACGATCGACGCCACAACCGGTGCGCTGCGCTGGATCACCAGCGAAGCCGACGGCCCCGGCCGCTACGAGTTGACTGTCCAGGTCAGCGACAACGGCACACCGCCGCTGAGCGCGACCCAACCGCTTGTCATCCAAGTGGGCGAGGTCAATGAACCTCCCGCACTTGCGCCGCTCGCGGACGCCACAGTCGACGAAGGCCGAATCCTGCGCTTCACCGCCGAGGCCCGCGACCCGGATCGGCCTGCGAACCGCCTGGTCTTCCGGCTCGATCCAGGGGCACCGCTTGGAGCCGCGATTGAACCGGCCACGGGCCTGTTCACATGGCAGCCGGGCCCCGCCCAGGGACCGTCCACCAACCGGATGACAGTGACGGTCACGGACGATGGCGCGCCGCCGCTCAGCGACAGCCAGTCCTTCACAGTGGTGGTCAACGACACGCTCAGCGATTTCATCGTGTCGCTCGGGCGCACGAATCTGCTGGCCGGCGAGGCCGGCTCGGTCCCCGTGCGCCTCGATGCCCGCGCTGATGTGCGACAGCTTGCGTTCGATCTGCGAATCGACGGAGGCCGGTTGCAGGGTCTCCGACTGACGCCTCGCCCGGACGCTGTGGCAGGCTCGAGTTTTCTATCAGTCGGACCCGGTCAATGGCGCTGCCAACTCGAGGCGGCCGAGGGCCGTCCGTTCTCTGGTTTGACGACGCTCGGCGACCTCGCTTTTGCGACCGCGTCCGACTCTCCATCGACCGCCGTCACCCTGGGCCTCGGCGCCCTCGAGGCAGTCCGATCGAGTGGACAAGTCATCCGCCATGGTTGGGGACAGGACGGAAGAGTGCTCGTGATCGGCGAACAGCCCATCCTCGAAGTGAGTCCCCAGACGGAACTCCCGCTGGTGCTCTACGGACGTCCCGGACGCACCTACGAGATTCGGTCGACGACCGATCTTGCGGGCGGCGCACCGTGGCGTCCGACCGGGCGCCTGCTTCTCGAGGGCCGTTTCAAGCTGATCGGTCGCCCCCTGCCCGAGGAGGCCAATGCGTTTCACAGGGCTGTCGAATTGCCCGCCGCGTCGCTCGTGCTCGAAATCCTGCGGACAGCCGAAGGGCCGCTGGCGCTGCGCCTGTTCGCGCCAGCCGGCGCCGAGGTGATCCTCGAATCGGCGGCGGGGTGGACACCCGAGGCCGTCTGGACCGAGGAAGGGCGCTTCGTGCTCGAGTCGGGCTTCAGGCAATTCCCGGTCGACACGGGCGCGGCGTCCCGATTCTATCGCGCTCGAATCGAATAGTCGCGTTTTGCGATCTCGACATGGAAAGCGCGCTGAGGCGCACGCCTGCCCGCGCCAAGCGAAGCGCGGCAGGCAGGCACTCCGGGGCGTTCGCCACGCGGGACGCGCTCGAGGTTGCGCAGCGCCCCGGAGCGCCGCCTTGCCTTTCAAACCCGCATAGCAGACATCATGCGCGACCGGACCGCCCTGTGCACTGACGGGAGGCGAACCAGGCGGGTTAGCGCCCGCGCCGCGCCATGGCGGCCTCGATCTCGTCGGCTTCGAGCGGGATGGTGCTCATCAGGTCGATGTTGCTCTCCTCGCCGATCACAATCGTGTTCTCGAGGCGGACGCCGAGGTTTTCCTCGCGGATGTAGATTCCCGGCTCGACGGTCATCACCCAACCCGGTTGCATCGGTTCGGTGGTGAACCCGACGTCGTGCACATCCAGTCCGATCGGATGGCCGACGCCGTGCATGAAGTACCGCCGATAGGCCGGATTCGCCGCATCCTGCTGCCGGATTTGCCGCATGGTCAGGAGGCCGACATCCACCAACTCCTTCTCGATCATCTGCTCCGCTTCCTTTTGCCACTCCTTCACCCGCTTGCCCGGCACGAGCCCCTGGACGCAGCGGCGGAAGACGCGCAGCACCGCATTGTAAATCTGCCGCTGGCGCCTTGAGAACCGACCGCTGACCGGAATCGTGCGTGTCAGGTCCGAGTTGTAGTTGGCGTATCCGGCGGCGACATCGAGCAGCAGCAACTCGCCGGCGCGGCACTGGGCCGAGTTCTCGAGGTAATGGAGCACGCAGGCGTTGCCGCCCGTCGCAATGATCGGCGGATAGGCGAAGTTCCCGTTTCGCCGGATGAACTCGTGGGCGAATTCCGCCTCGACTTCCGTCTCGGTCACGCCGGGTTTGACAAACCTCAGCACCCGCCGAACGCCCTGCTCGGTGATCTCGGAGGCCTTCCGGATGATCTCGATCTCGGGCGGCGACTTGACGATGCGGAGCCGGTGCATCAGCCGCGCCAGCCGCTGGTAATTGTGGAGCGGATACCGCCGCCGGCAATCGGCCACGAAACGCGCCTCGCGCGTCTCGACCTCGATGACCGCGCGCTTGTGCTCGTTCGAGTTCAGGTACACGTGCTCGCTCTCGCACATGAGCCGGTGAAAGCGCTTGGGAAACTCGGACAGCCAGTGCACCTGGTCGATGCCCGAAAGCTCGCGCGCCTCCTCCTTGCTCAGCTTGTGCCCCTCCCACGTCTCGAGCAGCGGATTCGACTCCCGCACAAACAGCATCTCCCGCTCCTTGACGTCATCCGCGTCCGGGCAGAGCAGCAGGAGGCTCTCCTCCTGTTCAATGCCGCTGAGATAGAAGAGGTCCGAGTTCGCGCGCAGCGGGATGGTGCCGTCGGCATTGGTCGGCAGCACGTCGTTGGCGTTGACAATGGCAATCGAATTCGGCTGCAGCAGCCCCGTGAGGCGCCCGCGATTCGACACAAACAACTGGGGATCGGGAGGCGTGTAACGCATGGTCTTGAGTCAGTTGAGATTCACGTCCGGTGACTCTGCGCGCAGCGGGAGACAGAAACAAGCCCAAGTGCGGCGGTGCCGAACAGGGGGCGCAGAGAGTGGCACACCCCGACCGTGCACGGACGGAGTGCGAGACACGGGGGCGAAGAGCCACGGAACGTGGACCAATGCGGCCTCAGGGCACCTGTCGAATCCGGAAGTAACGTCCCGTCACATCCACGTCAAACTCTTGAACGATCACCTCGTCGTCCGCCGTGAATGCCGTGCCGACTTGGCTCCAGGCGCGCGTGTCCGCCGAGCTTTCGAGAACGTATTCCTGCCCCAGAACCACGTGTTGTGTCACCCTGACTTTGCTGACGCCGATTTCAAGCCACGGCTCGAACGGCGGAGAGGCAATCCATATGGTCGGGACGCTCGTGTACCCGATTCCAGCGTCGGTCATTGTGATCGCCGTGACAACTCCGTCCGTTATCGAGGCGGTCGCAGTGGCGCCGCTTCCGCCGCCTCCCACGATCTTGACCAGCGGAGCCTCGGTGTAACCGCAACCCCTGTCCGTAATGGTGGCCCCGACGACGAACCCGCCCACCACAGTCGCGGTCGCATGGGCCCCGTGCGGGACGCACACCTCAGTCAGCGTCGCCTGTATCTTCAATCCTGAACCGTACACGCGTCCGTCCGCCCCGCGGCCGACCATGAAATCGACCGTGTTCCCAGGAGCCAGGCTCAATGTGTTGGTGTATCCCGTGGCGGTGCGGGGCGGAAGGAATTGGCCGAACAGTTCGCTGCCATTCACCACAACGTGGTAGTCTGTATCTCCGGACCGATCGCCGTCCAGGTAGCACCGAACAGCACTCTCGAGACGATAGAGGCCGCCCCCCTCGGCGGGAACCGTGAACCGAATCACGCTGTAGTTCTGGGCAGTGCCTTCGTACCCGGCCTCGAACCAGACCGTTCCCGGCGGAAAGACGCCCTGGCCTGAATCGTGAACGGCCGTGTTCGTCGTCGGATTGCAGCCGACCATCGGGATGGTGCGGGCATTGAACCACAACACCTGGACGGGCACTCCGTTCTCGACCGTGTAGGTCTCACGAACCGTCAGCAGGGAGAATGCCCCGGCGATGCCGGGCTTCCACCCGTAACTCCAGGCGCCGTTGGGATTCGCAGCCACTGGCGAGAAATCACGAGACAGATCATAGACCCGAGACGACTGCCCATGGCCGCTGACTCCGAGGCCAATGCAAACAAGCAACAGGCAAACCAAGCCACCTTTTTGAGTCGAGTTCATAGTCTCGAGAGTGCCAAGTCGTTCAATGCGCATTGCATTCTGGACCTGTGCTATGCGGATTTCAGTTGGCAGCAATCGCACCGAATGACCTGCCAGTCAATCTCGAAGTCGTCACAAAACGGCTGCCCCTCCCGTTTGGCCCGGACACTCGACACGCGTCGAGAGGAGGTGTGTCCGGGCCGACCCCGGGGGAGGAGGAGTCTATCAGGCGCGTTCGGACGGGCGATGCTGCTCGCAAATCCAGGTGTGGGCCTGGTCGGCCACTTTGGCGAGCAGCAGCAGGTCGTCGCGCCCGAAGCTCTCGGTGGTTTTCCACTGATCGCCGTCCTTGTAGAGGCGGCACAGCGAGACGCTGTAGCGGGTGGTGTCGCCAAACGTGTTCTCCCAGATTGCCGCCTTGATCGCGCCGAGGCGGATGGTCTGGGCCGGTCTGTTGTTGCCGGAAGCGGCCTGCGGGGCCGGGTTGTTCGGCACTTGCGATTTGGTCATGTTCATGTCGTTCCTCCTTGATGCGGCGGGCGGGGAAGGCCCGAACGCGGTATCCAACACAGCGCACGCGCGCTGTGCTTCCGCAGTTGCATGAAAGACGCTCCCCGGCGCGCCGTGCCGGTAAGATATGCACCGGGCACGTGTCGTCAAGGGACGCCCTGCCCGGACGCCGTCCGCCCGGCATCCCCGCGGAATCCGCCGGAGCGGCCCCCGACTGAATGATCGAGGCCCGGCGCGGATGGTCTTTTGGAGTTGGCAAACGGCCGGAGCGCCTTTCCAATCACGCCCATGAAATCACAGACCGACTATCTCTGGTTCGAGGTGCCCAAACGCCGCGGGTATCTCAGGATCACGGACCAGGTCGAGGCGCTGGTGGGCAGGAGTGGAGTGCAGGAGGGTCTGTGCCTCGTCAATGCCATGCATATCACCGCCAGCGTCTACATCAACGATGCCGAGGATGGACTGCTCCACGACTACGATGTCTGGCTCGAACAGTTGGCGCCGCACGCCCCGACGGACCAGTACCATCACAATCGCACCGGCGAAGACAACGCCGACGCCCATCTCAAGCGCCAGGTGATGGGCCGCGAAGTCGTGGTGGCGATCACCCAGGGCAAGCTCGATCTGGGCCCTTGGGAACAGATATTCTACGGCGAGTTCGACGGCCGGCGGCGCAAACGCGTCCTTGTCAAAATCATCGGCGAATAGCCTGCGATGGATCGCTGGCGGACGGCCCGTGCTCCGTTTCGATCGGCGGGGCGTGACTCTCCGGGGCTAATCCAGTCCGTTCTCTTCGCTGCTCTCCCACTTGGGATAGACCTCGGGCGGGACTTCGCCGCGGCGGATCAGTTCCTGCAGATCGCGGATGATGGTGCGGCGGGCGACCCTGAATCGGCGGGCCAGGCTCGAAATGTTCGGCCGCCCCTCGATGTCGGCAAGCATCCGCCGGATTTCGGTTTGGCGGCTGAGGCGATCGGTCGACCGGCTCAACAACTCCTCGACATCGACGCGCTTCGACCTTTCGAGGGCTTCGAACTGACGCACGATTTCCGACTCCCCACACTGCTCGATGGCGATCTGGATCGTGCGCCGCAGTTCATCCAGATCGATCGGTTTGGGCAGGCAGTAATGCGCCCGCCGCGGACCCTGCAGGGCCTCGATCTGCTGTTGGACTTCGAGGGCGCCTGACACCACGACGATCGGCACGTACGGCAGCAGTTCCTTGAGTTCGGGCAGAAAATCGAGTCCGAGTTCGCCCCGCGCCAGCACATGATCGAGGAGGATGACGTCCGGACGCTGCTTGGAAACGCAGGTGAGGGCCGCTGATCCCGTCTTGGCCCGGGTCAGGTCATAGTCGGACAACGCCTCTTCATAGATTTCGTACTGCAGATCGTCGTCTTCGATTACCAGGATGCGCTTCCGGGTCATGGGTTCCCAGACAGAATGGTCAAAGCCATGCCCCAAGGCAAGCCTGCAACAGCGACCGTCTGCAGAAGCGATTCTCATTTGGGGGTGCCTTGACATCGGGACTTCCTTTCCAAAGACTGCCTGTTTTATGGCCGAACCGAAAACGAACGAGTTGATGGAGAAGATCGTCTCCCTGTGCAAGCGCCGCGGTTTCATTTTTCAGTCGTCTGAAATCTACGGCGGCATCAACGGCTTTTGGGACTACGGACCGCTGGGGGCCGATCTCAAACGCAACGTCCGCGACGCCTGGTGGCGGACGATGGTTCAACAGCGCGACGATGTCGTGGGCCTCGACGCGACCATCATCATGCACCCGGACATCTGGAAGGCCTCCGGGCACGTCGACACGTTCAGTGATCCAATGTGCGATTGCCTTCTGACGCGAAAGCGGTTCCGGGCGGACCAGGTCGACCCTCAGAGCGGCGATGTGCACCGTTATGCCGGCGCCTTCGGCGGCGGCTGGCTCGAAGCTGCGGCCCAGGCCGGAGTCAAAGACGTCCCCGAAACGTTCGTGGGCGGGTACCGGACGCTGACCGTGGACGAGGCGGCACGCCTCCTGGATGCGGTGAAGGGCGCCGGGCTCAATCCGGCCTGGCACGTCGACGCACCGTTCTCCGTGCTCATCCCTGCCGGCAAGCACCCCGAGTACGCGAACAAGGTGGGACGCGCCTTTTATGCGGCGCGCGGGCTGAGCAATCCGGTCCTGATTCTGGCAGGCACCGAATCGGTCCGGGACTCGATGCGCTACAACCCAGAGAACGGCGCGGAACTGACCGAGCCGCGCCCGTTCAACCTGATGCTCCAGACGTGCGTGGGGCCGGTCCAGAGCGCGGAGAACGTGGCGTACCTGCGCCCGGAGACCGCCCAGGCGATCTTCGCCCAGTTCAAGAATGTCCTCGAGACATCGAGGCAACGGGTGCCGTTCGGCATTGCCCAGGTCGGCAAGGCCTTTCGCAACGAGGTCACGCCGCGGAATTTCACCTTCCGATCCCGCGAGTTCGAGCAGATGGAACTCGAATTTTTCATCCGGCCCGACGAGGCCATCGAGGCGATTTGCGGGCATGTTGCCCGGGTGGAGGACGGGGCCTGGCAGGGCGAGCCACAGCCGGACTGGGGCTGGGAAGTCTGGCACAAGTACTGGGTCGAGCAGCGCATCCGGTTCTACGAATCGGTCGGCCTGCCGCGCGCCTCGCTCGAAGAATACTGGCAGAAGCCCGAGGAACTGGCCCACTACGCGCGGGCCACGGTGGACCTGCTCTACCAGTTCCCGTTCGGAGCCCAGGAACTCGAAGGCATCGCCGCGCGCAGCGATTTCGATCTCTCACAGCACCAGCGATTCGCCGGCAAGCCCATGACGGTGTTCGACGAGGAGTTGAAGGCCGCATGGACGAGGCTGGATCAGAATCGAAAGGACGACCTGTGGCGGCGCTACTTCGAGGGGCGGCGCAACTACCTGTCGAGGACCGGGATCGAGGCCGAGAAGGGGGCCAGCCAGGCGCGCCTCGAAGCCGATGCCCTGGCCAAGGGCTGGTACGTCCCTCATGTGATCGAGCCGTCCGCGGGTGTGGACCGCCTGATCCTCGCCCTAATCTCCCATGCCTTCACGGAACTCGAGAGCGTCGACGACAAGGGCAAGAAGGAAACGCGCCTGATCATGCGCTTCCACCCCCGCGTGGCCCCCATCAAGGTGGGGGTCTTCCCCCTCCTCAAGAACAAGCCGGACCTGGTCCGCACCGCCCGCGCGGTCCGCGACCTCCTGCGTCCGCATCTGATGGTCTTTTACGACGAAGCGGGATCGATCGGACGCCGCTATGCGCGCCAGGACGAAGCGGGCACGCCGTTCGGCGTCACGGTCGATTTCGACACGCTCGGCGAGGGGGGGCCCGAACTCCGGGACACCGTGACGGTGCGCGAGCGGGACACGGGGCAGCAGGTGCGGGTGAAGATCGACGCCCTCCTGCCCTGGCTCCTCGAGCGGGTGCGATAGACACGGCGGCGCGCCGGGCCCGGAGTCTCGAGCTTGCGGGCCGCCGGCGGACCCCTCTTCCATTGCCATGACACCGGAACAACTGGCCAAGGCGAAGGCGCTCGGTTTCTCGGACAAACAACTGGCCTTCCTGACCGGACGGTCCGAGGACGACCTGCGCGCCATGCGCGCCCGGCTTGGCCTGGTCCCAAGCTATCGGCTGGTGGACACGTGCGCGGCGGAGTTCGAGGCCCACACACCCTATTACTACTCGACGTATGACCGCGGCGACGACGAGGTCAAGCCCTCGGATCGGCGCAAGGTGATGATCCTGGGCGGGGGGCCGAACCGCATCGGCCAGGGCATCGAGTTCGACTACTGCTGCGTCCACGCTGCCTTCGCGCTCAAGGAGGACGGATTCGAGACCGTGATGGTCAACTCGAATCCGGAGACCGTCTCGACCGACTACGACACGAGCGACCGCCTCTTCTTCGAACCGCTCACGCTCGAAGACGTCCTCCATATCTACCGCCGCGAACGCTGCTGGGGCGCCATCGCCCAGTTCGGCGGGCAGACCCCCCTCAACCTGGCCCTCGATCTCGAGCGGAACGGCGTCAACGTGCTGGGCACCTCGCCCAGCAGCATCGAGATCGCGGAAGATCGCGAGTTGTTCGCCGCCATGCTCCAGAAGCTGGACATCCCGCAGCCCCCCAACGGCATCGCCACCAACGAGACGGAGGCCCTCCGGGCGGCCCAAAGGCTCGGCTATCCTGTCCTGGTCCGGCCCTCTTTCGTCCTCGGCGGACGCGCCATGCAAATCGTCTTTTCGGATGCCGAACTGCAGCACTACATGCGGTTCGCCGTCGAGGCGTCGCCCCAACGCCCCGTGCTCGTCGACAAATTCCTCGAAGACGCCACGGAAGTGGACGTCGATTGCATCGCCGATGTCGGTCAATTCCCTTCCCCGGACCACGGGCACGTGGTGATGGGGGGCATGATCGAACACATCGAGTTCGCCGGCGTGCACTCGGGCGACGCGGCCATGGTTCTGCCGCCGCACGGGTTGACCGACGCCTCGATGCGGACAATCCGCGCGCACACGCACGCGATGGCGCGCGAACTCAAGGTCGTGGGCCTGATGAACGTCCAGTACGCCGTCAAAGGCGAGCGCGTCTATGTGCTCGAAGTCAATCCTCGAGCCTCCCGAACCGTGCCCTTTGTGAGCAAGGCCATCGGCGTGCCACTGGCCAAGTTGGCCGCCCGTGTCATGGCCGGACGCACTCTGGCCGACCTCGGATTCACTGCCGAAACCTGGCCGGACCATTGGGCCGTCAAGGAGTCTGTCTTCCCCTTCAACCGGTTCCGCGGGCAGGACATCCTCCTCTCCCCGGAGATGCGGTCCACGGGCGAGGTAATGGGTTTGGATGCCGATCTGGGCGTCGCCTACGCAAAGTCCCAAATGGCCGCCGGCACGCCCTTGCCGCTGGGCGGACGCGTCTTCTTCAGCGTGAACGATGCCGACAAACCGCACGCCGCCGCTGTCGCCCGAGGCTTCGCCGAGCTGGGATTCGAGTTGGTGTCCACCCCCGGAACAGCACAGGTGCTGGCGGCGGCGGGCGTCAAGGTTCAGCCCATCTTCAAGCTGCAGGAAGGCCGTCCAAACGCCCTCGACCTCCTCAAGAACCGCGAGATTCAACTCGTCGTGAACACCCCGTCCGGCCAAGCCCCGCGATCGGATGAAGTCCGAATCCGCACCACCGCCGTCTACACCGGCACCCCGATCATGACCACCTTGAGCGGCGCGCGCGCGGCGATCCTGGGCATCGCGGCCCTCAAACGCCGCGGCTGCGGAGTCAAAGCCCTCCAGGAATACGCCTGAAACCCCCGCCGCCCCTCGACCGGGCCCGAACCTGGGCGGACCCGCTCAATCGAGCGGGCGGATTCGCGCATTCCGAATCTGGACCCGCGCGTCGTCGCGGCTCAACTCCTGAAACCCGATGTGTCCCCGGCGCGGGCGGAGGCGCAATGGGGGGGCGTCCTCGCCGTTGTGCCGCTTCGCCGACGAGGTCTGGGCGTCGAGATTGACATCCAGAATCTGCTCCCCGTTGAGGATGACGCGGATGCGCGGGCCGCGACAGTTGATCTGGTAGCGGTTCCAATCGGTGGGTCGATAGCACTGGCGCCGCGGTGCGACCGCGCGGTAGAGGCCCCCGGTCAACTCCGACGGGGTGGCCTCCGGGTTGTAACGGAGGTCAACCATCTGCAATTCCAAACCGTCGAAGGCCGGGTCGCCAATCAGGGGGGCGCGCAACGCGCAGCCGCTGTTGCCGCGCTCGCCCAGTTTGAACTCATAATCGAGTTCGAAGTCCCCGTACTCGGCTTCGCTGATCAGCCATGTTCCGCGCGATCCCGTGTTGCTCAAGACACCCCCGCTCACCCGCCACTCGGCGTCAGCCGGAGGCGGATTGCGCAGATCGGCCCAGTGACGCACCAGCCAGCCCCGCGGCACGCCATCCTCGGGGAACAACGGCCTCCACCCGGCGGACACGTCGGCGGTGCGGCAGCCGGCCACGACGAAGGCGGCGATCAGGCTGAGTGCGAATCGAAGGTGATGGGGCCGAGTCATCGAGTGGGAACAATTGCGCTTTCTCACCGCAGTGGTCCGCATTGTTGGGTCTTCGCCTTCACGGTGGTCACAATTCCACGGAAAACATGGGGCCCGGGGAAGCGTCAGGGCGCCGCGGCCGCTTCCACTTCCTCGGTCTCGAGAAAG
>ENA-UOWO01005828-UOWO01005828.1-activated-sludge-metagenome-genome-assembly--contig:-NODE-5828-length-12855-cov-4.132812_pt1 | contig 12855 bp, 12 predicted proteins | sample MGYA00238148_ERZ761564 | MGnify/ENA primary metagenome ERZ761564 (study PRJEB28885, sample SAMN05720194) | activated sludge metagenome | isolation source: Anaerobic digester | place: USA...
AGGCAGTGGCAGGAGAAGCAGAGGTACCATTTTATAGTATGGCGGGAAGTGAATTTATGGAAATGTTGGTGGGGGTAGGGGCGTCGCGGGTTCGTGATCTTTTTGGAACAGCTAAAAAAGCGGGGAAAGCAATTATCTTTATTGATGAAATTGATGCCATTGGCCGAATTAGAGGGGGAATTGATGGAGGTCATGGCGAAAGAGAACAAACATTAAATCAAATTTTAGTAGAAATGGATGGATTTGAGGCTAATACGGCAGTGGTGGTGTTGGCAGCGACCAATAGAGGGGATTTGTTGGATCCGGCATTGCTCAGACCGGGGAGATTTGACCGAAGGGTAGTATTGGAATTACCTGATTTGGAGGCAAGAGTTGAAATTTTGGCAATTCATGCCAAGGGTAAACCATTTGTGGATGAAGTTAATTGGGATATGGTGGCTAAGTCAACGGTGGGATTTTCGGGAGCGGATTTGGAAAATATGCTAAATGAAGCGGCAATTGGAGCGGCGAGAAATAATAAGGAGAAAATCGATATGAAAGATATTGATGAGGCATCATTGAAAGTAAAATTGGGGGCAGAAAAAAGGAGAACTCAGAGTGATGAGGATAAATTAATGACGGCTTATCATGAGGCGGGACATGCGATTGTAAATTATGTGGAAGATCTGGACCCGGTGTCAAAAATTTCGATCATTTCACGGGGGATGGCATTGGGATTTACTTTGGTACCGCCCCAAAAAGACATTATTCATCAAACAAAAAGTAAGTTGATTAAACAAATGGCGATGGCGATGGGGGGGCGGGCAGCAGAGGAGCTTATTTTTGGAGATATTACCACCGGGGCGGCAAGTGATATTTCGCATGCTACCGGTATTGCTAGAGATATGGTGGTGGAATGGGGAATGTCGGAATTAGGTCCGGTTAATTTGGGTCCACAGGTTGATGTGAATGATTTTGGTAAAGCTTATATGGAACCGGCAAAAATTTCGGACTCGATGCAGGCAAAAGTGGATGAGGAAATTAAAAAATTAGTTAATCAGTCGATTGATGAGGCGAGAAAAGTGCTGAAGAAGAACAAAACCAAATTGGAAAAACTGGCAAAAATATTGGTGGAAAAGGAAAGTTTGGGACAGGAAGAGTTTGAGGAGCTGATGAAGTAGCTTGTCAGCTATTCAGCTTATCAGTTTTTCAGATTAAAACCTCTTTGTCCCGACTAAAGTCGGGACGCCCGCCTGCAGAAGCTATCGCTTCAGCGATTGCGGGCAGGTCTCCCCTTGATCCCGCAGTAGCGGGATAAATTCCGGGGAGCAATTCTAAAACTTGCGGAGAAAATTTGGTATAATTCCATATATGGGGGCAGAAAATTCTCCGGGTATTCAAAATTTTAGTGGTGAAAATTTATCAAGGAGTTTTGGTTTAGAAGAAAAGTTTAGGAGAGGTGGTGCTATAGGTGGAAAACAGGATAAAGAAAGTAGAGTAAGGGCAAACGTTGAGGTGTCAAGAATTTTGAACACAAGTTTTAGTGTGGGAAATGTGGCGGAAACTCAGATTGATGCAATCACAAACTACGACAGTGTTCCTCATATGATTGAAATCGTTAATAATGCTGCTTTAACAGATCGAGTTCGTGAGAATGCAAAAAATGCTTTATATGAGGTTGGGTTAGCTTTGAGTCAAAATAAAGGTGTTTTTGAAGCGGCAACAAAAGGAGAAGAGGAGTTAAAGAAAATACTTCCATCAAATTTGTACGAAATACAACCGTATATTTTGTCTTCTTATTTAACTAATGGTAAAGGCGATAAGGAAGGTCAGGAATTGGTTGGTGAAATGATGGAATTGTTTAAATTAAAGAGAAGAGCTGATGAAAATCCAGGTTATTATCAAACTGATTTTGAAGAAAAGGCAAAAGACTTATTTACTAAAATACTTGATAAGCGTGATGATGCTTCTCCGGAAGATGAAAAAAATGGGAATGTTGGTAGGTGGGAGACGATGATGGGGTATATAAAGGGGGCTGATGATAGAACTGGGAGAAGGCCGGTGGTGACAGATGATGGGGATCGGAGGTCTCGGAGAAGAGAAGAATTACCAGAAGAAGCGATTCGGGGTGGGAAAAAGGAGGAAAGTGAAGAAGGTGATGATTTATCGAGAAAAGAAGGTTCTACTAGATCTTGGGAGTTGGATCCTAGCCATATGGCTGATGCAATGAAGTTTATGGCAGGTGATATGAGATGGTCTGATTGGACGCCGCCGGAGTGGTTTAAAAAATTGGAGAAAGAAAATCCAGAAGAGGCTTATAGGATTAGTGTGATGGTGATGATGAATGAGGTGGCGGCTGGGGTAAATTATGCAGGTAAGAATCTTGATAAGATTGTTGGGAATGATGGTATTTTTGCTTTTACTCATGAGCACATGTCAAAGTTGTTCAATGAGGATTTTAAAATGGTAATGAGTAAGATGTTGCATGATTTATGTGAACCAGCAGATGTAGATCAGAATGGTAGGGTATGTTTAAGATATAAGGAAGTGGTAAAGAGGGATAGTAAGGGTAGAGAGTATAGAACTATAGATGATAAAGTGTGGCAAAATATTAGACATATTAAGCATTATGAGGACGAATTGGCTAAATTCTTAGCAGAGAGAAATGGAAGGGGTGAGCCTAATTATATGGATAGAATGAATGCTTATACGGCTTGGAATATGTTTTATGGATTTGGTGACTCGAGTGTGGCGGATAGAATGAGAATATTACCAACCATTACTGGAGTTGTTAATGATGCCATAAGAACTTTGAATCCGGAATATAAGGCATTGGCTAAATGGCAGATATTGAAGTCGGGACAATTGAAAGAAGATGATAGTCTGTTTGATGCGGAATATTTTAGTGGTCCGTTGGCTGATTATGTATTGATGATTATGAAAATAGAGAGAGATTTGGGTAGGCCAATTGATGGTAAAGAAACATTGAGAGATAAGATTATAAGAGGAAAAATGCCGCTTTTGGCAAATAAAACTTTTTATGGTTTTTTGGATTTTGTGCATGGAGGTAGGGATCTGTTTAAAGGTGGTTATATTAAACCAGAGGATGACCCAATGGGTGATCGAGAAGAGAAGTTTTATGATAGAAAAACTGGTTCAAATGAAAAGGTAACTTTAGCCGGGTTATTAATGGATTATGGTCGTTACGATGGGTCTGGGAAATTTATAAAGAATGGAAGTGGGAGAGAATTTAATTTTGGTAATGAAACGAATACATTTATGAATGAGTTTAGAGATATGATGGAGGCGGCGATATTGGTTTATAACTGTACGACTGGAAAGGCTGAGGTGAAAGACCCGGCAGTTTGGGCTAGGACATTGAAGGATAAGTTGGGTATGGTGAATGGGATTGAAATTAACGGAACTAGGGCTTTGTCTTACTCGAAGGATCCGGAATTATGGAGGGATTGTATTATTGGTACTTTTGGGGCAGATATGGATAGGCTGTCTTCGGATTATGTTAGGTTAAAGGTTGATGTTCCAAAAGGAGCAACGGCACCACCAGCTTATAATTTGTATGTTAATAATTTTTTTACGAAGGTTTTGAGGCTTAGTGGTAACGATGTTAACTTGAATGAAGTAATGAGAAAACTAGGGGTGAGCTTAGGTAAAGGAGAAAGTCCGGAGGGTTTTGTGGCTACAGTACGAAATGGAGCTCAGTGGGTAGCTGATGGGACGAGAACTAGAAATTTAATTAATAGACAATCAAATTCATATGATCGTGATTTATCTAGAAGGCCTAGTGATATTCAATTAATAATTGATGGTTTTAAGGGGATTAATGAAAAAAGTTTAGATAGTCAGACAGCTATTATTTATAGGAATCTTGGTAGGGCGATTAATTCTAATGACGCTGAGGTGATGAAGAGGCTTTGGGAAGAGCTAAAAAAGAGGGTTTAAAAGAAAGTTATTTACGGTTTACTAGTTTATTAATACCTGTGATTGCGTAATTCCACCATTTACTTCCTTTTCCAGAACCTGCAAAATCATCGGCTGCTTGTGTGCCTGTGCGTCCGGTGGCTTTAGCAAAGTTTCCGATTGGTTTGAAGCCTTCACTGATAGAAGTGCCAATAGCAGTGCCGTAGGGTGAGGGTTTGAGCTTGAAGATGGCTTCGGGAACTAGTTTGGGTAATTTGGCGAGTAGGGCTAAACCAGCAAGACCGATACCAGCGGAAACAACTTGAGCTACGCCGCCATTAAAACCTGAAGTATAAAGCGAAATCTGTGAAGGGATCCACATGTCGTTAGTGGAAACGGTTTTGGCTATGTAGTTAATAAAAACAAGGACAATACTGACGATGGGGAAAACGAGAAGATCGGAAAGAAGATCAATGACCCAAGTGCCAAAATTCATTTTGGAACTGGGGAAGGCACCAAGGCCGATTTGAATTGGAGAGATGATGATTTTGAAGACGACACTGATGTAAGATTTGAGCATACCAAAATAGAGTTTCATGAGCCAGATGGTGACTAATATGGAAATAATAATGGGAATTAAAACCCAACCTAGAAGACCGCCAAGTATGTCACCAACGGCGAAGCCAACGTTTGATCCGATATCTGATCCAACTACACCCACGAGCCCGTTCATAGCTCCACCAAGAAGAACACCAAGGAATATTTGACCAATGAGTTCACCTAAAACAAAACTGTATCCTCCAGGGATGGCGTTCATGGTAAGTTGGTAAATGCCGTAAAAATTCATTTCTGATAATATGCTCATATTACTGGTGTGGATTCCCATTTGGTTACCAACCCAGGTGTAAAGTACTTTTGCGACATTGGAAATTTGGCTAAGTACTGGTAGACCTGAACCGGTACCGACATCACTCCAACCATAGGTGAAGAGATCCTGACTTAGAGGGGTGCCTTTAGCACTGAAGAAAAAAGAGAGGACTATCATATAAATAACTTTACTGAGATCAATGAGAAGGCCGGCAATGGCATAGGAAAAGGTAACCAGAATTAGGCTGATGATAATTTTGGGAATACTGTTTTGAATGTTAACGACGGTTTGGGGGTTAATTTTTACCCGGAGCATAATCATAATACCGACAATGACAAAAAAAATGGAAATGAGAATATAAACTACATTTCTGAGGACTTTCCACAAAGGAAGGATGGGTTGAAGTGAGTTAAAACCAGTAGCAGCGTAGGTGGGTTTGCCTAAAAAACTGTCTTTAGCTTGAGCGATATATTCGACTCCAGAGACTGGTTGGTTGTAAAGTGAAGCTACTAGGTTGGTGGCAGTGCCTAAAACACCGCCGGGAATAAAGGCTTGAGTTTTGATAGATCCATCTTCGTTGATGGGAATACCGCCGCCGGTTAGTGAGCCTAAAAGAACGAGAGCGTTACTGGTCATGGCCTGTTGTGACCAAGATCCAAGATTAGGTTTACCATTAGAGATGGCATCCTGTTGGGCTTTAATTTCTTTACCGAGTTCTTTAGCGGCTGAATTTAGGTCTGGGGTAGGGGTGGTGGTTTGAGCAATTATAGTTTTGACAGAAAAGATGACGGTTAAAATGATTAAGAAAATTGTGGTTAATTTGGTGAAAGTTAAATTTTTGGGAAAAAAATGGGTGTCGCGGCGATTTAACTGGTGTAATATTTGCTTAAGGGTCATAAGTTATCTTTTTTATTTTAGCAAAAAGTAGTAAGTAAATCAGTAAATTATTTTTAAACCGGGTTTTTACAATAGAGATTTTTGGGGTGACCGATTTTTTCGTATTTGATGTTTTCGGCACTATTAACTGAAGGGATAGTATGGTTGTCACATTTAACTTCGACTGAGGGACCACAAAAAGACCGAGCATATTCGGAGAGGAAAAGTTTTTTGGTATTGGCGTCGACCATGATTATGCCGGCGGTGGCTTGAACGGCTTTGGATAAATTGGGTCTTTTGCCGATATCACTACATCTAAAAACTTGGCAGTTGGCAGTATTACAAATGGAATTGGCCAGGGCGGCGGTGCGGATATAAGCGTAAGTGCGAGCGGCGATGGCTTGGGCTTTGAGGGCTTCCATACCTTTTTTGCCCCATTCATCGGACATTTCTCCTAGAGCGGTGAGGTAAATTTCGAAATTGAGGGAAATAGTTTGGCCGCTGGAACATTTGGCGTCGGCGCGGTCAATTCTGACTTTGATATTTTTGGTGGTGTCGATTTTGGAGAAAGCGATGTCGCCATAATAGAATTTGAGGATTTCTTCGTAGGTTTTGCCTGATTTGGCCATACCATAGGCGCCGTATTGACTCATACCGCGGCAATGGCTTTTGATACCGTTGCATTTTTGATTGTAAGTACAGTGACGGGAGCCGTCGAGTGAGGGATCCATTTCGACTAACGGGGTATTTTCGTCACGTTCAGGGGATTCGTCGTCGTCCCAGCTGTCCGGATGGAGCCAAAAAGCGAAGTCGTTCCGCATATCGTCGCGGTCGGTGCTGAAATTAGGTGAGGTTTGATGAGAATTGGGCATGAAGCTTTTTAACATGGTTTCTTCCTGTTTGTCGGTGTCTTTAACGATGGCTTCAGCGTTGCCGGTGTTGGTGTTATCGGTAGGAATATCACCGCCCTGAGCTGAAGCAGGGATGATCATGCGAATGGAGCTGTTGAGTTGGGTACTAGTAGCGGGAGCGGCATTAGATTTGTCTTGATAAGTGCCTTGAGGAACACTGGGGCTTTGGTTATAAACGGTAGTGTAGCAGCTTTCAGGGGAGTTAATATCGGTCTTGTATTTTTCCATTAGGTTTTGGTCATATTCGAGCAGGTTTTGATTGGTGTCGTATAAAATTTTTTGGTTTTGGGTGTAGAAATAATAGACCATTTGAGTGAGCTTGATGGAATCACAGCCGTCGACTGAGTAACTTGTATCCTGGTAACCATTTTGTTGGTGGATGAGCTGGTTTAAGTAAATGCCCCGATGGATTTCCTGATCTTTGGAGGTGACTGCCCGGGTGGTGATATCAAAATCGGAACTATTGTAGTCGTAATTTTCGGACGGGTCTTTGATTTTAATATCTTTGGAGATGTATTTATTGGTACCTTGAACAATACCGAACCAAGAAAGAATGGTGTTCCAAAAGTTTATCCAGGGATTAGTTTCGACAGTTGAATTACTGGTATCTTGTAGGGCGTAACTATTGATGGGGATAGAAATAAAAAAAAGGCTAAGAAGGGAAATAAGAAAAAATATTTTTTTGAACATTTAGATACCAATGTTAAATTCGGTAACTTTGACACCGGTGAAGTTTTGAATGAAGAGGAGAATTAGCCAGGAGACAATGACACCAATGACGCTGGCAGCAGCAAAGGTGAGAGTTGAAGAAGCGGCAGCAATTTTTTTTTGGTCACCGCCGGAGGTGAGATATTTGAAACCGCCAACAATAAGCATGGCAAAGGAACTAAGCCCGGCTACCCCCAGAACGATCTGGAGGATATTAGCAAAAAGGCATTCAAACCCTTTGATGGTGGCAACGTCGTTGGAAACGCAGGCGCCAGACCAAACTTTGCCTTGGGCAAGAGCCGGTTGAGGAATAAAAAAACGATTGATTATGTGAATTAGAGTCATATTTAGTATTTTACTATAAAATTGGCGGGATAAACAAAAACCCTCCCTTGCGGGAGGGTTAAAGTTTTTAGATTTGGTTATTGAAAGGTGGGAATAGTAAGATTACCAAGAATGTCAATACCGAAGATAGTGCCGATGAGCTTCATAATGGCCCAGGCAGCAAAAACAATGGCAAGACCGATGAGAGCGTTGGTGATTTGAGCTCTGGCGGCACCAACTTTCTTTTCGTCACCACCGGAAGTAACCCAACGAAGACCGCCGATAACTAGAATAAAGAAGAAGACGATAGCCACGATAATAAGAACTAAACTAATAGCACCGGAGATAATACCGCCGACAGTCATATTTTGAAGTCCCTGGAATTCATTGGTTTTGGGTTGTAATCGGAGGGTGCCGTCTTGGGCTAGGGCAGGGACGACGAGACCGGCGAGAGAAATTTGTTTTTTTAATTTATTGGTCATTGTTAATTTAATAAATAATAAATAAATTGTAGCAATTAGTGAATTAATTTGAAAGAGAAGGCCAAGTAAGGGTTAAATTTTCGAGGCCAGGAATGCTGAAGACGGTGCCGGCGAATTTAAGGATAGCAAAGATAGCAAAAACGAGAATAAGGCCGACAAAGGCATAAAGAATGGATTTTTGAGCTTCTTCGTATTTCTTTGGGTCACCGTTTGAAGAAATCATGCGATAAGCAGACATAACTAAATGCCAGATAAAATAGACGACGGCAACGATAAAAAAAATACTAATGATGGCCTGGATAACATTATTGACATAGTTACTGGGGTTTTTGGCGATAGCATCGGAGTCTTCGATTATCGGGTTGATGATTTGAGCTATGGCTGGTTTAGTTAGGTTTATTTTCATATTTATCTGCTATTAAAGAATGATTGAAGGTCAAAAACATTTTCAAGTCCGAGAAGGCTGCTGATAAAGGCGGTGAAACCAAAGGCAACGACAGTAATGGTTAATCCGAGGATACTTTGGGTGATTTTTTGACGGGAGGTTTCGAGTTTCTTTTCGTCGCCGTGGGCAGACATAAAGCTGTAGCCGGCGAAGATAATCTGAAAGACAAAAAAGACAGCAGCAATAATGGTAATAAATCCAATAACGCCGGAAATAATGTTTTCCAGTTGGGAAACAGAACCTTGGGGACTGACAGGTTGAATGCCTGGCCCGGTGATTTTATCGGCTAAAAGTTTATTAGTCAGTTGGTCCATAGATAGTGGGATTGAGAATATCGATATTTAAGAAATAACCGACAACGGAAGCAATAACGAAAGCGCTAGCAACGATGATAAGGCCGAGGAGACTTTGCCAAATTTTGGCCCAAGCGGCTTCGGTCTTTTTTGGGTCGCCACTGGCGGAAAGGTAGGCAAATCCAGCCAGAATCATTTGGACTAAGAAGAATAGACCAGCAATATATCCGGCCATTTTTAGGATATTACTAATAAGGATAAAGATACCTTCGCCTTTGTCTGTGGTGAGAATAGGATTGTCTACCGGAGGGTTGATGTTACCAAATATACCAGGCATATTATAAGTTTGGGTTTAATATATTTAAACCAGTAATAGTTTCGATGATTTTAATTATTAAGTAAGAAAAAATAACAATAATGAAACCTATCAGAGAGGCAGTAATAGTTTTTTTACCTTGGTCGGCTTTTTTACTATCACCACTACCTGCGCTAATTATAAAAGTAATTCCACCAAAAATCAAAAGAGCCAGGAAGATTACGCCGGCGACGGTGATGGAATTTCGTAAAAGGACATTTATCAGTTGGGAGAAGGTAGAATAGCTGTCGATAGTGCGACCGTTGCCGAGAGGAGTGTTTGGGCCAATACCAACTTTGGCTAAAAGGTAGCGATTCATTGGTAAAATTATACCTTAGACGGGAGGAAAAGAGAATGTTTTAGGTCTGAAGGTGAAATAGAGATAAATAGTGCTATAATACGGCACAAAATTAGATCTTAGATCCTAGATAATAGATCTTAGAAAAACCTAATATTGAATTAATAAATATAATTAATTTATCTATAATGTAGTTATGAAAAAACTTGCCCCTTTAATAATAGTGTGTAGTATTTGGTATTTGGTATTTGGTATAGGACCAGTTGAAGCGAAGACTGTAACACCAGTAGCGACAGCAATAGCTGAGGCGACACCGACAGCAACAATAGTGCCAACGGTGGTGCCGGTAATAAATATAACTGAGGCTAAGGGTAAAGAAATTGAATATAAGGTAGAAAAATGGAACGGATTTAATGCGTTGAGGGTAGCAACCGGGTGGGCAGTAACTAAAGGAGTGTCAACTAATACATTGGTATTACTATTATTATTACCATTAGTAGCAACATTAGTGTCATTTTTGCATTATGTGGTGGGTTTGTCGGGGTATGGAATTTTTATGCCAACAATGATTGCAGTGGCGTTTTTGGCAACCGGGGTGTTTGGGGGTTTGCTGCTTTTTGCTTTGATATTAATAGTATCTTTGTTGAGTAATTTGCTTTTGAAAAAATTGAAGCTTCATTTTTGGCCAGCCAGGGCAATTGGTTTAATGTTGATTTCAATTGGAACATTTTTATTAATGGTATTGTCATCTTTTGTAAGTTGGATAGATATTAGTCAGATTTCAATTTTTCCGATTTTATTTATGATTTTGTTGGCGGAGGAATTTACCCGAACTCAATTGGCTAAGAGCGAAAGGGAAGCAAAAAAATTAATGATAGGAACAATTGTGTTGGCGGTGGTGGGGGCAGTAACCATGAGTTTTACCTGGATTCAGAATGTGGCTTTGAATTATCCTGATTTGATGGTGCTACTAGTATTAGTAATTAATTTATTGGTGGGGAATTATACCGGGATAAGATGGATGGAAATTGGCCGATTTAAAAAAGCGATAAGAGAGAAAAAATAAAATTTCTAATGTCTAATATCTAATTTCTAATTAAAACAACAAAAGATGTTTAGTTTAAGAAAATATCGAAAGTTTTTGACTAAAAATGAGCGGAATAAGGTTTATTTGAGGAAAAATACGGCAGTCGGGAAAGCAATTGCCGATAGTAAATATAAAACTAAGAGGTTGCTGGCAAAACACGGAGTGTCGGTACCAAAGTTATTGGCGAGATTTAAAAATGAAGATGACTTGAATAAATTTAGATGGGAAGATTTGGAGGGAAATTTTGTAGTTAAACCAGAATCGGGTTATGGCGGTGAAGGAATTCTAATTATTCGGAGGAGAGGGAAATGGGCGGGGGAGTGGCAGAAAATGAATGGAGAAATAGTGACAATTCAGGATATTAAGTTGCAATGTCGGGATATTTTGGCGGGAAGATATAGTTTACATGCGATGCCAGACACAGTGTTGGTGGAAGAGCGGATTAAAATTCATCCGCTATTTCTGTCGTTAACGAAGTCAGGGACGCCAGATATTAGGGTGATTGTTTATAACCGAGTACCGGTAATGGCGATGTTTAGAGTCCCGACAGAAAAATCTGGGGGTAAAGCAAATTTACATCAAGGGGCAATAGGATTGGGGATTGATTTGGCAACAGGGATAACGACTTTTGGGATAGAGGGAGGAGATACTACTATATACAGGATTTATGATTTTAATAAAAAGAAAAATAGAAAAGTTAATGGGATCAAAATTCCATTTTGGAGAGAGATATTGGAGACGGCAATAAAGTGTCAGGAGGCAATCCCAAGTTTAGGATTTATGGGAGTAGATGTGGTGTTGGATAAAGAAAAAGGGCCAGAGGTGTTGGAGGTGAATGCGAGACCGGGTTTGTCGATACAGTTGTGTAATAAGGCTGGTTTGAAGTCTAGGTTGGAGAAGGTTGATGAAATTGAAGTAAGAAGTGTAGAACATGCGATAACTTTGGCGAAATATTTGTTTGGGGAGAAATTTTTTGAGAAGATTGAGGAAAAGGAAAAGAAGAAGTTGATTGCATCTATAGAAGTAATCAGGGTAAAAATACCCAAGGGGATAAAACCGGATGGAGTAAAGATTCTTAAAAAAGGGAAACATAGAATGGTGGAAGTTAAGGCTAAGATTGATACAGGGGCGTTGAGGAGTTCAATTGATGAAAGTTTGGCCAGGGAATTGGGGTTGTTGGCTGAAGAGAGAATTCTTTATTATCGTCATTATAAATCGGCTTTAGGTAAAGGACATGAGCGGCCAGTAATTGGTTTGGTTTTTTGGCTTAATGGGAGGAAGATTTCGACGACCGTTAATGTGGCTGACAGGAGTGGATTAAAGACGAGGTTTTTGATTGGCAGATTAGATCTTGATGGCTTTTTGGTTAATATTAAAAAGGAGGGAAAATGAGAACTAAAATAGCAATTTTTTTTGGAGGAAAGATGACTGACAGAATTAAGGCTTTAGCAGATGAAGGGAAGAAATTGGGAGTTGTGGTTGATGCGATTTCGTATGATGAAGTTTATTTGGATTCGGAGAAAAAAAATGACGGAAAGATGTTAGTGAGATTGAAATCAGGGAAGGATATTAGTGACTATGGGGTAATTTATTTTAAGATTGTAAAACATTATCGGGAAGAGGCTAATTTGATTGTTGATAGTGTAGATAAAGAAGTGAGGGTGGTGGATGCGGTTTTAAGAAGGGGTAGGCCAACGGATTTTTGTAAAATTCATCAGATGAAAGTGTTGGCTGATAATGGGTTAAATGTACCAAGATTAGTAATGGGGAGGTTAAATTATTTGAGATATGAAGCAATAAAACAGTTTGAATATCCGTTGATTTTGAAAGGGAGTCAAGGGGACAGAAGAACCCAAGTGTTTAAGTTTTTTGCGGATGAGAGTTGGGATAAGGGGTGGGAAACTTTTACCTGGAGAGAGAAGAATGAGGGTCAGAGGTATATGTTGCAAGAATATATAGAGAATACTGAAGATTATCGAGTGATGATATTGGGGGGTAAGGTGTTGGGAGTGATGAAGCGGGCAGTAGGAGAGAATGAGAGATTGAAGAATGTATTTACTAAAGCGGAATTGCCAGATTATGTGCTGGAAAAGGCAATTAAAGCGGCAGAGGTGTGCGAAATTGATATTGCCGGAGTGGATGTGGTGTTTAAGGGTGGGGTGAAAGAGCCTTATTTTTGGGAAGTGAACAGGGCACCAAATTATGATAGATTTGTGGAAGTGACGGGGATTAATGTGGCCGAGGAGATAGTTAGTTTTTTGGTGAGTTTATTGAAATAGTGGGCAATGGAGAACTCGAATCTCCGACCCCC
>ENA-UOWO01005829-UOWO01005829.1-activated-sludge-metagenome-genome-assembly--contig:-NODE-5829-length-12852-cov-4.625850_pt1 | contig 12852 bp, 6 predicted proteins | sample MGYA00238148_ERZ761564 | MGnify/ENA primary metagenome ERZ761564 (study PRJEB28885, sample SAMN05720194) | activated sludge metagenome | isolation source: Anaerobic digester | place: USA...
ATGAAGCTATGTTCATAGTTAATCGCAATATTCAAACTTAACATGCTTTCTCCGTTTATACCCATGAACCTATAGGCAGTATTCTTTTCTAAGAATAAATAACATTCATCCACTAAATTAACATCTATTAACAATTTCCTAACAATCTCAGCACTTTTACTAAAAGGAATATTGGAAAATACTTTATACTTATCGGGAAAATGTGTCTCCTGCAGGAAATCTGTATTCACGAGTTTAATATTATCTGTATTTCTCTTTTTAATTTCCCCATCAAGATCCTGATAAAGCTTCTCATCAAGCTCATAAGCAATTACCTGTTTACAGCGCTTAGCAAGCTCAAATGTTAAAGCACCTTTACCAGCACCAATATCAAGAACTATATCATCCTTACTGATATGACACTTGCTATCAAGTATCTTAGCTATGAGATTGGGGTCAATAATAAAGTTTTGAGAAATGCTTAAACTATTGTTCATGCCTGATCATAGCATATTAATTAGTCTTGTGAAGTCCGGGAAGAAATTAAGGCTTTTAATTCTTCTCTGTATTTAATAAGAACTATTATTGAGGAACCTGCTATCATCAATATTCCCATGCTCATAAGTATGCTGCCTATCCCATTACTGCTGCTTGTTTTGGTAGCGGGGGTTACTGATACTAATGAAGGATTGGTAGAAGGCTTTGGAGTAAACGTTACCGATTTGGTTACAGTTACAGAGGGAGGATTGAAGGACAATAGTCTGCGATTATTCAATTCCTCTGCTTCCACTATTTCATTTTGAGGATCAAGTACCATTTCCAAATAAATATCACCCTGACAGTTCTTGCTAACCAAGCCACAATTAATGGGAGCAAGATCGACACAAGCCCCTTGAGAGATTACTATACTCTCATCAGCTTCATGCACCATATCATCGGGTACATTGTATAGATAGTACTGCAGAAGACCAGTATAGTCACCTCCGTTATTACAGACTTTAGGTAATATCTGTTCACTTGTTGAGTCATAGCTGATCTCTTCGGGTAACAAATCAGGTGCTATACCTGATGAGGTGGGGGTTATAGTGACTGTAGTTTGTGGAGTTGGCGTATCTCCGGAAGATGAATTCAATGTAAATGTAGCTGTATTATTATTCTCATCCTTCTCACTAACATAATTATATGGATCAGCTTTTACTTGGAGCCTCACAGCATCCTGGCAATTTACTCCCATATCCGAACAGAACACATTCTCCAGATCCAAACAACTATTAGCCTGAGGTAGAATTGAGGAGTAGACCTTAACTTGTGAATTGTCTAAATTTTTCACCTCATAAAGCATTGCTCCAATAGTTCTATCAGAACTTCCCCTATTACAGATCCTGATCTTAAAGACATAGGTCGGATTCAAAGTTGAGCGTTCTAGCCCCTCAGGTTTAAGATCAGGTTTATCACTGCTTGAGGTTGGTGTAACAGTGGGGGTCCTCGTAGGAGTAAGTGTGGGAGTTCCGGTTAATCTAGTCGGTGTCACTGTCACTCTTGTAGTTGGTGTAGGTGTAGTATTTGATGGTGTAAATGTTGTTGGAGTAACCGTTGGTGTATAGGTGGGAGTTGGGGTATTAGTAACACTTGGTACTGAATTCAAAACCACCCTCCCCTCTAGCCCTGTTCTCTCAGCCCCATCATAGGCTTTAACTATGATCGTTGTCTCGGAGCTGGGAATTGAAGAGATAAAGAACTGATTTAAATTCTTATACTTCGTTGCTTTTAATTCGCCATTAACCCACAATTCAGCTCTTTGAATATTGGTGGTATCTGAATACTCAACATTGACATTAATATTTTGAGTAATAAAAGCACCGGATTCGGGAGAGGTGATATTGGAATTGATCAACTCGCCACCTCCCCCGAAATTGCCTGCCAATTGATCCAATTGCTGATTAAATAACCTATTAGTAATGGCATTGAAGTAATCAACATTCAAAGTGCGCATAATGCTGTCTTGAGAGCTTCTGTAATAGTTATCATAAGTACACTCAGCATAGTAATCATCTCTGGGAACAATTCCATCCCAATTAGGATTTGGATTGGTTGCTGAACAGGTTTGAGGATTAGTTAATGAGCCATTTCCGCCATAGGTATATTCATCATCAGCTCCCAGATTATGTCCCAGTTCGTGTACACTTACCATATCAAATAAAGGGCCATTGGCAACCTGGAACACTGTTCCGAAATAATCGCCGCAGCCTCCATACTCACCATCATTGAAAAGCACTCCGATCTTATCATAAGGAATAGATTCCTGATTAACTCTTTGAATGACTTGAGCATTATTACAGATCACACAACGGGGTACTGCCGGCAACCTGTAGCAGCCTAGATCTTGAGTATTTTCAATTAGGGTCACCCTTACCTGAGAAGTCCTTGTTTTGTATGGCTGGAGTGAATAAAGTGTATCTTCAATTTGATTGGCATCAGATCTGAATTGAGCTAACTGAGCTTCTGAGTAATCATCCCCCAGAAGTACCAGATCGAAGTAGCCATCATTAGGAGCTGCCGGACCGGGGGCAAAGGCCATGGACCTTAGAGTATTGTTCCTGCTGGTTTGAGCAAGCACATATTCACTTACATCATAAGAAATGACAGTTTGACCATTAAAAGTAATATCTAACAAACTCTGGCTCTGGAATTGAGGGACAAAGGCAATGATAGCTCTGGAATCCAGAACATTAGGCTGTACAACTGCCCCCTCTCCCTCTAAAGCAGGTGGTACTCTTAGTTGAGGCAAAACAACCTTGGTATTGAACAAAGAAGTGCCGTCTCTTGCTTTCAAATCCATGATCAGAGGAGAATCTTCAACCTCTTGCACCTTAGGCATAAAGCCTGATCTTGGTATTAATCTATTAAAGGTAACGGTGTTTTCTATGGGCTTGTAATCAAGCTGTACCTCAAAGTATTCAATCGGCTCTTTAAGCAGTATGGCCGCATCTACTTGTGTTGGAGCCTGGGTAGTATTACTAACAAACATGGCAATAGCTATTGTGGAAATACCTAGGAACAGGAAGGAAAAGATCTGTCCGGCATATTTTTTAAATCCCGCTCCGGAACTTCTGCTTCTCGGAGCATTAAAGATTACCACAACAGAAGCTAATACAAAACCAGCCCCTACTATCAATGAAAGTATGAGGGGGATATTCATCTCTTCTGCTGCAATATTGTCCGTAAGGCCGAGTACAGATGGTGCGCTCTTCCCCATACTTAGAGACAATTCATTGTATTTATTAACCATCCTTACCTCCTGAGGCAAAGCCTGAGCAAAGGAAGCGTCTGAATAATATCTGGCATAGGAATCTGAGGTTGCAGTAACAGTCCCTTTATTAATTGGCACTTCTAGTTCGGCTGTGAATAAGGAACCTTGTCTTGCTTCGTTCTTTTCATACAATCTTAAACAAATCCTGTCAGAATTGTAGGGAGCAGCCTGCTCACAAGTGTATTCAATAGCAAGGGTTGAGGTTATTGTTTTTACTTTTACTCCCGGTACCCGGATCTCTATCTCATGAGCATAAGCTTCAGGGTATTTAAAGTCAGAAAAGACCTCCAGATATTCAACTTTTGTATTATCTGTTGTTTCAGGCTGTATCAGTTTAAATGATGAGCCGACAACCAGAATCAGCCCCACTATGAGGGGCACTATATACGAGAAGGCTCTCAATACATTCTGCCTTTGCAACTTGATTATGATTCAATTCTTAATATATTGTGCTTAATACTTGGCTAAATGTCAAAGCAGTAAAGCTTGCTCCAAATGCCCTGAAGCTTCATGTAATGTAGCCATTGCCTGCCTAAATTGAGAAGATTCTGAAGTTAATATATGGGATCGATGCTTATCTAATACTTCCATAAAGCCGTGAGTTTTATAGAATTCCCGCTGCGAATAAAGCTTACTGAATCCTGAAAAAAATCTATTGTACCATTCATCCCTTAAAGCAAAATGGAAATCTCTAATCCAATGATGATCAGGAAAAACAGGAGCAGAATATTGATAAATTTGATCGATAAGACCTTTTTTCCAATGCTCGATCAGAAATGTATGCTTGCCCCCCAGTCTAGTATGATCCTCATGAATAGCAATCTTAGCTCCTCTTTCATGTAGTTGAGCCATTACTAAAAATGGATCAGGGCTATTTTGAAAGTTGGGAGTTGTACTTTCTCTGTTGATATAGAGGTGCTGATTCTGCCAATCATCAAAATAGACAAACTCAGGCTTGAATAGATTTGCATCCTGGGAAGCTTGTTTAAAAGCCTGCTCAAAAATAAAGCGATGCAAAGGAGCGCTTCTTCCAGAGAATACAGCGATATTATCCTGAGGAAGGGCATATTCATTTTGGAAAAATCCGGCCAAAGCTCCTCGCATGTCCTGACTACATTGCTGAAGTCTTTGAGGATCAGCCAGTCCCTCTTCAATTTTACCTTTCTGCGTACCAAGCCAGACCTCATACATGCTTAGACTGGCTTCCCTTTCTGATCCGGCAATTGTAGAGAATGAGAATCCCTGCTCCATGATAAAGGGAATACTATTTACTTAGATAAAGAGGAAGATTATACCAAGAGGATACAAAGGCAGAATATACCAAGCTAATTTAGTAGCTGTTAATGTCAAAAGCACCATGACTAACAGTATAAATATCAATAGGTATTTTTTTAAACTGTCCTTCTTGCCTGAGCGTAAAAAAGACAAAATGGAGATCGTAATAGGTAAAGCTAATAAATTAAGGCGCGGGTCAAAGAACAATTGCAGATAGAATAATAGGGGCTCAACGTGACCTTCTAAGGGAGTAAAGCCTCTTTGCAGGATATGGTAATTAACATAGGCGGAAGTGAAGTCATTACCAAAAGTTAATTGCATATATAGATGCCAAAGCAAAACAGGGATTAGAAAGATGGTTAGATAATAAAACAGACCTTTCAATTTTAAACCCTTTCTTTTGAGATAGATGGTATTAAGGAACAGAGGCAGCAATACAAAAGGGCCCTTAGTCAAATAGCCTAGAGCTAAAGCAAAATAGCTTAATGCAATAAGAAGAGGTGTGGGCTTTTTATCATAAAATAGAGCGAAGATCGAGAAAACAATAAAGAAGATCTGCAAAGTATCTAGATCAGCAGAATTGAATGTATGGCTGGAAAAATATCCTGCAGGATTAACTAAGTACAGCTGGGGAATAAATAGATAAGCGAGAATTGAAAGCAGCCCTGCTCTTGGACCCGATCTTTTGCTCACCAGCAAATAGGTGAGCAAAATGATGAGCAAGGCTGAGATCACTGAGACTATCCTGTAGGAGACTAAACTCTGGCCTGCGTATAGAACAGGGATAATAGTTAAAAAATACCAAAGGGGAGGCTTCTCAAAAAAAGGTTCTTGTTTGTAAGAGATATAGAAAATATTATCAGTTAGACTCTCAGAAACAACATCAATATTGGTCTGCTCATCCCAACGTTCCACACTGCGTGTATTGATATCTCTTAATAGCACAAGGGTAACAAGGGAAAAACTAATGATAGTGAGGAAGATAAGGAGCTTTTTGCTCATTAATAAACTACTACTCCACTATTGTTAAAATATCCCCAAAGGCTTAGAAAATAGCTTTTGGAGATGGTCCAGACTCCTCGATTGGAATCATTAAGAATAACGTGAGTAGGATCATTGATAGGGCCTCTAAAGCCTACAACAACATAGGAGTGCATTCCAGTTACTGCTCTTATGCTTTTCCCAGAAGGTGTGGTCCAATAATATTCATTTCCTGCATAAGAGTAACCATTGTGGGCCCAGATGACTACTGGATTTCCTGCCCTAACTTCGTTAAGTAAACCTTCCAGGTTCCAGCCGGTCTTAATGGCATTGGATCTATAGTTGGAGATCAGATTAGAGATCGGAGGCCAGTAAACTCCATAGCCTTTAGAAACTCCGTAAATATCACCGGTATAGCCTGAATAGGGATCACCGAAGGTATTATTTACCTCATCATAAGGAGTTGTATCCTTGGCAATTTGTCCATACAGGCTCATTACGTCTTTATATATCCCTCTATAAGCAAGAGCCATACGAGTGGCTTCCAGATTACAAGAAAATCTTAATTTTTGATAATAGATCGGTACATTCAGCTTGAATTGCTCTTCTTGTGTTGTAAAGGAGAATGAAAATTCAGTCTCGCTATTTAATCCTTGGACACTTTCAACTCCGGCTGCAATTTTTACTGTATATTTTGTTGAATAGGAAAAATTTGCTGAGGGATTAAAAGTCATAGTATTACCGTCCCATGAGAAGCTCCCCCCCATATTGGGCGATATTGAAAATTTTGACTGGGCACTATCTTTAACAACTTCCTGATCAAAAGTGATTACAATATTGCTTCCTACACCTACTCCTCCTCCATTGTTGGCAGGACTGGATGAGTCCAATTGCACCTTGCCGATGGTTTTGAATTCTGAGATCAGATCTTTTTCAAGTACCCCTCCTAAACTACTTACCAAGCCTTTCTTGATTGTGACCTTGTAATTTGTATCCTTATTAAAAGGCTCATGTTCAAAATTTAATGTTTTAGCATCGCTCCAGGTTGCCTCGCCAGCCACACTAGGCTCAATAGCTAAATATTCATCAGGCTCAGGAGCCTGCTCCATCTCCAGATCAAAAGTAATGCGTACTGGGGCCGCCGGGAGGACTTTTGAGCCTTGAGGCTCAATGGAATCTAAGAGCGGCTCTTTAACTGTTGTGAATGAGCCTTTAAGCATTTCCTGACTCTCAGAGGTGACTTCTGCTACCTGCCCGGTAGACAGGTCCTTTCGAGCCGGTAAGCCCGATAATGTATATGAGTAAGTCGTAGATTGCTGCAATTTCTCACTAAAGGTAATTAGAAGATTTTGCGATCTTATTTCAGTTGTAAATGGGACTTCCGGGTCTAGCAGTAAATTCCAGTCATAATAGAGGCCAGAAGGCTGATCGAAAGTGAAATTGATACTGACATTATCTGTTTTAATATCCTTAGCTTGATCCTTGGGATCAGCGATCACAGTAGTGATAGGTTTGGGCGAAGTACTATCCACGCCGAACTCCCAGGGCTCCCTGTTGTTATACGGATTAGCAATTCCTGCAATATATATGAAGATCTTTTCATTTATGGGAAGACTCCATTTGGGATAGAATACCAATACTCTTTTAATATATGGGAAACGCTGATCACCAGCTTCTAATTCCCATTTGCCTTCCACCTCAGGATGTATATATGGCTTGATACTTTCACTATTAAGTGGCCTATTGAACTCAAATCTGATCGGTTCCAGCGGATTGACAATGACTTCATTGCTTTGAGGATATTGTTTGCTAACATGAGGATCTCCAGTTAGATCGTAAGCTATGTAAAGCAGGAAGATCACAAGCAATAGGTCTATTAGATAGAAGCTGGATCGAGCGATCAAATATATTACTTTAGAGAAACCTTGCATGGATTCAGCCTTTGGAACTCCTAATATGCCTTTTCTCTTTTTATACAAATACCTGGCCAGCTTAACTGCATTAAAAACAAGCATGAATCCGAGGCTAAATAGCCCGATGATTATGATATTTTCGTACGATACTCCTCTATCTATCATAAGGACTTCTTAGATCATAAATTTTTTCAATGGTGGTAAAGATCACTGGACCTTTATCATCTTTGGCAGCATAGGTTGAAACATAGTTCATCAAATCCTTCATAGTGGCATTATCATATTTTGTGAACCAATGAGGATGGCTCATATATGTTAATACCTGCATACTATTTAAAGGTGTGCCTTTATCCTGATAATTAAGATCAAACCTGGCTTTCATGACCGATGCCGGATTATTGGTACTATCACTTCCATTATTTGGTACTTCCAGGAGATTAAAATTGTCATTTAAGTCTTCTTTGTTCTGATCATACGATGACATCAGATAAGGCTTTCGGGTATTATCTACATCCCAAAAGCCTGTTAAATATCCCCATTCATAATAGTCACGAGCCGAGGTATCTACCTTAAATCCTTTATCAGGCAACACTTTTAGGTTCTTAAGATCAATGAACCAGCCGCCGGCTCTATAAGTAACTGGCTTGGGGAAGGAATATTTCTCAAAAAAAGCTAGCGAGCAGTCTAATAATTGCCCGAATTCTTCAGGAGTGTAAGCACTGGTTGGCACATCATGACCATTAGCTCTGCTGTCCCATTTAGGAGTAGTCTTGTAATCAAGTCCACAGGCTCTAAATAGATCGTAATGCATATGCAAATGCATTCCGATCTCATCTCCTAGGGCATATCTGTTTTTAACCCAATTCTTTAAAACTTCCTTACGCGCAGCAGTCACATCACTTGCTTCAAATACCCTGGGAGTAACTAATTGCACCATGGGAATATTGTAAGTTGCTGAAATATTCTCCATAGCTCTTAAATTGGCATCCGAAATATCATATCCTTCCCAGTCTATGGTCCAAGTCACGAATAGAGGATAAGAGACAGTAAATTGCTGCTCCGGCCCTTTAAGAGAGGACCCCGAGATCATTGCCTCCAGTCTATGAGCACCCACACTAAAATCTCGAGGATTAACCCTATAGTTATATACATTCACAGGATTCTTATCCAGATGCTCCACCACCTCACCATCTACTAGAATATCAATACCCTTGTAATCGTAGCCTTTGTTATTCACGCTCACTTCAAACAGGGCGGCCTTGTATTCATCAAAATATGGATCAGCACTGTCAATAATAAAGACCATCTTCCGATCAAGTGAGGTTGTCAGAGAAAAATTGGAAGTCACTTTCTCCTCATAATTAACATCAATGAATGTATTACTGATCAGTAAAGCTAGATTGCTATCATAGGAGCTGGCAAAACGGATCCCTAATAGAGCAAGAAACCAGATCCCTACAAATACATAGAATAATCTGAAATATACAGAATCAAAGGAACGAAGACTAAAGCGCTTTCTTAGAGGGTCTAAGATACTATGAGAATTTGTAAAGAATACTATTAAAGTCCCAATTACAACTATTAAAAGGGCATAAAGAACTACCTGCCAGGAACTGGTAAATGGAATATTAATTAAATACTTATATCCATAAAGCAGAACCAAATGGATGATGTAATAGTCAAAAAGATTTCTGCCGATAAAGTGTAAAGGTCTGCTGTTTCTAATGATTGGACTTTTGGAAATGATCCTGAGCATTAAAAGTGTATAGGCTATTCCTAGTATCAGGAAATAGATGGAAGGGGGCCAGCGGTTCAGATCGGTAGCCGGGATATTAAATAGAGTCAGGACAGGAAGCAATAGGACCAGGCTGATTGAGAACAGAAGCAAATATGTCTTTTTTAAAGAGCGAGTGGGAATATCTTTAAGTGACATCAATTTCCCGTAATATGCTCCCATAAAGAAGACTGGAGCATATTGGAATAGTGGGAAACTATACCAGTCTAAATGACCAAACAGCAAAGATTTATAGGCATTTAATTCTGCAGGTACGCTCATCTGATAATAGATGGATCCTGTCAGATAGAATAAGGCGCTAAATAGTATGCTCAGTAATAGGGAATTAGAAATGCTTTTTAAGGCTGGTCTTAAATAGTAGATGGCCAGATAAAAAGCCATAAATGGTATTAAAAATTCCACGTAATTTGGGATATCCAGGAACAGGAATAGTCTTAACAACAATGTAAAGATATCATTACCTCCATCAATGAGCTGAGGCAACATGCCAATTAGGGAGATCAGATAATAGCTTAATAGCAATTTAAAAGCACGGTGCAATAACTGGCCTTTTTTGCCAACAAATTCCTGTTTGGATAGATCATTTCTTAAATAGGAAAGATAAAGGCCTGATCCTGACAAGAATAAAAGAACCGTAAAGGTTGTCAGATTGATGAATGTAACTAAAGGCCCGAGAACCGGGTCTGCCCCAAATCCGGCAAAATATATGGAGTGGGCCAGGATCATTAAAAGTGCAGTTATGCCTTTTAAGACGTCGATACTATTACTATGGGGCTTTAGTGATTGCATCTGCTATATTTTAATATTAATTATTCTATCATTATCAAGGCCACTACAACACCTACTTCTCCTTATTCCAGTAATAGTAAGCTAGGAAAGGAAGCGCTGCAAAGGAACCAAAAACAAGAGTTAGAATTGCAAATAGATACTTAATGAAGGGAGCCTTCCTGGTAGCAATAAAGAGAGCTATCAATGTGGAAAGCACTCCAATATCCATGAACATAACTCTAGCTAGGGAACTAGTATTTAAAGTAGCTTGAAAACCAATATCAGACCCAAATCGGCCCTGCGCATCCAGTGAGGAGTAAATAAACAGGAAAAGCCACATCAACAATAGGAATAGAGATAGGATCTTAGTCTTTTTCATAGAACAATGCATTCTAATATTTTATGATAAAACATTAGCCTTAAGATTTCTATAATTTCATTCCAAGCCTTTCCCAGATTAGATATTTACAATTCCTGACATTTTTTGATATAATTTGACGTAATTTTCCCACTGCCCTGTGTTTATTCAACCATGAAAAAATCCTGGTATCAGGAAATATATCAAACAGTGGATGATGCAATTAAATTTCGTATCCCTGTTGAAATAGTACACTTCCCATCTACTGGAATTACATCTTCCATCAATAAATTAGCGCATATATACAATAGCGAATTGCAGGATATGCGTTTTTTAATTGTGGATATGGATGCTGCCAGATTTGTGAGCGATCCGGAGAGGAATCGTTATGAATTCTTCAGAGTTATCAGATCTCATTTAGAACAGCAGTTAAATATTGTTATTGAGCAAAGACCTGATCAGAATATATATAATGTGCTGGAAAAGATCCTCCAAGAATTTATTCTTACTAAAACTAGAGTTTTTATTGTTCTTGAGACAACGGCCAGATTACGACTGGAAGACATTCCCGAGTTCTGGGATCTATTGATCTTTGTCGATAGATTACGAGATAGATCAGAAGGAGCTATTAATATTGTTCTAACCTCAACATACCCTCTATTTGATGATCTGCATCCCTCTCCCATACCTATGATCACCAGATATTTTAATTACAATGATCCTGGGAGATTGTATAAAACAGTTAATGAGGATATTTTTGGGAAGAAGCTCTCTAGTGCGAATGTATTAAAGATGATCGAATATTGTGATGGTCTGGTTGCAGTTATTAAAGCCATGAAACTTGATATGAGCATATTGGACCTTAAATTTGAGGATATTGATTTTAATAATCTTAATAAAGAATTCTTCAATAAATTTATAAGCACAAAACAGGCCCTTGATAGAATAAGAAACAAAGCTTATCCTAAAACCTTCGAAGTATATAGAAAAATATATAGAGGTGAGGAGCTTACTGAAAAAGAAGAAATATATTTGAGGTATTTAAATAAGATTGGATTAATAAAAGAGGATAGAAAGATAAGTGGGAAAGTATTACCACAATATCTAGACCTTTACCTCCAAGATATTAAAGAATTACATGAGCCCCCTATCCTAGATCCTATCATTAAAGCGATCCCTGTTGAAACCCCTAAAAAAGAAGCATCCCAATTCGATCCTAATGAATATTATCTTATCAATGATCATATTCAGATCAATAAACTTAGTGGAGAGATATTCTTTAAGCATAAGATCTCATCAGAATATCTGACAGAGAAAGAGCTAATCATCTTTAAATGTCTTTATGACAAGGCAAATAACAATGTTTCAAAAGAGGAGATCGGAAAGGCATTATGGGGAGAACGAATGGCTGAGGAATATTCAGAATGGGCTATAGACAAATTGATATCTAGGATCAGAGTTAAGCTTGATGATTTAAAGCCTTTTAAGGTAATTAGAACCATAAGAGGCTATGGATATTGCTTGTATAGCAATCAGAAAGAAACACCAGCAAATATTAATACCCCAGTAGGAGATTAAATGAATACCGACCCACAACCCACAAATCCCGAACAGAACGGCGGCTCACAAGAAGCTTTAATCCACCTTATTAGCAATCTTTTAGCTGAACAAGCTTCCCCTGAAGCATACAATCTCTTAGTACAGCTTTTAGGGGGATTAGGTTCTACTTTACTACCAAGGGAGGTCGAAAGCTCAGCAAGAGATGATATGCGCTTAAGTCGTTTCCCAAGATTTAAAAGTGCACAAGCTGGTATATTACTGGAGCAGGTGTATCCAGCAAGAGGAAATCAGACAGGATTTGGCATCCCAATAAGCGGCAATAGTAGAACTGGATTATTAGCTCCGGGATTACCTATTACACCAAGCCCCATCCATGAGAATGTTCAGGATCTGACTTTAGATAGTATGAGCCCCAGCAGAGATAGTGTGCACATAAATGGCGTACCTTCTTTACCTAAAGCAATCCTAGATAGGAGACATGGGTTTGATTCTACAGTTAAGCCTACAAATAAAGGGTTGGTGGAAATTTCACTTGAATCTTTTAAATATTTAAGAGACTTGCTGGCTCTGCCTTTGAGCGATAGAGCTTTCGTGTCCATAATGACACCTTTATTAGTCAGGGATTTTTGGAATGGCAATAAAAGCGATCCCGGAGGGAATATTATGGAGCTACCTCAGATAGGACCAAGTGGAGTTGAAATCAGTAATTTATTAGGTCATTTAACTCCAAAAGGATCTAGAGAAATTGTAAGGATACTACCCCATTTCAGAAGATGGCTACGTTTAATCCAAACTCAAGCCAGCGCTGGGCTAACATTACTGGAAGGCGACCCTTTTTCCGGTAATCTTGATTTTGACCCTACTATACAGGAATTAGCAATAGATCTAAGTGCAATGCGCAGAGTAAGATCTT
>ENA-UOWO01005836-UOWO01005836.1-activated-sludge-metagenome-genome-assembly--contig:-NODE-5836-length-12842-cov-4.782201_pt1 | contig 12842 bp, 12 predicted proteins | sample MGYA00238148_ERZ761564 | MGnify/ENA primary metagenome ERZ761564 (study PRJEB28885, sample SAMN05720194) | activated sludge metagenome | isolation source: Anaerobic digester | place: USA...
CGAGATAACGTAGCGTGACTGGAGTTCAGACGTGTGCTCTTCCGATCTCGTCGACAGGTTCTGCGCGTCAACCGTGATGTTCGACGAGGTGACGCCAGTCTGGCTGCGATCCAGCGAGGCCAGCACGTTGACCGAGGTCTGCGAGCCGTCCACCAGGTTCAGGCCGTTGAATTGCGCGGCACCAACGACCGATTCGATCTGGTCGGTCAGGGCGTCGATGTCGGTCTGGATCTTGGCCCGGTCGACGTTTTCGGCCTGCGAGGCGACGATCTTGCCCTTCATCTCGGTCAGAAGCTTGGTCACGGATTCCGAGGCCTGGCGGGCGACGGTCAGCGTGGCCGAGCCGACGGACAGGCTGTCCGAAATGCCCTTGAAGCCTTCCACGTCCGATTCCATCACCTTGGAGATCGCCCAGACAGCGGCGTTGTCCTTGGCCGAGGCCACGTTCTTCCCGGTCGAGATGTCCGACTGGGTCTTGGAAAGATTGGCGTTGATGCCCTTCATGGTCTGAAGGGCCACCATCGCGCTGGTATTGGTCAGGATCGACGACATCGTAAATTCCTTCGAAAGCGGCCGCAGGTTCGGCGGCCTTGTGTGCCACGGCTGTGGCTGGTCGGGCATTCTGTCCAATGCCGCCGGGTGTTCCGGAGGCGCCGCCCCGTCATGGGACGCAAGGCTGATCAAGCCCGGAACTTGCTAACCGATCCCTAACCACCGCCGCCTGTTTGCCCAGCATTTGAAGCAACTCAGACACGTCTGGCCGGAATCGGATCGGACGCGGCCAGCGATTCCCGGCGACCATGGGCGTCATAGGTTGTCAGCACGGGCCCTGTCGTGATGTCGCCCAGCCGTGTGCGCGCGGCCCGCACGCCGCGCCCCGCCGCCTGCAGCAGGCGCGTGTTGCGGTCGGCCTTTGCCCGCAGCCGGTCGGCTGTGGCCTGGTCGCGCGGGGGGGTGTCGGCCTGTGCCAAGATCGCCTGGGTAAGATCCGGCAGCGCGGAAAGGTCGCCGCGACGCAAGGCATCGGCGGTCAGGTCAAGAAGGTCATCAAGCGTCCGGGACATGTTCCGCCTTTGCCATGCTGTTGAAGATCAGTTCCGCCAACCCGATTCCCCCGCCCTCAACCATCAGCCGGGCCTGTTCCTGTCGCAGGAACGACGCGAACTGGTCTTCCCCAGAGCCGCCTGAAAAGCTGCCTTCGGCCGCGCCAAGCCCGCTGTGGGCCAGCATTTCGGCCAGAAACGAAGCCTCAAGCTCTTGCGCCTTGGCCATCAGGACGGCCTGACGATCCGGTGGGGCAGGGGTCGGGACAGAGAGGGGAGGGAGGTCCATCGGAAACCTTGGGATTGGGTCGCATTGTCGGAACATTCCGCGATCCGGGTAAAGAATGGGTAACTTATTGCCGGGATAACGGGACCAGTTGCGGCAGAAGTCGTGGGGAATGATGCAGACGGTCCTTGCCCTGTTTTCCGGTCCCGGGGCGACCCAGGGCGCAAAGCCTGACCTTGCGCCCTTGACGGCAGAGGGGGGGTTCCACCTTGCCATCGACGGCGACGCGGGGGCGCCCTTGCCTGCGGCGGAAGATCCCGCCCCTGCAACCGGCTTGACGCCGGATGCGGCGATTGCTGCTGCGCTATGGGCCCTGGTGCCAGGCAAGGCGCCTGCAATCGCAGACCGGGCCCTGACGCTCGACCTTGCTGACACCCTTCCGGTGGCGGATGACGGGACCGCGCCCGATTCTGCGGATTTCGGCCTGGTCCGTCAGGCAGCGGCGACGGTGGATGGCCTGGACCCGGCCACGCCCCCCGCGCTGGGCCAGACGGCTTTGCTTTCGTCCGCGGTGTCCGATCCGGCTGTCGATTCGCCCAAGGTCGGGCCGGTGCAGCCCCACCCGGCCACCAGCGCCGGGCCTGACACCCCCGCGCGCCCTGCGCCGCAGGTCGATGGTTCGGGTTTGCATCCGAAACGGCGCGATCCGGGCGCTGTGGCTGGCACGGTCGTCGGCCCCAGGCGGTTGGTCCCCATCTTCGATGCCCCCAACTTCGGTGCCCCCGCCGCACCCCCGACCGCCGAAGACCTGCCGCCGGTTCGGGATGCGGAACCGCCACGCCCGGGGGCGGGGTCGTCCCGGCCCGACACCGCGACCCCGGTCGCAACGGTCGCGCCAGGGCCGGTTGCGGGTGCGGGGCTGGCCGAACGCCCGGACAGGGTCGTGGACCTGCGGCCCACCGCAGGGATGCCGCACCTGGCACCCCAAGCCCCCGGCTTTGCGGACGACTCCGCCGTGCCGGTTGTCGTACCTCCGCCGGATCAACGGGAAGACCCGCCCGTGGCGCGATGGGGCGACCAACCCGTCATCGAAAATCCGGGGGCAGTCCGGCTGGAAAGCGTTCGTCGCATCAGCCTTTGGGAAGCGGCCTTTCCGGCCAATCCGCCCAGCGATCCGGACCCGAAAAGCCCCGTTGACGCGCCGCCCCGGTCCTCTGCCGGGCCGGACCTTGCGGCTTTTGCGGCCGCGGGTGCCAAGCCTGCCCCAGTGCAGCCTGCCCCAGTGCAGCCTGCCTCAGTGCAGCCTGCCCGCCCAGCCAACGCCCCCACCAAGGCGGAGGTGGACCTTTCCCCACCTTCGCCGCCCGGGTCCGGCCTGGAACTCAAGCCCAGCGTGCCCCGGACCACGCCAGTGCCCACCGCGCCGCACGGTCAGATCGCCCCGGTGGCCACAGCCAGCGCTCTGCTGACCGAAGCCGGGACCGACATCGGGGCCAACACCCCGTCCGATGCGCTTTTGTCGGCGCCCTTTGGCCAGCAGGCTGCCGCGCTGCCGCCAACCGTGACGCCGACCGTCGCGGCTGTCGGCCCGGCCGTTCAGCACCTTTCGGCGCAGATCGTGGCGGGCCTTGTGTCGCCCAAACCCGGCGTGACCGAGATTTCGCTGTCTCCGGAAGAGCTTGGTCGCGTAAAGCTGCGCCTGCAGTCCGACGCGCAGAACCCCGACCGCATGGTGGTCATGCTGTCCTTCGACCGGCCCGAAACGATGGACCTGTTCCGCCGCCACGCCGACCAGCTGGCCGAGATCATCCGCTCGGCAGGCTATTCCGGTGTCGACATCAGCTTTGCCCAGCAGGGGCAGGGCGATCAGGGCCAGGCCGGGGATCGCCAGCCCGGTCCCCGGACCGGGGCCGTCGAAACCCCGTCGCCTGCCTTGCCCGCTTCGACACCCCCCGCGCCCCGGCCGCTTCGACCCGGCCATGGCCTTGACCTGCGCATGTGAGGACCCATGACCGTATCCGCCATCAGCTCTGCCACGACTGCCGCCGCGACCGGCTCTACCACCGGGCAAGGGACCAAGATCAGTTCGGATTTCAACACCTTCCTGCGCATGCTGACCGTCCAGATGCAGAACCAGGACCCGTTGAAACCCATCGATTCCGCCGATTATGCCGTGCAGCTTGCCACCTTCTCCGGGGTGGAACAGCAGGTTCGCACCAATCAGCTTCTGGCCGACATGCAGACGAATTTTGCGCAGATGGGCATGGCAGAGATGGCCAGCTGGATCGGCAAGGAGGCACGGTCGGATACGGCAGTCCACTTCGACGGCAGCCCGGTGACCCTGTCGCCGAACCCGGCGGTCGGGGCGACCGGGCTGGTCATTTCGGTCAAGGACGCGCAAGGCAACCTTGTCTCGCGTGAGGAGCTGCCGGTCAGCGCCGCGCCCTATCAGTGGCTGGGGGCGGATCAGTCCGGAAATCGTCTGCCGACAGGGACATACACCATCACCCAGGAAAGCCGGAAGGGCGAGACGGTGATCGACACCCGTCCCATCGAACATTACGCCCGCGTGATCGAGGCCCGGGGTGACAGCACCGGCACAAAGCTGGTCCTGCAGGGCGGGATCGAAGTTCTGGCCAGCAAGGTCACCGCGCTGCGCGAGCCCAAGCCCTAGGGGAACAGGACCCGCAAGCCGAACCCGGCCGCAAAGAACACCGCCGCGAAAAGCACCCATACCAGGACGCCCCCGCGCCGGTTTGCCCGAGGAGGGGGGGGCGTCGGGTTGCCGGTCCGGATCAGTTGCGCTTCGACCAGGGCGGGCAGTTTCGGTCCGAACCGGGCCAGCACGCGGGCCGTCTTCATCAGGTCGCGCAACACGGCTTTCGGCCCCAGATTCTCGCGGATGTAGCGCTCGACGATGGGGCTGGCGACCTGCCAGATGTTGATATGCGGGTCCAGCGACCGGGCGACGCCTTCGACCACGACCATCGTGCGCTGCAGAAGGATCAGCTCGGTCCGGGTTTCCATCCCGAAACGCTCCGTGACTTCAAAGAGATAGGCCAGAAGCCGCGCCATGCTGATCCGGCTGGCATCCATGCCGAAGATCGGCTCGCCCACCGCCCGCAGCGCCCGGGCGAATTCGTCGATGTCGCGGTCGGGCGGCACGTAGCCCGCCTCGAAATGCACCTCGGCGACCCGGCGATAGTCCTTGCGGATGAAGCCCATCAGGATCTCGGCATAGACCCGGCGCGTATACTCGTCGATCCGGCCCATGATCCCGAAATCATAGGCGATGATGTCACCGTTCGCCGCGACCTTCAGATTGCCCTGGTGCATGTCGGCGTGGAAGAATCCGTCGCGCAGCGCGTGGTTCAGGAACAACTGCAGGACACGGGCGCCCAGCACCCGGCGGTCATGCCCGGCCGCGTCGATCAGGTCGTTGTCGTTCAGCCCGATCCCTTCGGCCCAGCCCAGCGTCATCACGTTGCGCGACGACAGGAACCATTGTGGCTTTGGCACCTGAAAGCCTTCGTCCTTGGCCGTGTTCGCCGCGAATTCGGCGGCAGACGAGCTTTCCAGCCGCAGGTCCAGCTCGCCCATCACCACGCCTTCGAAGTGCTGGATCACCTCGACCGGGCGCAGGCGGCGGGAAAACGGGGCAAGGCGTTCGATCCAGCGGGCCGCAAGGTAGAAGGCGTCGATATCCTTGCGGAACGCGCGTTCGATCCCGGGGCGCAGGACCTTGACCGCGACCTCTTCGCCGGTGTCGGCCAGCCGGGCGCGGTGGACCTGGGCAATCGACGCCGCAGCGACCGGCTCAGAGAATTCGCTGAAAATGGTCGAAACGGGAAGCTCCAGCTCGGCCTCGATCATCTTTTTCGCGGTGGCCAGCGGGAACGGCGGCAACTTGTCCTGCAGGTATTTCAGCTGCTGCGACAGTTCTTCGCCCACGATGTCGGGGCGGGTGGACAGGACCTGGCCGAACTTGATGTAGGCCGGGCCAAGCGCGGTCAGAGCCCGGGTGGCAGGGGGCAACGCCAGATCGCCCTGCAGTCCCAGCCACTTGAACGGCCAGCCCAGCATCCGCGCCGCAAAGCGCAGGCGCGGCGGCGCGCGAAACGCCTCCAGCACCACATCCATCGCGCCGGTGCGTTCCAGCGTGGCCCCGGTCCGGATCAGGCGGATGATGTTGTGCGGGCCCTTCACAGCTTCCAGCCGGAATGCAGGGCCGCGATGCCCATCGTCATGTTGCGATACTTGACCTGACCAAAGCCCGCATCGCGGATCATGGCGGCAAACGTCTCTTGATCCGGGAATTTGCGGATCGATTCCACAAGGTACTGATAGGACGCCCGGTCGCCGGCGATCATCTGGCCCATCAGCGGGATGAAGTTGAACGAATAGATGTCATAGGCCTTTTGCATCAGGTCGTTCGGGATCTGGCTGAACTCCAGCACCATCAGCCGCCCGCCGGGTTTCAGGACGCGGTAGGCCTCTCGCAGCGCGTCGGGAATGCGGGTGACGTTCCGGATGCCGAAGGAAATCGTGTAGACGTCGAACGACTTGTCCGGAAACGGCAGCGCCATCGCGTCGCCAACCACCCAGTCCAGACTGTCGGCCAGCTTTTCCGCCTCGGCCCGCTTGCGGCCTTCGATCAGCATGGGTTCCGTCATGTCGCAGACGACGGCGCTGGCCCCCGGCCCGCGCCTGAGAAACCGGAACGCCACGTCTCCGGTGCCGCCCGCCACGTCCAGCAGGCGCTGACCGGCGCGCGGGGCCAGCCAATCCATCATCGCGTCTTTCCACAGCCGGTGGATGCCGACCGACATGACGTCGTTCATCACGTCGTATTTGCTGGCGACCCGCGAAAACACGCCATGCACCATCCCGGCCTTGTCGGCCTCGGGCACGTCCTGAAACCCGAAGTGCGTTGTCTTGTCGGAACCTTGCGTCATAGGATGCTGCCTGTAGCTTGTCCGCCTCGAGTTATACTGAAGCGGGCAAAAGGAAAACCGCCTCGTTTGGAATGGTGTACGATGTTGCCGGACGATTTATCCGCCCTGAATGGACTTGCGGCACAGATCATATTGGGAATTGCGCTTGTCTTGGGCTTCATCGGGCTGCGGATCTATCTGTTTGTCCGGCGGCTGTCCCGCCGCCGTGCGGCAATACAGCGCGCCAAGGCCGAGGGGACGTTCGCCCCGCCCAGCTTCCTAGACGGGCAACAGCTGCCTGCCCAATACGACGTCCTGGCCAGTGTCGGCACCGGCCGCGCCGCGCCGGTCAGCATCGACGAACGCATCCTGCGGCCTGCCATCGGCGTCAGGCTTTTCGTGTCGGGCCTTGTCGCCGTGATTGTCGGCTTTGTGGTGATGCCGGGTCTCGCTCCGTCGGGCTTTCACGAAGCGATGACCGAAATCCCGGTTCCTCCCCAGATCACGCAGCTTGTCCTTCTGGCCGCCGGGGCCTGGAGCCTTGCCTACATCTTCGGATTCGAGGCCCGCTACAACACGGACCGCCTGATCGTGACCCGTCTGTTCAAACGGCGAGAGTATCGGTGGAAAGATCTGATCTGGCTCAAGGATGACGGGGCTTACGATCTGGTCCTGACCTTTGAAAAGGGCGGAAAGGCCAAGGTTCTGAAGCACAGCGTCGGTGTCGCCGACTTCAAGGCCTTTGCCGAAGGTCAGGCAAAGCGAAACCGGTCGCTCCATGCCTGAACTGCCGGAAGTCGAAACCGTCCGGCGGGGTCTTCTGCCGGTGATGGAAGGCGCGGTCATCGACCGGGCCGAAGTCAACCGCCCCGACCTGCGCTGGCCCCTGCCGGACCGGATGGCTGACCGGCTGACGGGCAAGCGGGTGACCGCGCTGCGGCGGCGGTCAAAGTATATCCTGGCCGATCTCGACAGCGGCGAGACGCTGCTTGTCCATCTGGGCATGTCGGGGCGGATGCTGATCTCGGGCGCGCAGTTGGGCAGTTTCTACCACGACCACCCCGCGCCGCAGAAGCATGACCATGTCGTGCTGCACATGGAGGGCGGCGCGCGGATCACCTTCAACGACGCCCGCCGCTTTGGCGCGATGGACCTTCTGCCGACCAGCGGCACGCATCCGCTTCTGGCGGGTCTGGGACCCGAGCCGTTTGGCAATGACTTCAACGAACCCTACCTTGCCGCCCGCCTGAAAGGCCGCAAGACGCCGATCAAGGCAGCCCTTCTGGACCAGCGGATCGTGGCGGGCCTTGGCAACATCTACGTCGCCGAAACCCTGTTTCGCGCGCGGATCAGCCCCCTGCGTCTGGCTGGTGACCTTGCGGAACCCCAGGTTCACGGCCTGGTGCCGGTCATTCGCGACGTTCTGGCCGAAGCGATCGAGGCGGGCGGCTCCTCCTTGCGCGACTTTCGCCAGGCAAACGGCGAGTTGGGCTATTTTTCCAAGCATTTTCAGGTCTATGACCGTGAAGGCGACCCTTGCGAAACCCCGGGCTGCTCTGGCGTGATCACCCGCACGGTCCAGTCCGGCCGGTCGTCCTTCTGGTGTCCCACCTGCCAGAGGTGACTTGCCATCGCGCCGTTTGGTGCTAGGAGTCCCCCGACTGCCAACCGGGGAGGCGGTCGCATTGGGAGGCGGGCATGGCCTATGACACGCTGATCGTCGAGATCGAGGACTACGTCACCCTTATCCGGCTGAACCGTCCCGACGCCATGAATGCGCTGAACCTGACCCTGATGCGCGAGCTGGCCGCGGCGGTGACCGCGGCCGAGGCGAACGACAAGGTTCGCTGCATCGTCATCACCGGGTCGGAAAAGGCCTTTGCCGCCGGGGCCGACGTCAAGGAGATGGCCGAGAAAAGCTTTATCGACGTGTATTTCGATGATCTTTTCGGACCCGAGGCGCATGTCATCGCGCGTGTCCGCAAACCGATCATCGCTGCGGTCTCGGGCTATTGCCTGGGCGGAGGCTGCGAGCTTGCGATGCTGTGCGATTTCATCATTGCCGCCGACACGGCCAAGTTCGGCCAACCCGAGATCAACCTTGGCATCGTCGCAGGCATGGGTGGCACCCAGCGCCTGACCCGCGCCGTGGGCAAGTCCAAGTCGATGGACATGCACCTCACCGGCCGTTTCATGGACGCCGCCGAGGCAGAGCGTTGCGGTCTGGTCAGCCGGGTGGTCCCCGCCAAGGCCCTGATCGAAGAGACGCTGAAAGCCGCGCAGAAGGTGGTCGAAAAGTCGATGGTCACCGCGATGGTGGTCAAGGAATGCGTCAACCGCGCGCAGGAAACCCCGCTGGCCGAGGGGCTGTTGTTCGAACGCCGCATGTTCCACGCGATGTTCGCCAGCGAGGACCAGAAAGAGGGCATGGCCGCCTTCCTGGAAAAGCGCCAGCCGCAGTTCCGCGACCGCTAGGGGCGCGGACAGGTATCCCCTTTCCTTTCCGGAAAAACCTGACTATAGGCCAGCGTCACATGCGCGTGGGCCCGCTTAGGCAAGAATCACTCCCGGCTTTGGGTCGGGGCTTCGTGGTCTTTCGTGCACCTGAAACGTAAAGACCCGAAGGAAGCCAGATGGCCAATACCGAACAGTCCAAGAAACGCGCCCGCCAGTCCGAAGCGCGCTATGCCGTGAACAAGGCGCGCCGTTCGCGCATCCGCACCTTCCTGCGCAAGGTCGAAGAAGCCATCGCCTCGGGCGACGCCGCTTCCGCCGAAGCCGCGCTCAAGGCCGCACAGCCCGAATTGGCCCGTGGCGTGTCCAAGGGCGTGCTGCACAAGAACACCGTCGCCCGCAAGATGTCGCGCCTGTCGTCGCGCGTCAAAGGCGTGGCCAAGGCCTGATCCGGGCCCACGCCCGATTCTGCCGCATCCTCGAAAGGCGCACCCGCAAGGGTTGCGCCTTTCGGCTTTTTCACGCCTTTCGGCTGCGACATTCCGGCGCTCCGTTGCCGATTTGCAAGGGCGTCCGGATTCGCATCCAAGGAACCTCTGTCAAGCGAGATGTTCGGTTGCAGAGCCTGCGGACCGCTTGCTAGCGTCTGCCTGCGATTCACTTCGTCTTGGGGAACATGAACGGGTCTCGACGCGAAAACTGCGATACAGATCGGGCGCTGCCGTGCCGCTGCAATCGGGTTTCTGCTTTGGGATCAATGACTTGAGAATGGCATCCAAGCCATTCCGTCATGCATTGCCTGATGGCTGCCGATCTGGCGGTCACTGGCTGTGCTGTGTTGTCCCCTGAAGAACCGTTCGGCTTCGCGCATCCTTGGGTGCGGGGGCGGTTTGGACATTGTGGCTCGCCTTGGGTGAATGAACTGTGCATGGGCGGCGGGTTTTCCGCCGGTCCGGGAATTTTGGCAGGCGACAAGAATGACGAACGATACTTGGGGTCAGATCCGCGAAGAACTGATCAAGCGCGTTGGAAAGAACAACTATGTCACCTGGATAGAGCCGCTGAAACTTTCGCATCTGAAGAACGGGGTTGCCCGTTTCGAAGTGCCGACCACGTTTTTCGGGGACTGGGTCCAGCGAAATTACGCCGACCATATCCGCATGCATCTGGCCAGCACCGGCGCGACCGTGGACCGGCTGGAGTTTTCCGTAGGTGCCGTCGAATCGCGGGCTGCCGACCCAAAGCCTGCCGCCAAGCCCGTCCGCGCCCGTCCGGCCAATGACGCCGATCTGCCGGGCGCGCCGCTGGACGCGCGCTTTACCTTCGACAGCTTCGTTGTCGGCAAGCCGAACGAGCTGGCCCATGCCGCCGCCCGCCGGGTGGCCGAAGGCGGGCCGGTCAGCTTCAACCCGCTGTTTCTGTATGGCGGGGTGGGCCTTGGCAAGACGCACCTGATGCACGCCATTGCGCACGAATTGCAGCAGGGCCGCCCCGAGCTGCGCGTGCTGTATCTGTCGGCCGAGCAATTCATGTACCGTTTCGTGCAGGCCCTGCGCGAACGGCAGATCATGGACTTCAAGGAACTGTTCCGGTCGGTCGACGTGCTGATGGTCGATGATGTGCAATTCATCGCCGGCAAGGATTCCACCCAGGAAGAATTCTTCCACACCTTCAACGCGTTGGTGGATCAGAACAAGCAGATCGTCATTTCCGCCGACCGCGCGCCGGGCGAAATCAAGGACCTGGAGGATCGGATCAAGTCGCGCCTGCAATGTGGTCTGGTCGTCGATCTGCATCCGACGGACTATGAGCTTCGGCTTGGCATCTTGCAGCAGAAGGTCGATTTCTACCGCAACCAGTATCGCGGGCTTGTCCTGGCCGATGGCGTGCTGGAATTCCTGGCGCACCGCATCACCACCAACGTCCGCGTGCTGGAAGGCGCGCTGACCCGGCTGTTCGCCTTTGCCAGCCTTGTGGGCCGTGAAATCACGCTGGACCTGGCCCAGGACTGCCTGGCCGACATCCTGCGCTCCTCGGACCGCAAGCTGACGATCGAGGAGATCCAGCGCAAGGTTGCCGAACACTACAACATCCGCCTGTCGGACATGATCGGCCCCAAGCGGCTGCGCAACATCGCCCGTCCGCGTCAGGTGGCGATGTATCTGGCCAAGCAGCTGACCCCGCGCAGCCTGCCGGAAATCGGACGCCGCTTTGGTGGTCGCGATCACACCACGATCATGCACGGCGTCCGCAAGATCGAGGAATTGATGGCCATCGACAGCCAGTTGGCCGACGATCTGCAGCTTCTGCGCCGTCTTCTGCAAGGTTGACCGGGGGCCGCCCTTGACGGCCCGCGCAATCCTACGCACAGTCCGATGAACACAGGTGACCCGGTGAAAACCGGACAGATTTGGCGTCCCTGCAGGGGACGGCAGGGGGAAGACAGATGAAGCTTTCGATCGAACGCGCCACGCTTCTGAAGGCGCTGGCGCAGGCGCAGTCGGTGGTCGAACGCCGGAACACGATTCCGATCCTCGCCAACGTGCTGATCGAGGCCGAGGGGTCGCAAGTCAGTTTCCGCGCCACCGATCTGGACATCGAGGTCGTGGACCGTGCCCCCGCCATGGTCGAACGCGCCGGATCGACCACGGTCTCTGCCGTGATGCTGCATGAAATCACCCGCAAGCTGCCCGATGGGTCGCTGGTGAACCTGACCGAAGACGCCGCCGCAGGGCGCCTGACCATTGCGGCGGGCCGGTCGACCTTCAGCCTCGCGACCCTGCCGAAGGAAGACTTCCCGGTCATGGCGACCAGCGAATATTCCTCCAACTTCTCGGCCCCCGCGCCGGTGCTGCGCCGTCTTTTCGACAAGGCAAAGTTTGCGATCTCGACTGAAGAGACGCGCTATTACCTGAACGGCGTCTACATGCACGTCTCGACCAGCGACGGGGCCAAGGTCCTGCGCTGTGTGGCGACCGATGGTCACCGCCTGGCCCGCATCGACGCCCCGCTGCCGGATGGCGCGGATGACATGCCCGGCGTGATCGTGCCACGCAAGACGGTGGGAGAGCTGCGCAAGCTTCTGGACGACGATGAGGCGATGATTGCCGTCTCGGTGTCGGAAACCAAGGTGCGCTTTGCCACCCCGGCGATCACCCTGACGTCCAAGGTCATCGACGGCACCTTCCCCGACTACACCCGCGTGATCCCGACCGGCAACACCCGCAAGCTCGAGGTGGACGCCTCCGAATTCGCCAAGGCCGTCGACCGCGTGGCCACCGTCTCCTCCGAACGGTCGCGTGCGGTCAAGCTGTCCCTGGACGAAGACCGGCTGGTCCTGTCGGTGAACTCGCCCGACAGCGGCGCGGCCGAGGAAGAGCTGGCCGTGGCCTATGGCGACGAACGGCTGGAGATCGGCTTCAACGCGAAATACCTCTTGGAAATCGCCAGCCAGGTCGACCGTGAGAATGCGGTGTTCCTGTTCAACTCCTCTGCCGACCCCACCTTGATGCGTGAAGGCAACGACACCTCGGCGGTCTATGTCGTCATGCCGATGCGGGTCTGACGTAACCTAACGCCCGTTCGGAAAAGGAAACCGCGTGGGCGGCCTGGTCATCGAAACCCTCGCCCTGTCGCATTTCCGCAGCCATCGCGCGCAGCGACTGGACTTTGACGGCCGCCCCGTGGCGCTGGTCGGGCCGAACGGCGCGGGCAAGACCAACGTGCTGGAGGCGGTGTCCCTTCTGTCCCCTGGCAGGGGCTTGCGCCGCGCCGCTGCCGATGATCTGGCCAGACGGCCGGAATCGCTTGGCTGGAAGATTTCCGCGACAGTACAGGGGCTTGCCGCCACGCATGAGCTGCAGACCTGGGCCGAACCGGGCGAGCCGCGTCAGGTCCGGATCGACGGAAAGGCCGCCACGCAGGCCAGCCTTGGACGCGTGCTGCGCGTCCTTTGGCTGGTTCCCGCGATGGATCGCCTCTGGATCGAGCCCGCCGAGGGTCGCCGCCGCTTTCTGGACAGGTTGACGCTGTCGTTCTTTCCCGAACATGCCGAACAATCGCTCACATACGACAAGGCAATGCGCGACCGGAACCGGCTGATCAAGGATCAGGTCTCCGATCCGCACTGGTACGCAGCGCTTGAATCCCAGATGGCCGAGGCGGGCCATGAGATCACCCAGCACC
>ENA-UOWO01005838-UOWO01005838.1-activated-sludge-metagenome-genome-assembly--contig:-NODE-5838-length-12839-cov-12.685232_pt1 | contig 12839 bp, 10 predicted proteins | sample MGYA00238148_ERZ761564 | MGnify/ENA primary metagenome ERZ761564 (study PRJEB28885, sample SAMN05720194) | activated sludge metagenome | isolation source: Anaerobic digester | place: USA...
ACCAGCCGTGATTTACCTGACCTCTTTCGTTTGCTTTGTGAATTACTGTTTTCATAAATAGATTTTTAGATGTTATAGAGATGAGATATGAGAGTTGAGAAATTATATTAATCTCAAATCTTATCATCTCAAATCTCATTTCTATATAGTTGCAATAACAACTATTGTATATACAAACATAAAAATAAAAAATTTAGTTCCTGATTTTATCTAAAATTAAATTTAATTGTTCCAGTTCATTTATTGTCAAATTAGTAAAATGTGCCGGTGTCTCATCAGTATTCATTGCTTTGTCTATTTTATCTAACAATGCCAATCCTGTTTCTGTAATATTAATATCCACCTGACGGCGACTGATGCTGCTGGTCTCTCTCGTAACCAGTCCTTTTTGCTTTAGCTTTTCGACCAGTCGTGTAGCGTTCGACATTTTGTCAATCATGCGCTCGGTAATCTGATTGAGCATAACTGCTTTTGGATGCTGACCACGTAAAATGCGCAACACATTATATTGTTGCATGGAAAGACCGTACTTTTTAAAAAAACGAGTCTGTTCATTTTGCAACCAACCGCAGGTAAACAACAAATTCACATCTGTTTTTACATAGATGTTTGGGAATTTTTTTTGCTTAATTTCTTCCTCAATCGTCTTCATAGACTATGCTTGCGTAGTAGGTGTACCAAAATTCAACGGATAAGCGATTTGCTCAAATTCTTTGATTTCGCCGTGCGCCTGTTCAAACTTGCGAACGTTTTCCGCTAATGCCATCATCAGTCGTTTTGCATGCTGTGGCGTTAAAATAATTCTGGATTTTACTTTTGCTTTCGGAACACCCGGTGCTAAACGAACAAAATCCACCACAAACTCCTGATTGGAGTGTGTAATGATGGCTAAGTTGGCGTATTCACCATCTGCAATTTCTTCCGGCAATTCAATATTGATTTGATTTTGATTCTTGTCTTCCATGTTATAAATTAAAAAATTAGGTGTTGTAAACGGCTATGTAAATTTATGAAAATAAAGCTAAAAGACATAAAAAAAAGGCTGTCTAAACAGACAGCCTTTTTATAATTAACAAAGATTTTATTCTTCGTCGCTTTCAATCATTGCTTTTTTAGCCATCATGCGTTCGTATTCTTTTTTAGAACCCACCATCACGTTTTCGAATTCACGAACACCTGTTCCTGCAGGAATTCTGTGACCAACGATTACGTTTTCTTTTAAACCACGCATTAAGTCGATTCTGCCGTTGATAGCAGCCTGGTTTAATACTTTAGTGGTTTCCTGGAAAGAAGCCGCTGAAATCCAGCTTGCAGTACCTAAGGATGCTCTTGTAATACCTTGTAACAATGGACTAGCCGTTGCAGGAATTGCATCACGATATTCTACCGGCTTTCTGTCATTACGTTTTAAGAATGAATTCTCTTCGCGAATCTGACGCATCGTAACGATTTGTCCAACTACTAATTGCTCTGAGTCACCTGCTTCTGTAATTACTTTCTTGTCGTAGATGTAATCGTTTTGTTCGATGAATTCGAATTTGTCAGCACGTTCGTTTTCTAAGAATTTAGTATCACCTGCATCACTCACCAATACGTCACTCATCATTTGTTTCACGATTACTTCGATGTGTTTGTCGTTGATACGTACACCTTGTAAACGGTAAACTTCCTGAATTTCATTTACTAAATAAGCTTGTAATGCTGCTGGTCCTTTAATTTTCAGGATATCACTTGGTGTAATAGCACCATCTGATAATGGCATACCTGCTTTCACGAAGTCGCCGTCCTGTACTAAAATATGTTTAGTTAAAGGAACCAGATATTTTCTTTGAACGCCATCTTTCGATGTAATGGTCACCTCGCGGTTACCACGTTTGATTTTACCGAAGGTAGCTTGTCCGTCGATTTCAGAAACCTTAGCCGGATTTGATGGATTACGTGCTTCGAATAATTCCTGTACACGTGGTAAACCACCCGTAATATCTCGTACTTTACTTAAGATACGTGGAATTTTTACGATGATAGATCCAGGCAATACAGCTTCATTATCTTCTACAGAAATATGTGCTCCAACCGGAATTGAATAAGAATATAATTCTTTTCCTTTTTCATCTACGATCAATAAAGATGGAGATTTTTTCTTATCACGAGATTCGATGGTTACTTTTTCACGGTGACCTGTTTGCTCTTCTAATTCTTCACGGTAAGTAATACCTTCAATAACGTGTTCGTATTTCGTAGTACCTTTAAACTCTGAAATAATGACGTTATTAAATGGATCCCATGAACAAATCACATCGCCTTTTTTCACTTTCTGACCGTTTTTCACAGACAAAGTAGCACCATAAGGAATGTTGTTAGTGATTAAAACTCTTTCTGTAGTTTCGTCGATGATGTTTATCTCACCGGTTCTTCCAATTACCACAGATTTCATTTCTCCGTCTTCGCTATCTTGTTTTACCGTTTTAACGCTGTCGAATTCCAGTTTACCGTCAAACTTAGCAATCATCTGAGATTCAGAAGCAACAGATGCTGCCGTACCACCCGTGTGGAAAGTACGTAAGGTTAACTGTGTTCCCGGCTCACCGATAGACTGTGCTGCCACGATACCTACTGCATCACCATATTGTGCCGGTCTGTTATTGGTTAAACTTCTACCATAACATTTTGCACAAACACCACGACGCATTTCGCAGGTTAATACTGAACGAATTTCTACGCTTTCGATTGGTGATTCTTCGATGATAGAAGCAGCTGCTTCTAAAATCATATCGCCTTCTTTCACGATGATTTCGCCGGTTAACGGATGTACTACATCTAATAAAGCAGTACGTCCAACTATTCTGTCAAATAAAGATTCGATTACTTCTTCATTTTCTTTCAACGCTGATGTATTCAAACCACGTAATGTACCGCAGTCAACGCCATTGATAACAACATCTTGCGCAACATCCACTAAACGACGTGTTAAGTAACCCGCATCCGCCGTTTTTAACGCCGTATCCGCCAAACCTTTACGCGCACCGTGTGTAGAAATGAAATACTCTAATACGTTCAAACCATCCTTGAAGTTAGATAAAATTGGATTTTCGATAATCTCACCACCTGTAGAACCAGATTTACGAGGTTTAGCCATCAATCCACGAATACCACCTAACTGTTTAATTTGTTGTTTTGAACCACGCGCTCCTGAATCCAACATCATAAACACGGAGTTGAAACCTTGTTTGTGCGTAGAGATTTCTTTCATCAACGTTTCCGTGATTCTTGTATCCACACGTGTCCAGATATCGATGATTTGGTTATAACGTTCGTTATTGGTAATTAAACCCATATTAAAGTTAGACCATACTTCATCTACTTCGTCACCTGCACCTATCAGTAATTTTTGTTTTACATCCGGAATAATCAAGTCATCAATATTAAATGACAGACCACCTTTGAATGCCTGACGGAAACCAATTTCTTTAATATCATCCAGGAACTTAACTGTAGTTGGAATATTAGTGCTTACCAATACTTCTCCAATTACCGTTTTGATGTTTTTCTTACTCAACATTTCATTGATATAACCGCATTCTGCAGGAACAACTTCATTGAATAATAAACGACCTACCGTAGTATCGATTATTTTCATTTTGAATTCGTTGCCTTCTTTTACGCGTACTCTGCATTTTACATTTGCATGTAAGTCTACCTGATTTTCATTCAATGCAATGATTGCTTCTTCAGCAGCATAGAATACTCTTCCTTCACCACGTACTTTGTCATCACCGATGGTTCGTTTACCTTTTGTAAGATAGTACAAACCTAAAACCATGTCTTGTGATGGAATAGTGATTGGTGTTCCGTTTTGTGGATTCAAAATATTATGTGAAGCCAGCATCAATAACTGTGCTTCTAAGATTGCAGCATTACTTAAAGGAACGTGAACAGCCATCTGGTCACCGTCAAAGTCGGCATTGAATGAGGTACACACTAAAGGGTGTAACTGTATCGCTTTTCCTTCAATTAATTTTGGCTGGAATGCCTGAATAGAAAGTCTGTGTAATGTTGGAGCACGGTTTAACATCACCGGATGTCCTTTCATTACGTTTTCTAAGATATCCCAGATTACTGATTCTTTTTTGTCTACTAATTTCTTGGCAGATTTTACCGTTTTTACGATACCACGTTCCAGCAATTTACGAATGATAAACGGTTTGAATAACTCAGCCGCCATATCTTTTGGCAAACCACATTCGTGTAATTTTAATTCAGGACCTACCACGATTACGGAACGACCGGAGTAGTCCACACGTTTTCCTAATAAGTTCTGACGGAAACGACCTTGTTTACCTTTCAGTACATCCGATAAAGATTTCAATGCACGGCCACCTTCTGCTTTTACTGCATTAGATTTACGTGAGTTGTCGAATAATGAATCTACCGCTTCCTGTAACATACGTTTTTCATTACGTAAGATTACTTCCGGTGCTTTGATTTCAATTAATCTTTTTAAACGGTTATTTCTGATGATCACACGACGGTATAAATCGTTCAAATCTGAAGATGCAAAACGTCCACCATCTAACGGAACTAACGGACGCAATTCTGGCGGAACTACCGGTAAGTATTGAACTACCATCCATTCTGGTCTGTTTTCTACGTGTTCGTTGGCTTCACGGAATGCTTCCACTACGCTCAGACGTTTTAACGCTTCTGACTTACGTTGTTGTGAAGATTCGTGAGATGCTTTGTGACGTAATTCACCCGATAATTTTTTCAAATCAATTCTTGACAATAAACCATGAACTGCTTCACCACCCATTTTAGCGATAAATTTATTCGGATCATCATCAGATAACAATTGATTGTCTTTTGGTAAGCCATCTAAAATATCTAAATATTCTTCTTCTGTTAAAAGATCCAGATATTTAGTTTTTTTGCTTTCACCATTAACCGGAACACCTTCTTCTGTAACACCTGCCTGGATAACTACATAACGTTCATAGTATACAATCGCTTCTACATTTTTGGAAGACAATCCCAACATGTAACCTGTTTTATTAGGCAACGATTTGAAATACCAGATATGTACTACAGGAACTACCAATTTGATGTGTCCCATTCTTTCGCGACGTACTTTCTTTTCAGTTACTTCCACACCACATCTGTCGCACACAATACCTTTGTAACGGATACGTTTGTACTTACCGCAAAAACATTCATAATCTTTTGTAGGACCGAAAATACGCTCGCAGAACAAACCTTCCATCTCAGGCTTGTAGGTTCTGTAGTTAATCGTTTCCGGTTTTTTTACTTCACCGTATGAACGTTCCAAAATGGAATCCGGAGAAGCGAGTTTCAACGTAATCGTCTTGAACTCTGTGTTGATTTTATTATCCTTTTTAAAAGGCATAGTTGTTATTTTTAAATGCTTAAAAATCTAATTACCAAAACAAAAAAACTATTCATCGAAGTCTAAATCCAATGCAAGACCTCTTAACTCATGTACTAATACATTGAATGATTCAGGAATTCCAGGAATAGGTAAGTTATCACCTTTCACAATTGCTTCGTAAGCTTTTGCTCTACCTTGAATATCATCTGATTTCACCGTTAATAATTCCTGTAAGATGTTAGACGCACCGTATGCTTCTAATGCCCAAACTTCCATCTCACCTAAACGCTGACCACCAAACTGTGCTTTACCACCCAAAGGTTGTTGCGTAATTAATGAGTAAGGTCCGATGGAACGAGCATGCATCTTATCATCCACCATATGTGATAATTTGATGATGTAGATAACACCTACGGTTGTTTTCTGATCGAATCGTTGTCCTGTTTCACCATCGTATAAGTAAGTACTTCCTAATCGAGGCAAGCCTGCTTCTTCGATATAATGTTCGATTTGTTCTACGTTTGCACCATCAAAGATTGGTGTTGCGAATTTCATTCCCAACTCTTTTCCAGCCCATCCTAAAACGGTTTCGTAAATCTGACCGATGTTCATACGAGAAGGTACACCTAATGGATTCAATACCACGTCAACAGGTGTTCCATCTTCTAAGAACGGCATGTCTTCATCGCGAACGATTTTTGCTACGATACCTTTATTTCCGTGACGACCAGCCATCTTATCACCTACTCTCAACTTACGTTTCTGAGCGATGTATACTTTAGCTAATTTCAATACACCAGATGGTAATTCATCACCTACTGTTATCGCATATTTATCACGCAAGAAACGACCTTTTTCTTCGTTGAACTTGATGTTGAAATTGTGGATCAATCGTTTGATTAATTCATTGGTTTCTTCTTCTTTCGTCCAGTCAGAAGTATCTAAGTTCTGGTAGTTTAATCCGCCTAATAATTTCTCAGAGAATTTCGTTCCTTTTGGAACTGCTTCTTCACCAAAAATATTTTTAATGCCTGATGTTGTTTTACCACCTACTAACTGCATTAATTTTGCAACTAATACTTTCTTGATTTCTTCTAAATTCAGTAAGTGAACTTTTTCTGCTTTTTCCAATTCGCTTTTTTCACGAACTTTTGAGTTCTTGTCTTTTTTCGCTTTTTGGAACAACTTAGTCGTTACTACGATACCTTCTGTGGATGGTGGTGCTTTGTAAGAAGCATCTTTTACATCACCAGCTTTGTCACCAAAGATGGCACGTAATAATTTTTCTTCCGGTGTCGGATCTGTTTCACCTTTTGGTGTAATTTTTCCTATTAAAATATCACCTTCTTTGATTTTTGCACCAACACGAATAATACCATTTTCATCCAAATTACGTGTTGCATCTTCGCTTACGTTTGGAATGTCATTGGTTAATTCTTCCTCACCTAATTTTGTATCGCGCACATCCATTTCATATTCTTCAATATGGATAGACGTAAAAATATCTTCACGAACTACTTTTTCAGAGATTACGATAGCATCCTCAAAGTTAAACCCTTTCCAAGGCATGAATGCAACGAGTAAGTTTTTACCTAATGCTAATTCACCGTTTTGTGTTGCATAACCTTCACACAAGATCTGACCTTTCACTACTTTCTCCCCTTTACGAACAATTGGACGTAAGTTGATACAAGTAGCCTGATTGGTACGTGCGTATTTAGTTAATTTATACACTTTCACGTCGTCTTCAAAACTTACTAATTTCTCATTTTCAGTTCTGTCAAAACGAACGCGGATTTCATTAGCATCCACATATTCTACCACACCTGAACGCTCTGCATTGATTAATACATTCGAGTCAGCTGCCACACGAGCTTCGATACCTGTACCTACGATTGGCGCTTCACAACGCATCAACGGCACTGCCTGACGTTGCATGTTAGAGCCCATCAATGCACGGTTCGCATCATCGTTTTCTAAGAATGGAATTAACGATGCAGATACACCCACGATTTGATTTGGCGCCACGTCCATGTTCTGAACATTTGCCATTTCTTCGCTGTCCGTATCTACGATTGGGAAATCACCCTGATAACGGCATTTCACTTTTTTATCGGTGAATGTACCTTTATCATCTAATGTTGCATTAGACTGTGCAATGATTCTTTCGTCTTCTTCTTCCGCTGTTAAGTATTCTACTTTTCCTTCTACTTTACTTTTGGAAACTTTACGGTAAGGTGTTTCAATAAAGCCCATTTCATTCACTTTTGCGTGAACGCAAAGCGTTGAAATCAGACCGATATTTGGTCCTTCCGGCGTTTCAATCGTACATAAACGACCGTAGTGAGAGTAGTGAACGTCACGCACCTCAAAACCAGCTCTTTCACGAGATAGACCGCCGGGTCCCAGTGCAGAAATACGACGTTTGTGCGTAATTTCTGATAATGGATTTGTTTGGTCTAAGAATTGAGATAATTGGGATGTTCCGAAGAAAGAGTTAATAACAGAAGATAATGTTCTTGCGTTGATCAAGTCGATTGGCGTGAACACCTCGTTATCACGTACGTTCATACGCTCACGGATAGTACGCGCCATACGCGCCAAACCAACACCAAACTGAGCAAATAACTGCTCACCTACTGTACGAACTCTTCTGTTGCTCAAGTGATCGATATCATCAATCTCCGCTTTTTGATTTACTAATTTGATCAGATATTTTACAATAGAAACGATATCTTCTTTGGTAAGAACGATATTTTTCGGATCTAAGGTTAAACCTAATTTTTTGTTGATTTTATAACGACCAACAAAACCTAAATCATAGCGTTTATCAGAGAAGAATAATTTCTCGATAATACCACGAGCAGTATCATCATCTGGTGGATCAGATCCGCGCAACTGACGATAAATATGTTTTAACGCTTCAATTTCTGAGTTAGAAGTATCTTTTTGTAAGGTATTGAAGATGATTGAATAATCTTCTTCAGCACTTTCTTTTTGTAAGATGATAGTTTTAACACCTGTTTCTAAAATCAACTGGATATTATCTTCATCTAAATATGTATCACGCTCAAGTATTACTTCATTACGTTCGATAGAAACCACCTCACCGGTATCTTCATCCACGAAATCTTCCATCCACGATTTCAATACTCTAGCCGCTAAACGTCTGCCGATATTTTTTTCTAAAGACTTTTTGTTTACTTCAATTTCGTCTGATAATCCGAATAATTTCAGGATATCTTTATCTGAATCGAAACCGATAGCACGCAATAAAGTGGTTACAGGGAATTTTTTCTTACGGTCGATGTAAGCATACATGACATTGTTGATGTCAGTAGCAAATTCCATCCAAGCACCTTTAAACGGAATAACTCTTGCGGAGAAAATTTTTGTTCCGTTCGGGTGATAGCTCATTCCGAAGAATACGCCTGGTGAACGGTGTAATTGAGACACTACAACACGTTCTGCACCATTAATAATGAAGGTACCTTTATCCGTCATGTACGGAATGTTTCCTAAGAAAACATCCTGAACGATGGTTTGGAAATCGATATGTTCTTCATCATTACAAGACAATCGTAACTTTGCTTTCAAAGGTACGCTGTATGTCAATCCTCTTTCGATACACTCATCAACAGTGTAGCGTGGCGGATCCACATAATAATCCAAGAACTCTAACAAGAATATATTTCTTGCGTCAGTAATTGGAAAGTTTTCAGAGAACACTTTATACAAACCTTCTTTTGAACGTTTGTCCGGTGTAGTCTCTAATTGTAAAAACTCCTGAAAAGATTTTACCTGAATATCTAATAAATTAGGATATTCGTAAGGATGGCTTATTCTACTGAAGTTTACTCTTCCGGATAAGGTAAGACCTGATTTTTCTGTTTTTTTAGACATGCAAACTTATTAAAATTTATAAAAACAGTAAAAAGTGTCTCGGCAACCTAAGAGGTTACCGGACACTTTAAATATTTGATTCTGAATGAATTACTTCAATTCGATAGAAGCACCAGCTTCTTCTAACTTAGCTTTGATTGACTCAGCTTCGTCTTTAGAAACGCCTTCTTTGATAGCTTTAGGAGCACCATCCACTAAGTCTTTAGCTTCTTTTAAGCCAAGTCCTGTAATTTCTTTTACTACTTTAACTACACCTAATTTCTGAGCACCACCGTCTTTCAAGATAACATCAAAAGATGTTTTCTCTTCTACAGCAGCACCAGCGCCAGCGCCAGGACCAGCAGCAACCGCAACTGCAGCAGCAGCAGGTTCGATACCGTATTCAGATTTTAAAATGTCAGCAAGTTCATTAACTTCTTTAACTGTTAAGTTTACTAATTGCTCTGCAAATGCTTTAATATCAGCCATTGTTTAAAAATTTAAAATTGTTATTAATTAATTTCTTTCTTGTAATGTTTTAACGATTCCAGCCAATTTACCACCGCTTGATTTAAGGGCAGAAATGACATTTTTAGCAGGAGATTGCAATAAGCCAATAATATCGCCAACTAATTCATCTTTAGATTTAACGTTGATTAATGCTTCTAATTGGTTTTCTCCAACATATATAGCAGAGTCGATGTATGCAGCTTTTAAAGCCGGTTTATCGCCACCTGCACGGAATTGTTTGATTACTTTAGCAGGCACATTACCTGTTTCTGTGAACATGATAGCTGTAGGTCCGTGTAAAACAGGATCTAAGTCATCAGAAAACTTACCACCGGCAACTAATGCCTTTTTGATAAGTGTGTTTTTTGCAACCTGTAAGTTGATTCCTTTATCGAAGCAAATTCTTCTTAATTGGTTAATTTTCTCTACTGTTAAACCAGATGTATCTGTGAAGTAGAAAAAATTAGCATCAGAGAATTTTTTCGTTAGTGTATCAATCGTTGCTTGTTTTTCAGTCTTAGTCATTTTTTTCCTTTTACGAATTAATTATTAAATTCCCGGAATTGATTTTACATCCACTTCTATTGAAGGACTCATTGTCGTAGCAACATAAATGCTTTTGAAATAAATTCCTTTTGCAGAAGATGGTTTCATTTTTGCCAACGTTGCAATCATTTCTTTTGCGTTGTCATACAATTGAGTTGGGTTAAATGATACACGACCTACTGAAGTGTGAATGATACCGAATTTGTCGATTTTGAAAGATATTTTACCTTTTTTAACCTCACGAACAGCATCACCAACGTTTTCTGTTACCGTACCGGATTTAGGGTTTGGCATTAAGTTACGAGGACCTAATATTTTACCTAAACGACCTAATTTTGGCATTACACTTGGTGTTGCGATGATTACGTCGATATCTGTCCAGCCACCGCCGATTTTATCTAAGAACTCATCTAAACCTACATAATCAGCACCCGCTTCTTTTGCAGCAGCTTCTTTATCCGGTGGACAAAGAACCAATACGGTTTTAGTTTTACCTGTTCCGTGTGGTAAGCTAACTGTTCCTCTAAGAGCCTGGTCTGGTTTACGTGGGTCTACACCTAAACGAATGTGAACGTCAACAGAAGCATCAAACTTGGTTGTGTTTACTTCTTTTACCAAAGCAGCGGCTTGTTCTAATGAGTAAGATTTGCCTTTTTCGACTTTTCCGTCTACTGCTTTTCTTCTTTTTACAATTTTCATTTTACAAAAATTTTAGTGAGATAATAGCGTTCCAATTATGAGTGGAACTCTCTCTGCTTAATTGCTTAAGCCTGGAATGGTGCGTCACCCGTAACAGTGATTCCCATACTTCTTGCAGTTCCTGCCACCATTTTCATAGCTGATGTCACTGTAAAACAGTTTAAATCCGGCATTTTAATTTCTGCAATTTCCTTCACCTGATCCCAGGATACCGACCCTACTTTATTACGATTTGGTATTTTAGAGCCAGCTTTGGCTTTTGAATACTCTAATAATAAAGCGGAAGCAGGTGGCGTCTTGATGACGAACGTGAACGATTTATCTTTAAACACCGTGATTACACACGGTAAAATTTTTCCTTGTTTATCTTGCGTGGCAGCATTGAACTGTTTGCAGAACTCCATGATGTTCACACCTTTAGAACCTAATGCCGGTCCGATTGGAGGTGCCGGGTTTGCTTGTCCGCCTTTTACCTGTAACTTAATAAACGTTTCGATTTCCTTTGCCATATTCTATTGTTTTTCAACTTGCATAAAATTCAACTCCACCGGAGTTTTTCTTCCAAAAATTTTCACGACCACTCTCAATTTCTTCTTGTCTTCCATTATTTCTTCGATCGTACCTGTAAAATCATTAAATGGTCCATCTGTGATTTTTACATCTTCACCTACTAAGAATGGTTCATTAACGGTTCCACCTATTTCTTCCTGTTCGTCTACTTTACCGAGTATTCTGTTTACTTCGGCTTTTTTCAACGGAATAGGTTTATTTCTTTCAATGAAACTGATCACGTTTGTCATATTCTGAATATGTAAAACGATATCGCCATTCATTTTTTTAGGATCTGCTTCCATCATTAAATAACCCGGAAAGAAGTTTTTCTCATGAATCACTTTTTTCCCACCTTTCAATTTGTATACTTTTTCTGTAGGTACTATTACCTGTGGAATAATATCAGACCAGCCGGAAAGCTTTATTTCCTTCTCGATTATATCGCGAAGTTTTTTCTCCTTTCCACTGATTACTCTCAGTACGTACCATTTTTTTTCTTCAGACATCTTCGTATATTCTAACTGACAAGACTATTTCGTCATTTTGTATATTATATCACTGAACATAATATTTGAAAACATATCCATAAGGCCAATAATTAAAGCAATAATCAATGCTGCAATGGCAACCACTGCTGCATTCGACTGTAATTCTTTCCAGGTTGGCCACGTTACTTTCGTGGTTAATTCTTCGTAAGAAGCCAGCAAATATGTTTTAATATTGTCCATTTTCCAATTTTTTTTGCACGGGCGGAGAGATTCGAACTCCCATCAGCGGTTTTGGAGACCGACATTCTACCCTTGAACTACGCCCGTCTAAAAAGTCATTAGCCACTCATTCTTATAAATGACTAATGACTAATGACGGTTTATAATTTATTTTAAAATTTCAGTTACCTGACCAGCTCCTACTGTTCTACCACCTTCACGGATAGCGAATTTCAAACCTTTTTCTAATGCTACCGGGTAAATTAATTTTACAGATAATGTAACGTTATCACCTGGCATTACCATTTCAACACCTGCAGGTAATTCAATTTCACCTGTAACGTCTGTTGTTCTTAAGTAGAACTGAGGACGGTATTTGTTGAAGAATGGTGTGTGACGTCCACCTTCATCTTTAGATAAGATGTACACTTCACATTTGAATTCAGTGTGTGGTGTTACAGAACCTGGTTTGCAGATAACCATACCACGTTTGATATCTGTTTTCTCAATACCACGTAATAAGATACCTACGTTTTCACCAGCTTCACCGATGTCTAAGA
>ENA-UOWO01005839-UOWO01005839.1-activated-sludge-metagenome-genome-assembly--contig:-NODE-5839-length-12837-cov-27.721405_pt1 | contig 12837 bp, 17 predicted proteins | sample MGYA00238148_ERZ761564 | MGnify/ENA primary metagenome ERZ761564 (study PRJEB28885, sample SAMN05720194) | activated sludge metagenome | isolation source: Anaerobic digester | place: USA...
TCTACGGAGTAATTATTCGCTCCATACTGCAAAATCATTTTTGAGCCCCTGATGTTTACTGTCTGCGCCAAAGCGGCACAAACGATAAGGAGCAACCCGATAAATATTAATGCCTTTTTCATATGTGCAAATTTACAACACCAACGCTTAATAAAAAAAAACATCAGGTTTTATTTATAGTGGGCAGCACATCACAGCGTATCTGCTTCATGTCATTGTATCTTCGCAGGTAAATGTCGAATTCATCCCCTGTCATGTCCATATTAAAATAGGTGTCGAATTCCTGGAGGGCAACCGCCTCATCAAAGTCGTTATTAACATGCAGCCGGTAGAATGTAATCCATGCGAATATCATCACATCTACGGTCTGATTGATGTAGATATTTCCCAGCTCGAACGGCTCGTATGTCGATGTACTTTCAAATATCTCACTTACCCTCTTGCACGCCACGCCACAGCTCAACGGCTCCGTTTCATTCTCAACATCGAAGTCCTTAACAAATAGGTTGGTAGCTGTCGTTATGTTCTTATTCAAAAATACACACTTGTAGGCATGGCAGTAAGTCCACATCATTACATTGGTGCGGTTGCTCATAACGAAGCGCGGTATCCGTTCCTCAAACTTCTTTATAGTGCCCATAATACTGCGTGTTTGGTTGTGGTTTACTATCGTATATGAAATATTCATCAGATACGTGTTTTCGCAACTCTTCCTCTGAATAAACAACGGACTTAACAAAATCAATCCGTTCCTGCAACGTGCCCGACTGATAACGCCCCCTGTTCTTACCATACAGACCAGCGTGGAAACATCGCGGGTGCATCGGGAAGATAACAGCCTTGTCGCCTTGCTCGCTTATCCTGTGAATCAAACCATCCTGTTCGATGAACGATGTCCCTATCTTTGAATAGGGGAACTGCCGAGCAAGGTACTGACTCGGAAAGTCGATATACGACTGATTGTAATGATTGCGTATGTCCTGCAATATAACGTCCCTACAAAAACAAACACCAATTGACTGGTAAACGCCACGACTGATGTAATACTCATCCGTATGCATTGACAACTCGCGTCTGTCATTGAAATTCACGGCTCCGATTGAACACCATCCAAATTGATTAACTGACCTATGAAAATGGAAATAGTCTTCATTAATCAGTACATCGTCCTCAATTAAGTAAACGAGTCCGGTCGATTGAGCGGCACCAGCACACCAAGCGTTCAACACATTGGCGCTCTGCTTCGTTACTCTGTTTCGTGGATGTGGCATCTTAATCACGCCACCATGCAGGCCAAACTGATTGAATACATCCTCACATGCCGGATCGTGTCCGTAGTCAAGGCAAAGCAAGTAGTAATGTTCGTTGTAATGTCTTGCCTTAACGATGTGCGTAAGGCACAGGTATAACATCTCTGGTCGGTTAAATGCCGGTATCAGCACTACATCCATTTGTCCCTCCTAACCCAAATGGTATTAACATCCAAAACATTTATTAAATGATATTCGCCATTTAGTAATTCAATCTGGTCGTAACGGCTCGAAACATCATTGCTCTCTGTAATGATTATCTCAGGATAAATCGCCTTATAAAATAACTCATTCAAGATAACGGCTTCCATCCCCTCAACGTCAATGGAAAGTAAACCACACGGCACAGGGATAATGTCCTGCGCTGCCACCAACTTAACCGTTAATGGTTTGATATTACCCTTGCCTTTAATTAGACTGCTGTGGTCTGGCCGGTCAGGATCGTAATAAAACGTAGCTTCACCATCGATGTCGCTTACGGCTGCGTTGATTGTCCTGATGTCTTTGCGGTGTGCATAATTATTTTGCAGTTGTTCAAAGTACGCGGGACTTGGCTCTACCATAACCCCACTCCAGCCCAATTCGGCAAATGCCCTCGTATTGCTCAAATGAACACCATCACACGCTCCGAAGTCGGCAAAGGTGGGCGTTACCTTTAACTTACGATTTCTGATTAAATCAATCAAATAGCTGTCTTCATTGTGCTGCGAATACATCGAGTGTGTTTTTAATGGTTTGGTAAACTATATCTTTGTTCCTGTGATCGCCTAATGCAAAGATAGGACTTTTTATTGAACTTGCATACATCGGCATCTGTGGGGCATTTGTCATTATGTAATCGCGGTACTTAAACCCATCACCAGCCACGTTATCGGATAACTGCACCCATGCCGCAGGAATGCCGTATGCGTGTGCAATTATTATCCCGTGCAGCGACGATGAAATGATTAATTTGCACTCTGATATATCGTCAACGACTTTCTCCAACGGCTGCGTTACGTCAATAATTGAATCGAAGTCCCGACTATACTCATTAATCGACAAATCATAGTCAATGTAATTCGGCACTAACCCAACTCTGTGGCGTTTACGCGTGTTCGGTTTATACAGCATCGGCATAATGAGAGCCGGATCGCCTACCATTGCCCTTGTTGCATATCCCATGCGCTGCAATTTATAAAGCGAGAGCAACCCTCTGACAAGTGGAATATCAGCAGCACCAGCGAAGTCGTTATCATGGCGCATGAATCCGGCACCTAAAACGATACTGTTCTCATTCGACTGGTCAAGGACAGACCCGCACATCAACACATGACTGTCTTCATTTGAATGTTCCGGCACCTCGCCTGTCAGTCGCTCAATGATATAGGACGTCATCACATCACCAAAATTCACAATGTCCTTACATGCCCACCATGCTCTCATAATGCTAATTTTTTTACGTTACTGATAAACTCATTGCGCCCCATCTCATAGGCCATCCGCGCACGTGAACTCCGATAATTTACCTCTTCATCGCTCATGTTCATTATCGTATAAACGGCAGCTGACAAATCCGAAGGTTTGAACGTCCATGTGTTTACGATACCCATGTGTCTGTAAGGTTGTGCCGGAATCAGTACGGAATAATCAGGTCTGCATAATTCATTCATTGGCGCTGCATCGATAGTCAGCACAATAGCACCTACAGACAACGCCTCATTGATGTAATGTCCGAAGCCCTCGTACTCCGAGGGACAGATATGAAAACGATACGCGTTCTGTATGATACGATAGTCCTCATCCTTCAACCTTGCATTGTAAACCGTTACGTTCGCATTCGTTCCGCCTTTCATCCACTTCGACGTTATCAATGTCAAGTTGCCTATTCTATTTTCAGTAAAGGCCTTGTAAGTTAATGTCGTTCCCTTTGTTTCAGAACGACCAATGGCGTGCAAAAAGGCCGGCGTTCTGTTCACTTTAGAATCCATGCGGTCATCGGAAGTCCACCCGATGTAAACAGCCCTGTCGCCTACATATCGCCTAAATATCTCCTGACAATGGCGTGTCTTACATAACACTAAATCGAAGCGGTCAATGAATGTCAGCCACTCCGATGCGAACCACTCGGGATTAGGGATGATGATATTGCGCCTCCCATTTATCATATCCTTTCGGCAGACCTCGAAAAAGATATTCGTATCGGCGTGTGGAGGTGCCTGACCTTTCAGGTAATCGACAAAATTATATTTGATACCAGCCACTTCGGCAAAGAGTTTCATGTCCCTGCTTAAACCTACGCCGTTATCGACTGAAATGAAGTTAATCATAAGTCCCATTTATTAGGTACATGACACACCAGATATTGCCCGGTTATCCGCACGTAGCGACCTCGTTTCATCAACTGTTGGATAAAGTGCCAGTCGTGGTCATAAGTGTCATCAGGTGCCCATTGTGCGAGTGTACGCTTATGCACTATGTTCGATGTGCCGCACTTATGCGCCTGCAATGCACATGCCCGCTCAATAAACTTTGTTTCGTGCGGTATCATGTCATTGAACAAATACCAATCGAAATCGGGATGCGCTGCAATGCCATCGGCAATCATTTGCAGGTGCGAAGGCCCCAGCACGTCATCGTTGTCAAGATAAACGATGTAATCACCTTTCGCAATATTAACGCCTGTATTTCGTACGATGCCAGACCATATCTTTTGTTTCGGTATTTTATAGCATTGCACCCTTTCATCGGGATATTCTGCCACTATCTCACACGTCCTGTCGCAGCCATCGGCAATGACAATCAGCTCCCATTCCGGTATCTTCTGCAACAATACGCTGTTAATAGCGCGCCGGAGTTTATTCTCCCTGTCCGATGCAGCCCCTTTGTATGCACCCAGATAGGATGCCATGATGATACTAATCATTTCGTCTTGTGTTTGGTTATGTCGTATCCGTTGCGTTTCGCCTGTCGCTCACTGATGTACTTTATGTTATGACGGCAATTATGCCCGCCCCTGTGAATGAAAAAATCGTAATTCTCCTGAAAATAGGGTAATGCCTTTGGCCATGTCTTCACGTCGTCCACATGATAAGTGTTACCAGCCCTCTCTTCGCAGAATGGCCTGGTGGTTTCAATTACATCACCCTCATAGACAAAGTATTTCAACCCTAAACGGTTAGCGTATGCCTCTGCAATCTTTGCATTTACGTTGAACATCGCATCATGAACGTACTGCTTTGAATAACGAACTAACGATGTGTCAATACCTTTGCCCCCCAGCAACAAATCTTTGAATCCTTTTTGGAAGTCCCTCAATGTCGCCTGTCCACTTATGGACTGATTGACGTAATTAACGACCTTATTCTTAATGTCCTGCTTCGCGGCCTTTGTCAAATTGTCCAAATACGACCCTTTGATGACATTATTATTCATGTCAATACCAACGGAGCTACCAATGGCTCCCAGCTTAGAATAAATGTCTGTCTGCGTAATCGGCTGCTCTGATATGGCAGAATAGTATTGCCCGGTCAAATCAGCACTCTCCAGCATCTTCTTAGCAACCTCTTTGAACATGCCATTCAGCGGCTTCAAATACTCGTCAATACGATTTGATATTTCATTCGATAGGTTGAAGTTACGGCTGTTATATTCAATCTTACCGCCCTGCACGTCAAAGACAAGTTGCTCACGTATCTGTTTCACCAGACCTTTCTCAAATTCAGCAAGTGCCTTGTCCAAGTCGGTCAAGGCATCATTCATGAATTTACGCAGCAATTTATCTTTGTCGTTTCCTGTCATTATTCAGTAGTGTCTGTTGTAAAATCAATATCAGGTACTGTCATCATGGCTGTATATCGTTCGACATACTCCCGAATTATATCACGCTGTTTTCTCGTTGCGCTGTTGTAGAACACATCGGCACCTATCTCAATCTCGATGTCAGTGAATATCTGACCGTAGAACGTATAAAGCACCCGGCTATAATTATCAATCGGGAGTGAACTGTTGATGTTCATTCGTTCCTGCTCTGTCTTTCCGCGATACGGGTCAAAGTAAGCCATAACGCTGTATTTTTTCATCAATTCCGGCGTGTCCTTATAAAGTACGCTCGCAGCATCGGCCTCTAACCCATCAATGATAGCCATACCAGCGCCGGCAGTCTTTGCCGCCTGCAAGTCGGATAACACCTCGTCATAGGTCTTTAGTTTGAAGTCCTGCTTCACATGAGCAATTACATTCAATCCCTCACTAACGCCCATGTATTCGGCGGTCTGCCATACGATGTATTTCCACAATGAAGCGTATTGCTTTGCAAATGAGTAAAGTGTGTCATAAACCGATTGCAGCTCAATGGTCTTTTCTGTTGCAGTTGTCGTTACTTCGGCACGCGTGAAAATATCGCTGTTGAAAATCGACTTTTGAATCTCAATCGACAACCTATTAACGTGTTCATTCTGGAAGTTAAGAACATCGATGGGTAACTGAACGTATGATACAAAGTTACCTAAATTGAATGCCTCTGCCGGATCGCGTGGCAACCCTAACGTAATAATGTCCTGACCAGATGTGTGAGCCGACATATAACCAGTGCCGCCACAGGTAGGACATTTCCCGCCCGTTGTGGTCAGAACTCCATTAACGCAGCCTTTTGCCGTGCATCGTGGGGCGTATTGAATCTTTTGAGGGAACGCATGTAATGTAGTCCCTAAGTCGAACTCACTGACTGCCTTTAACACCTTATCGAAGTAAGGCCTGGCACCCTCAAGTACGGATACGAAAGTACGGTGGTCTGTCAAAGCATCATGCAGATAACCCCAACGACAGGCAACAGGTGCGGTCAATTTATAGAATGTTTCCATTACATAGAACACTTCTCTGTCGTTGATCTGAAAGTATTGCTGACCATTGAACTCATAGATAGTGTGCTGTTCCTTCATCAAGCGAAGTATGCTATCATCAGCAATCGGGACAGCCACAATAGCGCCATCTGTGCCGTATAATGTGTAACGATAGGATTGTTTTAAATTGCCATCCGTGCCGGTGTACGTCATCGGCTTACGAATCAGCAGCCAGTCAAGGATGCCATTTGTAAACTGATAATTCAACGCGTCAGGTGAATAGACAATCGTCGGGAATGTCTTAGCGTAGTCCCTGCCATCGGTGCCGAATGTGTCAACGATTAACCAGCCATTAGGGTCAATGAATGTCATATCAGCAATGAACTCATCAAGATAGGCACGCTCATCCGACATTGAATAGAACTCCGACAGGACTTTTTTCAAGTCATCGACCTTACCGGTGGCATCATGCGAATAATAAAGGTTGATCGCGTTGGATCGCAGCCCTTTTTGAAATACGCTCTTTGCCCTGCTTACTGCCGATGGGATTATGTGAGCCGTTAGCCGCTTACGTTGTGCGAAGGCAGCTTCATCCTCCCGTTGTACGATTTGTTGCAGTTGGGCATCCAGACCATCGCCTGTTACCCATGATTTGTATTTCTCGTATAATTCAACCGTTCTCTTGTAGTCCCCGTGTGTGGTGTTGGTAAGACGTGCTAAATCGGCGGCTGTTATCATCTGTTTTATAATTTTCGCAAATATACAAACTTAGAATTGAAATTCCAAATTTATTTTCCGAAGTGGTCTCGAAAGGCCTCACACATTAGATAGTCTAAAGTATCTGATGTATGTCCATATATTTCATATGTCATTCCAGTATCTGTATCCTTTACCCGCTGTTTCAGCTTACCCCCATCGGGAGCTTCGAGTACATTCTGGAAGTCCTCAATCGTTTTCTTGCATGCCGGGTCAATAAATAACTTTATATGCCAGCCCCCAGCCAGCACTTTATTGATGAACTCCCTGCGTGCTTTTAGTCGTGGGTTTGAACGCGGCACCCGCCACGAAGCCGATGATAGATACTTTGCCATGACTTGTGCAATGACATCGTAATTGTTCCGGCTAACGACAGTATTCATATTGCTGCCAGAGGCGTCGCCGTAGATAAAGACCTGGCCTTTGAAGTCCTTTTCATCAAGATAGCGAACGATGGCACCAGCCAGATGCTCCGACTGATTGTATGGATTCGACAGCGTGAACTCTTTGAATGTTTCGACATGGTACTCAACGCCTACCTGCCTGATTTGCGACAACGTAGCTGTGATGTAAGGTGATACGTTGAAGTCAAATGATACGTGAACGGACAATGCAGGATCATACTCACACTTACGAATATTTGAGCCGCTGAAATGAGAATAAAACTCAAACCCTGACTTAACAGACCCAGTGATCCCCTCGCCGTACACCTGCCACCATGCAGCATCGTACTTGTTCGATTCAATCTCTGACACCTGCTCATGCGAAAGGAACTGATTATCCTTGTATGTCGAATGCACCAATACCCAGCGGCCTGCCTGCTCCGCGTTCTCCATTATGTCCGTATCTACCCAGAATTTTTTAATCGGGTTGTAATCGAATATGACCTGCTGACTGGTACGGATTAATAACTGTCTAACGATTCCATACGGGATAAACTGACACTCATTGACAAATAATCTGTCCCTCTGCGACCCGTGCACCTTATCGTCGTTATCTGCCGAGAAGAACTCTATTATAGCACCATTGGGGTAAGTGTACGTGAACGTTGAGCTGTTCCAGCGGTCGGCACTAAAGGCATTCGCCTCCCTCAATATATTGACAAAGTCCCTTATTGCACCCTTACGCAGGTGAGGGATAGTCATTGCCACGACAGAATTCACCGTTGCCCGCTTGTCTGTCGATGCCGTGAGGTGCAATAGCTGTAAGTTGGAGTAAGTCTTACCCGAACGCGTTGAGCCCTTGCTGATGATGTAACGTACACCATCGCGCCACGCCGGAAAGGTCTTCCAAAATACGGATGTAAATTTCATTCCTTGCGGTTGATGAAGTCTTCGAGCTGTTTCTTTTCGTCGGGGCTTTCGACTGTTATCGACATGCCGAGCGTATGGTCATTAGAGGTCATGTCCTTCCTGTCCTTCTGGTCAAGGTACTGTTTGCCGAGCCAAATGCACATCGACTTATCGCCATTCATTGCCATTTCAAACTGTTTCGCCCTGAGTAGCTCTTTGCCTTCGGACTTCTTTTGCGCTGAATACTCACTAAAACTCAATTTATTGACCTCTTTACAGGCCTCGTATAAAACATTCGGATGCACGCCTAAAATGCCAGCAATACCAACGCCATCGCATTGACACGTTAATAAGTGATCTACTCTTTTCCAGTCTATATTTGCTTTTGGTCTTCCCATAGTAAAAGCCGGCATTTCACCGGCAAAGTTTTATTCCCAGTACCATCCGCTGGCGCACATTACAACATCATTTGCTTTCATGGCTTCTGATTTAAGTTAAACATTGAACTTCTACCGTCGTGCGGTATTCTCTTTTTATATCTCCATCAAAATAAACAGATATATCTTGTTTATCTGTTATTCTTTGGTATAATAGGTTGTTTTGAGGCGAACCAGAAATCCTTTTGTCGCTCCAATAAATTTTTAAAACATCCATAAGTGTTTTTACCGACTGCGCCTCTTTGTTACCTTTCCAAACATTGCGGGCGACTCTTAAAATATATGCGCTTAACCCTTTAAATTCTGTATTAAAGACTTCGTTATCAACAACGTTAAGAGCCTTTACGTAATCATCAAATGTATAAACGCCTTTCCCATTTTCAAAACAGTAATTAATAAAGTCGTAATTCGATGGAAAACACTTTCCAAGCGTCTGTCTAACCTCTTTGAAAAAGTCTGTTTTATACGGCATTCCAAATGCAAGCGCGTTTGTTTTATCGTAAATTGATAAAAGGCGTTCCTGCATATACGCCTGTCCTTCATTATTTTTCCGTACAGTTGCCTTTTGTAATTCATTCCCAAATCTCGAAAGTCTGTCCGCGCTGAATCTTTTAATATCACTACTGTTCATATGTAGTCGTTGGAATATAAAATGATTAACCCCTGCATCAATCATTTCGGATACGGTTAAATTGAAATCATTCTCATTCATCCATTCAATACAAAGTGGGTTGAATGCAACAATAATCGTATGTCCTGCTTTTTTTGCGTGCTTAATTTGCATTAACCGATCATCATATGTCGGTGCCCCAGGCTCAATCTTTTTCAATATGTCATTATTTCTCGAAGTGACTGTGAAATAAGATACAATGTTTGTCTTCCCGTTAGCAGTAAGGTAATCAACAGTGTCTATGAATTTTTCACCGCCTTTTGTTTGAAAAAATATACCATTTGGCATATTAATTAAATACTTCATCCATGTATCAGTAACTGCCTGATTTGATTTCGCAAATGGATCTGTCCTATTTGAAAGGCAAATCGAATAACCACGATTCACAAGCGTTGCAGATAATGTATTTTCTTTTGGTGCTTTTTTTACTGAATTAATAAACGATGTTACGTTCGCATATCTTTCCCCACATCGAATATTTGAAAAACAATAAGCGCATGAATGTGAGCAGGTGTTACCGCTTATTTCCAAAGGTGCTGGATGTAACAGAAATTCACCATGAAATAAATCAATCATAATATTTTAGTTTTAAGTAAGTCAAATAATGCCTTCGTATCGTCTTCGATTCCGATTTCATCTTTTAATTGCACCCATCTATCATATTCGTCCTGCGTTGCAAAAAAAGTAATCGGATATTTACACATTTGAGGTTCAAATTCCCCATCCCTGTTATAAACTTTTCCGAGAATTGATTCACCAAAATCAAAACCCCAGTTTATTAATTCATCTCTGTCAAAATCTGAATTAATGATAGCTAAGTCCCAATCGCCAAAGCCGACATTATCCTTCACGATAAACTCTCGCTCCTGCTCCTCTGTGAGGTTGTCTGCAACAATAACCGGGCACTCCTTCCATCCGGCTTCTTTCATTGCCTTGAATCGCATATTGCCGCCCAAGATAACCATATCTTTATTGACCACGATCGGGCGGATGTCTGCCATCTCCGGAAAGTCTTTTAACGACTGCACCAACTTGGCGAATTTGTCGTCTTTAATCAAACGAGGATTCGATGGGTTCAGTTTTATCTTTGATAGTTTCAGTTTTTCGACTTTCATGGGTGCAAATATACAACATTTATTTTACTTTGTCAAGTGTCATCTCTCGCTCAACTTTCATCCGGTTATGTTTAACCCAGTCCTCCCGATATACTGGCGTTTCATCAGCACGGTAAAACTTAAACCCCGAATAGCACTCCGCGAAGTCTTCAATGATCGGTATTGCTCCGCATATGCACGCCTCAAAAAATCTGTATGTCCATGTAAAGTCCCCATTGGGGCAGGGTGCAAACTTAGCCAGCCGCATGGCGTTAAAATACGATTCATCATTTGCTTTTGTCTGTTCATCCCGACCTCGCATCGATGGGACAATGATAGCCGTATCGAACTGGTCAAGGAATTTCTCACGTTCCGGTGTCATCTTGCCGATGAATAGTGTATCAATAATAGGTCGGTCAAAGTCAATAGGCAGGAACAGAGAACGCGGAAAGACCAGGGTGTATCTTTTGCCTGCTACCTCAACCCACGGCGTAGAATGGTCAAACGTGAACGCCTCGTTGCGCCCCTGCTCCGTTAATGCCTGCCGTGTGCGTATCTCCTGTATGGTCATGGCAGTTGGTTTATTTTGTTCTGTTCATCAACCCACGCGATTGCATCGTTCAGAGAGCGCCAGATTAGGTACTTGTGTCCCTCACTCTTAACTGCCTGCTGAAAGGCGACCTGTGTCGGTTGTTGCCGACCTGTATCAGTCTTCACTTCGACAAAATACATCCTGCCGTTGTGCATAATAATCAAGTCGCTCACTCCTGCCATCGTACCCTCGTCCTTCAGGTATGCGCCTGTTTTAGCATCCCTGTTGCCGCCATTGGGCACGGCAAAGACAAAGAAACGATTGAGCCGAAGGAATCGGACAATGGCGACCTGCAATTTGTGTTCGTTGTTACGCATAGGTTAGAATGGTAAATCTTCGGATGGCTCATGTTCATTTCTGTTCGACGTATCCGATGTCGGCTTCCATGTATCTACCGTAATGGTGTGTGTTTTCCCGAACTTATCCGGCTGCTTCATTTCGTTTATTTCCAGATTGATATACTTTTTGCCTTGATACTCGTTAATGTGTTCCTTTGGCAGGTCTGACAGACATACGCTGATTTTTACCCCGTACTTCCCGGCCTTACCTTTGCCGACGTAAATTTTTGGTTCGCTCATTTTCGTTTTGTTTTTTAGTTCAACAAATATACAACTTTTTTTGATTGGGGCGATATGCAATTTTATTCGTTACGGTTAGCAACGAGTTATGCGTAATGCTAAACACCGCTTCGTTTGATAACTTCTGCGTATAATTGCATTGCCCTACCTATTATTGCTTCGAGATTTAATATTCCTAAATACTCTCGATGACAATAATCCCAACATTCTCGTTGTATTTGTTCTAATGAAAACCCTTCAGCTATCATTTTTACTCTTTGTCCAATCCATTCGTTTATGTCCATATTTTTGATTATTAAAGCACTATGCACAACACGCAATATAAAACATGCTGGGCTTCGTGCGGTTATTAAACTTATTTTCTCGTATCAACATTGTAACGTTTTGACAGGTTCGTGCTTCGTATTCCAGCACGTTTCATATTGCCGACCGTAAAAAAATAAAGCAGGTATTAAGTTTCTAACGCGGTCTGTCTGTACACAACATTTTACCCTGTCCGCTTCGCCAGCTCTTTCGAGTGCCTTACTTTTCATCAACTTGGGTAGATTGTTTAGCTCATGGTTCGTGTTTTTTAGTTCAACAAATATACAACTTTTTTTGATTGGGGCGATATGCAATTTTATTCGTTACGGTTAGCAACGAGTTAGCGAACATTATAAATCCGACAAATTGTATATTCAACTAAACTTTTTGGCAGTTTTGGCAACGAATCATAATAATCCATAAGTTCCTGTTTTGTATCAGCGTATTTTGCACCGTCAATTACTGGGTGTCCTTGAATCCACTCAATCAACAAATAACGTTCGCTAACACACGGTAAAACTCCATTGCCTTGCTGGTTATCAATCTTTTCTGCTTCGTTTTTCATTTTGCTGTAATTTTAAATTTTATCTCTCGTATTCAACACGGCAACGAGAGTTTACCGTCAACCGTTATTCCCCGGATCCGCCGGGGGCGGTTTGTTTTAATACATGGGCTTTATTCTTCTTGTCCAGTGAATACTTCCGCGCTAATCTTGTATGCCATGCCCATAGCGAGAGAACAATTTTCAGAGCATTCTGCTTTTGCTTCTTTGAAAATTTTTGCTTGATCCAAAGCCTTTTCACGCATTGTTTTAATTTGTTGAACAAACAGTCCCAGAGAGACTTCAAACTCGCGTTTCAACTCATTGTGTTGGTTATGGGTAATGTCGCCGCCTAAAGTGCCGTACACATCGGTCAGCAGACTTTCTAAAATTTCTTCTTTGATTTTCATTGGTTGTGGTTTTTCAATGCCCGGATCCGCCGGG
>ENA-UOWO01005846-UOWO01005846.1-activated-sludge-metagenome-genome-assembly--contig:-NODE-5846-length-12828-cov-4.930009_pt1 | contig 12828 bp, 13 predicted proteins | sample MGYA00238148_ERZ761564 | MGnify/ENA primary metagenome ERZ761564 (study PRJEB28885, sample SAMN05720194) | activated sludge metagenome | isolation source: Anaerobic digester | place: USA...
TATTCATATATTCTGAATACCAAATAACATGAAATTGCTTCTAAAATTGTTGTTTTACAACTATCTCCCCTACCTATCAAACAAATAAAATCTTTATCAAAATTTTGAGATAATGATTTTATTCCACGAAAATTAGATATTTTTAAATTAACTATTTTGCTCATTATTTATATACCTTAGATTTATATTTAATTATTTTAAAACACACTCATATTAAAATCAAATAAAAACAATCAGATAAAATAGGTTTTAATTCAACATTTAATTAATCTATATACTCTTTTAAATGACTCGTTGATGAAAATGATATATCTTGAATTAAGTACATTCTTTGATGCTTTTCTTTATAAAATGAAACTGTTATGTAAGCAAATTTGTCTGAACAAGAAGCCAAACGATTTGTTATTTCTATTGGGCTACCTGAGTGTAAAAAGTTATCGCGTATATACCCAACAATTTTCTTTGAATTATCTTCCAATTGTTTCATATACTCATCATATGAAACCGAAGCATATTTATTGTCAGGCCTTGTTCTATCTACAAACCTTTTATCTTTAAGCAGAGGATAAACCATATATTCATAATTTGTCCCAATATGTGCTTCAAAATCGTCACCTGCTTTATATTTTTGACAGTCAGAATATAAAACTTTGCATTTTGCAGTCCAAGATTCACTTATTTCCGGCTTTGGCCAATTTTTATCAGGTTGATATTTGCTGTGTGACAACCAAAAATCCCAAGAATTAACTTTTAGAATTATTGTAAATCTTTCTGGTTCAAATTGCTTCTTCTTTTTCATTTCACAACATTTTTAGCTATATCTCATAAAAATTTTACATTTTGGTCAAATTTAATATTTTATATAAACTATTTTAATTTATTTGATTATAAGTTGTTTTTATACGAAAAATATAAATTTGTGTAATTATAATACCAAAAACACCAAAAAGATTGTCCGAATCATTAAAACATGTTATCATTGTACTAAAATAATAGGATTTTTATGTTAAGATCAAGAATTGGTATTTTGTTTCTAAAATCTGCTGTTGTTTCAGTTATGAAAAAAAATTGTGGATTAATAAATCCAAAACAGATATCTGATAAATCTGGTATATATCGTGGCCGTGGTAAAGATGATTTTTTAAATGATGCTATAACTGCCGGTATATTAAATATATTAAGAGAAGATGGTAAGGTTGACTACATCCCTCCGACTCGTAAAAACGCTAGAGACGGTGGTTGGAGATTAAAATAATGAACGATAAAGAAATTCAAAAAATTTGGGATATTATATTATCAAATCATCAAAAATACCTTGTTAATAAGGGTGTAAAACTTCCAACTCTTAAAGATAAGAGCGGATATACTAAAAATGCTTTAGTTTTAATTAGATTAGCAAAAGATTATCCCAATACTAAGATTATATCAAAAGCAGAATTAACAAGTTTTATGAAGCAATTTGATCCAGCCGTAAATGATGTTCAACAGGCAAGACATTTATCTATGCAAAGCGGTTGGAATATTTTGTCTGGAACTCGCGGAGATAACAAAGAAAATATCCCTGCAGGCTCATATAAATTAATTGATTTAGAAAATCCATATCCTGCTTTCGCTTTAGAAAGACGTGAAGGTTTTACTGGCGACTGGGAAGAAATTAAAAAGATTTATAATTATCGTTGTGCTAGTTGCGGGTCAAAAGAAGGTGAAGAACATTTATTCAGAAAAGGTATCAAAGTAAAATTACAAAAGGGGCACATGAACCCAGCTTTACCATTAAAAGAAGGTAATATTATACCGCAATGTCAAATTTGCAACCGACCAGATAGAAATCGTTGGATTTATGATAAAACTGGTAGAGTTATTGAGATTGCTGAAACAGAAGACGGATTTAGAGTTGTATTGAAATTTATACAGAATTCCTCTACAAAAACTATTGAAAAATTATCTGAAATTTTGAAAAGATTATTAAAAAAGTGATTGTGTATTTTTTGCCTTACTTAATCTATTTTCAGCGATATCAAAATACTTTCTTTCAATCTCGTACCCAATAAAACTACGATTGTTTATAATGGCAGCTATACCATGAGACCCGCTACCTAAAAACGGATCCAATACAGTTTGTCCTTCTTTTGTAAATAATTTTATTAAATGAGAAATTAAATGCACAGGCTTTACAGTCATATGATCTATTTTTTCATCTGTTTCGTTTTTTCTAATTTTTTTAGATACTTCCATTATAGTTCCAGGAAACATCCCATCTAAAGTTTCCTTGGTATTTACTAATCCAACTTTATATTTTTTCCAATTTTCAACAAAAGTTCCTTCTTTTGGTTTTTGTGCCAATGTCATAGGTTCAATTTGTGGTTTTAATTGAGGGGTCTTTAATCCTTCTAATTCTTTAATTAATTTTTCTTTTTCTTCATCAGACATATTTTTATCTTTTTTGATAAAATGATCTTGTGAGAAAGCTTTTGCCTGACCTTCATATTTCCAGCCTAACAAATCACGTATCTCGAACCCAGCAAGGTCTAAAGCCATTGTTGTCCTGTGATATAATCTGCCCTGCGAAAAAACAATACAAAAACCACCTGGTTTAAGTATTCTAAGAAATTCTTTACATAATGGTTCTAAAAATTTCTGTAAGTTATCTCCCTGTGCCCTATCAAACTTCATACCACCTGGCATACCCCCAACAACACAGGAAAGTTTAACCCTTTTTTTTAATTTTGTATCATCCCAATTATCATCCATTCCATCAATAAAATATGGAGGATCTGTTACAATAAAATCTATAGAGTTATCGGGAATATTTTTTAATCCATTACGGCAATCTTCATTAAAAATTTTATAACTATTTTTCAAAATTCTCTCTCTATGTTATCTATATCTTTTTCATTATAAAAAATTCATACAAAAAAATCCAGGTCAAATTATTTTCAATATTAAATTTTTGTTTCTATTTATATAATATTCAAATTAATTTGCATATTAAAAATTTCTTTGTCCTCATTAGCCTGTATATTAAAAAAAATATGAATTAAAAGCCAGTGAAATTATATAAACAACTTGAAAAAACTATGAAAAATCAGTAAGCTATAGACTATGATAAAATTATCTAAATCTGATTATGTGTTGGGGGTTAAGTGTCCATTGGCTTTATGGTATAAAAAGCATCGTCCTGACCTGAAACCTGATAAATTAAAAAATGAATCTGTTCTTAAATCTGGAACCGAAGTTGGGGAACTTGCCCGCAAACGTTTTGGTGGCGGTATTTTAATTGATTCAGATTCTTGGACGGATGAGGCTTTACAAAAAACATCTGAAATTATCTCTGGCTCTGCGCCAGTTGTATTTTTTCGTGATTATTATGAAACTAAGGATTCAGAGGCTGAATCAGATAACGAAATCGTTTACGAAGGTGTAGTTTCAACACAAACTGGCGAATACTGTGCATCAGATATTTTACGCAACAATAATGATGGTACCTGGGATTTAATAGAAGTTAAATCAACCACAAGTCTTAAAGATCAAGGCGTTGGGCCACGTGGTGGTGCACGTAAAGATTCACACATTGTTGATATCTCTTTTCAGCGATATGTTTTTGAAAAAGCCGGTATAAAAATCAACCGCTGTATTATCATGACACTTAACAAAGAATATGTTCGTCATGGCAATCTAGATTTAAATCAACTATTTATAGAACACGATGTTACAAATGAAATAGATGAATTAATTACAGTAGAAAGAAACATAAACCATCTGCGCGAAACATTGGATGGCCCAGAACTTGGGATTGCGATTACAAAAACCAAATGTCACAATACTTTTTATGAATGTCCTTTTATTAATCACTGTTGGAAAAATGTTCCAAAGTATTCCGTGTTTAATGCTTTTACTGCACCTGACTGTGATCGTATTTATAACCAATATGGAACAGCAGATATAACAAAAATTCCAGAAGAACCAAAATCAGATTTAAAAAAACTGGAAATAGAATGTTTTTTAAACAACAGTGAATACGTTGATAAAAAAGCATTAAAACATTTTGTAGATAGCATTCAATACCCCCTTTATTTTCTGGACTATGAATCTATAAACTCACCTGTGCCTTTGTTTGATAATTCACATCCATATCAGCAAATTTGTTTTCAGTTTTCTTTGCATGTTTTGGAAAAACCTGGAGCAGAATTAAAACACTATGAATTCTTACACAATAAACCAACAGACCCTCGTCCTGAATTGATTAAAAAATTGATTGAATATTGTGGTGATAAAGGAAATATAATAGTTTATTACCAACCTTTTGAAAAAACACGTAACCGCGAAATGGCGGAAGCATTTCCACAATACGCTGACCAACTATTCGCAATAAATGAAAGGGTTATTGATTTAATTACCCCATTCAAACAACATCATTTATATTCGCACAAGCAAAACGGTAGTTCATCAATAAAAAAAACACTTCCATCTTTTACCAATCTTTCTTATGAAGGTATGGAAATTGCAAATGGTGCCCAAGCCAGCGAACAATTTCTAAATTTTATAAACGGAAAACAAACCCCGACTGATACACAAAATATGCTAACTGCGCTATCAAGATATTGCGAACAAGATACATTTGCAATGGTTGAATTGTTGCACGTTATTGAAGAATATATTTAATATAAACTCCCATAAAAATTATTTTATTTGACTTTTATTATTCTTTTAATATAGACTGATAATCGTGGTGAAGATGTGGAGTCAAATTCACCATCATGCTTTTGCATGTTCATGGAAGAAAAAATTGAAAAAAGTCTTTGGCAAATAAAAAAATGATAACCGCCCTCGTAGGTTTGGTGTGGTCTATTGTTTTCGTTCTACTAACCAAAGGACTTATACATGAACGATGTAAAAATTAAATATATTAAAACAAGCGCATTAAAGGCGTATGCCAAAAATGCAAAAAATCATCCAGAAAAACAAATCCAACAGATTGCTGAATCTATAAAAGAATTTGGATTTAACAATCCTATCTTGATTGATGAGAATAATGAGATAATTGCTGGCCACGGGCGTTTTGAAGCCGCCAAGATTATGCAATTGGATACTGTTCCAGCAATTCGTTTATCGCACTTGAACGAGGCTCAAAAACGCGCCTATCGTTTAGCAGATAATAAGATTTCTGAAAACGGCGGTTGGAATACTGACCTGCTTCATCTTGAAATATCAGAACTTGAAACCATCTGCAATGACTTTGATATCACCATCACAGGATTTGAAGATGTTGAAATTGATGTCATGAATAATCCATTGGAAAAGAAATCAGCCGATAAAAAGCTGAATCAAATTCCATATATCCCAGAAAATGAAATCATTTCCAAAATTGGTGACATATGGATTATGGGTAATCATAGGATTATTTGTGGCAACAGTTTACAACCAAAAACATTTCAAAAACTTATAGGAGATAAAGTTGCGGACATGATTCTGCAAGACCCACCATATAATGTAAAAATCAGTGGTCATGTTTGCAATTCTGGTTCTATAAAACACAAAGAATTTGCTATGGCATCTGGCGAGATGAAGTCAGATGAATTTAGAAAATTCCTATCGTCAAACTTTGCCCTGTGCGAGCAGTATTTAAAAGACGGTGGGTTATCTTATAATTTTATGGATTGGCGTCATATGGGCGAAATTATGACCGCTGGTAACGAAACATACACAAACCTCCAAAACATGTGCGTCTGGGTTAAATCATCTGGTGGTATGGGCAGTTTATACCGTAGCCAACATGAACTATGCTTTATATTCAAGAAAGGCAAAGAATCTCACACTAACAATGTAGAACTTGGCAAGAACGGACGATACCGAACGAATGTTTGGCATTACGCCGGGGTTAATTCATTTGGGCAACATAAGAACGATATCAAATTGCATCCGACTGTAAAGCCTGTTGAAATGCTTCGTGATGCGATATTGGATGTTACCAAACGTGGCGATATTATTTTGGATTCTTTTCTTGGCTCTGGTAGTACTTTAATAGCATCTGAAAAATCCGGTCGCATATGTTACGGCATAGAATTTGAACCACTTTATATAGATACAACAATTCGTCGTTTCAAAGAATTATTTGGTATTGATGCAATTCGTAAATCTGACGGTAAAACATATCCCGAACTTTTGTCTGAAAAATTATCAGCCCAAGAGGTGTCAGAATGAGTGGATACGAAATCGGTTATATGAAACCACCAAAGAATTCCAGATTTAAACTTGGTGAATCTGGAAACAAATCTGGCCGACCACGCGGCAGTAAAAACACCTATAAAGTATTGTATGATTTGTTGAATCAAAAAATAACTATGGTTCAAGATGGCAAGCCTGTAAAAATCGACAAAAAGACTGCGATGCTTCTACAGGCTGTTAATTCTGCAAGTAAAGGTGAAATTAAATCTTTGCAAATACTGTTGCCACATATTTTGGCGGTTGATATAAAAAATGAAAATTTGGCAAACAGCAACGAACAACTTTCTACTGATGACCAAGAAATATTAAAAGATTTTTTGCAGCGAAATAAAGATGTGACAAAGGATTCAGAAAATGATGAATAGAATATTAAAATCAGCATTACGAGCAGACTTTAAATCTTTTGTTATTAAGGTATTTTATGCCGTATCTCCGGGTAATCAATATTTGGATAACTGGCATATTGATGTAATCTGCGATGCTATTATGGATATGGTGGAGAATAAAAATAATCGATTGATTATCAATATTCCACCACGTTATATGAAATCCATAATTTGCTCTGTCGCATTGCCTGCATATTTGCTCGGCAAAGACCCAAAAACTAACATAATTTGTATTAGTTATAATGATAACTTATCAGAAAAGTTCGCAAGTGATTGTCGCAATATTATGCAGTCTGAATGGTATAAAGAATTATTTCCAATGACCAGACTTCATAAATCTAGACAATCAATAAGTGATTTTGAAACCACTGCTGGTGGCGGTCGAATGGCGACATCAATTGGTGGAACTTTAACTGGTCGCGGTGCTGATTGGATTATCATTGATGACCCATTAAAGCCATCAGATTCATTATCAGATGCACAGCGCGACAAACTTAATGATTGGTATGGGTCTACTTTATATTCCAGGTTAAATGACAAAACAAATGGCAAAATTATATTGGTAATGCAACGATTACACCAAGATGATTTGACTGGTCATTTGTTAGAATCTGACACTAAATTTCGTCTTATAAAATTACCTGTAATTGCCCAAGAAGATGAAAAATGGATCATCAAAAATAAAATATTTGGTACAGAAAAAAACATACTTCGTATAAAAGGCGATTTGTTGCATCCCGCCCGCGAAAACATGGACACAATAAACGATTTAAAGTTTTCATTGGGTGATTTTGATTTTGCTGGTCAATACCAACAAGAACCATATCCATTAGAAGGCGGTCTAGTGCGGGAAGAATGGTTTCAATATTTTGATCGTGCAGAAATACCGTGGAATTTAAATACTGTTGCTAATATTTTTATAAGTTTAGACTCTGCAAATAAAACCGGTATAAACAATGCATATTCTGCATTTTGCATTGTTGTGATGACACGTGATTATAAATTTTACCTACTAGAAGTAGTTCGTGGTAAATGGGATTTCGCCGAATTAACGGAAAAAACAATTGAAATTTATAATACATGGAAACATCAATTAGGCGGTGGAAATTGTGTAAAACTATTAATTGAAGATATGGCAAGTGGACAACAATTAATACAAATTTTAAGTAAAGGTCGTGACCAGCAAGGATATGGTTTTAATGTTGAAGGTATCAAACCAGAAGGGGATAAAATATCACGTTTAAGAGGGACAAGTCTTTTTATCCAACAAGGACGTTTACTTTTTCCAAAGTATGACGAACCATGGTGGGCAGATTTCAAGAAAGAATTATTGGGCTTTCCCCACACAAAATGCAAAGACCAAGTTGATGCTTTGACCCAGGCCATAACATATCCACAAACGAAACCTTATTATTAATACCATTTGATTTATTGTTTAAAATAGCCTAAAATCAATACTAATGGGTGTAGTGACCCAACACAACGCGTCTGTGTAAGACGAAACTTTGCACGCTGAACAGCTTATGGCTGGGAGGCGTCAAAATAAGCACTTGTGCCAATATGGCGCACTATCGTTGTGTAGTTACTAACTCCCAGTCGCCTTCTTCGGAAAGCGACTGATTTTTTAAACAAATTGGAGTTTGCTATGAAGAACCTATTTTTATTATTACCATGTTTGCTATTAATCGGATGTGTAGAACAAAATGCTTCGACTCCTACAGTAATTGAAGAAAAACCTTTGGAGGTAAAAACCGAACCACGCAAAGAATGTGATAAAACATGTAGAATTTATACAGACCAAGAATTACTTCTTTTGGCAACAGGACAATATACTTCAACAGAATTAAAAACAGACATTGATTCTGAAATGAATATATGTGTTTCTGTAAAGTTAATTAAAAATTTAGCATCTATTGATAAAAGGGTTTTCAGAATGTGCCTTGATACTCTGGCAGAAAGTACAATTACAGGTTACAATTCAAGTATTCAATATTTAGCAAATAAAGATTTTGACAATTTCTTTAATGTATCATTACGATGTGCAAGTGCACAATTTAGCGAAATTCCAATTAAACAAATCGCCTATAATTATTGTATGTAAAAGATTTTATACAGCTTGACTTATGACCCTTTGTAAGCAGTAATGTCTACAAAGGGGTAATAAATGCCAAAGTATCCAAACATAACCATAAATCTGTCTAAGTTTGAAACTGATAATTTTACGATAATTATAAAATGTCTGCGTGCATTACGTGAAAATAATTTGGGGCATGAACTGGAAAATTTTACCAAAGACTTGAAAGGCGGTGATTATAACCACCTGCTAGCCATTGTCATGAATTGGTTTAACGTGGAATAGTTATACGTCTATCTTCGCATTTGAATTTGATTTATAAAGATTCCCAATATTTCTTTATTTTTTGCGCTATTAATTTTCTACGTTCAAATAAGAATTCTTCAAAGTTACCCGCATCCATATTTATGATACTGTGTGGGATACAATTGGTGTCCAAGTTTGAAATATAGTCATCACGATTTGAAATATTTCCATATTTCAAATTACCTGTTTCAAATTGGTTTTCAATCATTGAAAAATATTCACCGGGTGCCTTGTTTCCAATTAATATGTTCACCTGGGTATCCAGATAAATATAGTTTGCAACCTGGTTGTATTTTGATCTTTCGGTTACTCCTGATTTTTTCAAATAATCTTTTGGGAATATATGATGAACATCGCCCATAGTGTTTATTAAATCGCTTACCTTGGTCCCGTTCATAAATAACGAATTTGCCCCGGCATAAATTTGTGACGCGATAAATGCAGAAAAATAAGGACTGTTTATTGATGACGTTTCTAAGTTCTGCACCAATCCGATATCCCAGAATGCGTCTGATAATACGGCCGCTTCGGTTTCGCGGAAAAATACTTCGAACCCTTTGGATGCGATTTGGCGCATATCAGAATCCATCGCGCTTTCCGGTGACGAAATATATCGACCCGTTAGAACACTTAACACATACCATTTCATAACGTATTGGTTTATTTTATTTTTATCAATTTTTTCATCTTTGGATAACAATAAATACAAAGTATATGCAAAGTTCAAAGTCATTTGCGAATTGATTAGTTTTGGTGAAATAAAGCCGGCCGATTTAATCGCCAAAACGAACCTTGTAAAACTGTACTCGTTAGAAAAATTAAACACACCGTCTTTTAATTTTTCAAATGATTCTGAGGCAATCTCTTCTTTGAAATCTTTGGCTTCGAAATCACGTCCTGACAGCAAGCTGACCAAATCCGCCATTTTCCCACGTTTGAATTTATGCATAAATGATACACGTAACATATCACCGTAATCGGGATCATAAATCGCTTCATTGTTATCTTTTAACCATTTAATTTTGGACGCATATTCAGACGCCATAAATTCGGGATCTTTGGATTCTATCTTTGAATAAAATTCTGGTTTAATCGCCAAATGACAAAAATAATCAATCGCCTTGCGTAACATATTTCCACCATGCTTTTCGTCAGCGGCAATTTTAGACATCGCAAAGTCGGATTGGTTTAGTTTTTTCCCTTCGGAATTTATACGTATAAATATTTCTGTAACTTCATCAATGGATAATTGGTGTGCCAATTCAATAACTCCGATTTGACGATTTGATATAGATTGTAATTGTATAACCGCCGCATTTATATCACTGGTTGATACATCTGGATTTTCTGCGCAGTATTTTGTTATAAAGCCAAAACTGTCAAAATCACGTTTGAATGCCACAGAAATATCAGGCAACCATTTTGGACTTTTTAAATGCGACGAATCTTGAACCGCGAATCTTTCTTCATCTTCGCGTGCCATTGGATTAAATGCGATTTTTATTGATACAGTATCATAGTTTTCATCGATAATTTCTTGGCCTGATATTGCGGCGGTTAATGCCGTAATTCTTTGCTGGCCATCAATAATGATTTTTTTACCTTGGGAACTTTCGCCATTTTTTAGCTTTGCATCCGGATTTTTCCAAACAATAATATACCCTGTTGGATACCCGTTATACAGGGAGTCAATAAGGTCACGCACCTGGGAGCGTTTCCAAACAAAAGGCCTTTGTATTTCTGGTATCGCGATATCTTTGCTTTCAATCGCCCCCAGCAGTGAATTAACCGACAAATTACTTACGTTATAGCTTTCAGCCTTCATGCCGCGTCCTTTTTTTAATTATTACGGGAATTATATCAAAATACTCCCAATAATACAATTGGATAACTTGACTTCTTAGCCTTTGTAAGCGTTAATGGTCGTGTAACCAAGGGGTATTATATGAAGCATAAAAAGGCAAATTTACCACAGAGTTTGGAAGAGCTTAACAGTCTAAGCTATGATAAAAAAGCAGATTTGTGGAACCGTTTTGTTCCGTATCCGTATAAACGTCAAACGCGTGCTTTGTGGTATTATATTCAATGTGAAAATCATGGTCTGAAGATAGAACAAAAACACATGACCAAAATCCGAAAATATATGAATAATCCAGAATTAAGTTCTCAAAACATTTTTAAAAATAAATACAAACTGAACCCTGGGGTTTTAATTACCAAGACCTTTCGCGGTCTAGAATTCAAAGTTCTGATTGGAAACAATAATGAATTTATTTATAAAGACAAAATCTATAAAACCCTGTCCGCCATTGCAAAAGAAATCTGCGGGAAAAAAGTTTCCGGCCCAGACTTCTTTGGATTGGATAATAAGAAAACCAAGAATTTAATAAATGAGAATAGTTGATTCTATAAATTTATAACTCTGTCTATCTTCAAATTTTTTACAAAAATATCATCATGTGAAACTATCAAAATTGCGCCACCATATTGGTTTAAAGCATCTTCCAAAATCCCTATACTTTTTATATCAAGGTTATTTGTCGGTTCGTCCAGAATTAATAAATCTGGTTGATTGGCATCACCCAGTACTGCTGCCAATGTCGCCTTTAACAATTCCCCACCAGATAACACTGAAACTTTCTTTTTTGATAATTCACCACGAAATCCAAAATTTGCAGCAATTGCATGTGCATCATGTTTTAATATCCCGGCACGTTCCATAATATTTTCAACAACAGTTTTATCTGGATTAAGCAGTGATAAATTCTGGTCAAGATATGCCACCTTACCAAATATTTTTATAATTCCGGACTTTGGTTTTAATTGCCCCAGAATCAGTTTTAACAATGTAGTTTTACCACTGCCATTATTTCCAACTATTCTGATTCTTTCACAACCAGACATTTGAAAATCAAAATCTTTGAATATTTCTTTATCGTATCCAAATGATATATTCTCAATCTTTATCAAATCTTTACGCGGGAAAGGTTTTTCAGGTACTGGTATTTTAATTTTATCATCACGTAATTGCTCTGAAAGATTCTGACGCTCTTCTAATTTTTCATCCAGCTTTTTCTGAATTAAACGCATTTTCTTTGATGCAACCCCTTCTATTTTATCTGCTGGATGATTTCCACCATGCTTGAACTTATGACCTGTTGATATTCCTTTTTGCTTGCTGGTATTAAGTCTATTCATAGACGACTGACTTGTATCTGCTGCTATTCTTTTTGTATCATTTAATCTTGAAATTCTATTTTCTATATTTGATGTATCTGCCTCTAGCTTTGCACGCTCAGATTCTTTTTGTGAAACATAGAAATCATAATTACCACCAAATGCACGAATTTTACCATGCGACATTTCAAGTATAAAATCCATTTTATTCAATAATTCCCGGTCATGCGAAATAACAACCGCGCCACCATACCAATTGCGCAGGTTTGCGAAAAATTCTGCCCTGGCATCAGTATCCAGATTATTTGTTGGTTCATCCAAGAGTAAAATATCTGCATCGAATGCAAATGCCTTGGCTAGTTCTTTTTTTTGTCTTTCACCACCACTTTTCGCATCGGGTGCGCTTATTTGTGGTAACAGATAAGTTGATGCATTACGAACAACACGACCAGAATTTGGTTCTAGTTCTCCTGAGAGAATTTTTAATAAAGTTGTTTTTCCACAACCATTATCGCCAATTAATGCAACCTTGTGGCAATCATCAAAAACGACAGACAAGTCCGAGAACAAATCTTCGAACGATTGATAGGAAAACGATGTATTTAGTAAAGATATGGATTTCATAGCAAAACCCCGCGATATAATTTAGTTAATGCCGAT
>ENA-UOWO01005848-UOWO01005848.1-activated-sludge-metagenome-genome-assembly--contig:-NODE-5848-length-12825-cov-5.268912_pt1 | contig 12825 bp, 9 predicted proteins | sample MGYA00238148_ERZ761564 | MGnify/ENA primary metagenome ERZ761564 (study PRJEB28885, sample SAMN05720194) | activated sludge metagenome | isolation source: Anaerobic digester | place: USA...
CTCTTCCGATCTCGGGTCGGCTGGAAACTGAAGCTCTCCGAGTGCCAGCGCCACGCCGTGCGCGCCGCCGCGCAGAAATTGCTGACCCCGTCGTCGTAGGTGACTCCCGTGACAGGGTCCGGCACCTCAGACTTGCTCTGCCCGAAGACGTAGAGGGGCGACCTGCGATCTCCGGCGGGGCCGAAGCAGTAGATGTGGGTGAGATCGTTCATGTGGTCGCCGTGCAGGTGGTTGATGAACACCTTGTCCATCCGGCGGAATCCGACCACCGCCGCCGCGTAGTTGGCCGACACCCCGGCGCCGCAGTCAAAGACGAACTGGTCGACCGCCCGCCCCTGATACACGGTGTCGTCCGGGTCCGGGGTCCAGCCGACCTCGACGAAGACGCTCATCTCGGCCTGTGCCCGGCGCACGGGCAAGGGGATCATCGTCCCCATGAACGTGATCCGCATTTCATTCGTTTCCAGTGGCGTCAGCGGGTCGAACGGCTCGAGCGTCTCAAAGTAGCTGTAGCTGGCGGTCGGTCGGTAGGTCGGGTCCGGCGTCACCACGCGGTAGAACATCGGCACGGACGCCGTCCCTGCGGGCCCCAGGCCGGTCAGACTGGCCACGGCGTCGTTCCAGTTGTACCACGGGCCCTCGATCGAGGAAGCCCACTGCACCGCATAGTGCGTCCCGGTCCCCGCTGGATCGCTCCAGTTCAAGAGCCCGTTTGCGCCGAAGGAATCGATCTGCAACTGCCCGAGCGCCAGGGGTGTGAGGAGTGCCGTTGCCGCGGCAAGAGCCGCGAGCACTGCGCGCGATTTGTGACAGGTCCTGTTTGGATACCGTTTCATCGGATGATGGAGGTTTGGTGAGTCCACTCGACACGGCCCTTTGTCGGCCATCGATTGACTCTCTTGTGATTTGGTTTCACTGATCGGTCTTGGGTTTGAATCTTCCAGGCACGGCTCTGCTGATCGGTCGTCACCGATCAGCCCGGCAGGATCCCTAACGCCCACCTGCGAGACGTTCTGCTTTTCGGTTGGGGATGACCCCAGAATGATGGCCGGCACCTGCGAGAGATTCTCCTTGAGAACGCACGCGCACGCGCCTGCCCGCAAGGCGGCCGCATGCAATCTCGGATCGTCGTATTGTGAAACAAGGACAACACGAGTCCCCGGATAACGGGCCGTTATCTCCACCGTGGCGCACAGGCCGTCCATCGGCTTCATCCGCCAATCCATCAACACCCAATCGGGGCGTTCAGCCGCGCATGCCGCAAGCGCCTCGTCGCCGTCGCCGGCCTCGACAATCTGGCTGGCGAAGCTATCCACGACCTGTCTGACCATCCGGCGCATCCGCAGGTCGTCGTCCACGATCAGGATCTTGTGCACTGCTGGAAGCGGATTCTCTCGCCGCGCCGCGTCATTTGGGAGTCCGTGTGAACACGGAGAAGGGCATACGCGCCAACACGGAGGAGGTGGAGTGGCCTTTGGCCCGAGGCGGAGCCCTGTCAAAGCTCGGATTTGTGGTCGAAGGCGAAGCGGAGCAGGCTGTGGGTGCCGCTCAGTTCGAGTTTTTGGGAGATGTGTTGGCGGTGTGTATCCACCGTGCGATGGCTGCAGCCCAGAAGAGCGGCGATTTCCTTGCTGGTGCGATCCTCGGCGATGAGTTTCAGGACTGCGCGCTCGCTGGGGCTGAGTTTGTCCAGACCCGGCTTCTGCGCCCGCAACTCGATGCCGGCGCGTTGTCGGCGGATCAGGGCATCGGAGAGTGCCGGCGTGACATAGGCGTTGCCCTTCGCCACGGCGTGCACCGCCTGCAGCAGGTCGGCGGCGGCGGTTTCCTTAAGCAGGTAGCCTTTGAAGCCCAGGTTCAGCGCCTTGTTCAACAGCGCTTCCTCCGTGTCCACGGTCAGCATGATCAACGCGACCGGCACGCGGTGTTGGAAGACCAGGCGCCCCACTTGCAGCCCGGTCAGCTTCGGCATGTGGTTGTCCAACACGGCCAGCGTCGGCCGCAGTTCCTGGATCAGGCGCCACGCCTGCTCGCCATCCGCCGCCTCGCCGGCCAATCGCAACGTGGAATCGCCGGCGATGATCCCGCGGAGACCCCGCCGGAAGATCGGATGGTCATCGGCGATCAGAACGGTGGCCGGAGGAACGGGTTTCATCGCGGATCAGGATTTCTTGAGCCCGGACATTATACAAGGCTGCGCGTGATCGGATCTCTGGGCTGTGGCACGGTGACGATCAAGCGCGTGCCCCGGCCGGGGTGGGAATCGAGGTCCATGCGCCCGCCGATCATGCGGATGCGTTCGGACATCTGGCGCATCCCCAGGCCCGGTTGGTCCGGCGACGGCGCTGTGAACCGGCGCAGGTCGAAGCCGCGGCCATTGTCCTCGACCAGCAGTCGCAAAGCAGTCGGCTCCTGGGTCAGGACGATTCGGAATTCGGAAGCGCCGGCATGTTTGAGGATGTTGTTGAGCGCTTCCTGAACGATGCGAAACAGATTCAGTTCGGACTCGGCTGGCAGCAGGCCATCGATGTCCGCGATTTCGAGTTTTGCCGACAGGCGGCCGGCCTGGGCGATCTTCTCGGCGCTGGCTTGAATCGCTTCGGTGAGCCCGAGTTCCTCAAGCAGGCCGGGGCGCAGGTTGTGCACCAGGCGCCGGGCCTGCTGCAGGGCGCTGTGGGCCGATTGGGCGATTTCGGTCAACCGCGCGGCGATCCCGGGCGTCTCGGCGGTTTGGGTGAGGCTCAACTGGGCCTGGTTGGCGATGACCAGCAGGTCCTGGCTCAACCCGTCGTGCAGTTCGCCCGCGAGGCGTTGGCGCTCCTTCTCCTGCACCGAGATCAGGCGGCCTGCAAGCTCGTAGGCCGAAGCCTCGGCCCGGCGGCGCCGGGCGCGCTGCACCACCAACCCCGCGATCGTCGCCGCCTGCGCGGCCATGATCGCGACGGTTCCGAGGATGTAGCCGCGGTACCGCTCCCAGACTGGAGGTTGCCGGAAGAGGATGGTGCTGCCCGCTGGCAACCGCCGCTCGTCAAGATTCCATCGTTGCAGTTCGCGCCAGTCGTAGGTGGGCGGCCCCGGTGTGATCGCCGCCGAGGCAACGGCCCCGGCCGCTTCGCCGCGAAGCAGACGCGCCGCAATGTCGGCCGCCTGACGTCCGAAGGAGCGGCTCGAAATGAGCCGTCCCCCGAGAATGCCGTGCCCGAGATACTCCTCCATCGGGCCGAACAGCGGCGCATTCGCCACCGCGCGAATCTGGTCCAATGCCTCCATTTGCCCGTGCCGGACCCCCGTGGCGTCCACGGCCAGGGAAGCATAGATGAGAGCGGAGCGGGGCGGCAGGGTGGCGGCCCGCTGGCACATCTCCGGAAAGGACATCTGATTGAACCAGACCAGGGCGGCCCGGTTGGTGAAGGCGGTCCAGACCCGCTCGACCTCGGCGATCCAGAAACGCTCGAGCACCGAGTCGCCGACAATGACCGCCACATTCGTCGTTGCCGGGAAAAGCTCGAAGACGCTTTCGGGTCCGGCGCGCAGGTCGAATTCAAAAGTCACCACGGTCCGGTTCGAGCTTGGCGTCAGCAGGCTCAGCATGCGGCTCTCAAGCCCGGCAACCACCACGGGAGCGGACGGAAACAGCCCCTCGCGATGTCGATTCCAAAACTGTGCCGCGGGCCAGCCGATCGGCACGACCAGGTCCGGCTGCCGCGCCGCATAAAGTTGGCGCAGATACGCCGCAAACGCCAACTCCGCCTGGGGCTGGTTCTCCCGAGCCGTCTCGATCGAAGGCTCGTGGAATTCGACCGGCGCCTGCAACTGCTGTGTCAGCCGCGTCTTGAAGGCGGGCGCGATCGCGTTCCAAGGCGCAATGTCGCCCCCGAACGACTCGACGATCAGCACACGCTTCGGCGCGCTGGCCGGCGCATCGGCTGTTGCGCCCGAGAGCCTTGCAATCCCCAGAACGCACACACCCATCGCGATCAGCGCTTCGATGGTCAAGCCCGCTCTCATTGCGACGAAGACGTTTGGCCTTCCGCAGGCCCACAACCGGCCAGCCTCACCAGCGCGCGAGGAAGTTCTTTGACTGGCATGCAACGGACCCTTGACATGGCGGAATTCCGGGCCGCGAGCCTAGCTTTCCCGCCCGTCGTGCCAAGGTTTTTCAGGATTCACGGCGAATTTGCGCCGCTGATTGCCGCGGGATTGATTTGCACACGGCTGCCGTTCGCCTAAGACCGCCCCGGCAACAAGTGCCCCCCCAACCCTCAATCACCGCCTCTCACACCACATGAAAACCCTGTCGCTCCTGCTCGCATGGATCGCGTTCCCTCTGTGCGTCGCGCCCGCCCAAAGCAACCCTGTCAAGGTCTTCACGATCTTCACCTCGGGCGGGTGCGGCTGCACCGGTTCGGGAGGCGCCCCAGCGAGCTTCATGACGCATGACGAGGTTATCAAGAACCTCCAGGCCGCATGCACCGGCGTCGACTTCATCCGGTGCCAAGGCGACGCCGGGGCCGGTTATGACGAAGTGAAGAATCACCCCGGGCTCTACGACGGCGTCCTGATCGTGGGCAGGATGTCCGGAGACTGCCGTTTGGCCTTCACGGGACTGCCCACCATTGTGGTCTACAATCTGTTCGAGTTCATGGACGCCCATCCTTATCACCTGTTTGCCACCGGCCAAACCGATGAGCAGAACAACGTCCTCAAGCATGGAACAAACTACTCGAATGGGCGAATCCTGACCGCCCAACTGGACCGCAGGAATCTCTCGGCGCCATCGGTTCGGGAAGCGATGTTCCAGGACCTGGTCTACAAGATCAGGCTCATTCAGGTGGTGGCTGAGTTGAAGAAGACCAGAATCCTGATGGTGAAGCACCAGACCAACGAGATCATCGCCAGCGGGAAACGCGAAGACCTGCACAATCCCGGCCTCGGGCTCGAACTGGGCTTCAAGCGAAGGGGAATTCAGGCTGTCTGCCAGAACTATCCCGACCTCCTGGTCGGCCAGGTGCTCGGTTACCTGCTCACCGGCCGCCCCAGCATGCTGGGCGATTTCTTCTACGACACCCACAACCTCGTCGAGGTGATCCTGCATTGCGGAATCCCGGTCAATCCCTATGGCGACGACCGCATCATGCCCTACACCATCCGCCCGCATGCCGAGAGCCCGGTCCGGGACAAACCGGACGAGCCCGGCTCCTCGACAGGAATCACGGCCGAATGGCCGGTCGGCGAGCCTGTGACCCTCTGGGAGGTGCATGCGCTCAACCGGGAAATCCGGTTGCACACCGGCCAAATCGTGAACGGCAAGGAGGTCTACGGCGGGTCCGAGGATTTGGACAACGTCATGTGCACCGCCAAAGTCGTCGCGCGCATCGAAAATGCGGAGAAACTCCAGCGCGAGTTCCGGCCTAACCTGTACGGGATTCACCGCAACGCAACCCTGGGCGACCTGCGCCAGCAGATCAAGGACGTCGGCGTGTTCCTGGGCATTCCGGTCGTGGAACGGGACCGGTAACACATCAAGACCGTACCAGGGGCCGCGTCGAGATGGATGCGGAGATCGACCTGGGACGCGATGCCGCTCTTCCTGGTTTACGGCGAATTGATGGACGCTGCTGACCCGCTGATGCGTTCGGCATCCGCGCCAGGCGATTTCGTTGCGGGTGCCGCCGGGCGATGGCCTGCGCACCATCGCGATCAACGGCCGGTCGTCGACGCTGTGTCGGGTCAGGTGATCGCGGTCGAGTGATGCGCTTTGAACACGAGATCGTCATTCCAGTTCGTTGTTCTGGGCCACGGTTCACCATCAAGAGGCAACCCCACAGAACCACGCACAAACGCACAGGGAATCACCTCACAAAAAGGGACATCAGAACTGACATGTGGGAGTCGAGGGGCCGAGGCCGGTCACCAGGCCGAGCCGGACGGCGTACTGGACCAGTTCCGCCCCGGTCTTGAGACCGTGCTGCTCCATCATGGTGTACTTGTGAAAAGCGATCGTCCGTGGCGTGACTTTGAGAATGTCCGCCGCCTCCTTCATCGACCTCCCTTCCGCCAGCAACTGCAGCACCTCGCGCTGACGCGGGGTGAGATCGATGGCGCGTTGGCTCCGCCGGGCCCGCGTCACGAACGACATCGTCGGATCGCGGGTGATGAGGGGTGTGACGTAGTGCCGGCCCTCCAACACGGCGCGAATCGCCGTGAACAACTCCGTCGCGGCGGATTTCTTGAGCACGTAGCCCTGCGCCCCGCGCCGGATGGCCTCGGCTGCGATCTCCGGATCCTCGTTGACGGTCAGAACCACGATCCTGGCCCCAGGCAGCCGCGTCCCCAACTGTTCCGCGGCGTCCAGACCGTTGAGCCGGGGCATCCCGATGTCCGCAACCACGACATCCGGCCTCAGCCGGAGCGCCGTCTCAACCAACGCGCGCCCGTCAGTGACGACGGCCACCACCTCGAAGGCGGGTTCGAGCAGCTTGCGCAGCGCCTCGATCAGGAGGACGTGATCGTCGGCCAATAAGACGCGGGGCCTGCTCATGCGCCGTCTCCCGAGGCGCCGTTCCGGGCCCGAATCGGCACCGTCAGCTCGATGATCGTCCCGCGACCGGGTCCGGATCGAATCTCGAGTTGTCCTTGGGCCAGGCGCGCGCGCTCTTCCATGCACAGCAGCCCGAGCCGGTCGGCGCGCCGCGCCTGGACCGGATCGAATCCGCAACCGTCGTCCGACACCGTCAGGCAGAGTCGGCTGTCGGACATGTCCAGATCGGCGCATGCCTGCGCGGCGTGGCTGTGGGCGATGGCGTTGCCGAGCGCTTCCTGCAACACCCGGTACACACATAACGAGGTCTCCATCGGCACCCCGCGGGGAATCTCGCCATGCGTGAACCGGATTCGCAGGCCCGACTGCGCCGACAACTCGTTGCAGAGGGCTTGCGCTGCCGTGACAAGCCCCACTTGATCGAGCTTGGCGGGATGCAGCCGATACGAAAGCTCGTGGACATCCGAGGACAGGTCCTTGACCTGCCCCGCCAGCGCGTCGAGAGTCGGGCGCAACCCTGACCGTCCGTCCCCGCGACCGGCCAGATCGAGTTCGAGCGAGAGCAGGGCCAGACGCTGATTGAGGTCGTCGTGCAGATCGCGCGCAATGCGACGGCGTTCGTCCTCCTGGGCCGTGATCAGCCGCCCGCTGAGCGCATAGGCCGAGGTCTCGGCGCGCCGCCGCCACGTGCGCTGAAGCAGCATGGCGGCGATCGTGGCGGCCTGGGCCAGCATGACCGACAGCGCGGCCAAAATGAACCAGCGATACCGTTCCCAGACGGAGGGAGGCTGGAACCGCACGACGCTTCCGGGCGGCAACTGCCGGTTGGGAATTCCCCACCTGTGCAGTTCGCGCCAGTCAAAAGTCGGCGGGCCCGCGCTGGCCACCCACGGCGCGATTGCGGCAGGCGGCTCGCCCTGCAAAATGCGCGCGCCGATCTGCCCTGCAGCCCGGCCCAGCGACGCGCCGGAGACCAGCCTGCCGCCGATGATTCCATGGCCCAGTTGCTCCTCGTACAACCCGAACACGGGGGCATTCGCGACCGCGGAGAGGCGCCGCACCACCTGCGGTTCCGTATGGGGAATGCCCGCCGCATCGACCGCCAACAACCCGTACCCCACTGCCGACCGTGGCGGCAGATGCGCCGCGCGAACACAGATGTCCTCGAAGGACATTCCCTCAAACCACGTGAAGTGGAGCCGGTTGGTGAACGGAGCCCACGCCTGCCTGCACTGCGCCCGCCAAAACCGTTCGAGCGGCGAGTCGCCGAACACCACCGCCACATTGGTTGTGTCCGGCAGCACCTCGAGCATGATCTCGATCGCCGCCGACAGATCGAGCTTGAAGGCCACAACAGCGTCGTTCGTCGACGGCCGCACAGTCTCCACCAAACGCGCATCAATGGCCCCGAACACCACGGGCGTCGAGGGAAACAGCGCCTGACGATGGTCGGTCCAGAACCGCGCCGCCTGCCCCCCCACCGGCACCACCAGGTCCGGGCTCCTCGAGTGAAAGAGGGCCCGCAGATACTCGATAAAGGCCGCCTGCGCCTTCGTGTCGCCAAAACGCGAATCCTCGACCGAGACCTCATGAACCTCGATGGGCGTCGAAAGCTGCCAGGCCAGCTCCGTCTTGATCACCGGCGTGCTGTAGCTCCATGGGGCTGAGTCGCGCCCGAACGAATCGAGGATCAAGACGCGCTTGGGCGGGTCCGCGGCCCAGCCCGCGCCCAGGGCCGCCACAATCGGCAGCAGCCCGATCGCCCATCGCAATGGACTTGGGCGAAATGCTGTCCGGGTTGGCGCGCGAGGTTTCATCGGGAAGCGGCGCCACCATAGCGATTGCCTCCACAAATTCAAGTTTCGACCTGGTGTCAGCGAGGCCGCGGTCGAGGAGCGGGATTCACCACAGAGGCACAGAGCACACAGAGCCACGCGTGCCTCATGAAGCGGGGCAGATCATGAATTCGCGAACGTTCCATCCGGCTCCGCGGAGTCTTACGTCCGCATGACCCGCATGGCAGTTCTCCAGCGAAGTCTGACCGCCCTCTGCACCGTCGGGGTGTGAAACACGCGCCTCAGGCCGGCACGGGGACCTGGCGCAGGATGTCCTCCACCACGCTGCGCTGACTCTGACCCGAGTACTGCGCCTGCGGATCGAGCACGAGCCGGTGGCCCAGGGTGGGAACGGCGATTTCCTGAACCTGGTCGGGCGTCACGCAATCGAGCCCGTCGAACAGGGCGAGCGCCTGACTCGCTTTCATCAGAGACAGTGAGGCGCGCGGACTGGCCCCCAGACGCACCCCGGCCGTCTTTCGCGTCGCCGCAACCAGCGCAACGATGTAACGCCGCATCTCGTCGCTCACGCGCACGCCCTGGACAGCCCGGCGCAGCTCGAGCACATCGGCCAGCGTCGCGCACGCCTCGACCCGGTCCAGGGGATGATCATGCATCTGCGCTTCGAGCACAGCCGCCTCGTCTTCTGGCGCCAGATAGCCCAGATCCAGTTGCAGGGCGAACCGGTCCATCTGCGCCTCCGGCAGGGGATACGTCCCGCGAAACTCGATCGGGTTCTGTGTTGCAACGACGAAGAAGAGTTCGTGCAGAACGCGCCGTTCGCCCTCGACGCTCACCTGGCCCTCCGCCATCGCTTCGAGCAAGGCCGACTGCGTCCGGGGCGACGCCCGGTTGATCTCGTCCGCCAGAAGGATGTTGGTGAACACCGGGCCTTCGTGGAATCGGAACTCGCCCGTGGGCTGATCGAAGATGGCGACGCCGAGAATGTCCGATGGCAACAGGTCCGGCGTGAACTGGATCCGGGTGAACCGGGCCGACATCGCGCGGGCGAGGGACTTGGCCAGTGTGGTCTTGCCTGTGCCCGGATAGTCGTTGAGCAGGACATGGCCGCCGCTGGCGAACGCCGCCAGCAGCCGGCGCACCGCGGCCGCCTGCCCCCGGATCACCGAGCAAATCGTCCGCTCGAGACCGAGGTAGACCCCCCGCGCCACTGCAGCCGGCGCGACGTCGCGGCCGCCGTCGGTTCGAGACGTGGACACCGGGTTGTCGACTCCGCTGGCGGGCGTTGGCATGTCGGACACGCGCGGAGACTAGCCACGGGCCACCCCGCGCGCAATGTGGAACGTGCAACAGCTTGCCCGCATGCTTCACGGGGTCGTGACCGCCACGAAGCCGGGCACCCCAAACCGTGGGCCCTTGCGGAATCAGAATAGCTTGCGATTCACGTTGGCTGCCGGTGGAATCGGGGAGGCGACGGATGAAGTGGCTCGTCCAGTTGTTGCAGAAGCTTCCCAGGCAGACCCGGGCGGTCGCGCAGACGTGTCTCTACGGCCTGGCAGCCGGCGCAGCGACCGTCGCATTTCAACTGGGCATTTCCTGGCTCTATCAGGGCACATTTGTGCCCCTGTCCGCCCAAACCCGGCCCGTTTTCCTCCTCGGCAGTCTGGCCGTCATTCTCAGCACCACGCTCGCGGCGGGTTGGCTGCTGACCCTGTTTTGCCAGGAGGCGCGCGGCAGCGGCATCCCGCAGCTCAAGGCGTCGTTCTGGAAGGACTTCGGCTATGTGCCGTGGCGCGTGGCGTGGGTGAAATTCCTCGCCGGCATCCTGAGCATCGGCGGCGGCTCAAGCCTGGGCCGCGAAGGACCAAGCGTCCAACTGGCCGGCGCGGTCGGATCGAATCTGGCGGGCGCCCTGGGCGAGCCGAAGCAGGATCGGCGGCTGCCGGCTGCGGCGGGCGCGGCCGCCGGATTGGCGGCAGCGTTCAACACGCCGCTGGCCGCGGTGACATTTGTGCTCGAGGAGATCGTGCAGGACCTGAACAGCCGCATTCTGGGCAGCGTGTTGCTCGCATCGTTGCTGGGGGCGTTCGTGGTCCATGCCGTGATCGGGAAACAGCCTTCGTTCATCCTCGGAGCAGTCGAACCGTCAGACTGGATCGTGTACCTCTACGTGCCGGTCGTCGCGGCCGCAGCCGCCCTCACAGGAGTCGCCTTCCAGAAAACCACGCTCGCTTTGCGCAATCAGCGACAGCACCGCGCGTTGGTCGGACTCCCGCTCTGGCTGCGACCGGCACTTGGCGGGCTGGTGACGTGGGCGCTGGGAGTGACGGTGTTCGTGTGGACCGGTCACCTGGGGGTGTTCAGCCTCGGCTACGACGATCTCTCCGCCGGACTGGCCAACCAGTTAAGCTGGCAAATGGCCGGCGTGTTGCTCGCGTCGAAACTGCTCGCGACCATCGCCTGCTACGGCTTCGGCGGATGCGGCGGCATCTTCTCGCCCACTCTCTTCTTTGGCGGCATGTGCGGGCTGTTCCTGGGCGGCCTGGCCGGCACGCTGGGACACGCGAGCCCGCCGGACCAGGTCCTCCTGGCCGTCGTGGGCATGAGCGCCTGCCTCGGCGCCGTGGTGCGCGCCCCGGTGACGGGCATCCTGATCGTCTTCGAGATGACACACGAATTTGCACTCGTGCCGGCTCTGATGCTCGGCGCCCTCGTCAGCCAGGCGATCAGCCGCCGCTTGCTCCCCCATAACTTCTATGACGCCATCCTGATCCAGGACGGGCACCGCCTCGAACACCTGATTCCCCCCCGCGACCTGGCCTCCTGGCAACAACAATCGGTGGCCACTCTCGCCACTCGCGCCCCGGTGCTCGCCGGGAACCTCGAATCGGCGCACCTCCGGAACCTCTTGCGCGACCACCCGTACGAGCGGTTTCCCGTCTGGATCGATGGCACGCTTCAAGGCGTCCTCACGCGCGCCGAAGCCGAAGCAGCCCTTGCCGAAAACCACCCGCTCCGGCTCGCCCAGCCCGCAAGTTGCACCCCCGAAACAAGCGTCCGCGCCTTGCAGCAGCTCCTGATCGAGTCGCCGTCCGGCATGGTCGTGGTCTGCGCCAAAACCGGCGGCGCGCCCGTGGGCGTCGTCACGCTGCACGATCTCCTGCGCGCCGAAATAGCCCTGGCTGAAGGCATGCATCCCAACCTCCCATTTGGCCGGCTTGAGACTTGCGAAGGTCAAGACCGACGCACTCCAAGAGGCCGGCAGTCAAGTTGAGAGTTGAGAGTTGAGAGTTGAGAGTTGGACGTTGAATGTCTCAGGGTCATCGGCCCAACGCGTTCTCAGACAGGTTCTCATCAGTACAATCTGTGGCTGAACATGGCCGTCGCCAACCATGCCCCGACCGGCTACGATCGCGGCCAGTCATGACACACCACGACCAGGCGAATCCAGCGAGGCGCATCGATCTGCGCAGCGACACCGTCACCTTGCCGACTCCGGCCATGCGGCAGGCGATGGCCCAGGCGGACGTCGGCGACGACGTCTTCGGCGAGGATCCGACCGTGCGGCGGCTCGAGGAGCGGACCGCTGAGTTGCTCGGCAAGGAAGATGCGCTCTTCATGCCCTCGGGCACGATGGCCAATCAAGTTGCCGTGCGCGCGCAGACCGAGCCGGGCGATGAAGTGCTCATCGAGGCCGAGGCCCACATCCACTACTACGAGGCCGGCGCCCCCGCCGCATTGTCGGGAGTCACATGCCGGTGTCTGCAGGGCCGCCGCGGCGTCTTCACCGCCGACGACCTCCGCGCCGCGCTGCGCCCGCCCGACCAACACTTTCCGCGACCGCGCCTGGTTTGTGTCGAAAACACCCACAACCGCGGGGGCGGAAGTCTGTGGCCTCTCGAGACCCTCAGGGCCGTGGCCGAAGCCGCCCGCGCCGCCGGCCTGAAGATGCATCTGGACGGCGCGCGTCTCTGGAACGCCTCGGTCGCCACCGGCGTTCCGGAGCGGACCTACGCGGCGCTGGCCGATTCGGTCAATGTCTGCTTTTCGAAAGGCCTGGGCGCGCCAGTAGGCTCGGCATTGGCTGGCACGCGCGACTTCGTCGCCAGGGCCAGGCGGTTCCGGAAACAATTCGGCGGCGGCATGCGCCAGGCCGGCATCCTCGCCGCCGGCGCCCTGCACGCGCTCGAACACCACCGCGCCCGCCTGGCCGACGACCACGCCAATGCGCGCGCGCTGGCCGAGGGACTCGCCAGCCTCACGGGCATCGACATCGACCCCGCACACGTGCAGACCAATATCGTGTTGATCCGCCTGACACGCCTGGCGGCATCGACGGTGGCGAAACGCCTGGAAGCGTCCGGCGTGAGGGTCTTGGCGACGGGTCCCCAGACCATTCGGGCCGTCACAAACCTGAACGTGACCCGGGCCGACATCGGCCCGGCCCTGGCCGCGTTTGCGAATGCCGCAGGCAGCCCAGGATAAGGG
>ENA-UOWO01005852-UOWO01005852.1-activated-sludge-metagenome-genome-assembly--contig:-NODE-5852-length-12819-cov-6.188186_pt1 | contig 12819 bp, 10 predicted proteins | sample MGYA00238148_ERZ761564 | MGnify/ENA primary metagenome ERZ761564 (study PRJEB28885, sample SAMN05720194) | activated sludge metagenome | isolation source: Anaerobic digester | place: USA...
TTAGAAGCCAAAGAATTAGTGGGAACTTATATGTTACTCGACGAACCTTCTGTAACCGGTACCGCCAATATTTTAATGGCTGCTGTAGTTGCTAAAGGTAAAACACGAATATATAATGCTGCATGCGAACCTTATTTGCAACAACTCTGCCGACTACTCAACAGAATGGGTGCTCGTATCAGTGGTATTGGTTCAAACTTATTGACAATTAGTGGCGTTGATCCGAACAGTTTTAAAGGATGCGATCATCGAATTCTAGCAGATATGATTGAGGTTGGTTCATTTATCGGTATGGCTGCCATGACAGGAGGCGATTTACTGATTAAAGATTGTAATATTAAATATCTGGGATGTATACCTGATACCTTCGCACGTTTGGGTATAGAAATGGAAATAGGTAAAGATGATATTCATATTCCTGCACAAGAACATTATAAAATAAAACGATTTATTGGTGGTGATATTTTAACCATTTACGATCATCCTTGGCCAGGTTTTACACCCGACCTCGTGAGTATTGCGTTAGTGGTTGCCACTCAAGCCAAAGGCACTGTATTGTTTCATCAAAAGATGTTTGAAAGTCGTTTATTTTTTACAGATAAATTGATTGATATGGGTGCACAAATCGTACTCTGCGATCCGCATAGAGCCGTGGTTGTGGGCTTAGATAAACAATTTCCATTACGAGGTAATACCATGTCGTCGCCAGATATTAGAGCAGGATTGGCACTTTTAATTGCAGCCCTTTCAGCACAAGGAAAAAGTATTATTCAAAATAGTGAACAAATTGATAGAGGATATCAAAATATAGATATTCGCTTACAAAATTTAGGTGCAAAAATTAAGAGAGTGGATTAGAGAGTAGACATTTAATATTAAAATATAATTTATTGTCGTCACGGGTTACAAACCCGCGCCAGTTAGAGTTTACTTCCCTTCATCAGTCATGTTTTAAAAATAAGCAACTCAAATCGCCGAAACAATCTATCTGCTTGATCCATCTTATCTGTTCATATCCGAGGTTCAGACTTTATTGTCACGGGTTACAAACCTGCGCCAATCTGGATAAATTCAGTATCAATGAGATCGAAATTAATTCACTACTACCATCGCCTTCCCCATTTTACTTGAGCCAACATGTAATTGATAATAATAGGTTCCGGCAGGTAAATTATTTCTATCAACCCCTACATCAATCGTTCCGGCAGGCACATCATTTTCATAAAGTACGCGTATCATTTTACCCATTTGATCGTATAATACAATTTGCGCCATACCCCCTTCGCTTGTAAAACGGATGATGGTATGTTCACTAAATGGATTCGGAAAATTTTGTTCAAGCGAAAAACTCTTCGAACTCGTTTCAATATCAGTAGTACCCACCGTCCATTTGAAAATTGGTAGCGTTTGATACGATTGTCCATTTAAAACTGTACTCACTTCTGATGGGGTTAGCTTAAACCAATCTTGTAAAATAGAAGCATAAACCTGTCTAAAATCGTATTGCATAGGTACATTGTCATTGACAGTTGCACTTGCAGGTAATATCGGACTTGTACCTATAATAGTTGGATTTACTTGGGTACCAAAAACAATCATAGGCGCTGCTGAACCATGATCGGTACCACCACTTGCATTTGATTTAATTCGTCGCCCGAATTCAGAGAAAGTGCATCCCGCCACCTTATCTTCCTTACCCATTAATTTTAAATCTTGTTGAAAAACACCAATCGCATCTGATAACTCTTTTAACTTATCAGCATGATCACCAATTGAATGATCTGCCATCTCTACCTGATTATCATGTGTATCGTAACCACCTTGGTTTACAATATAAATAGGTGTTTGCAAACCACCATTAATTAATCGTGCAACAATTTTTAATTGATCGGCCAATCGATTTCCAGTTGGGTAAGTGGCTAAATTAGTTCCTAATGCAGCTGCATTTTGTAATACTAACGTATAGGCTTGTGTTTGTTGAGCAATGAAACGTAAAAATGTTAGCTCATTGCCTGCAGGGGTTGCTGGCGCAGGATCAACCGTTCCACTAATAATTTGATAAAAATTACTGATACTTGAAACTGCCAATCCATTGAGACCGTTAGCGCCAGTTAATACCGATGAAACTGTTGAACCAATTTGAATGGCTAAAGGATCTAAAAAATTGGGATCGGGATAAGATTGTGGCGCACCCGGAAATCGTTGATCTAAATAACGACCCACCCAACCCGTATTTAAGTAAGTATTTGAATCGGCAGCACTAAAAAAAATATCAGTTGCCCTAAAATGCGAAAAATTTGGATCCGGATAACTCACACCTTGTATGATATTCATTCTACCCGTATTAAAAATATTTTGCATCGCCGTCATGGAAGGATGAAACCCTGTTGAACTAAATCCAGACAAGGGCAATACACTGGTTTGATTGATTAAGATATTTGAGCGAGCCGCTGAAAGTTCACTATATCGATCTAAAGGAATAACCGTATTTAATCCATCATTTCCCCCTGACATTTGAATAAGCACTAAAATTTTATCGCTTACCCCTCGGTTTCGAGCTAAGGCACCAAATAATTTATTATCTCCATATGCATGTATTGGCAACCCACTCACTGTTGTTGCTAAAGTGGCCATAGAACTGAGTTTCAGAAAATCTCTTCTCTTCATAATCGTGAAGTTTTAATTTTATTCAATAATTATAAGTTAACATAAATGATGTTCAGCCATTCGAAGTAATTTGGTAAGCATATCACGTAATCGTGTTCTTACTATGCCTTCGAAAGTGGTATTACCTGGATTATTAATATAGTCTGTCCAAGCATTTGTCCAACTTATATTTAATAAACTACCATCTAATAATAAATTTTTAAAACTGGTTTTTAAGGATGCCGACAAACCAATCGCCAATAAGTATTTTACACAATCGTCTACAATACTATCTGGATCATAAGCATTAGATAAGGTTTGAACAAATGTGAGTACATCACATCTTAATTTAAAACTCGATGAAACATAAATGCCATTATTTGTGAAATAAGCATCTGTGCTTTTCATTCGCTTCGGAAGTGTATCCGAATTAATCCACATTTCATGAAATTGCGGCGATTGATAAAATGCGGGCCATCCTGCAACATTAGGAGGGTCGCCTGGATTCATACCTGCCGACTCACATAAACTAGCAAGTGCATAATAGGCTCTATATTGATCTTCTAATGAAAGAGTAGCAGGTATTTGAACATCAAGACTTCTTGTCATTCCTAAATAATAATCCATAGGTGTGCGTATAAAACAATACTCAGTCAATGGATCATAAAAATGATCACTCTTAAATAACTGCAACAAAACTGGTTTTATATCCCAATTACTGGCTATAAATGTTTGAGCCATTCCATCAATTATTGTCGATTCGATGGTTGCATCTATATCATAGTAAATAAAGAACCGATAGATCTTTCGACAAATAAATTTTGCAACCAATTGATCTTTAGCAAATATCATATTCAATAAATCATCCAACTCATTTTCACCTGCTGCACCTACTTGTCCAGCTATTATGGTATTATTATAAAAAGCTGAAAATGTTTTATTGCCTGTTTCATGAAAAGCAGGAGCAAAACTTGTGTTTAATGTTGTTAAATCAACTCGATATCCTGTTAATACTTTGGCTGCTTCTTTCACATCATCTTCATTCCAAAGATTGGTTCCTTTTCCAATGGTAAATAATTCTTGTAATTCTCTACCGTAATTTTCATCCGGCGAGTTTTTAACATTATAATGCCCATTTAAATAAAATAGCATTTGAGGATCTTTGGTAAGTTCTTTAATAAGGGTTTTGTAATTACCCAATGCATGCGTCCTCAACAACATCATATATTTATGATTCAGTCTTGCATCACCCACTGCATTGGCTTCAGTAACCAAACTATTATGCCAAAAGAGAATCATTTTTTCTAAAATACTTTGACCTTGATTGATGATATTATTCATCCACCATGCTTTAGTTGATAATGAGCGATAGTAGTTTACAGTGCCATCACCATAAGCCGCATTGATCCAAGTTGCACCCAAAGGAATTCCAGTTGGGTCGGGATAAATATTTTCGTAATAATTAACGGGTGGTGCTGGTGTTGGTACAATTGAATTAATATAAGTATCCACTGTTTGGCTCATGGTCATACTACCAATAGCGGCAATATCGGCTGGTGTTACCCCAAAACCTATTCGTCGAAGTAGATGTATTTTTTGTCTCTCGCCCCATGCACCAGTATATTGAGCCAAACCAGCTCTTGAATGTTTAAAATTGAGTGGAGAAGATTTATTGGCATATTTTAAAAATATTTCATCTTTGTTGATATCATATACCTCAGGTGATTGTTTTTCCTTTGTAAGTAATCCATCAATAAATTCTCTTCTGTTTAAATCAGGCATAATTTAAAATTTAATGGTTTTAAAATCAAGATCGTAAATCAATTTCAAGCGAATTGACAATTCATTTTGTTAAAAGTTTAATAAAGATATTTTTTAATTTGGATAATTGCTCAAAATTCGTGCCCTAACCCATAAAAATAACATACGAAGCTTTTCACATTCATTGCTTTTTAAAATAGTGTGGAAAAAATGTTTAATTATTAAAAGGATTTTACTATCATTGTATTCTGAAAAAATAGAAAAGCATTATGAGAAAAATAATTTATGGTGTAGTTGCTTTCTTTGCCCTCCTTACTTTAGGCAATAGTGCCATTGCACAAACAGCAGCAACAGCGAATGAAGACTTAGTAGCCGTTTACAGATGGCTAAATGTTCAGGATAATAATTACGTAACACTTGCAAATGGAGAGTACCAAGAAGGTCAGTTACTTCAGTGGAAATACAAGGATAAAACTTTTTTATTTTATGCATATAAAACACCAGGTCCTGATCGTGTTGCAGTTTACAGATGGGAAAACCCTTTGACAAAAGATTTTGCAAGCATTGCTGAAGATGAATTAAGTGATAGCGATATGCAATTGAAAGGGTATACAAACAAAAGATTACAATTTTATGCACCTATCCGTCGTGAAGGAAATCATGTTCCAGTTTATCGTTGGTTGAAAACAAAAACCAAAGATTGGGTAACGATTCCAGAGACTGGTGATACAGATAAATACATTGAGAAAGGTTATAAAATGAAAACTTTTCAATATTATGGTATCTTACGAAGCGAATATCAACGTTAATACTTAATACAAATCATTTAAAATCCTGCTTTACGCGGGATTTTTTTATGTGGTGCTTTCATCATTTCAATCGCCAATCTCTAGGTTCAAAAAACAGGATTAAAGGTTAATTTCGGACCCTAGAAAGTATCAATTCAAGGATTATTCACCCCAATTAAAATCAATCGTTTTCTTAGTATCTGGGTGTAAACTCAATAAAACTGGACAATGCATGGCGGCGTGCTCTAGAATTTTTCGCTCTTTATCATTATATTTTTTTTCGATAGGGAAATGAAAAACAATTTTAATTTCTCCTATCCTACGCATTGGATCAGCAATCATAATCTTTTCAATATCAAGTTTTGTACCATCAACATCAATTGAATGCGTTCGTCCTGCAATACCCATTATACTTACCATACAAGCTCCCAGAGCGGTTGCAACCAAGTCTGTTGGACTAAAGCGTTCACCCTTACCCTGATTATCTTTTGGTGCATCCGTTTCAATAATTGTTCCGCTTTGAAGATGTGTTGCCTTGGTACGTAATTCAGTTGTATAAATAAGTTCAGAAGTCATGCCTATATGTTTTTTCGTAAATTTACATTAGTTTTGATATTCGTTGAAATACTTTCTAGTCATATTATCACTTTTTTGTTTGGGATCATATTCATCTCTTGCTCAAACAAACAATTCGGTTTCAAAAGCAGATTCGTTACGCGCTGTAAACGATGCCATCCGTGCAGCTAATAAGGCAAGAATTGACTCAATGAAATTGGCGAACCAAGCTCGGCGCGACTCGTTGCAATTAGTAAAAGAAATGCGTGAGGAAAAGAAAAAGGAATTAGCTCGTGAAAAAAAGAAGAAGAAAAAAGGTGAGGATTTAGAAACATTTACTCAAGACAATTATACTTCAGCCGATTCATTACGAGATGCTAAACGCGACTCCTTGAAAACTGCTAGAGAGTTTGAGTTAGAACAAAGAAAAAAAGCAATTGAAGATAAACGTAATATTATTTTAGCTGGTAGAAAAAAGAAAATTGAACCATTAACTCAAGAAATGAGTGGTGGATTTAGATTGAATAGTGATGGATGGAGTTTCTTTGTGAATCGCGGTTTTATTGATGAAGAAGAACATAAAAAATCCTATTTATCGATCGATTTTTCTGAAAAAAAACATCCTAAGGAAACCCGAACACAAAACGAAAATTTTTCTGTTGTGTATCCAAATGAAGTAAAACCATTGCCTTACAAATATGGCAAAGTGAACAATTTCTATCAATTTAAAATTGGCTATGGTGCCTATAAGGAATTAACTGGCAAACTTGATAAAAAGAATGTAATGATTAATTGGGTCTATAATGGAGGCCTTTCAATCGGTTTATTAAAACCTTATTATCTCGATCTATTAGTTCCAGAAGGCAATACCTATGTTCGTAAATTTCAAAAATATTCAGAAGCAAATAAAGAATATTTTCTTGACTTGAATAATAGACAAACAATATTAGGAGGAAGTAGCTTTACAAGAGGTATTGGAGAAACCAGAATTATGCCTGGCTTACATTTAAAATCAGGTTTCAATTTTGATTACTCAGCTTCACGAAAATCATTCTTAGGTGTAGAAATTGGGGCAAGCGCTGAAATTTATACGAAGGCAATTGAGATTATGAAAAACACCAATAATTCTGCCTTCTTCATTAATTTTTATGCAGATATTCGTTTTGGCAAACGATGGGAATAAAGTAAGGGCGACGCCTTTCAATGCAATGCTTGCGATTTCCTTATTTTCTTTTAATTTTCATACTAATAATCATCACATCTTCTGTAGGTCTATTACTTGCATTACAGGCCGTATTTGAAATTTTTTCAAGCACATCAAATCCTTCAACTAGTTGGCCAAATACTGTATACGAACCATCCAAATGGGGGGTGCCGCCTATTGTTTTATAATCAGTTCGTACTTGTGCTTCATATTTTTTCTCCTTATTTTTTTCCATATTATCTAAATCCGTATCTGTAAAAGTTTTACCCTGAACAATATAAAACTGACAGCCACTTGATGCCTTTTCAGGATTATTATCGCGCGCTGCAGCTAAAGCACCTTTTTTGTGATAGTATTTATCCATAAATTCAGCTGGCACTTTATAACCAACATCCCCATTGCCAAGCATGGTTGATTGGGGTGCATTTTTACTTTGCGGATCACCACCTTGAATCATAAAACTAGGAATTACACGATGAAAAAGTAAACTATCATAAAATCCTTCTTCTGCCAACTTTAAAAAATTATCGGCATGCTGTTTTACATCGGCATAAACCTCCACTTTCATAGTGCCATAATTTGTTTCTATTACTACAAATTTGTTTTTGTTTTTCTTGGCAAAACCTGAAATTGATACAGATAGAAGAAGGAATACGAATAATATGTTTTTCATTATCATTATTTTTTTTAATCAGAAGGAGTAAATGTAAGAACAGATTTGCAAGCATTAAAATTTTCTTATTCAAAAGATTCAGTTGACTACCTTTGTCAAAATCAAGATTTTAGTCGAAACGATAGATAGGTATGAGAGTTTTTAAAGGATTAAGTCATTTGCCAAAATTTATAAAGCCTGTTATTACAATAGGCACTTTTGATGGTGTTCATCTTGGGCATAAAAAAATTCTGGATCGTTTACATAAAAAAGCTAAAGACATTGGAGGCGAAAGTATTTTGATCACCTTTGAACCACATCCTCGACTAGTCATTTCAAAAGATCTATCATCCTTAGCTTTACTAAATACCTTGGATGAAAAAATTCGATCTTTAGAAACTATGGAGATCGATAATGTAGTTGTGGTGCCTTTCACAAAAGAATTTTCTGAAATTTCTGCGCATTCTTATATTCAAGATTTTATTGTTAAACATTTTCATCCCCATACTTTCATTATTGGATACGATCATCATTTTGGTAAAAACAGGATAGGAAATTATCAATTGCTTGAAAAAGTAAAAGATGAATTTGGGTTTCAACTCGAAGAAATTACTGTTCAAGAAATTGAACATATTGCGGTTTCATCAACCAAAATAAGAGAAGCATTATTGCAAGGACAAATAAAAAAAGCTTCTGAATTTTTAGGTAAAAATTATTCATTAGAAGGGAAAGTAATTCATGGTGAAAAACGTGGTCGACTCATTGGTTTTCCTACCGCCAATATTGAAGTATGCGCACCCCATAAATTAATTCCTGGCAAGGGAGTTTATCTCGTTAAAGTATTTTTTGACGATATAATTAAGCATGGCATGTTAAATATTGGCGTTCGCCCAACCATCTCAAATTCAAATCATCAATCAATCGAAGTACATATTTTTGATTTTGACAATAACCTATATGACAATACTATACGTGTTGAATTTATAGATCGGCTTCGTGATGAAATAAAATTTGGATCCATTGAAGAACTCATTCAACAATTGAATCGTGATAAAACTCAAGCGTTATCATTATTATAGCAATCGGAATCAATAATTTAAATGCTATCTTTTTCCTTTTGGCGAAACTTGCATTACTGAATTTACTGTCTTATAATATCGCTTACCATTTACCTTATACATAATAATAGCCACACCTTTGAATTGAAAAGGAGGTTTAAAATTATTGAACGCCTCTGTTGAATCAATTTGTTTTGAAAAATTAGTGTAGAGATCTTTATTTGTTCTTACTAAATATTCGCCTCTAATAGCTGCCTTTTCAATTTTTGTTTTCTTTTTGATTTCAAACAAATCGCATGGAACTGGTGTTGATCCAAACCAAACTGAATCAATTATAATATTAGGCGAAAGGGTTTTAATTGTAAATTCATATACATCGCCCACTTTACGAATACCTCCTAGGTTAGTTGAATAAGTACTTTTTAAAACAGAAATATGATCTCTTGATTTTCGTTTTTTATTAGCCTGAGCGTTTAATGAAAAAAGAAAGACAAACAGAATAAATAGAATAGGTTTCATAATGATAAAAGTTTTGCAGTTAGTTCTTTGAGTAAACTGAGGTCGTTAGTTGATGTATTCATTCCAACAGCATGTAAATTATATTGATGAATGATTTCAATGGCTTCAATTGTTTGAGAAAGATTATAAAGTTGAGATGACTTTTGATAATCCTTTAAAAAATAAGGGTTAATTTTCATCACTGTACTTATTTCCTTCGAAGGCATACTTTTAGCGTAATGATATTGATAGAGTTTCGAAAATTGATTATAAAGCATTGATGTAACTAGTACCATTGGCCCCTCTTTTGGATTGGCAATAAAATAGTTAGCGATTCTAAAACTTTTTTCAATATTACGTTCCATTATAGCAGTAGGATATTGAAACACATTATACTCTTTACTGATGCCAATATATCGCTCAATGAGTTCGGCTGTAATTTCTCTAGTTTCGCCAACATTAATTAATACCTTTTCTAATTCGTTGACAATTTTTTGTAAATCTGTTCCAAGATAAGTGCCTAACAAATCGGCATTTGCGGCACTAATTTTTATATTCTTACTTGTACAATAACTCAATATCCAATCGTTGAGATTATAATCCTTAATTTTATCGAAGGTTAGATAAACCCCATTTTTTTTAATTGATTTTACAATATTTGATCTCCCATCGATTTTTTTATACTTGTGAGCGATTACAAATACAGTAGATTCAAGTGGATTTTGAATATAACTCTCTAATTCTGTAAAACCTCTTAGTTGAGCAGCTTCTTTAAGAATCACCAATCGCCTTTGTGCAAATGCTGGGTAGCTTCTGCATTCATTTACAATAGCCGACCAATCAGCGTCTTTACCATAAAATGTTGTAAAATTAAAATCCTTTTCTGCAGGTTGTAAGACTTCATTTTCAAAGATATCACAAAGCATATCAATATAGTAAGGCTCTTCGCCATCGAAAGCATAAATAGGTTTTAGCTCTCCTTTTTTTATTTGCTTTATAATCTCGTTAATTTCTTTCATCAATAATTATCTATCATTTTAATTAGAGAAAAGTATTCATCTGAATATAATTTCTTAATAAGGTTGTAAAGATATGGCATGATGAATTAAAGAGATGAAGAGTAAAATAACTTTTTAAGATTCATTGTTCAAATGATATTAAATAGTATCGAGCTTGATAAAAAATTACCCTATTCGTGCACAATTTTGCACCATTCAAATCTATTTCTTTAATACAAAAATTTTCTTAGGTGATTTGGTTAGTGACTGAGCCCTTGTAAGATGATTACAGACTGGTATTTATTGCTTATTAAACGTTTGGGAATAGTTCAAAGCCTTACCATCTGACACTTTTATTAAATACAAACCGCTCGCTAATTCATCAACATTTACAATAATTTTATTTACACCTTCTACCAATTCTGATTGAATTGTTTTGACAGTTTTGCCGGTCATGTCTGTTACTTTAAACATAGCGCGGGTCATGATTGACGAACTCACATCAATAAACAAATTACCACTTGTTGGATTTGGATAAACGATGACTGCATTTGCTATAGAAAGATTTGCTCCTTGGGTGGCATTACGAATGAGGTTCGGCGCAAACTGTCCGAAGTTGCCTTCTTTATCCATTTGAGCAAAGTAAGGATTAGTGGTTTCATCGAAACCGCATTCTATCAATTCAAATTTATCTCCATTCGCTAATGAACCTGTATATGGAATTGTAGTAATAATATGCCATTCACCATTCATAAATTCTTTTGATAAAATTGGAAGCTCTTTTGCTTCATCGCCATATGATTGAAAATTGAAATTAGTTTTTAATTCGACCCCTCCTGATTTCACAATATCAAAAGGAAGTACAGAATTGTTTTGATGCAATATAATATCGCTTTCTGATGACCATTTAATTCCAAAAACCAAACCTACAAAATTACCGTTAATGGCAGGGTTAATATAAGTTGATCTAATGGTAGCACTTGTATTTCGTGCTTTGATGGTGATACTTTTTGCATCGTTACTAATTGAAAACTCATAGTTTCCTGTCGTATTGGCGCATTGTGAAAATGCAATGGTGCTTACAAGCGAATGAGCAACTAGGCTCATGGTAATGATCATTTTTTTCATGTTATTTTTTTATTTTATAATTTATTTAATCAATTTTCTTTTTAACCCAGATTCAGCATTAGAAATGCCGAAACGATAAAGGAATTGTAATTCAACCTTTTACAAAGCTTGAAAACAATTTCTACATCGGGGTAAATCCAACTAACGCATTCGCATTTTCCTTTGTAAAATTCTAATGCGTAATTTGGGTTTAATTTTTATTTACACTATCTCTTGTTAAGAGATTGCTTCGCAGAGCCTGGCAATGATGTTTCTACGGTTGTTGTTCTTCACTGCCAGGAACACGAATCAGTCTTCATTTCAAAGAGTGGTAATTGACCATGGACTTAAGCCCATGGCCAATATTTGGTAGGGTGTATAAATTTTTGCTTTCATATTAAATTGTTTAAACGACTTGTGCGACTCTCCCGACGTTTACAGTCGGTATCGCCTACGATCTGCAATACAACACTGACAATGAATGTCAGGATTAGCGATCCTGATGATGAATATCAGGATTTACAACTCGTACGGCTCCTTCCTCGCCTACGATCTGCTAATTCGAAGTGTGTTGATTAATGACATTATTCGGTGTACTCACACCCAAATTATTTAATATGACCACTCGATCATTATCTGTATTATTGTATCTCACTTTCCCATCCATATTAATATCCTCACTGCGATAAACTTGGTTTAATGTTGTATTAATAAATCCAACACCCCCAAGTGAGGTCAGCACAAAATCTCTATCATTATTTAATCCATTATACTTTACATTCTTATTGTAGCGAGCATCGCCCGACCACATTAAATAGGTTGAGCCAATCAGTTTTTGAGATGCATAATTTGAATTTGCTGGTTGAGAGGGGATGGTATACACATTCAATGAACTTGTAAAATCGAACACCGTTGGTATACATGAAACCATATTGATTGTGTTTTGAGTTTGAATACCTAAGTGATTTCTATGTTTAATACTTATATAATAATCATCGTTCGGCATGTTAAAAAACGGAACGGGTGAAATACCATCTACGGCACTCACTATATCTCCATCTCGTTGCACCAAGGCCCTTTTGGTTGCTACTATCGTTGCTGGGTTTGAGGCTGATCTTAATTCAACAAAAACCCAATCCACAATGGCATTATCGCCAGTAATGGCTAAAACACTTGACGAAACGGTTTCGCCGGCTAATTCACTAATCACTGCTTTGTTGAATGGTGCTGCACTATAAGGTTCCATGGTTGGTATTAATCCTTTTACACGCAAACTATCGTGCATTTTGCCAACTATAGAATCATAAGCGCCTAGTAAAAATACTTTTGCTGATAGCAATAATTCATGGGTGATGGTAAGATTCAGCACATGAATATCACATCCACTTATTGGTGAAATATAAGTGCCGCTTTGAGTATAGGTATTTCCATTCCAAGTATAAGATCCACAAGCAGTGATATTTGTAGTACTAATTACAGTTGAAGGTGTAACACTTAAATTTAACATAGCCGCACTATCACAACCCACACTGTTAGTTAAATGAGCGGTTTG
>ENA-UOWO01005858-UOWO01005858.1-activated-sludge-metagenome-genome-assembly--contig:-NODE-5858-length-12810-cov-12.018895_pt1 | contig 12810 bp, 10 predicted proteins | sample MGYA00238148_ERZ761564 | MGnify/ENA primary metagenome ERZ761564 (study PRJEB28885, sample SAMN05720194) | activated sludge metagenome | isolation source: Anaerobic digester | place: USA...
GTAATGACAAAAGTGCAGTAAGAATTGCGGTTGCCTACCAAACTGTAATAATTCTGGTGGTATTCTTCCGCTGGATAATACTCAAGGAAAGGCTCCAAGGTCGTCACAATGGGGTCATCCCAAAGGGTAGAAGCAACTTCTTTGATGGATTTTTCAGCAATCGCTTTTTGGGCATCATTGCGGTAAAAAATAGCCGAACGATACTGAGGCCCAACATCAGCACCCTGGCGATTGAGGGTAGTGGGGTCGTGCGTGCTCCAGAAGATGCGCAAAATATCCTCTAGCGGGACAACTTTAGGGTTAAAAGTGACCTGCACCACCTCGGCATGCCCGGTCATGCCAGTACAAACAGCTTTGTAGTTGGCATCGGCCTCAGCGCCACCGGAATAACCGGACTCGACGGAATAGACGCCTTCCACTTCCTGGTAAATGGCTTCCACACACCAGAAACAACCACCACCTAGGGTAATGACTTCTTTGTCTGTTGGGGAAATGTTATCTGTTTTCATATCGCTGGTTTGTGCGTTCATGCGTGCCTGGTTTTGACAAGCACTCGCGAAGAATAAAAAACCCAGACACAGGGCAAAAAGTTTATTTTTCATAACGAATGATGTTGGTAACAATCGAATGACTCGATTAATGGTATCGCAGTATGAAACGAAGGTAACCCCTTTTCGGTTTTCAGGATTGTTGGAAAACGGTACAGCCGCGACAAAGTTTAATAAGCGCTAAAGCGCCAATCTGCTGGTACGCTGCTCTTCCAGGGGAAAGCGGATGATGGTTTGATCAGCAGGGTTCATTTTGCGTAAAAATAAAGCCAGGGCCTCTTTTTTTTCCGGAGTTAGAGGGTAACTGATGTATTTGGTGAAATAAGTCTTCAGGTCAAAATCTGGTTGAGCTGGAAGCAGATAAATCAATTCAGGGATGAAATCCAGACCAGTTTTGAGGGCAGTGTTGAACCGTTGGATAAATGTGGGATCCAAGGGTCGGGTACTCACCCAGGCCGCGAATACAAAAGGCAGTCCGGTGTGCTTGAGCCAGGCTTCGCCCAGGTCGTATACAAAGGGATATTTGGATTCAAGGCCCATGGTGCGGTCGCCGATCAACAATGCCCCGGTAGTACCCTGGATTTTGGTTTCAAAACCGGGCTGAGCAGGAAGAAGCTGCACATCCACTTTCCAATATTCACGGATCAGGATGCGGGCCAACTCAACGGATGTGCGCGAGTGGTAATCCAAATAGATGTACTCCAATTCTTCCAGTGGTTTTTTGGCATAAATACACACCGTTTTGACCATCCCCTCAGCACCAATGCAGTAGTCTGAGACGATGTAAGGTGTCCCCAATTCTGGAATGATGGCCACAGGCACCAGACCCAGGTCGGCCTGTCCGCTGCGCAATTTTTCGGCACAAACGGAAGGAATGTCCAATTGTAAATCCAATTCTGCAGCTACCGGGCTTTTGAATAGCCCATACAGCAGCGGCTTGGTATTCAAATAACTAACAGCGGTGACCCGAATTTTCTTGTTCATGCTTTGGATTGATCCACTGCGACATGCACAGTTTAAACTGTTGGAATGAGTTCCAAATGGCTAAGGTTATTGTTCAGCTCAAAGTGAAATACATTTCCATCAAAAAGAACTTTGTACAACCCGGTATTGGCGTGTTTGAAATGGTCCATTTTGTACAGGGGCATTTCTCTCAACAGACACATCAGGCAACGCATGGCCCGGCCATGACTACAAACCAGGATATTTTTTTCAGCACGTCCCTTCAAGTGTTCTACAAAAAGCTGGATGCGATTGGCCAGTTCCTGGGCACTTTCGCCGCCATTGATTTTTGCCGTGTAGTCGCCTTTTTGCCAGGCATTGGTCATGGTGGTATATTCCTGGTGCATTTGCGGGGTATTGACCTTCCCTTCGTGGATGCCCCAACTGATCTCATTGATTTCTGCCCATTGTTCCCAGGGTATCCCCATTTCGATGAACCCCTGTACGGTTTGATGGGTGCGGCGCAGTGCTGACGTAAGGACTACCTCAAAAGGCTCCGCACGATAACGTGCAAAGAAGGATTGTGCCTGTTTTTGCCCCAGCTCATTCAGGTGCGTATCTACACCAGACCCCTGCACGATGCCCTTGCGGTTGAGTTCAGTTTCACCATGCCGGATGATAAAGATGTTTTTCATACAATAGTCTAGTTTACAACTGGCAAATCCAAATACCCCCGGAACTGTGTGTCTTCTGCAAATGCAAAGTCGGTGTAATCCTGAATGACGTTGTACAGGGTATCCCGCTCCAGCGGGCGGCGGCCTACACTGCGGATGAGTTTTACCAAATCGCGGGTGCTCATGGCAGGGTTTTGCTCTTCCGATCCTGCCATGGAATATATTTTGGTCGTATCATCAATGGTGCCGTCGATGTCGTCTACCCCGAAGGACAGGGCCATCTGGGCCACACTGCGGCTAATCATGGGCCAATAGGCCTTGATGTGCCCGAAATTGTCGAGATAAATGCGACTAATGGCGTAGTTGCGCAGGTCTTCAATGGTGCTGACTTCTTCCAGATGCGACATTTCATTGTCTTTATTGCGGAACTTCAGGGGGATAAAGGTTTGGAAACCTCCCGTTTTGTCTTGCAATTTGCGCAGTTCTTCCAGGTGGTGGATGCGGTGGCTGTAATTCTCGATGTGGCCGTAGAGCATGGTTGCATTGGAACGGCGGCCCAATTGGTGCCAGATTTCGTGCAAACGCAGCCATTGCTCGCCAGTACATTTATCCCCGGCAATTTTTTCACGAATTTCAGGGTGAAAAATTTCCGCACCGCCGCCAGGTAATGAGTCTACGCCCGATTCAGCGATGATTTTCATCCCTTCTTCATAGCTCAATTTGGCTTTTTTGAAGATGTAGTGATACTCCACTGGAGTGAGTGCCTTGATGTGCAATTCGGGGCGGTGTGCTTTAATTTTTTTGAACAGTTCCACATAAAAAGGCACATCGTACTGCGGCAATACCCCACCCACAATGTGGACTTCGGTCACGGGTTCTCCGTCGTATTTGTACACAATGTCCAGCATGTCTTCCATGGTGTATTCCCAACCTTCATGCCGCTGTTTGATCAGGCGAGAATAGGAACAAAACTTACAGGTATACACACAAAGATTGGTCGGCTCGATGTGAAAGTTGCGGTTGAAATAGGTATTGTCGCCCTGTTTTTGTTCGCGGATGTAGTTGGCCAAAATGCCGAGGTAGGCCAGTTCAGCATCTTCAAAAAGCATCACCCCTTCTTCTGGAGTGATCCGTTGTTGTTGGGCAACCTTTTCTGCGATGTCGCGGAGGGGTTTGTTCAGTGATGGATCCCGAAGCAGGGTTTCCAATGTTGCAGTGGATGACATGAGCGTATGTTGAACTTGTTTGCAAATGTAACAAACTTTCTGAAGTTTCAGTTTTTATTGAAAGACACTTTTTTTAGAATCGCTCAAAATTAGTTGAAAAGTTGAAGAGTTGAAAAGTTGAAGAGGGCAGTAGTAAAGTTTAAGGCCAGATTTATGAAAATTTGTGAAATTTGTGGCTAAAGAAAATCAACGCTTCAACTTCCATGCTTTCCATCCTCATTCCAATTTACAATTACGACGTCAGACATTTGGTGGGTGAACTACAGCGACAAGCCGAGGAACTGAGCCTAACTTACGAAATTTGTCTATTGGATGATGCTTCAACTCTAATTTTTCAGCAGCGCAATCGGGAATTGACGGGGAAACCCCATGTCCGATACGAAGAACTGCCCCAAAACATTGGCCGATCTGCCATCCGCAATCGCCTGGTGGCAATCGCAATGTATGATTACCTCTTGTTTATGGATTGCGATTCGGGCGTAGTGATGCCCCATTATGTAAAAACCTACCTGCAACACCTACAACCGAACCGCCTCTTATACGGTGGAAGAACCTACTTGCCTAAGCCACCCTCAGATCGTAATTACTTGTTGCACTGGCATTACGGCCGACAGCGTGAGCAACAAGACTTTGCCAGCAGACAAATTGAACCTTATCATTCCTTCATGAGCAATAATTTTTTGATTCCTAGTCAGATTTTTGCATCCATTACTTTTAATGAACAGATCCGTACATATGGCCATGAAGACACCTTGTTCGGAATGGAATTGGCTAAAAAAGGGGTAGAAATTCTGCATTTGAACAACCCCTTATTGCACCTGGGGCTGGAAACAAATCTGGTGTTTTTGCAAAAAACGGAAATGGCCGTATTGAATTTGGCCCGTTTGCACCGGGAGAAACACCCCCTGAATACCAGACTTTCCAAAATCTATTATTCTTTAAACCAATGGGGGCTAACGTTACCTGTCGGTTTTTTGCTTAGGCCAATGCGCCCATTTTTTGTTGCTCAATTAACCCGCCGAGCTCGCCCAAATTTGTGTTACCTCGATTTGTACAAATTAAGCTTTTTTATCGATGCCATGCGGGCATAGGGGCGATAAAAAAATAAGTGTTCATTTTGCCAAATGATTAGATAAGTAAACGATTCATTTCAAGTTTATTATCTAATCATTTGGCTCAAAAAAAATGAACACTTATTTTTGCCCCACTACTTAAGTACTTTTGAAATTGTAAAACCCGTTATTTTCCATGCTCGACAAAGACCGCATTTATTCTATATTTGCGCCCATCCTTTGAAAACTCATTCTAAAAACTCACAATGGCCACGGATGAATTCGTGGTTTTGTGGGATAAACGCAAAAATCTTATGGCAAAGCTCAACTTTGGCGGCGTGGAAGAAAACGTGGTAACCCGCGAAGAGTTCCCGCTTGAAAAGGCTCTGGAAGTATTGAAAGATGAAACCATTGCCATCATTGGTTATGGTGTTCAAGGCCCTGGACAAGCGCTCAACCTGCGCGACAATGGTTTCAACGTGATTGTGGGTCAACGGTATCCCTCCAAAACCTGGGACAAAGCGATTGCCGATGGTTTTGTACCTGGAGAAACCTTGTTCAGCATTGAAGAAGCGGCTGAACGCGGCTCCATCATTCAGTACCTGTTGTCTGATGCAGCCCAAATTGCCATCTGGCCAACGCTGAAGAAATACCTGACGCCTGGTAAAGCGCTTTATTTTTCTCACGGGTTTGGAATTACGTACAAAGAGCGTACGGGAATCATTCCTCCTGCAGACATCGACGTTATTTTGGCTGCGCCAAAAGGTTCTGGTACGAGTTTGCGTCGCTTGTTCCTCGAAGGCCGTGGGTTGAACTCCAGCTACGCCATTCATCAGGATGCTACTGGGCGGGCTAAAGAGCGGGTAGTTGCAATGGGTATTGGTATCGGTTCAGGCTATTTGTTCGAAACGACTTTCCAAAACGAAGTATACTCCGACCTTACTGGCGAACGTGGCACCTTGATGGGCGCCATTCAGGGTATCTTTGCTGCTCAATACGACGAATTGCGCAAGAGGGGCCACAGTCCATCCGAGGCATTCAATGAAACGGTTGAAGAATTGACCCAATCCCTGATGCCACTGGTTGCCGAAAATGGCATGGACTGGATGTACGCCAACTGTTCCACTACTGCTCAACGTGGTGCTTTGGATTGGTGGCAGAAATTCCGCGATGCAACTGCACCGGTATTCAAAGAATTGTACGATAGTGTAGCTGCCGGTGAAGAAGCCCAGCGCTCAATCGATTCAAATAGCCAGACGGATTACCGCGAAAAACTGGAAGTAGAACTTGCCACCCTGCGCGACAGCGAAATGTGGCAGGCAGGTAAGGTGGTGCGTGGCCTTCGTCCGGAGAAGAATTAGCCATCAGCAGTCAGCTATGAGCTATCAGCTAATTGCACTATTGGCTGATAGCCCATCGCTGACTGCTCACAGCTTTTCGCTCTCCTCCATTTTCCGCTTCACCATATAATACGTATCCACCTGCGAGCGGCAGGGGAAATCTCCGGCAACTTTGTTGCGTTCATTCAGCAGATGTTTATCCAATACCCGCGCTTTGACGTTATCACTGAGCTGGATATTGATGTAATCCAGAATATCGCGTTTTACTTCGGGATCGTAGATGGGAAAAGCCGTTTCCACCCGGAAACTCAAGTTGCGGGTCATCCAATCTGCTGAAGAGAGATAGATTTTTTGCTCTCCACCGTGGTGAAAAATAAATACCCGGGCGTGTTCCAGGTACCGATCAACGATGCTGATAGCTTTGATGTTTTCACTATATCCTTTGATGCCCGGTACCACTGAACAAATTCCTCGAACAATCATCTGGATTTTAACACCCGCCCGACTGGCTTCGTACAGTTTTTGCACCATTGGTCGATCCTGAATACTGTTGATTTTGATGATGATGTTGGCGGGTTTACCTTTTTTTGCCTGAGCGATTTCATAGTCGATCAGTTTTTCAATCCCGGAACGGAGGTTGAATTGGCCTACCATGAAGTGTTTGAATTCTTGCTGGGGCATTTTAACCGTTTCCAGGAAAGTAAAAATTCGTGCTACTTCAGATGTCAGTCGAACATCTTTGGTGAAAAACCCAAAATCGCTGTACACTTTAGCGGTGTCTTCATGAAAGTTGCCCGTAGAAAGATAGGCATACAGTACCGGGCCTTCCTTTTCCATACGCCTCACCAAGGCCAGCTTGGCATGCACTTTTACACCTGGAAAACTGTAATGCACGTGAACTCCTGCTTTTTTTAATTTCTCCCCCCAACCTAGATTGGCCTCTTCGTCAAATCGAGCTTTCACTTCAATAAAAATAGAAACTTGTTTACCATTTTCAACAGCATCCATCAAAGCCTGGAGGATCTGAGATTTTTTGGCTACCCGGTATTGGGTGATTTTGATGTGGGTGACCAGGGGATCTTTGGCTGCGTCTTCAAAAAAGCGAATAACGGCATCGTATGACTGATAAGGAAAATTCAGTAATCGGTCCTTTTCGGCAATTTTTGCAAAAAGGTCGTTTTCTTCGTCTTCCAGCAATTTGCAGGCCAGGGTGGGCAGTTCCGGATTCTTTAAATGGTTGAGTCCAAAATCGGGGAATTTGAAAAAGTCGAAATTGTTGTGGTAGCGACCTTCCCGCAGGGTGTCGTATTTTTCGAGCGCGAATACTTCTTTTAATACATCAAGCATCGCTAGGGGCATATCGCGGTCGTATACAAAACGGGACGTGGATCCTACTTGTCGCTTGGTCAAGCTGCTGCGGATTTTCTGCAACAAATCTCCCGAAAATTCATCGTCAATGTATAATTCTGCGTCGCGAGTCAGTTTGATGGAATACGTGTCCTCTATGGCATAGCCAGGAAACATCCAGGATACGCTGTGCCTTACAATGTCGTCCAGCATGATCATGTCCTGCCGGCCAGGTGCAGAAGCGGGTAGATGAATGAAACGTGGCAATTGGTCGGAGGGCATTTTTACCAGCGCATATTCATCTGGCGCATTGGGATTTTCGATGGGTTTAAGCCAAAGGGTGAGGTAAAGTGCCGCGTTGTTCAAAAAAGGCCGGATGCGTTTTTGATGCAACAGTACGGGTTGTACATAAGGAAGCATGTTGTCCTTGAAGTAGGCCTCTACAAAAATTTGTTGCTCATCATTGAGGTCCAAACGACGCAACAAAAAGATTTTTTGATCTTTCAGCTCCGGGATGATCATTTGATCAAAAACTTTGCTGAACACTTCTTGTTGCAGGTTGACGATGCGGCGGATTTCTTTGATAGCGGATTTGGGGTCGTATTCCAGCTCTTGTTTGGTGCTTTTGCTGACGCGCACCAAATGCCGATGATAAGCCATCCGTACTTTGAAATACTCGTCCAGGTTAGACGAATAGATGGCCAAAAATTTCAAACGATCCAGCAAGGGGACACTGGAATCCATGGCTTCTTGCAGTACCCGATAATTGAAAGAGAGCCAACTGATGTCGCGATGGATATAAGGCAAACCATCTTTGGTTTCCAGAAACTCTTTGAGTGGTTTTAAATCTATTGTGGTCACAGACGGTTTTTTATTTGAGAACAGCCGTAAAAATAGAATTTAAAGCCAGATGACAAGCCAAATCGTATTGAATTAATTGCGTCAAAAGCCGACCATCTTCTCTTATTTACGGCATTTCATCTAAAAAAGAACTGTGCTACACCGATTTGGGTTATTTTTCTGCGATTTGTAAAACTTTACATGATGGGACAATTTTTCAAAATGTTTTTTGCCTCCTGTTTGGGGGTATTGGTCGCATTGGGCGTACTGATTCTAGTGGGCATTGGAATAATTACTGCAATCGCCAGCAGTGCAGAAAAAACCGAACCCGTAGGCCCCAATAGTGTCCTTCGCCTCACTTTTGATCAAGTGATGCCCGAACAAACCAATAATGTAGAGGCCAGCTCTATATCGGATTTTAAAAGGAGTAAGGTCTTGGGTGTACACGATGTCGCTGACGCCATTCGGCGTGCTGCCGATGACGACAACATCAAAGGGATATTACTAGAACCTGAGATGGCGAGTTTGAATGGTTTCGCTACTGCGCGTATCCTCCGTCAAGCCATCGCAGACTTTCAGAAAAAAGGTAAGTTTGTCGTAGCGCACGGCAAAATTTTCATGCGTGGTAGTTATTACCTCGCTTCGGTAGCCGATGAAGTGTACATCAATCCAAGCGGCTATGTCGAAATCAATGGTTTCGCAGTTCAGCAAATGTTTTACAAACGGATGTTGGATCAGTTGGGCATAAAAATGCAGATTTATTACGCCGGAAAATTCAAAGGGGCAACTGAGCCGTACCGCTTAGAGAAATTCAGCGCGGAAAACAAATTGCAATACAAGGAATTTTTAGCAGACTTTTATGATGTATTCCTCGAAGACCTCGCCAAATCGCGCAAAATGTCGAGCGCTGAACTCCGCAAGGTGATCAATGAGGGCTTGGCCAACACCCCTGAAAAGGCGGTAGAATACGGCTTGTTCGACAAAGTTTTGTACCGACAGGAATTGATCGTTCAATTGCGTAAAAAGCTCGGTTTGGATGCAGATGAAGACGTAAAATTTGTTGGCATCAGCCAGTACGACGAGGCCAGACCTGGAAAGAAAGACTTCAGTGCAGACAACAAAATTGCGGTTTTGTACGCCGAAGGCACTGTACTGGATGGTCAAGGAGCCAATGGAACCATTGGAGACAAACGTTACGTTAACGCCATTGAAGACATCCTTGAAGATGATAAAATCAAAGCAATTGTTCTTCGGGTCAACTCGGGCGGTGGCAGTGCGCTGGCTTCCGAAAACATCTGGTACGCCCTGAGCAAAGCTAAAGAAGCTGGAAAACCCTTGATTGTATCGATGGGTGATTACGCAGCCTCCGGTGGATATTACATTGCCTGTATGGCGGATTCCATTTATGCGGAGCCAAATACGATCACGGGTTCGATTGGGGTATTCAGGATGGTGCCCAGCATCGAAAAAATGATGGCCAATAAACTCGGCATCACCATGGATTCGGTCAAAACAGGACCTTTTGCCTTGGGTTTGAACTTGATGCAAGACATGTCGGAAGAAGAAGCCCGTCGGGCTCAGGTTTCTACCGAAGAAATGTACCGATTATTCATCAAAAGGGTGGCCGATGGCCGTAAAATGAAACCGGAAGCCGTCAATGAAATAGCCCAAGGCCGAGTATGGAGTGGTGTTGATGCCAAAAAAATTGGGCTGGTGGACAAATTGGGTGACCTGAATGCTGCCATAAAATCTGCCGCTAAGTTGGGCAAAATTAAAGACTATCGCACGGTCATTTATCCATCGATTAAAGACCCCATGCAGCAACTGCTGGAAGAGTTTTTAGGCGAAGGAAGTGATGATGAAGCCAAAATGGGAAAAATAATGCAGAAAGAATTCCCGGAATTGGTACCTGCATATGAATTTTATCGGCAAGCCAAAACCTCGCACGGATTCCAGGCAAGGTTGCAGGTGGTGGTGCCATTTTAAGGGTTAATTCACCACGGATTCATACGGAACAGAATAGAAATCTGTGTGAATCCGTGTGAATCTGTGGTGAATTAAATTAACTCACAAATCCAACAAGCCCTCCGGCAAATCAACCAACACTTTTTTTCCTTTGTGGTCAACCGATTGGATGAACACCGGATTGAGTGGAACGCTTACTTCCCGTCCTTTATACTGCAAAATGCCCAGGTATTGCCCTGGAGATTCAATCACTTCTTCAATTTTGCCCAAATCACCTAAGTCCTGATCAACCAGGGAATAATGTACAAAGCGCTCGTATTGCTCTACACCTGCGCCAACTTCCTCTGCTACTGGCAGTAAATCACTTTCGCGCATGAAAATTTCTTTACCGCCGAGCGCTTGAGCCAGCTCGCGATTGTCCAGGTCTTCAAATTTTACGATTGGGTCAAGCCCACCTCGAAATTCCTCTATGAAATAAGGCACAACTTTTCCCGCCGATTCCACAAAAAGGACTTCTGCTTCGGCAAAGTCATCAAAGTACCGCTCCTTGATTTTCAGTTTTACTGCTCCATCCACACCATGGGTTTTACTGACCCGGCCAATGGCTATGTATTTATCCATGTTGGAGTTAAAATTTTGGTAGTTCTTTGTAAATGATTCCACCGCCGATCACGTCATCCCCTTCCATAAATACAGCGGACTGTCCGGGAGCAATGCCATTGACATTGGCATGGAACTCTACGGAAATTTTTCCATCTGGTGTATTGCTCAACTGACTCATGGTACCTGCGTCTTTGTAACGCACTTTCGTGAGCGCTTCCAAACCATCGGGAATACGCTCGTATTTCATGGAGTTGACCTGGTATACACTCATGCTGTTGCGGATCAGTTCGTCCAATTCACCCAGGACGACGGTATTGGTTTCTGGCTGGATTTCAGTCACAAACATCGGCTGTCCGAAAGCAGTGCCCAAACCTTTGCGTTGTCCGACGGTATAAAATGGATAACCTTCGTGTTTGCCAATGACCTCACCCTTGGTATTGACAAAATTCCCCCCTTTGACTTGTTCTTCCAGATCGGGTAAACGACGTTTGAGAAACCCCCGGTAATCGTTGTCGGGCACAAAACAGATTTCGTAACTCTCCGATTTTTTCGACAACTCGGCATACCCAGCATCAAAAGCAATTTGCCTGACTTCCGGTTTAGTGAATTTGCCCACCGGAAATTGGGTACGCTGGAGTGCTTCCTGGCTCAAGCCCCACAACACGTAAGACTGGTCTTTATGGGGGTCAGCACCTTTGCTGATGAATTTACGGCCATTCAAATCCTTGACCTGGGCATAATGACCAGTGGCAATGAACTCACAATCCAACGAGTTGGCGCGTTTCAGCAGGGCATTCCACTTGATGTGGGTATTGCAGAGCACACAAGGGTTAGGCGTACGGCCAGCAATGTATTCTTCTACAAAATTATCGATGACAAAATCGCCAAATTCATCCCGGATGTCGATGATGAAATGGTGAAACCCCATGCTCACCGCAACTTCGCGGGCATCGTTGATGGAGTCCAGGCTGCAACAGCCCGTTTCTTTTTTGGAACCTCCAGAATTGGCATAATCCCAGGTTTTCATGGTGATGCCAATCACTTCATATCCTTCTTCATGGAGCAGCATGGCAGTAACTGTACTGTCGATGCCACCACTCATGGCCACTAAAACTTTCCCCAGTTTACTCATGAACAATTTTCAGTTTAGCGCATTAAACTTAAGTTTGTCACGCTTTGACAAAAATCCTGGCAAAATTACAAAATAATAGACCTAAAAGTTCGCTTTAATCCGGACATTACCGCTTAATTTTGCCCCCCGAGTTGAGTTTCAACTGTCTTTGATTTATAAAATATACTTCATGGAGCCTTCACTTGCTCTGGTTTTTTTTCTAAGTATGCTGGCTAGTATTGTTGGAACTTTGCCTTTTGGCCCCATCAACCTCTCCGTGGTCGATACAAGCATCAACCGAAGCTGGCGCGCCGCATTCCATTTTTCAATTGCTGCCGCACTCGTCGAAATTCCACAATCCTTTATCGCCATTCGTTTTAATCCCACTGTGCAGCAACTTTTGCAGCACAACCTCTGGGTCAAAGCTTTTGTTGTCGTCTTTTTTGTGGCTTTGGGCCTGATCTTTTTTTACCGCAAACCAGCATCACCACAAAGTAAAAAGACCAAGCTCAAGGAGAATGATTTTTTGCATGGCCTCCTGGTTTCCATTGCCAATCCCCAAGCGGTTCCTTTCTGGATTTTTATCCTGGCTTTTTTAAAATCGGCGGAATACCTGGACATTTCCGACCATCCCCCTTTGTTCTTTCTGTGCGTTTTTCTGGCTGGAGTGGCTTGTGGTAAATTGCTCACCTTGTTGTTTTATGCTTTCTTGAGCCAATTGATTGTTCAACGCGCTGCTTTTGTAAGCCAATGGATGAACAAGATCATTGGAGCCATATTAATCGGCATTGGCCTTTTTCAGGGAATGCGGGAAGTACTGGCGCTTTAGTAGCATCGCACCTGTTCTTACCTTGTTTGGAATAATCCTACCTTATTGCTATATTTGAATATCTTTCTCAAACGTGAAGGTACCGAATTGCCCTGCCTTTTCGTTAATGTATTCAATAAACCTAATGTTCCACATGAAAGCAAGTACATTTATATTCACCCTGGTCCTGTCACTCAACGGTTTGTTGCTGGGTGCACAAGAATTTGGATATGCCTCTTACTACTCGGATGACTACAACGGCAGTGAGACGGCATACGGAGAAATCTATGACCGCAACAAATTGACCGCTGCGCACAAAATGCATCCAATGGGCACAAGACTGCGCGTGACCCG
>ENA-UOWO01005860-UOWO01005860.1-activated-sludge-metagenome-genome-assembly--contig:-NODE-5860-length-12808-cov-13.740532_pt1 | contig 12808 bp, 5 predicted proteins | sample MGYA00238148_ERZ761564 | MGnify/ENA primary metagenome ERZ761564 (study PRJEB28885, sample SAMN05720194) | activated sludge metagenome | isolation source: Anaerobic digester | place: USA...
AGCTCATCGGTATAATCCCCATTTTGAAACCAGTGATTGAGCGCCAGCCAGGTACAATAAGCATCCAGATCGAGATGGGTACGAAAAAAATCAAATTGAGCCTGACCTTCCAGGTTTTTGGAAGCATCGATTAATGTTTCATAAACTTTATCGTAACGTATCTTTTTTCTAGGGGTTTGGTCTTTGGCTGATTTGTAATCCGCAATGACAAAGTCGACTGCCGAACGCCGCAGTACATACGGTGCGCCCAAATCCTTAATGGCATAATCTTCTGGCCGTTGAATCAACCCATACAGACCTTCGGATTGCCCATTGATTTTGAGTTCTGTATACGCGCGGTACAATTTGAAGACTCCCGCTTCTTCCAAACAATCAAAAGCCAGTCGGTTGCCAAAGTAACCCCGATCCATGGTCAGGCTCAGCAGGTGAAAATCTTTTAAGGGTTTGCTCCCGTAATTTGTTTCAAAATTGAAGTCATCATCCAGTTCCACCCGATAACTTTTACGTCGAAACTTGAGCGAAGTTTTCCCCCTTAACTTCATCGTCTCGGCAGTCAAGGGCTGCTTGTCAAAAGACATTTTTTTGGGGATGGTCCCCAGTTTGAGTCCGCGTGAAGTTTTAAAGGCTTTTAAATCTTTGGCGTTGATGTTCACCTCAAGTTCATGGTAAGTTTCCTTATCCGGAGGCAGAAGTCTTAAACTTGCTGGAGTGGTGACCTGGGCACAAAGCAAGGCGGGAAGCAATAAAGCAGCCCCAATGAGGCCGGGCAAAAACTGATTTTTCATACCGTATGATTATTTGAACTCCATCTTCTCTACCCCCGTCCAGTCATCGGGCACTCCTGTCTCGGCCAGATTTTGGGCTTTGGTCAGCAGAATTTTGGCGGCAATATCGCGTGGATTGCGACGCAACACCTTCTCTTTAAATACTTCGACTGCGCCTGCAAAATCACGTTCAAAATACAGGTTTACCCCTTTGGCAAAATCTTCTAAAGTCGCCTGTTTGTACCACAGCATTTCGGGTTCATCGCCATCAATACATTCGTAGATGCCCAACTCGTGCTGTTTACCTTTGACCAATACTTTGCCCAAAAAGCGCAGATTAAATGGGCTTTTATCGGCGATCCCTTTGAGTGAATCTTCGCTGATGAGGATATTCGCACCATAAAACTTGGTCAGGCTTTCAATACGCGAAGCCGTGTTTACGGTATCCGAAATGGTAGCAGCATCCATCCGTTTGTCGTCCCCGATGATGCCCATGATGAGCGGACCGGTATGCATGCCCATGCCCGTCCGGATCAACGAACGTCCTTTGGTCAAGCGGGTCAGGTTGTAAGCTCGAATGTTTTTTTGCATCAAAATACTGGCCTTGAGCGCATCTTCCGGTTTTTGGATAAAAATGGCCATGATGCCATCCCCGAGATATTGATTGATGAAGCCGAAGTTGGTCTGTACAATGGGCCCCAAACGCCCATGGAAGGCATTGACAAAGCGGAAGTTTTCTTCGGGGGTCATTTTTTCCGAAAGGCTGGTGAAGTCGCGAATATCGGAGAACAATACCGTTACTTCTTTCTCGATTTGATCCCCCAATTGGACATCGGTGATGCTTTCCCGTCCCAGTGCCCGGATGAATTCCACTGGCACAAAACGCCCCGTGGCAGCGTGAATTTGGTGCAAATTGAGGTGAGTTTTGACGCGGGCTAAAAACTCGTCTTTGGTAAACGGTTTGGTGATGTAATCATTTGCTCCGGTATTGAGGCCATGGACCAGGTCTTGCACCTGATTTTTTGCCGTAATCATAATCACGGGCAATTCTGATGGCAAGAATCTTTTGCGAATCTGTTCACATACTTCGTAACCACTCATGCGTGGCATCATCACATCCAGCAATACCAGATCGAAATGTTTACCATTGCTCAAGGCTTTCAAGGCATCTTCACCATTCAGGGCAGACGTAATGTCATATTTCAGGGCACTGAGGTGGCTTTTGAGTACTTGTTGGTTGATGGGTTCATCATCAACGACCAGGATGTGCACCGGAGCATCACTGGTGCGGATTTCAATTAGCGCTGCACCATTTTTTAGTTGCTCTACGGCAAGCGGTTCCTTTTTTCCAATGAGTGTCGAAACCGTTTCTTCCTGCACTTTTTGCACCTCACTGAGCAAATTGCGCAGGGTTCCTTTACTCTCTTTGTTTTTGGATACCTCTACTTTTTGTACGGGAAGTTCTCCCTCACTGGCAGATTTGCGAAGGCTAAAGAAAAATTTTGATCCCTGATCAATTTCGGATTCTAACCACATGGTTCCACCGTGCAATTCTACCAGTCTTTTTGAGATAGATAACCCTAAGCCAGTCCCCGAAAATGCCCGAGTGGTCGAAGCGTCACCTTGGGTAAATTCCTGAAAAATAGCATCGCGTTTATCTGGCGGAATACCCGGCCCAGTGTCCTCCACACACACCACCAGATCATTGTCCCGTTCGATGGCATCGATCTTGATGTAGCCTGATTCGGTGAATTTTACGGCATTGCCCAATAAGTTATACAAAATTTGCTGCAAGCGATTTTCATCGGCTGATGCGGCGGGGAAGTCTAACGATACACTGTTGAGCAGTTCGATGGGTTTTCCAGCTACCAAGGGTGAAATGTTTTTGAGCACCACATCGGCCATGCTGTGCAAACTGATCGGACGCAAGTCCAATTCAATGTCGGCATTTTTTAGTTTGGAAAAGTCGAGGATATCGTTGACCAAACTGTTCAAACGTTTGCCCGAAGAGACCACCATCGTGAGGTTGGCCTTGCGTTCGGGGTCGTGCTCTTCTTCAAGTAGTGCCTCCGACAAGCCAATGATCCCTTGCAGTGGCGTACGCAATTCGTGCGAGGTGTTGGCCAAAAACTGATCTTTGAGTTTGTCTACTTGCTGTAGCCGCTCGTTCATGCGGCGTTCTTTATCCAATTGTTCCCGTTCTTGCTGTAGTTCACGCTCGCGCTGCTGCAAGTTTTGCCGTTGAGTAGTCATGCGCCAGCGGTAAAACATCCCGGCAAAACCCGCAATGAGGAGCACAAACAGGAGAATGGCCCAAACTGTACGCCACCAGGGTGGGGTGATGATTACTTTTAGGGTGCGGGGTTGTAATGTCCACATCCCTTGGGCATTTGAGGCCCTGATTTTAAACGTGTAATGCCCCGAGGGAACATTCACATATTGAGCGGCTTGTTCTCCTTTTACCTCACGCCAATCAGGATCATAACCTTCGAGTAAAAACTGCACCCGGTTATGGATAGGATCGTCATAATGAAAAGTCGAAAAGCCGATGCTGAACACATTTGACCGATAATTGAGCTTCAAACGCTCCATTTGGGCAAGTGGCTGGGGTAGAATACCCTCTGTTCCCGGTGCGATAAGCTCTCCACCTACACTTAATTCCGTAAATGCCAATTCGGGAGGAGTCCCACTTTTGCGCATTTGCACCGGATCAAAAATATAAAATCCGTTGTTGGTACCGATACCAAATTTGCCATGACTAAGTTTGGCCAACTGGTAAAGATTGCTTGCAGAGAGCCCATTGTTGCGGCTAAAAAAAGAAAATGCGCGCAAAAGGGGGTCATACTGAATCAATTCACTGGAGGTAGTCATCCAAATATGTCCGTCAGCGTCTTCTTCCAAGTGATTGACCCGCCCCAAGGTGGCACCCATTGCCCCGGTAGGTTTGACGACTTCAAATTGTGCCGTTTTTGCATCAAATTTAAATATACCCACTTCGCGGATGGCCAACCAAAACTTTCCTTGCCGATCGAGGAGGAGGTCGCTGAGCATGTTGCGCGGGACGTTGTCGGGCCAATAGGAATTGATGTTTTGAGTCTTGGGATCGAAGCTAAAAAAAGCACCGCCTTCATTGATTTCCAATGCCCTTTGGGTGAAATTCAGGCCAGCGGCCATCCAAATTTTTCCGGCTTTGTCTTCGATGGGCGAAGTGATGAACGTACCTCTGGACAATTTTAGCGAATCTTCCAACAACATCCGTTGTACCTGTTTAGACAGGGGGAAAGTTGGTAAATCGAAAAAAATGAGGGAATCATTTTTAGGAAGATACCGCGCCAGGCCTTGAAAGCCGGTAGTGATCCAGATTGAGCCATCTTTGGCCTGGAGCATGCCACTGGGAAAACGGATTTTGGTGGGGTTCTTGCTCGCCAATTCACTGAGAAATCTTCCCTCAGCAGAATATTTCAACAGGGCATTCCTCGCCAAAACCCAAACCTGGCCAGAACGCTCTTTAAAGAGGCGCCGAACCTCCCGGCTGCGCAATCTTCGGGTTTCATTTTCCGGAGGCCAGGGCTTGTACTCTTTTTTGTTGAGTAAATAGGTATAAAACCCTTCTCCAGTTGCAACTAAAACTTCATCAGCTCGGTTTCCCAGCAACTGAAAAACGTAATTGATTTTAACATCAGAATTTTGACTGAAGGTAAAACTCTGCAACCTTTCGGTATTTGCCCTAATTTTAAATACAACTTTTCCTTGCCCGCCAGTGGAAACGAAAATGGTACCATCTCGGGTTTCACAAATGCGGAAGCAGTATTTATTGGGCAATTTTTGGTTGATCTCCGTGGCTTGTTGAAAAGCCAAAATGCGCTTTGTAGCCGGATCGTACAAATTAAGCCCGCCGCCAAAGGAGCCTATCCACAGTTTTTTGTGCTGGTCTTCATGGATGAAACTGATCTGGGTAAATAACCTGTCGGCTTGATCACCAGTTTTTTTTCCGGGCCAATTGATTGGATCGATAGCCTGTCGGGTAAATTTACCACTGGTTCGATCAAAGGAATACAAACCATTGCCAAAAGTACCCACCCACAGTTGCCCTTTTGAATCTTCTTCCAAGGCCCAAACGGAATTCCTCCGGTCGCTTTCTTCACCAATCCAGAAGCGGGTAAAAGTGCTGTTACCAGGATTGTACCGATTCAGCCCCACACTTTCTTCAATGGGTTCAGGTTCAGACGTATGATTTCCTGTACCCACCCACAAAATGCCATTGTGGTCGATGAGCAGTGATTTGATGCTATTGGCATTGATACTTTTGGGGTTCTTGGGGTCGTGCAAAAAGCGGGTAAAACGTTTGGTGATAGGGTCTAGTCGATTGAGCCCATCCTCGGTACCCACCCAAATATTGCCCACATTGTCTTGCACCATACAGGTTACCTGGTCGTTGCTGAGGCTGGTGGTCCGATTGGATTCGTGGACAAAGCGGGTAAAAGTTTCGGTTTTGCGGTCAAAAAGATTGAGCCCTCCATTATAAGAGCCAACCCAGAGGTTGTTGTTTTTGTCCACCAAACACCATTCAACATAAGAATTGGAAAGTGATTTGGGATTTTGTGGATCGTGGTGCCAGCTTTTAAATTGAAATCCATCATATCGATGCAGACCGTCCCTTGAAGCAAACCAAAGATACCCCTCCTGATCCTGCACCAGGTTGTTGACACTATTGCCAGCAATATCGCCTGGAAGTTCAATGGGTTCAATGCGATAACTTGGAATAGCTTGACCATACAACCCCGATGCGCATAAGCAAAGCAGGCAAATAAACAACAAATACAAAGCATGACAATAGCGGTTCTGCATATTCCTGGCTTATCGATAAAGAAGTCTAACAAACAAATATACCCATTTTAGGAATGAGCGCTTGGAATAATGTTATTTTTGACACGTTCTTAACCAGCCCCGAAAGTGGAAAATCAATGCGCTGTTACAATCTGGCTACGGCTCGTCAAAACCGCTCACGCGTAACCGTGCTGATGCTGGATCGACAGGGTTTAGCACAAATACCACCAGAAGTATGGGAAATGCCTCAATTGGAAACCCTGGATTTACGGGGCAACGCAATTCGTTCGCTGCCCGATAATTTCCATGAGCTAAAGTCGCTCAAAATCCTTCTTTTAGGCGACAATCAATTGATGAGCCTCCCCCAACAGTTGCCGGATTTGGTACAAATTGACCTTAGTAATAACTGCTTCTCCGAACCACAGGTTGCATTGAGCCACTTGAAGCAACTACATAAGCTCAATTTTAGTTCAAATCGATTGAAAAACTTACCGAACTGGTCTTTTCCGGCCCTCAAAGAACTGAACTTGGAGGGCAACAAATTTGCCCATTTTTGTTTGCAGCAAGCGCATTACCCTAAGCTTGAAAAACTCCATTTGGCCAAAAACCGCTTGTTGGAATTTGACATTCAGGGAACCTTCCCCCACCTGGACACCCTCGATTTATCCCGAAACAAATTAAAACGTTTGCCGGATCATTTTGCAGACATTCCTTTTTTGCGGGCGCTTCATTTGGGCAACAACCAAATCAGCACACTGCCTCCTAGTTTGGCCCAGTGCCTTTGGCTCAAAGAATTCAACCTGGCCAAAAACGGGTGTTCGGAACTCCCCCTTTATTTTTCTATACTTGACCGCTTAGAAGAAATAAATCTTGAACACAATGCTTTTAAACAATGGCCTCATCTACCGCCAAAATTGCGCAAGCTCAACCTGAAGCAGAACCATTTGACCACAGTGCCCGCATCTTTTTTTCAAAATAAGACCTTGCGCAGCCTCGATCTTTCTGTTAATCCCCTGGAGCGATTGCCTGGATTGTCGGCATGTGCGGGTTTGGAAAATTTGACCTTACCCAAAGTATGTCCTTCAGAGCTTGTAGTAGAAGTGTTGAAGCTGCCTCGACCGGCAGTACTGCGTGGAATGACTGGATCGCCCTTGTGGAAAAAATTGTTGCCTTTTGCCAAAGCTTGTGCCCGCAAAAAAATTCCTGAACCAGACCGCCTTTTGTTATGGCAAACGTTGGAGGAAAAAACAAACTTGTCCAACTTGGCTCTACCATTGCTGCTCAAGGGCATTGGTTTGGGGATTCCGGCATTACAACAAGATTTGCGCCAGCATTTACTACAAAGGCGATCGCCTGATTTTGCTGTAAAAAACATCAGTACCGGGTCTGCGTTCGCGCTGATTGGTCGGAGTGTTCAGTCCAGACAAGATATAAAATACAGGTTGGAACAAAAAGGGTTCAAATTGTGCCCACCAGCACAAGCACTTTTTTGGGTACTGGCCACCCCCCCTTTTCCTGATAAACTACCGGAGAATAAGGGCATCACCTGGCTCGACGAAACTGAACTTGAACAATTACTCGGCTCCGAAGTGCCTGTTTTTGATGCGCAAGCGCAAAAAAATCTTCAGCAACTATTGCTCCACGCCGACCCCATCAACGTGAGACTTGCGGTGCAGTTGCTCAGCCACAATGGGGTTCCACCCAACATGTTGCCCCATCTTTATCTGGCCTGGCGTTGGGCAAAGGAAGAAAAATTACGCCGCGAGTTGCGGGCGCTTTTGGGTCGCTATTGGCCTGCTGCACACCGAAACCTATTGCGTGCTCGGGTGCAATTAAACCGGGAAATGCCTTGGGAAGAAATAGAACAACAATTGGCAGAAATTCTAGCCCCATTGAAAACTTGAATGACAACCTTGTTCTCAACTCTTCAACTTTTCAACTCTTCAACTCTTCAACTTACCTTAGTTCTATGAAAAAGCCGATCAGCATTCAGGTTACCAAAAATGACAAAAGCCCGCAGGCCAAGCGATACAAGCAATTCAATGCACTGGTTGATCACATCAACGCCCTTAAAGAACAGCTGGAAACCTTGCAAGGGCAGATGAATTCCGGCAGCGTTTTTTACCATGCTGAAATCAAACCTTTGCACAAAAAACAACAAAAGTTGATCGCTGAGGAGATACAAGCCCTGCACCTGGCTTACCCCAATGTTATTTTTGGGCGAAAAGACCGCGAAAAAATTGCGCAGCTGATTGTCTCCCGATGTCGATACCTCTTCCACATGGAGGCGCATGATTTTGAAGCATTGATCGAAATTTTCAACCATTACGCTGATCGTACATGGGAAGAATTGGAGTCTGAAAAGAGGCAACTCAAAGCAGAAAGAACCGAAGAGCTGCTGCGTTCTTTTGGCTTGGATATAGAACTGGATGAAGAAGATGATTTTGAGCAAATTCTGGAAAAAGCACAAGCCGCTGCTCAGCACAAGGAACAGGAAAATGCTGAACAGGAATCGACCAACGCGCATCAATCCAAAACGGAAAAACAAAAACTGAAAGACGCACGCGAACGCCAAAAAGAAAAGGACGTCCAGAAAGTCAGCAAAAACATTTACAACGAATTAGTCAAATTACTCCACCCTGATCTCGAAAGTGATGAAGAGAAAAAAGTAACCAAAACCGAAATCATCCAGCGGGTAAATGAAGCTTATGCCCGCAATGACTTTTTTGCCTTGCTCAACCTTCAGGCGGAATACCTCAACAGACAAAGTGGTGATTTGGCGCTAATGCCGGATAAGGAATTCAAATATTACCTGCAAGTTTTAAAAAACCAGGAAGAAGCGCTATTGTCTCAAATCGACTCCATGGGAATGGATACCGGTTTTGAGACTTATATACGCCAACACCTCTGCCATCCGAACCCAATCACCATGAAGATGTTTCGCCAAAAAGCAGTTCGGGAGGAAAAAGAAGCACTTAAAGCTTATCAACACAACCTGGCCTTGAGCAAAAATGCCAAATCATTAAAAGAAGCCCTACAGTTTTTTGCATAGAAATAGAAAAACATTGGCATACACTTATGCAATTCTACCCTGAATTGCATCCTTTCCCTGTGCGATAAAAAAACATCACCATGAAACAACACATCATCATTACCCTATTCCTGATTTTAGGCATTTCGGCTTTTGCTGAAACCCGTCTGCCCTCGCGCATCAGCGAAGTAACCGTGTACCGCAGCGGTGCCAAATTGACCAATATTGCCTCGGTGCGTTTGACGGCAGGTAGCAACCAGATTGTATTTGAAAAACTTCCGGTCGACATGAACCCCAACAGCGTTCAAGTGCGCATTGAGGGAAAAGCAGATCTTTTGTCCGCGTTTTTTCGCCGGGCAACGATTGAACTCAACCAACCCAATGGATCGGCCATCAAAGCGCTACAAGATTCTATTGAAACCGTCAACGACCGCATCCTCCGCCTTGTAGCCGAGAACGAAGTATTGAGCAAAGAAGAAAGTAGCTTGCAGGAGAATCAAAAACGGGTGGGTGCCGGAGAAAAGAGTACCCTGACGGTGAATGATTGGAAAGAAATGACCCAATATTACCGGGATCGCCTCGCCGAGATCAAAAACCGCCAATTGGACATCAGCATCCTGCGTCGTAAAGAAGACCGCTTGATGACGGCCATGAACGTAAGGTTCAGCAAACTCAACCGCCGCGAGACCCAAACTTCGGGCGAAATTGTGCTGCAAATCGAGTCAGCCACTGCCCAAACCCTCAACATCAGCTGTATTTATTTCATCACCCGGGCGTACTGGACTCCAGCGTACGACTTGCGCGCTGAAGCCGTTGACAAACCCTTGCGCATGGTGTACAAAGCCGTGGTTAGCCAACAATCCGGCTTTGATTGGCAAGGCATCAAACTCAAACTATCCTCTGCCCGGCCCCTGAGTGACAACAATCGCCCCATTTTGACCCCACAAAGCATCGATTATTATGTGGCCCGTTACCAGCCAAATTTGGATGATGGGCTGGCCGCCGGAAGGGCCAATTCGTATAACCTCTCTCAGGTACAAACCGAAAGCCGCCGGGATATGGCCAAACCTTCCGCTGGCCTTGGTGATGTGGGCGAAGTGACCGATGAAGAAATTAAGGAACAACCCGAGGAAAGCACCAGCGGAGAAGAATTTGAAATTACCGCCCCTCAAACCATCGTTTCGGGCACCGAACCCCAAACGGTGCGCTACAAAGAGGAGCAAATGGAAGCCATTTACCAGTATCACGCGGTACCAAAACTGGATCCTGGGGTCTTCCTTTTGGCCAAAATCCCTAATTATGGCCGCTATGGCTTATTGTCGGGTACTGCCCAAATCTTCTTCAAAGATACTTACGTTGGACAATCTGAGATCGACACCAAAACGGTATCGGACACATTGTTGCTCTCCCTGGGTCGCGACGAAGACATCAGCATCAAGCGGGTAAAACCAACCGATTTGGCCTATACGCCCAAGTTTTTGAACAACTACAAACGCGAATTGGTGGCCTACGACATTGTAGTGAAGAACAACAAAAAAGTCCCCATCAACATCGAAGTGCTGGATCAAATTCCTGTATCCAAACAAGCGGAGATCACCGTGGAGCTAGAAGAAAAGAGTGGTGCTCAGTACACCGCCGACTTTGGCAAATTGCTCTGGCGCCTGGAGATTCCAGCCTTCGGCAGCAAAACCCTGCGCTTTAAATATTGGTTGAAATATCCGAAGGATAAGACGGTGGCCAAGCCGTAAAAGAGTTGAGAAGTTGAGGAGGTTGAGGCTACCGCGAGCGATAAGGCTACCGCAAGTAACATTATGGTATTCACCGATTGTACAGATTTTGGCGGGTCAGAATCGCTCGCGGTAGCCTCAACCTCCTCAACTTCTCAACCCATCAACTCAACTTTCCCTTCACAAAGTCACTGACCAAATAACTCAACAACTTCCCCGTACTCCGATTTTGCAAGCCGTTTTCCAGTACAGTTGCGGCCTCACAAATGTGCAGGTAAGCCACGTTGCAACGCTGGGCGGTTTGGTACAAAAAATACCGGGCTTGTTGGGTGGGTAGGCCCGTAGGGGTCATGGCGCTGGAGAGTACATTTTCGATGCAGTCTACGTCCAGTTCAACGCCTAGCAGACGCTCATGGCTTTGGGTAAAGGATATTGCCTGATCGACCGCTGCGGCAAAACTGAATTTTTCCCGCAAAAAAATATCCTCCCAGGTGGAAAAATGAATCCGGGGATGGGCTTCTAAATCCTGCAGAACATTTTCCGGAGTATAGTTTTCATGCAAACCCACGATGGCGTATTTGTGCAAAAAACCTTCCTCTTGGGCGTAGCGAAAGCCATTGCCACTGTGCCGCCCTTCTACGATCCGATAATCGGAATGAGCATCGAGATTGATACAATTGACGCTGGTTTTGGGCCAGTGCTTGCGCAGGCCAGTTGTGGTGCCGAGCAGATTGGCATAAGCTCCGGCATGGCTGCCGCCAATGATCAGCGGGATTTTACCCAAACTAACAATTCGCGACACCAGCGCAGCCACTTCAGCATCTACACGTTCAACTTGCTGGCGCAAACTGTTTATTTCAATTTGAGGTTCGAACGTACTAAAATCAAAATGTCCCAGTACTTGAATGTCCGCACCGCGCAAGAAAGGGGTATCTTGAATGTTGAGAAAAGCATCTAAAAAACTTTCCCAGGCCGAGCCTGCACCGCCTACCCCATAATTGGCTTTTACGCCCAGGTCTTCTTTTACCCCAAATAAAACAAACAAGGGGCTTTTTTCATCCAGTTCATGGCGGACAACAACACGTTGTCCCAGCTTGGTTTCGTGCGCACGAATGCGCACTCGGCTGTGGAGATCGGAGGCGGAGAAGGGGTGGAAATTTTGCATGATTTAGAGATTGTAAAGGGTTGAGGAGGTTGAGGAGGTGAGAAGTTGAGGCTACCGCGAGCGACAGGTAAGCGATTTTGACATCAAAACAATTGTATCGCTTTGGTTTGTCGTTCGCGGTAGCCTCAAGCTCCTCAACTTCTCAACCCTTCTCAACTTTCCCATTGATAATCACCCGCTCGATCAGATTGCTGCCAAACGCATACGGCAAATACGCCAGCGAAGGCATCGCTTTGGTCACGATCAGGTTGGCGCGTTTGCCGATGGCAATGCTCCCCACTTCGTTTTGCACTTCCATGGCACAAGCTCCGTTAAAGGTAGCAGCATTGATGGCTTCTTCGGGCAACATCTGCATTTGGATGCAACTCAGCGCAAGCAGAAGCGGCATGTTTCCACTGGGTGAAGAACCGGGGTTGTAATCACTGGCAATGGCTACTGCTGCACCCGCTTCGATCAATTGTCGGGCCGGCGGATAGGGCATACGCAAGAAAAATGCAGCCGAAGGCAAAAGCGTCGCCATTGTGGGGTTTTGCGCCAGCAACTGGATTTCTGCTTCGCCAATGTTTTCCAAATGGTCTACCGAAACAGCTCCGGTTTGGATACCTACTTGTACCCCGCCTGAATTGTGCAGCTGGTTGGCGTGTAATTTGGGTTTTAAGCCATACTGTATGCCGGCTTCCAGAATTTGGGTGCTTTCCGAGGGCGAAAAAAATCCCTGTTCACAAAAAACATCGATATAATCGGCCAATTTTTCCTGGGCAATGCGGGGCAACATCTCTTCAACGATGAGGCGGATATACCCCTCACGATTGTGCTGAAATTCTGGTGGGAAGGCATGTGCACCTAAAAAAGTAGCTTTTATGGGGATGCCCGCTTCTTTTTTTAAGCGTTGAATCACCCGCAGCATTTTCAACTCCGCTTCGAGGGTAAGGCCATAGCCACTTTTGATTTCGACGGCTCCCGTACCCAGTTTTTTCAAGTCCTCCAGGCGATGGCTGGCTTGTTGGTAAAGGATTGCTTCAGGCGTATTTTGCAACAAGCGCGCAGAATTCAGAATTCCGCCGCCTTTTTGCGCAATTTCAGCATAACTGAGGCCACGGATTTTGTCTACAAATTCTTGCTCACGGCTGCCCGCAAACACCAGATGGGTATGGGAGTCGCACCAACAAGGCAACACATAGCGGTCGCTGAGGTTGAGGGTTTGTTCCGGCTTTTCCATGACCCTTATTGCACTCATCGGGCCAAATTCTACAATTTGACTTCCTTCTATCCGTACAAAAGCCGGCTCAATGCG